>Ga0153954_1001196_pt1 | contig 15082 bp, 13 predicted proteins | sample TSFL038MetaG_FD_102277 | JGI IMG/M metagenome (GOLD analysis project Ga0153954, IMG submission 102277) | Attine ant fungus gardens microbial communities from Florida, USA - TSFL038 MetaG | ecosystem: Host-associated > Fungi > Mycelium > Unclassified | place: USA: Florida, Wekiwa Springs State... | reverse complement strand
TAATCTGCAACTGGGGGAGACCAGCGTCGACGTCCGGGTCCATCGGCACGGCGATGACGTGTCGCTCGAGGTGTTGCGCAGGCGTGGACAGATCCAGGTATCGATCGTGCTGGCGCACTGATAACGAGACCGGGGGCAAGGAGAGCCTATGCGACGACGGGAATTCATCACCATCGCTCTGATGCTGTCCGCCTTCAGCGCGGAACAAGCGCGGGCAGATGATGAGCCACATCCCGCGGCGTCGCCAAGCCCATCGCCGTCACCATCGCCTACGCCGGCACCACCGCCGTCTGTCACCATCATCGGCGCGCGAGACGCTCATGGCGTGCTCGGTCGTGATGTCCGCAGCGCTGCCAATGAAGACATGGGGCACATTGTCGACGTGATCGTCGACCGCATCGGCAACGTACGAGCCGCGGTCATCGATTTCGGCGGTTTTCTCGGTGTCGGCAGCCGCAAGATCGTCGTTGACTGGAACGCGCTGCATTTCGGGGGCGTCAACAGCAAGAACGACAGCATCACGCTCGAATTGACAAAGGAGCAAGTGTCAGCAGCTCCCGAATACAAGGAAGACCAGCCGATCGTCGTGCTGGGCGCGTCGGGCGCCCTGCTGCCATTGCAATCCGGTCCCTGAACATTGGAGAAGTAGACTGTTGGTGCGACCGTCCAGACAGCCGCTCACGGACTCTGGCGTGGACGCCAGAGAAGGCGAGGACGCTGCGGCGCGCCCGATGCCGAAGCTTGAGTTGCCGACACCGTCGCAGCAGAGCCTCCGTGGTCTTGACTGGTTTATCTTCTTTCTGGCCGACGTTCAGACCGGCTTCGGCCCGTTCATCGCGGTCTACCTGACCACGCAGAAATGGACACAGGCGCAAATCGGCCTGGTGCTGTCGATCGGTGGCGTGGTCGGGCTGCTGGGGCAGGTGCCGGGGGGCGCCATCGTCGATGCCGCCCGTTCGGAACGGTTGGTGGCCGGCCTTGCGATCGTAACGATCGGCTTCGCGGCGCTGAGCTATGCGGCATGGCCGATCTTTCCGGTGGTGGTGACTGCCGCGACGCTGCACGCCGCTGCGAGCTGCGTGCTGGGTCCTGCGATCGCCGCAATCAGCCTCGGTCTGGTCGGTCCGGTGGCGATCTGCGAGCGGCTCGGCCGCAACGCCCGTTTTGCTTCGCTCGGCAATGGCGTCACCGCTGCGGTCATGGGCACTGCCGGCTATCTGCTGTCGAGCCGCTCGGTTTTTCTCGTGACCTTCGTCCTGGCGTTTCCAACCTTGCTCGCGCTGTCGAGCATCCGCGAGCGGGAGGTCGACATTGCCCGTGCCCATGGCTCGGTGTCGCGGACCGCGCCGGATCCCAAGGCCACCAGCGTATTGACGCTGGTCCGCCAGCGTCCGCTGCTGATATTCGCCGCCGCCGTCTTGCTGTTGCAGTTGTCCAATGCGGCGATGCTGCCGCTGATGGCCGGCGTGGTCACGATGCGATCGAGCCAATGGGCGCCGGTGCTGATCGCCGCCTGCATCATCGTGCCGCAGGCGATCGTCGCGCTGTTGTCGCCCTCGGTCGGCGCCAAGGCGCGTCGGTGGGGACGGCGGCCGCTGCTGCTGATCGGCTTTGGTGCGCTGGCCATTCGCGGGCTGTTGTTCGCGGTCGTGCGCGATCCCTACATGCTGGTCGCGGTGCAGGTATTCGACGGCATCACGGCGGCGGTGTTCGCCGTCATGGTGCCGCTGACCGTCGCCGACATCGCCTTCGGCAGCGGCCACTTCAACCTGGCGCAGGGCATCGTCGGAACCGCGGTCGGTATCGGCGCCTCGCTCTCGACCGTGCTTGCCGGCTATGTCAGCGACAAGTTCGGCAGCAACATCGCCTTCACCGGTCTTGCGATGGTGGCGGCGCTCGGCTTTGTGATGATCTGGCTGATCATGCCGGAGACGCGGCGGGACGAAGCCTCAGGTGCCCGCGCCTAATCGCGCGATCTCTCCTCGTCATTCCGGGGCAGCCCGCAAGGGCTGAGCCCGGAATCCGTAACCACGGAGTTCGTGTTGTTTGCAGAGATCGTTGACCAGAGCCCCAAACAATGAAGGCCTGTGGTTATGGATTCCGGGCTCGCGCGCTTTCGCGAGCGCCCCGGAATGACGAGCAGTCAACTGCACTGCCAGAACACGCTAGGTGCCGGCGCCTGATAGCACCGTCTTGCGGTAGAGCGCGCTGTAGAGCGACGCCGAAATATCCCAGCTAAAGGTGCGCGCCATCGCGCTGCGGCGCATGGAGTCGAGGCGGTCCTTCGCCATGTAGGCGGAGAACGCGCGCCGCACGCCGCCGAGGAAGGATTCGGTCGACGGCTGCGCGAACAGGAAGCCGGTCTCGCCGTCGGTGATGGTTTCGGCAAGGCCGCCGGTCTGGTGACCGATTGGCAGCGAGCCGAAGCGCTGCGCATACATCTGGCTCAGCCCGCAGGGCTCGAAGCGCGACGGCATCAGCGTGAAATCGCTGCCGGCAAAAATTCGCCGCGCCTGGGCGTCGTTGAAGCCGATGGTGACGCTGATCGCGTCCGGCCTGCGGCGATGTGCGTCGACGAGCGCCCGCTCGAGCTGCGCTTCGCCGGAGCCGGTGACGATGATCTGTCCGCCGCGCCCGATGATTTCGTCGGCCGCCGACAGCACCAAGTCGATGCCCTTCTGATGCACCAGCCGCGCCACCAGTCCGAAGATCGGGCCGCGCGACAGCGCAAGGCCGAATTGCTTGCGCACGTAGTCGGCATTCGCCTTTTTGCCTTCCCAGTCGCCGGCGCCGAACGGTTGCGCGAGTTGCTGGCAAAAGCGCGGGTCCCAGCTTTCATCGATGCCGTTGAGGATGCCGGTGAGCTGCGCGGCATTGGAGCGGATGCGGAGCAGGCCTTCCAGCCCGCAGCCGAATTCCTTGGTGGTGATCTCCCTCGCATAGGTGCTGCTGACCGTCGTCAGATGCGAGGCGTAGACCAGGCCGCCCTTGAGGAAGGAGAGCTTGTCGTAGAATTCGACCCCGTCGATATGAAAGGAAGATTCCGGTGCGCCGATCCGCCGCAGCGATTCCTTCGGGAAGAGGCCCTGATAGGCGAGGTTGTGGATGGTCAGGATCGAGGGGACCCTGTCGCCCCGCCAGGCGAGATAGGCCGGCACCAGCGCGGCCTGCCAATCATTGGCGTGGACCAGGTCGGCTGCCCAATTCTTGTCCAAAGTGCCTGCGGCAAGTTCGGCAGCCGCCGAAGCGAACCGGCCGAAGCGGATGTCATTGTCGGGCCAGTCCCGACCGGATTCATCGCCATAGGGATTGCCGGGCCGATCATAGAGCTCCGGGCAGAGCAGCAGATAGACCGGCAGTCCGTCCCGGGTTGAGGCCCGGCCGAGCGTGCAGGCCGGCATCTCCGCCAGCGAGGCGCAGTGGCCAACGATCTGAATATGCGTGAATTGTTCGACGATGTCCCGATAACCCGGAAGCAGGATCCTGACATCGCTTAGTGGTCGTAGTGCCCGGGGCAGCGCCGCCGAAACGGCTGCAAGCCCGCCGACGCGGACGAAGTCGTCCATCTCAGTCGTAACGAACAAGACTTTCAAAAAAAGCTGCCCTCTCACGAGCCCGCCAGGGGCTATGCAAGAATAAGTCCAACCCTCCCTCAACCCGAAGGCGAGAGTCTCGAACTGCTGTTAAAGGAAATCACTTCCCCGCCGCGCCAACTCATCTGGGGTCGCGCCGCTTCCGAAAGAAGAGGCGCGTGATGCACAGTTGAGCTGCCGTTACGACAATACCTGACAACGATGAGAGTCGTTTGACAGGTGGGCTTCGACAACGCTTCACGCGATGGATTTTTGAGTGCGATTGTTAAACAAATCGCCCAATTGGTTTGCATTCACGCGTTTGTGTCAGACGGCGCGCCATGGCAAAGTCGGCGCCAGCAACGTCCGCTCGGACGCGAGCGACAACAACAGAAAATATCGGGAGTGAAGCAATGAAGTGTTTTCAGGTTGCCGATTTCAATGCGCCGCTGAGGGAAGTCGACCTGCCGACCCCGGAGCCCTCAGGCACGCAGGTGCTGATCAAGGTCAAGGCGGCGGGTGTCTGCCACAGCGACATCCACATCTGGGAAGGCGGCTACGACCTCGGCCATGGCCGCAAGCCATTATCTCTGAAGGACCGCGGCGTATCGCTGCCAAGGACCATGGGACACGAGACGGTCGGCGAGGTGGTCGCGTTCGGGCCGGACGTCAAGGAATCCGACAAGGGCGAACTGAAGATCGGCGATATCGCGCTGGCCTATCCCTGGCTCGGCTGCGGCAAGTGTCCGACCTGCCTCGCCGGCGACGAGAATATGTGTGCGATCAAGCCGAACGCGCTCGGGGTCTATTGCGACGGCGGCTATGCCGACCATATGATCGTGCCGCATCCGAAATACCTCATCGACTTGAACGGGCTCGATCCGGTCACGGCCGCGCCCTATGCCTGTTCGGGCGTCACCACCTACAGCGCCCTGAAGAAGGTCGAATCGGCCTTCGACAGCCCGATCGTGATCTTCGGCGCCGGCGGTCTCGGTCTGATGGCGCTGGCACTGTTGAAGGCGATGGGCGGCAAGGGCGCGATCGTCGTCGATATCGATGCCAAGAAGCGCGAGGCGGCGGAGAAGGCGGGCGCGCTTGCGACTGTCGATGGCAAGGCGCCCGATGCGCTGGCGCAACTGACGAAGCAAGCCGGCGAACCGATTCGTGCCGTGATCGATCTGGTCGGCAATGCCTCGACCTCGCAGCTCGCCTTCGACTGCCTCGGCAAGGGCGGCAAGCTCGTGATCGTCGGCCTGTTCGGCGGCGGCGCGCCCTGGGCCCTGCCGCTGATCCCGATGAGGGCCATCACCATCCAGGGCAGCTATGTCGGCAACCTTCGCGAAACCCGCGAATTGCTCGACCTGGTCCGCGCCAGGAACATCCCGCCGATTCCGGTCATCCCGATGCCGCTCGCCCAGGCTGATCAGGCCCTGCATGACCTGCAGGCGGGGAGACTCGTTGGCCGTGCAGTGCTGACGCCGTAAGCCACACTCCGTCGTCATGCCCGGCCTTGTTGTGCCGGGCATCCACGTCTTGCGATGTATCGGCAACGAAGTCGTGGATGCCGTCCTTCGGACGGCTATACCCGGCCATGACGAGTTACGAAAAGGAAACCCCATGTCTGCAAATAACGCCTTCCACGTCGCCGTCCTGGCCGGTGATGGCATCGGTCCGGAAGTCATGACGCCGGCGCTGGAAATCCTGCGCAAGATCGAGGCGAAGTCCGGCCTCAACTTCCGTTTCACCGAGGCGCCGGCCGGCGCCAACCACTATCTCGAGACCGGGAAGTCGATGCCGGATTCGACCGTGCGGCTGTGCGAGGAGGCGGATGCTATCCTGCTGGGGGCGTGTGGCCTGCCATCGGTGCGCTACCCCGACAACACCGAGATCATGCCGCAGGTCGAACTGCGCTTTCATTTCGACCTCTATGCCGGTGTGCGTCCAGCGCGGTTGATTCCGGGCGTGCCCAGCCCGATCGTCGGTGCGGATCAGCGCGGCATCGATCTGGTCGTGATCCGGGAATCGACCGAGGGCTTGTTCGCCTCGATGGGAAAGGGTGTCGTCACCGCCGACGAGGCGCGCGAGACATTGGTTATCACGCGCAAGACGTCGGAAAGGCTGTTCGAGTTTTCCTTTAAGCTCGCGGAACGGAGGAAAGCCCGCGGACGCGCCAATGGCGGCCTGACCTGCGTCGACAAAGCCAATGTATTCAAGGCATTCGCGTTCTTTCGCGAGATGTTCGATGAGGCGGCTCAACGTCATCCTGACGTGAAGACGGAGCGCCTCTATGTCGATGCCTGCTCGGCTCTGCTGGTCAAGCGGCCCTGGGATTTCGACGTCATGGTGATGGAGAACATGTTCGGCGACATTCTTTCAGACATGACGGCCGGTCTGATCGGCGGCATGGGTATGGCGCCGTCCGCCGATATCGGCGACCGCTACGCCGTGTTCCAGCCCTGCCATGGAACTGCGCCTGACATCATGGGCCAAGGCAAGGCCAATCCGACCGCGATGATCCTGTCGGCCGCGATGATGCTGGACTGGCTCGCCGACAAGCACGGCATCGAAGGCGCGGCCGACGCCGGCGAACGCATCGAGCGTGCCGTCGATGCCGCCTATGCCAAGGGCATCAAGCCGATGGAATTCGGCGGAGCCAACGGAACTGCCGATATCGCGAACGCCGTGCTCGCGGCACTATGATCTGAATGTCTGAGCGGCGGCGGAAGTTCCGCGCCGCTCACCCGTTCACCATCCCCAGCTGTTCCACCCTGGGCTCCATGCTGTCCGTACTCCCCATCCGGGGCCTCCCCATCCTGAACTCACGCCCCATCCGGTGCCCCATCCTGGGCGCGCTCCCCATCCTGGACCCCACCCTGAGCTGACGCCCCATCCTGGGCTCCATCCGGTGCTCACGCCCCATCCCGGACGCACGCCCCATCCAGGGCCTGAACGCCACGCCGGACCTGCACTAAAGGCAAAGGAGCGCCGCCACGCAGGACGCACCACCACGCGGCGGCGCGGACCTACCACGGCCATCCTCCGACCAACGCGCCGGCCGGCCGTCCAGCAGCGACCGCGGGAACAGACCAAGCGGACCTGTTCGACATTGGTGGTCTGATCGGCGATCTGCCCCGCCTGCGGAAGGCCGTTCGGTATCGCGGCGGCCGGACCGGCGGCGAGCGCAAGGCCACCGAAGGCGGCTAAACCAACAACAGCAGCTTTCACTTTCATGGGCTATCTCCCTTTTGTGGAGATTCGAGAAACCGCCAGGACAGCCTTTGGTTGCTACACTCACAAAGTGGAAGCTTACGATTTCATTTGCTTCAATTTGCTGGGCACTGTGACGGCTGCCGTGGAACCGCGCCGATCGCCGCTTGAACTCCTTTTCCATCAAGGCATTAGGGCCTTCACGTCGCGCCAGTCGTGAACCGGTCCCGGATTGGCTGCGACCAATCGCGGCTGATCAATGTTCGAGGAACCCGGTGACCACAGATCCCCCGCCGACTGATCCCGTTCTGCTATCCAAATTGCGGCCGGGCATGCCGATTGCGACGTTGATAGCCGTCTATGGTGAGAACTGGCCGCGCATGTCGCCGTCGAGCACATTCTTCTTCGACGAACCAATGGGTTTTCTCGTCCGCATCGACATCGACGGCGTCATCGGCGCGCTGACCTTCGCCAAGGCGTTTCCGGTGGCAGTCGAGATCGGCGGATTACGACGCGGCATGTCGATCGAAGAGGCGTGGGCCGCGCGTCCGGATCTTGCCGATGCCGGCATCGCGCCGGGCACCACCGCGGTGCGGCTGCTTCGACTGATGCTCCCGGAGGGCATTCGGCTCGAAGGCCGGTTCCTGCATGATCGCATGATCGCGATGGAACTGTCGCGGCCGGGGGCCGTCTACGAGCGCAAATTGGATTATCCGGAGCCGGCGGGACAAGCCGGCGCGCCCTTCGCCGACCCGAATTTCAAACTGGTCGTGCTGGAGGCGCTGTCTAGTTCGCGCAAGATCGAGCTTGGGCCGCGCGAAAAGCTCGCCCAGCATCTGCTTGGTCCGGACTATAGCGAGATGATCGACGGTTATCAGATGCTCAAGCCGGTCTACGTCTGGTTGACGCGTTATCCGCTAAGCGCTGAGCACCTCGCCGCGGTCGAGGAACTCGTCTTCGACGCCGGCAACAATATTTATCCCTACGCCTTTCCCTATTGGGACGGCGAGACCGACGAGTTCGACGTGAGGAGCCTCGATGGCATCGAGCAGCTCGTCAATTTGCGCCGGATCGATGTCATCAGCCTTCTGTTCGATACCGATCTCTCGCGCCTCGCGGGCTTGTCGCGACTCGAGCATATCGGGCTCGGCCATGGGCTCTATCGTGGCGGCGAGACCCTGTTGGGTTTGCCGAACTTGAAGAGCGTCAGTTGCGGCGAAGCGGCCTTCACAGATGCCGGCGTTGTGCCAGCATTGCGTGCGCGTGGCGTCACCCTGCAATTCTGCTGAGTGCCGCCAGAAGCGCGATGATTTAAGGATGAATCGTCATCGCGCTTTGCCTCTTGTTTGCGCATGATCTCCGCGCAAACGCGTTCCGCGTTTGTCGCGACGGAAAACCGCCGCGCACTTTTCCAGATCATGCGCTGGCGCGGATTACTTGCCCTTGAACTGGGGCTTGCGCTTTTCCATGAAGGCGCTGCGGCCCTCGCGGAAATCCTCGGAGTCCATGCAGGCGATGCCGATCCGCTTGATCGCCTCCATGTCGCGTTCCGCCGGATCCTTCAGCACTTGCGCAATGGTGATCTTGGCGGCCTGGATCGCCAGCGGCGCATTGCCGGATATGGTGCGCGCGATCTCCATGGTCGCGCCCCACAATTCCTCGGTGGGAATGACGCGGTCGACCAGGCCGATCCGCAACGCCTCTGCCGAGTCGATGCGCATGCCCGTATACATAATGAGTCGCGCCCACGACGGTCCGACCAGCGAGACGAGGTGGCGCAGGCCCTCATAGCCATAGGCGATACCAAGCTTGGCCGCTGGGATGCCGAACTGGCTGTCGGCGGCAGCGATCCGGATATCCGTCAGCATGGCGACCTGCATGCCGCCACCAAGGCAGAAGCCGCGAATGCAGGAAATCGTCGGTTTCGGATAGTCGCCGAGCAGTGCCCGCTGCGCGGCGCTCTTCCTCGAATATTCCTCGGAGGCTGCCGCGTTATGGCGCGTCTTCTCGAACTGGCTGATATCGGCACCGGAGACAAAAGCCTTGTCGCCGGCGCCGACGAGGATCACTACCCGCACATCCGGATCGTCGCGCAACGCGATGAGTGCCTCTCCGAGGCCCTCCCACATGTCGAGCGACATGGCGTTGCGCTTTTCCGGATTGTTGAAAGTGATGACGCCAACGCCATCGACGATGCCCTGCAGGATCTTGCCGTCGGCATAGGATTTGTCGCTGTGCTTGCGGACATCGAGCATTGGGGTCGGCCTTCCCTTGAGCAGGCTTTTGATGAGGGATCTTCAAGGCCGGAATCGTCCTGCGCAAATGCCGGCCATCTGCGGCGTTTTAGCCCAGCTTTGCCGCGCAGGGGGAGACGCTTTTCGGATGGCTGATCCGACCTCCCGGTATCGAGCAATTCACTGGCCAATAGTGATCGCCAACCGAAGCGTTGCTGAATGGACACGCCGTTCCATGTTGCGTGGCTGCAAGCTCGCACTGGCTGTGGGTGGCGTTTTGCTACGCCGTTGCAGAGGCTAACCTCGTTTCCGGGGAATCAGCGCCATCTCCTGATGGGGCCGACGTTCTCCATCTTTGTTGTGCGTGGCGTTTAAGGAGAGAGAATGCGCCTTCCGAAGGTCCCCACGGCGTTCACCCGCCGGCAGATGATCGCGGGATGCGGTGGCTTGATGGTGCTGACGGCATCGCCGATGCAGGCGCAAGCCGCCTATCCGAGCAAGGCCATCACGCTGATCGTGCCTTATCCCGCCGATGGCACCACCGACCTTCTCGGCCGCCTGGTGGCCGATCAGCTCCAGGCGAGTCTCGGGGGCAGCGTCATCGTTGAAAACAGGCCCGGCGCCGGCACGACGATCGGCGCCCAGCAGGTCGCCAAGTCGGCGCCAGACGGGTACACGCTTTTGATGGCGACCTCGACAACACTTGCCGCCAACAAGGCGCTCTACAAGACGCTGCCTTACGATCCCGTGAAGGATTTTGCACCGGTCAGCCTGGTTGCGGCCGTGCCGTTTGCGCTGATCGTCAATCCCGAAATTCCGGTGAAGACGCTTTCCGAATTCATCGCTTACGCCAAGTCGAAACCGGGATTGACCTATGGATCGGCCGGCAATGGCAGCCCGCAGCATCTGGCCACCGAATTGCTGAGATCAACCGCAGGCATCAACATCCGTCATGTGCCTTACCGCGGCAGCGTGCCGGCCATGCTCGACCTCATCGCCGGGCACATCTCCTTCATGATGGTCGACCTGCAGCCGGCCCTGCAGCAGATCCACGACGGCAAGGTGAGGGTGCTCGGGGTCACCACACGGAAGCGGATCACCGTCCTCCCCGACATTCCGACATTGGCTGAAAGCGGGCTTCCAGGCTTCGAACTGGTCGCGTGGCAGGGCGTTGTGGCACCGGCCGGGACGCCGCGGGCAATCGTCGATCAACTGGCCCGCGTGATCGGAAACCTCACCGGCGACCCAGCCGCGAGCAGCAAGTTCGCGGCGCTCGCGGTGGAGCCATTGCCCGGATCGACACCAGACAGTTTTGCCGCCTACATCAGGACCGAGGGCGATCGATGGGCCGCTATCGTCAGGAAATCCGGCGCGACGCTGGAATGAGGGCGCCGACGCGGTGTTGGGTAGCGCAGCGGCGCAGCAGGTGTCTGTCGTGGATTAGCTGATAGCGGGCTGTGCTGTCGCGGCCGTGCAATATACTTGCTTCAGCCGCGATCGGCTGCGCTATCTAGCGTCAGGGCATTCGCGTGCAAACAGCTTCAGTCTTCGTTCGCTGCGATCGATTCCATCAAGGAGACCAACTGACGCTGTACGGTCTGGTCCTTGATCTTGCTGTAGGCGCGCAGCAACCGCAGGCTGAAGGCGCTGTCGAGGAATAGCAGGCTCTCGACTTCGCGGGCCTTGCTGTCTCCGTCATAGAAGAACGTCACCGGCACATCGAGCGCGGTGGCGATTTGCTGAAGACGGGCGGCACCGACGCGGTTGACGCCCTTCTCATACTTTTGAACCTGCTGGAAGCTGACGCCGAGTTTTTCGCCAAGTTCGGCTTGAGAGATTTTCTGTTCGACGCGCCGCAGGCGAATTCGCTTGCCGAGCTCAATGTCGGGCTTGCCGGCACTGCGCTGTTTCATCTTCTTTGCAGCTGATTTGTTCATCTCTACTCTTACCGTCCTTCCGTCGAAAATCCCCCGAACAAGTGGGTCAGGGGTTCACCCATATATATCGGCTTAAGTTCACGTGGATGGATGAATTCGTCCTTAAACCACGGGTATTTAGCCGGGCTGAAAGCTTCTACCAGCCAGTCGATCATGTGGCGCACGCGAGGGATCCGGCTGTTGCCGGGATGATAGGATAGCCAAATGTCGAACGACCAGCGCAGCTCGATATCGAGGGGTACCATCTTCCCGCCGAGTGCGCAGGCATAGGTGGGGAATACGCCGATGCCGGCACCGTTGGCGACTGCCCAATAATACGCGCTGCTGACGTTTGTCTTCATTACGATAAGGTCACGCTGGGCGTGGCCCGGGAACATGCTCTCAAAAGCGTCCTTCGCGGAGGCTTCGTCTGCAAGTTGCATCACCAGCCGATGCTTGGCGAGTTCCGGTGCGCTTTTTGGGATGCCATGGACGTCGAGGTACCGCTGGCTCGCGAAGAACATCAGGTGCATGCGGCCGAGCCGCACCAGCTTGACGTCCAATGCGGCTGGCCGCGACAGGTGAATCGCGACGTCGGCCTCGTGGCGCGAGACATCCGCGGAACGCATGGCGCAATGCAGATCCACCATAATGTTGGGGAACGCCTGCTGAAATTCCACCATGCGCGGGGCGAGCCAGAATGTCCCAAGCCCTTCCGTGACGGCCACCCTGACTTCGCCGGACAGCGTGTTGCCGACGGAATCGCTGGTACGCATCAGCTCGAACGACGCTGTTTCCATGCGTTCGACCGCCGACACGACCAGGGCGCCTTCGTCGGTCAAGCGGGCACCATGGACGTCGCGGGTGAACAGGGTCGTTCCGGTCTGGCGCTCGAAATCGCCGATCCGCCGCCGTACGGCATTGATCGACAGGCCGAGGCGCTCCGCCGCCGAGCGGAAACTGCCGCAGCGGACGACTTCAAGAAATATCCGGGCCGCGTCCCAATCGGTGAGGCCGCTGACCCCCGCCTTTTGGCGTTCCTCCTGCGGAACGCCCCTTTCCGTCACCAGATGCATACAAGCCCTTTCAGCTTGCTTAAACTTGGCAGAATGTGGGGCGAACCACAACTACGACGGGACGGACCGACGCGTATTGACGCAGATGTTCGTGGCTGTCGCCGGTATTGGGGAACTCCTGCGCGGCGATCGAATGGGGGCTATGCGTGACGTCTGCCGTCAGCCTTCGCGCAAGTATCTTTGGCGGGCCCCCGATCGCGGTGTCGGGCGACCTGCAACGGGAAGATCTGGTCAGTTGCCAGCCGTCAGCGCCTTGGGAAACCGACCCTGCGCTGGACAATTGCCGGAAAGTCTTCGACCATGTGCCGTCAGTCGGGATGTCCGTGGCCCTCGCGCTCATGGTTGGTGAATCCGCATGTCTGAACCACGCGACTTCGTTCGCCGCACTGTCCGACGACGATGCGCGTTCTCGCAATTTTCGCGAGGCGCCGGCCTTTATGCAAATGCCTATGAAACTGACGCGTGGATCGCTGCCAAGGCGCTGCGCAAGCTAGGAAATGGGAAGAACGCCGGTGGTTCATTCAGACGAACAATTGCTTTCGGTCCTTACGGCCCTTGATGAGTGCCGGACTAAGCTCCTCGCCAATAACAGTTCCGAAACCGCCCAACTTGTGTCGGTTGCGATGCTTGAGCTTCGGATGAAGCTCAATCAGATCAGCGAGGCTGAGCTGAAAGACCTGTGCGATGAGATGCTGGCGGATGAGGATCTCGAGCGGCCGATGCCGCGCAGGCGCCCTTTGCTCCGTGTCGTTAAATAGGCGCATGCGGGGAATATGGCAGTCCTGACGGCAGTCACGATGCCATATTTGTGATCGTCGCCACCGCATCGCGCACGTTGTTGTTGACCATCTCGTCAGTTGCCTAGTCGCGGGCATCCGTGACATGAAGCCCGCTGGTGCCCAACGATCCGCCGCAGGATCGTGCAGGGGACTTCAAACCGGCGGCACTGGTCCACGCGTTCGGATGCACCCGTGCGCAGGGCTTGCTGGACGATGAGCAATGGCGATGTTGGCATGATCCAAAATGTGTCGATCCCGGCTGCGTTGATCGCCGGCCTGGTCAGCTTTCTTTCGCCCTGCGTTCTGCCCCTGGTCCCGCCCTATCTGGTCTATCTCACCGGGGCCACGATCGAGCACGTCGCCAACGACGACTCGAGGTCGTCCTCAAAGCGCGCGGTGATGATCTCGGCGCTTTTGTTTGTGCTCGGCTTTTCCACGGTGTTCGTGGCGCTTGGCGCCAGCGCCTCGCTGATCGGCGGACTGCTGCGTACCTGGTCGGAGCAACTCTCCATTATCGCCGGCATCGCCATCATCATCATGGGCCTGCATTTCCTCGGGCTGACGCGGATAGGGTTATTGATGCGGGAAGGGCGCCTGACGATCCCCAAGCCGGTCGGCCTGTGGGGCGCCTATGTGATGGGGCTTGCCTTCGCGTTCGGCTGGACCCCGTGCATCGGCCCGATCCTGGCGGCGATCCTCTCGATCGCTGCCGCTGAAGCCACGGTTGCGAAAGGAGCAGGGCTGCTCGCTGTCTATTCCGCGGGTCTCGGCATTCCGTTCCTGGTTGCAGCGTTCATGCTCGAGCAATTTTCCTCGCTGTTCATGCGGATGAAGCGCCATCTCGGCACGGTTGAGCGGGCAATGGGCGTGCTGATGGTCGTTACCGGCATCGCCTTTCTGACGGGTGCGGTGTCCAATGCCAGCATCTGGCTGCTCGAGACCTTTCCGTCACTGCAGAACTTCGGCTGACGCCGCACCTGTTTTCCGGAAAATATTCTAGCTCTCACCGTCGAGCGCGCAGGTGATCGTATAGACGACGCCTTGTGGCAGGAAATCCACCTTGGCCTCGCCGCCGAGCTGATCGCGCGCACTTCGCTCGATCAGCCGTGATCCGAACCCGCGCTGCAACGGTGCGACCACGGCTGGGCCGCCCCGCTCGACCCAGACCAGCCGCAGCTTGCGTCCGCCACCTTCCATGACGATCTCCCAGTCCAGCTCGACGGTGCCGCTGTCATTCGATAGCGCACCATATTTCGCCGCATTGGTCGCGATTTCATGCACGATCATCGATAGCACCAGTGCCAGCCGCGGCGAGAGCGGAACGCTGGGCCCGACCATCCGGATGCGTTCGGGATTGGCGAGCAGATAGGGCTGCAACACGCGGTTGATCAGCTCCTGCAGGTTGGAGCCACGCCATTTCTCGCGGCTGAGCAGATTATGCGCCTCCGCCAGCGCGCCAAGCCGACCCTCGAACTTGTCGCGTTCGGCACGGGTTGCGCTGCGAAAGGTCTGCACCGCGATCGCCTGCAGGATCGCCAGCGTGTTCTTGACGCGATGGTTGAGCTCCTCGATCAACAGATTGTGCAGCATCTCGCCGCGCGCGATCGTCGTCGCCATCCGCAGTGCGAAGCCAAGACCGACAAGCAGCAGCGCGATGCCGATCGCGCTGGTGAAGGCCAGGTTGCGCCATAAAGGGGCAACCAGCGAGCTCTCGGCGACGCCGGCGGAGACCGTCCAGCCGGTCAGTGACGATCGCGCAAAGCTCGTGATCAGCGGCACGCCCTCGACCGAGATGGTCGGCAGGGTCGCCTCGGTCGATTTCGACATTTCGGCATAGAGTTGCGGAGACGCGCGCCTGCCGAAGCTCTCCTGCGCGTTCGGCACGCTGGCGAAGTTAATGCCCTCGCCGTCGAAGACCGAGATCGTCCAGTCGGCGCCCGGGCGCTGCCGCTTGACCAGCGTCTGAAACATGCCGATCGGCGGGCTGAAGCTGATGTCGTAGATCACTTCGCCATCGCGAAGCACTGGGACGTCGACGGTCAAGATCATCCGATGCTTTGTCGCGCCGACGAACAAATTCGAATATTGCGGCGTCCTGCTCGCAAACACCTTCTTCAGGATTTCGTGATTGTTGCGCAACGGCAGGCTGGCGCTGTCTTCCGTCAGCGACGAAAACAGTTCGCGGCCATCGCGATCGGCGACCAGCAACACACCGTCGTTGCCATATTGTTCGAGAAAGCCCGACGCGATTGGGCGAAAGGATTCGAAGTCGCCGTCGCGCAGTGAATCGGTGAGGGC
>Ga0153954_1001195_pt1 | contig 15083 bp, 18 predicted proteins | sample TSFL038MetaG_FD_102277 | JGI IMG/M metagenome (GOLD analysis project Ga0153954, IMG submission 102277) | Attine ant fungus gardens microbial communities from Florida, USA - TSFL038 MetaG | ecosystem: Host-associated > Fungi > Mycelium > Unclassified | place: USA: Florida, Wekiwa Springs State... | reverse complement strand
TTACGGTGCTGCATTCCGGGTCCTCCTTGCGGTCATGGGCGTCAACACCCACAGCCTCTCGGGGGACCCGGACCTATCTCATGGCGTTCGGAACGTCTCGGGGCTCGTCACCTAGCTCGTTCGCGAACCCGCCTCCCGTGGTGCCCCGGCAGGGCGGGCCAATGACTATCGTCCGGCGCATGATCCACCCGATCCCCCCCGGGACGCGCGACGTGCTGCCCGACGAGATGCGCGAGCTGCGCCGCCTCAACCGCCGCCTGGTCGAGGTCTTCGAAGACTCCGGCTACGGCGAGGTGGCGACGCCGGCGATCGAATACGACGAGGTCCTCGCGCGCGGCGACCGCGCCTCGTCGGCCTCGCCCTACCGTTTCTTCGACGAGAACGGGGACCTGCTGGCGCTGCGCTCCGACATGACGGTGCCGATCGCCCGCCTCGTCGCCACCCGCTTCGCCGGGGCGCCGCTGCCGCTGCGCCTCTGTTACCTCGCCTCCGCCTATCGGGCGGTGCTGCCGCAGCGCGGCGAGATGCGCGAATTCGTCCAGGCCGGGATCGAGCTGATCGGCGCCCCCGGCGCCGCCGGCACCGCCGAGGTGATCGGCGTGCTGGAGGCGGCGCTCGACGCCGCCGGGCTCGATCGCGCCGTGATCGGGCTCGGCGACGCCGACCTCTACCGCCGCCTGCTGGAGGAGTTCGGGGTCGAGGGGGAGGCCCGCGATGCCGTCCTCGGCCGGCTCGCCACGCACGACCTGGTCGGGCTCGAGGCCGAGCTCGACGCCGCCGGGATCGACGCCGTCGCGATCGATACCTGCGTCGCCCTCTCCCAGCTCCGCGGCGGCAGCGAGGTCCTGGCCCGCGCCCGCGAGCTCGGCGGCGAGGCGGTCGAGCGCACCGCGACCCGCCTGGAGGAGACCTACGAGACCCTGGTCGACCAGGGCACCGCCGAGCGCGTCCAGATCGACTTCGGCCTGCTCCGCGATCTCGGCTACTACAGCGGCGCGATCTTCGAGGTCTACGATCCGGCCCTCGGCCACGTCCTCGGCGGCGGCGGCCGTTACGACGGCTTCCTCGCTAAGTTCGGCCTCGACCTGCCCGCGGCCGGCTTCTCCCTCTACATGGAGCGCGTGCACGTCGCCCAGATGGAGGAGGAGTCACGGCGGCGCGAGAGGGCGGCGACCTGATGTCCGGCTTCGAAGGCGTCGGCGCCCCGCGCCCGGACGGCCCGCTGACCCTGGCGGTGCCGCGCGGCGCGCTCTTCACCGAAACGCTCGACCTGCTCGACGCGGCCGGCGTCGACACCGCGCCGGCGCGCGGCGACTCGCGCTCGCTGATCTTCCAGACCGACGGGATGACCTTGGTCACGATGCGCCCCTCCGACGTGCCGACCTACGTCGAGGCGGGCGCCGCCGACGTCGGCATCACCGGCAAGGACGTGCTGCTGGAGCAGTCCGACCGTCCGGTCTACGAGCTGCTCGACCTCGGCTACGGCAAGTGCCGCATGGTCCTGGCCGGGCGGCGCGGGGACGAGCGTCTCGGGGAAAGCCAGCGGCGCCTCGGGATGATGCGGATCGCGACCAAGTACCCGCGGATCGCCGAACGGTACTTCGAGAGCACCGGCCGCCAGATCGAACTGATCGAGGTGAAGGGGTCGGTCGAGCTGGCGCCGCTGATCGGGCTCGGCGACGGCATCGTCGACCTCGTCGCCACCGGCCGCACGCTGGCCGAGAACGACCTCGAGGTGCGGGAGGAGATCGTCGATTGCACCGCCCGCCTCGTCGCCAACCGGGTCGCCCACAAGCTGCGGGCGGCGGAGGTCGACGACCTGACCGCGCGCCTGCGGGCGGCGAGCCGCGCGACGGCCGACTGACGGGAGGACCGAATGGGGGGCCGCGGATGAAGGTGCAGCGCTTCGAGTGGGCGGGGGCGACGGCGACCGCGACCGCGGTGCGCAACTGGAGCGCCGAGGCGGCGCCGCCGGTCGAGGTCGACTCGATCGGCGGGCTGGTCCGCGAGGGCGGCGACGCGGCGCTCCTGGCGCTGACCCGCCGTTATGACGTCACCGACGGGCAGATCGACCGCATCCGGGTCGAGCCGGCGGAGGCCGCCGCGGCGCTCGCCGCGATCGACGCCGAGCTGCGCGAGGCGCTGGAGACCGCCGCCGCCAACATCCGCGCCGTCGCCGCCGCCCAGCTCGGCGAGGAGCGCCGGGTCGAGCTGCCCCAGGGGCACACCGTGCGCCTGCGCGAGGTGGCGGTCGGCGCCGCCGGGCTCTACGCGCCGGGCGGTCGCGCCGCCTACCCCTCGAGCCTCCTGATGACCGCGTTGACGGCGCAGGCGGCCGGGGTGGAGCGAATCGCGCTGGCGACGCCCCCCGGGCCCGACGGCCGCGTCCACGCGGTGACGCTCGCCGCCGCGGCGCTCTGCGGGATCGAGGAGATCTACGCGGTCGGCGGCGCCCAGGCGATCTTCGCGCTCGCCTACGGGACCGAGACGATCGACCCGGTCGACGTGATCGCCGGCCCCGGCAACGCCTGGGTCACCGAGGCCAAGCGGGCGGTGTACGGGACGGTCGGGATCGACTCGCTGGCCGGGCCCTCGGAGCTGACGGTGATCGCCGGCCACGACACCGAGCCCGAATGGGCGGCGCTCGACCTCTGCGCGCAGGCCGAGCACGGCGAGGGCGCGCTGCTCGTCGCAGCGGTTGAGGCCCACGTCCTCGACGCGGTTGCGGCGGCGACCGAGCGGCTAGCCGCGGAGCGTCCCGGCGTCTCCGCCACGGCGCCGCTGGCGCTCGTCCACGTCCCCGACTCGACCGACGCCGTCGCCCTCTGCAACGCCTTCGCGCCGGAGCACGTCGAGATCTTCGAGGAGGACGCGAGCCTGCTGGCCGAGCGGATCACGACCGCGGGGTGCGTCTTCGCCGGCCGCTGGGGGGCGACCGCCTTCGGCGACTACGCCGCGGGCTCCAACCACGTCCTGCCGACCGGCGGCGCGGGCCGCTTCACCGGCCCGCTCGGGCCCGGCGCCTTTCGCCGGCGCATCTCGGTCGTCGAGATCGATCGCGCCGCCGCCGCGGGGCTCGCGCCGAGCGTCGAGCGCATCGCCCGCGCCGAGGGATTCCCCGTCCACGCCGAATCGGCCATGATCCGGCGATGAGCACCATGCGCAGCGCCAAGAAGAGCCGCAAGACGGGGGAGACCGACATCAACCTCGAGCTGGCGCTTGAGGCCGAGACCAGGTACGAGAACTCGACCGGGGTCGGCTTCTTCGACCACATGCTCGACCTCGTCGCCCGCCACGGCCGCTTCGGGCTGAAGGTGGACGCGACCGGGGACGTCGAGACCGGCGCCCACCACACGGTCGAGGACGTCGGCATCGTGCTCGGGCAGGCGCTCGACGAGGCACTCGGCGACCGGGCCGGGATCCGTCGTTACGGCTTCGCGGTGGTGCCGATGGACGAGGCGTTGGCGGAGTGCGCGATCGACATCTCCGGCCGCCCCCATTGTGTCTTTCGCGCCGACCTGCCGAAGGCCTCGATCGCGGGCTTCGAAACCGAGCTGGCGGAGGAGTTCTTCAACGCCGTCGCCAACGCGGCGAAGCTGACCCTGCACGTCGAGGTCCGTTATGGCTCGAACGTCCACCACATGCTCGAGGCGGCCTTCAAGGCCTTCGCCCGGGCGCTCCGCGTCGCGGTCTCGATCGACCCGGAGGAGACGGGAATTCCCTCCACCAAGGGAACCCTCAATGAGTGAAGCAAGTAGAGCCGCGCCCGGACGCGCAGCGGAGGACGTGGCGATTCTGATCTTGGACTACGGGGTCGGGAACCTGCGCTCGGTCGAGAAGGCGCTCGAGCACGTCGGGGCGCGCGCCGCGATCGGCGCCGATCCGGACGAGGCGCGCGCCGCCGACGGGCTGATCCTGCCCGGCGTCGGGGCCTTCCCGCGGGCGATGGAGCGGATCCGCGCGGCCGGGCTCGACGAGCTGATCGTCGAGCGGGCGGCGGCGGGGACACCGGTCCTCGGCATCTGCCTCGGCCTGCAACTGCTCTTCGAGCGCAGCGAGGAGCTCGGCGGCGCCACCGGCCTCGGCCTGCTGCCCGGCCCGGTGACCGGTCTGGACGCGCCCGGGCTGAAGGTTCCGAACATCGGCTGGGCGCCGGTCCGCTGGGAGCGCGAGTCGCGCCTCACCGCGGGCATCCCCTCGGAGACGCCTTTCTACCTCGTCCACTCCTTCGTCGCCCGCCCCGCCGCCGCGGACACGCTCGGCACGGCGGAGTACGGCGAGCGCTTCGCCTGCGCGGCCGAGCGCGACAACGTCTTCGGCGTCCAGTTCCACCCCGAGAAGTCGAGTGCCGCCGGGCTGCGGTTGCTCGCCAACTTCGCCGGGATCTGCGCGAAGGCGCCGGCCGCGGCGTGATCCTCTACCCGGCGATCGATATCCGCGACGGCCACGCGGTGCGGCTGGTCGAGGGCGACTACGACCGCGAGACGGTCTACGACGCCGATCCGGTCGACGCGGCGCTGCGCTTCGCCGAGGCGGGCGTCCACGTCCTCCACGTCGTCGACCTCGACGGGGCGAAGGCGGGCGCGCCGCGGAACCTCGAGCCGATCCGGCGGATCGCCGACGCGGTGCCGTTCCCGATCCAGGTCGGCGGCGGGCTGCGCGATGCCGGCAGCGTCGCGGGCGTCCTGCGGGAGGGGGCCGAACGCGTGGTGATCGGCACCGCGGCGATGCGCGATCCGGCCTTCCTCGACGCGATGCTGGCGGCGCACGGCGAGCGGGTCGTCGTCTCGGTCGACGCGCGCGACGGCAAGGTCTCGCTGGCGGGCTGGACGGAGACGAGCGACGTCGAGGCGGCCGACGCGGTCGCCGACCTCACCGCGCGCGGGGTGCAGCGCTTCCTCTTCACGCCGATCGAGGTGGACGGGACGCTGGCCGGGCCGGGCTTCGAGCAGCTGGCGAAGGTGGCGGCGGCGACCTCGGCCTCGGTGATCTACTCGGGCGGGGTGGGGACCCTGGACGACCTGAGGCGCCTGCGCGCCGAGGCGGCGCCGAACGTGGAGGGCGTGATCGTCGGCCGGGCGCTCTACGAGAAGCGCTTCGCCGTCGACGAGGCGATCGCCGCGCTGGCCTGAGCGCGGCGAGCGCGTTCGCACTTATCGCCGCATAGCGGAGAAAAGTGCGAACGCATCGAGGGGCCCGTCCGGTGAGTTCGCACTTATCGCCGGATACCGGGGGTAAGTGCGAACGCAACCGGTGGCGGCGCTGCTCTAGCCTGGGTTCATGCCGCTGAAGAGAGTCATCCCCTGCCTCGACGTCGACGCCGGCCGCGTCGTCAAGGGCACCAACTTCGTCGGGCTGCGCGACGCGGGCGACCCGGTCGAGCTCGCCGAGCGCTACGACGCCGAGGGGGCCGACGAGCTCGTCTTCCTCGACATCACCGCCTCGCACGAACGGCGCGAGACGATCGTCGAGCTCGCCCGCCGCACCGCCGACAACGTCTTCATCCCGTTCACGATCGGCGGCGGCATCCGCTCGGTGGAAGACGCCCAGGCGGTGCTCGACGCGGGCGCCGACAAGGTCTCGGTCAACTCGGCGGCGCTGGAACGGCCGGAGCTCCTCACCGAGCTCGCCGACCAGTTCGGCGCCCAGTGTGTGGTGATCGCGATCGACGCCAAACGCGACCTCGAGGAGGAGCCGGCGACGTCCTCGCCGACCTGCGCGGCGCCGCCCGGGTGGTTCGGCGGCACCTGGGGCGTCTACGTGAAGGGCGGGCGCGAGCGGGTGCCGGGGCGCGACGCGGTCTCCTGGGCGCGCGAGGCGGTCGAGCGCGGGGCGGGGGAGATCCTGCTCACGAGCATGGACCGCGATGGCACCAACGACGGCTATGACCTCGAACTGACGCGGGCGGTCGCCGACGCGGTGCCGGTGCCGGTGATCGCCTCGGGCGGCGCCGGCGAGCTGTCGCACCTCTCCGACGCGATCGCCCGGGGCGGCGCCGACGCCGTCCTCTGCGCCTCGATCTTCCACTACGGGCAGCACACGGTGGCGGAGGCGAAGGCCCGCCTGGCCGCCGACGGCATCCCCGTCCGCCACTAGCTGTTCCTTATGCCGGAATGGTGGATATAAGGAACAGCTAACCGCCGCCTTCGGCGGTCGCGCCTTCGCCGTTCTTCAGGTCTTCGGCGAGGCCCGCGACGTGGCTCGAGCGCAGGATCTCCAGACGCGCCAGTTCGTAGGGCTTCTCGCGTTCGGCGAAGCCGGAGATCTCGGTGGTCGCGCCGGTGTAGCCCGCACTTTCGACGGCTTCGATGACCGTTGCGTTGAACTGCCCCGCCGGATAGCAGAAGTTGTTGACCGGGACCTTGAATTCTTCCTGCAGCATCTTGCGGGAGCCCGCGACTTCTTCTTTCAGTTCTTCGGGCCCGAGTTCGGTCAGGTCGAGGTGGTGGATGGTGTGGGCGGCCAGCTCCCAGCCCGCCGCGATCATCGCCTTGACGTTCGATTCGTACAGTTCGGAGCCTTCGGCCTTGAGGTTGAGGACGCCCGCCCAGCCGTGCTTGCGCAGGGTCGGCAGGGCGAAGGTGTACTGCGGGCGATAGCCGTCGTCGAAGGAGATGACGATCGGCTTCGGCGGCAGCGTGCCGGTGTGGTACCAGGCTTCCTGCGCCTGTTCGAGCGTCACCGCCTGGTAGCCGTGTTCTTCGAGCCAGTCCATCTGCTTTTCGAAGTCGGTGCGGCCGACGTACAGTTCGGGGTAGGGAGCGCCTGGCGGCGGGTGGCCGAGGACGTGGTACTCGAGGATCGGCACCGGGCCCTTGTGGGGCTTCCAGTTGGGCTGCGGGGTGGCATTGCGGACCTCCTTGCCTTCGCCGGAGCCGGACTTGCCCGCCTTCGCCTTCTTGCGGTGGGCGGCGCCGGACCCGGTCGCGGCCGTGCCGGCGGTGGCCTTGGCGGCGTTGTCTTCGTCCCCGCCGGTGCTCGTGAGCACGATGATCACGGCGATGACGATCACGACCAGCGAGCCGACCGCGACGATGCGGCGCCGCATGACCTGCGTGCGGGTCGGTCCGCGGCGGCGGGCAGGGCGGTCAGGGCGCTCCTCCGGCGCTCCCTCCTCGTCTTGCCAGTCGCTCGCCATCCGCGTCGCCGATCATCGTAGGGGCAAGCGATGAAGAGGGTGCAGCGATGACCGGTGGAGGGGGCGGCGAGAGCCTGGCCGAGGCGCTGGCCGTCGCCTACCCGGAGCTGGCCGACGTCGCGGCCGCGGCGCCCGACCCCGTCTACCTGGTCGGCGGCGCGGTGCGCGACCTGTTGCTGGGACGGGGCCGCGCCGACATCGACCTGGTGGTCGAGGGCGACCCGACGGCGCTGGCGCGCGCGCTCGGGACGGAGCCGCTGGCGGCGCACTCGCGCTTCGGCACGCTGAAGGTGGAGCTCGACGGCCACGAGATCGACATCGCCGCGGCGCGGCGGGAGCGCTACGTGCGGCCGGGGGCATTGCCGGCGGTCGAGGTCGGGACGCCGATCCGCACCGACCTGGCGCGCCGCGACTTCACCGTCAACGCGATGGCGGTCCCATTGGCGGAGCCGGGCGAGCTGATCGACCCCTACGACGGCCGCGAGGACCTGCGGGCGGGCCTGCTGCGGGTGATCCACGGGGCCTCGTTCGTCGACGACCCGACCCGGGCGATCCGCGCGGCGAGGTACGCGGCGCGCTTCGGCTTCGACCTCGAGGAGGAGACCGGGGCGCTCCTGCGTGCGGCCGACCTGGGCACGGTGTCGCCCGAGCGGCGCGCCGCCGAGCTGCGGCGGCTGGCGGGGGAAGCGACCGCGGTCGCGGGGTTGGGGCTGCTGGCCGGGTGGGGGCTGGTCCGGGCGCGCGGCGGGTCTCCGTCGGGCGGCGGGGGCGAGGGCGGCGAGCCCTTCGCCCTGGCGCACGCGGTGGACCGCCTGACGTCCGCGCCGCCATGGTCCGGGGAGGCCGACCGCGCCGAGGCGATCCTCGCCGCCGCGCTCGGCCCGGAGGCGGGGGAGGCGTCCCTGGCCGCGGCGCGTCCGGCGCGTCCGTCGGAGGCCGTGCGCCTGGCGCGGGGCCGCGACCCGATCGAGCTCGTCCTCGCCCGCGCCGCCGGCGCCGCCTGGCTCGACGACTGGCTGTGCTGGCGCGAGGTCTCCCTGGCGATCACCGGCGCCGACCTGACCGCGGCCGGCCTCCGCGGCCCCGCCGTCGGCGAAGCCCTGGAACGGGCCCTGACCGCAAAACTCGACGGCGACGCCCCCACCCGCGCCGACGAGCTCCGCCAGGCCCTCGAACAGCCACGTTGATGGGCCGAAAAGCGGCGATATAACGCACTTTTCGGCCCATCAACATCGGATCTGCTTGGGTCTGGGGCGATGGAGTGGCGTGAGACGGATGGGGTGCGGTGGCTGGAGGCCACGCTCGGGCCCGCGGGAGCCGGGACGGGGCGGGCCGGGTTCGGCTCGCGGGTCGGCGGGGTCAGCGCGGCGCCCTACGACTCGCTGAACGTCGGCGTGCTCACCGACGACGCGGACGCCGCCGTGGTCGAGAACCGGGCGCGGCTGGCGGCGGCGGTCGGGACCCGGCCGGAGAGGGTGCCGATCGGGCTGCAGGTCCACAAGGCCGACATCGCGCTCCACGAGGGCCCGCAGGAGCCGAGCCCCTACGCCGAGCCGGGGACGGCGCCGGCGGAGGTGGACGGGCACGTCGTCCGCCGTCCCGGCCTCGCGCCGCTGGTCCTCACCGCCGATTGCCTGCCGGTGGCGCTCGCCGGGCCGGGCGGGGTGGCGATGCTCCACTGCGGCTGGCGCGGGCTCGCCGCCGGGATCGTCGCGCGCGGCGCGGCCGCCGTCGAAGCTTCCTCCGCCGCGATCGGGCCGGGGATCGGCCCCTGCTGCTACGAGGTCGGCCCCGAGGTGCTCGGCGCCTTCGCCGACCTCGGCGAGGGGATCGCCGCCGGCCGCATGCTCGACCTCCCCGAGGTCGCGCGCCGCCTGCTCGCCCGCGCGAGGGTGGGGACGGTCGAGTCCGCGGGCCTCTGCACCTCCTGCGAGGCCGACCTGTTCTTCTCCCACCGCCGCGACCAGGGCGTCACCGGCCGCATGGGCAACCTCGCCTGGATCGACCCCCCCGATCAGGGGCTCCACGCCGGAGGCTGAGCCATGCCGCGCACCCTCTTCCACGACATCGACCCGGCCCGGGTCCGCGCCAACCTCGAGGAGGTCACCGCCGCGGCGGCGGGCCGCGCCGAGGTCCTCGTCGCCTGCAAGTACGTGCCGCTCGAGGAAATGGGGAAGTTGGTCGAGGCGGGGGTGACGCTGGTCGGCGAGAACCGCCAGCAGGACATCGCCGCCAAGCACGAGCGCCACGCCGCCGACTTCACCTGGGACTTCATCGGCAACCTGCAGAGCCGCAAGGTCAAGCAGATCCTGCCGCTGGTGCGGCTGATCCACTCGGTCGCCACCGACTCGGCGCTGGAGCAGCTCGGCCGCCACGGCACGCCCGCGACCGAGGTCCTGGTCGAGGTCAACATCGCCGAAGAGGAGGGCAAGGGGGGCGTCGCGCCCGCCGCGCTGGCCGACTTCATCGCCCGTTGTCCGGTCCGCGTGTCCGGCCTGATGACGATGCCGCCGTTCGCGGAGGACCCGGAGGCCTCGCGCCCGCACTTCGCCCGCCTCGCCGAGCTCGCCGCCGCCAACGGCTTGAATCGCCTCTCGATGGGTACTTCGCAGGACTGGCGGGTCGCGCTCGAAGAGGGTGCGACCATCATCCGGCTCGGATCGGCGCTATTTGTGTGAATCAGTGCAAATCGGCGCTAACCTGGGCCTCAACCAAAGTCGGTAAAAAAATCGGTAAAGCTCATCAAGAGGAGTCGGCGTCGAGAAGCCGAAACAGGCTGCATGGCCCTGAGGGATAGCTGGCATAAAGCACTTGTCTACTTCGGTCTCGCCGAGGAACACGACTACGGCCCCGAATACGAAGAAGACTTCGAGCCGGAAACCGGCGCCGAGGAAGCCTTCGAATCGTCGTCGCGCCGTGAGCGCGAGCGGGACCGCGAACCGGCCTCGGTCCGCAGGCTGCCGACCTCGCGTCGCGCCCGCCGCGACGAGATCGACGACATCTTCGCCGACGACGAGCCGATCGCCGCGAGCCGCACGCGCACGCTGCGTCCGGTCGACAACGGCGGTGGCGACGTCCAGGTCCACCTGGTCATCCCGCGCAACTTCAACGACGCCCAGCAGGTGGCCGACCAGTTCAAACGCCAGGTGCCGGTGATCCTGAACCTGCAGACGGCCGACCACGAGCTCTCCAAACGCCTGATCGACTTCTGCTCGGGCCTCACCTACGCCCTCGACGGCGGCATGCAGCGGATCGCCGAGAAAATGTTCCTGTTGACGCCGCGCAACGTCGAGGTCTCGGCGGAGGAAAAAGCGCGGCTGCTCGACAAGGGCTTCTTCAACCAGTCCTGATGGCCTGGCCCTCCATCTCCTATCCGGAGTGGAGTGCCACCTGCGACACGCTGCACGCCCACACCCAGGTGCTGGGCAAGCTGGCGGCCGAGCTGGCCCCGCCGGAGCCGCAGCTCCAGCACGCGGCCCTGCGCCTCACCGCGCGGGGCTGGGAGACGTCGCCGCTGCCCTGCCCGGACGGGAGCGGCGCCTTCGTCGTCACCCTTGACCTGCACCGCCACGAGGCGCGGGTCGAGACCTCGGGCGGCAGGCACCAGGCTGTGCCGCTGGCGCCGAACCGCGCGGTCGGCGAGGTGACCGTCGAGCTGCTCGCCGCCGTCGCCGCGGTGGCGGGGGAGGCGAAGATCGAATTCGAGCCGCAGGAGGTGCCCTGGACCGTGCCGCTCGACCAGGACACCGAGCACGCGACCTACGACGAGGGGGCGATCGCCTCCTACTTCGCCATGGCGACCCGCGCCGCCCAGGTTCTGGCCGCCTTCCGGGCTCCCTGGCGCGGCCGCTCGACCCCGGTCAACGCCTGGTGGGGATCCTTCGACCTTGCCGTCAACCTCTTCTCCGGCGACCCGGCGGCGCCGCCCTCCGACGACTTCATCATGCGCAACGCGATGGACGCCCAGGAGGTTGCGGTCGGCTGGTGGCCGGGCGACCAGAAACACGGGGGCGCCGCCTTCTACGCCTATGCCCACCCGGCCCGGCCGGGCTTCGCCGAGGGCGATCTCGGCGTCCCCGGCGCCCGTTGGGACGGCGATCTCGGCGAGTACCTGCTCGAGTGGGAGGACGTCGTCGCCGCGGCCGACCCCTTCGCGCTGTCCCTCACCTTCGCCCGGTCGGTCTTTCGCCACGCCTGTGCCACCTGCGGCTGGGACGCCGCCCTGGCCGCGACCGCCGAAGGCACGCCCCCGCCCGTCGCTTAATCTCCGCAGCGTGATCATCGGCTTCGTCGGATCGGGCAACATGGCGGCGGCGATCGCGCGCGGGCTCGCGGGCGAGGTCGACGGGATGCTCTTCTCGGACTCCGGCTCGGGGCGCGCGGCGGCGCTCGCCGCAGAGCTGGGCGGGGAGGCGCTCTCGAGCGAGGAGGTCGCGGCGCGCGCCGACGTGGTCGTGCTCGCGGTCAAGCCCGCGGCGCTCGACGCCGTGGCGCCCGCGCTGAGAGAGGCGAGGGAGATCGTCTCGGTCCTCGCCGCGACGCCGCTGGCGCGGCTGCGCGAGGCCTTCCCCGGGGCCAAGGTCCTGCGGACGATGCCGAACGTCGGCGTCGAGGTCCGCCAGGGCGTGATCTGCGTCGCCGGCGAGGCGTCCCCGGAGGCCCGCGCCGCGCTCGCCAAGATCGCCCACGTGGTCGCGGTCGACGAGGAGGACTTCGACGCCGCCACCGCGGTGATGGGCTGCGCGCCCGCCTACCTGGCGCTGGCGGTGGAGGCGATCGGCGACGCGGGCGCCGCCGACGGCCTCGACCCCGACCTCGCCCGGGAGCTGATCGTCGAGACCGCGGTCGGCACCGCCGCGCTGCTGCGCCGCCACGACCCCGCCGACCTGCGCCGCGCCGTCGCCTCGCCCGGCGGCAGCACCGAGGCGGGCCTCGCGGAACTCGACCGCACGGGCGCGCGCGCCGCCTTCGCCGCCGCAGTCGACGGCTCCCTGCGGAGGATGCGCGAATGAGCGCGCCCGCCCCGCTCGCGGCGCTCCCGCTGGCGCTCTCCAGGAACGACATCGCCACCTACGTGAGCGCGCTCTTCGTCGTCTACACGATCCTGATCCTGCTCAACATCCTGATCTCGTTCGTGCCGCGCATGCCGTACTCGCCCTGGCTGCGCGCCGTCCTCGACTTCATCACCGAATCGACCGACCCCTACCTGAACATCTTCCGCCGGATGATGCGGCCGGTCGGCGGCGCGGGCGGCTTCGCCTTCGACCTCAGCCCGATCCTCGGGCTGATCGTCCTCGGCATCGCCGAGGCGATCGTCGTCGGCGCCCTTTCGTGAGCGAACGCGTCGCGCGGGCCTGGTGGCTCGCGGCAGCCCTCGCCGTCTTCGTCCTGGTCGTCGACCAGGTGGTGAAGGAAATCGTCGCCCACAACATCGTGCTCGGCGAACAGGTGGACGTGCTGGGGCCGCTGAAGCTGACCCTGACGCACAACGAAGGGGTCGCCTTCGGGCTCGCCTCGGGGAGCGGGATCGGGCTGATCGTCATCACCCTGGTCGCGCTCGGCGTCGTCGTCTGGCTCTTCGCCCGCGATCCGGCGCGCCCGGGGATGTGGGTGGCGACCGGGCTGCTCGCCGGCGGCGCGATCGGCAACCTGCTCGACCGCCTGCGCCACGGCCACGTCACCGACTTCATCGAACTGCCGCACTGGCCGCCCTTCAACCTCGCCGATTGCGCGATCACCTGCGGCGTGGTCATCCTGCTGGTGATCTACGTGCGCGAAGCGGAGCGGGCCGAGCGTGACTCCTGAGGGGGGCGCGCCCGAGCTGCGCGTCGTCCACCTCGACGACGACCTCGCCGTGATCGACAAGCCGGCGGGGCTGGTGGTTCACCCGGCGCCCTCGCACCGTGGCCCGACCGTGGTGTCGGAGCTCGGCGACCTGCTCGGCGGCGGCGACCCGGAGCGGCCCGGGATCGTCCACCGCCTCGACAAGGACACCAGCGGGCTGATGGTGGTGGCGCGCGGGGCCGAGGCGCTGGCGGCGCTCCAGCGGGCGGTGCGCGAGCGCGAGGTGGAGCGCCGTTACCTGGCCCTCGCCGGGGGGCGCCTGGCGTCCCGCACCGGGACGATCGACGCGCCGATCGGGCGGGCGACCCGACGGCGTACCCGGATGGCGGTCGCGGGCGCCGCCTCGCGCGAGGCCCGCACCCACTTCGAGGTGCTGGAGCTGCTGCCGCGCGAGACCTACCTCGAGGCCCGCCTCGAGACCGGCCGCACCCACCAGATCCGCGCCCACTTCGCCGCCATCGGCCACCCCTTGACCGGCGATTCGACCTACGGCGGGACGGACCGCTACGACCTGGGACGCCAGTTCCTGCACGCCCACCGCCTCGCCTTCCGCCACCCCCGCACGGGCGCCCCCCTCGATTTCACCTCGCCGCTGCCGCCCGACCTGGCGGCGGCCCTGGAGGCCGCCCACGCCGAGTAGTGCGGTTGGCGGGCCAGTTAGCTGTTCCTTTTGCCGGAATGGTGGACATAAGGAACAGCCGGCGCGATGGCGGGGGCGCCAGCTTGGAGAGGGCCATCTTCCCCAGCCGCCCGGCGCCGAGCATTCGACGGCTCTACAATCGCCCCGCAAGTAATTCCAGTCACTTCTATCCCCGTCCAAAGCGGACCGGATCCTGCCTGAGCGTGAAGCTCGGGTCCCGGCGAGCGGGGCGGGTGCATCGCAACCGAATCCAAGGAGAAGCACATGCCCGAGGCAGGCCTGAAAGAACTGCTCGAGGCCGGAGTCCACTTCGGCCACCAGACGCGCCGTTGGAACCCGAACATGCGCCGTTTCATCTTCGGCGAGTTGGACGGGATCCACATCATCGACCTCCTGCAGACCGAGGCGCTGCTGGAGAACGCCCGTCGCTTCGCCGGTGAGCTCGCCAGCGGCGGCGGCACGATCCTCTTCGTCGGCACCAAGAAGCAGGCCGGCGACGTGGTGCAGGAATGGGCCGAACGCTGCAAAATGCCGTACGTCAACAAGCGTTGGCTGGGCGGCCTGCTGACCAACTTCCAGACGATGTCGGGCCGGATCGCCCGCCTCCACGAGCTCAACGGGTGGAAAGAGGAGGGCAAACTCGACCTCCTGCCGACCAAGGAGCGGATGCGGATGGAGGCCGAACTCGCGAAGCTCGAGTTCAACCTCGGCGGCGTCCGCGACATGGACCGGCTGCCCGACGCCGTCTTCGTCACCGACCTGAAAACCGAGGAGATCGCGGTCCATGAGGCGGCCCGCCTGCGGATCCCGATCATCGGCCTGGTCGACACCAACTGCGACCCGACCCCGGTCGATTATGTGATCCCGGGGAACGACGACGCGATCCGCTCCTGCCAGCTGATCATCGGGACGATCGGCGGCGCGGTCGAGGAGGGCTCCTCGGCCTGGCGCGTGCAGGAGGAAAAACGGATCGCCGAGGAGATGGAGCGCCGCAAACGCGAGGAGGAAGAGCGGCGCAAACGCGAGGAAGAAGAGAAAGCTCGCATCGAGGCCCAGCAGGCCAAAGAAGCCGAGGAAGAAGTGGCGAAACAGGCCGCTGCCAGAGCGGAGGCCGAGAAACAGAAAGCGGCTGCGGCGCAGGCTGCCAAAGCCGCTCCGGCGGCGCCCGAGGGCCAGCGGCCGGCGGGTCCTGTCGCCGGTGATGCCGCCTCCTCCTCGCAGGCTGCGGGGGAGGCAGCACCACCGGCGCCACCCGCCGGAGGCAGCGCTGAGAGCGCCGCCTCCGAGGGTTCGGCGCCCCCTCCGGCCCCCGGGCAGGCGCAGCCCGCTCCGGCTGCCGAGAAAGCTGACGCGGCTCCGGCCGCCCAGGGCGATGCTCCCGCGGCAGAGAGCAACGAGACCACTACCGACACCCAGAAAGGGGATTCGTGATGGCAGCGATCACTGCCGCCGACGTGAAAG
>Ga0153954_1001194_pt1 | contig 15095 bp, 12 predicted proteins | sample TSFL038MetaG_FD_102277 | JGI IMG/M metagenome (GOLD analysis project Ga0153954, IMG submission 102277) | Attine ant fungus gardens microbial communities from Florida, USA - TSFL038 MetaG | ecosystem: Host-associated > Fungi > Mycelium > Unclassified | place: USA: Florida, Wekiwa Springs State... | reverse complement strand
GGAATTCCACCACCGCATCGACAATCCTGTAACGCAACCAGGAACGGTGCATCGAGTGGTCGATGTCGTCGATCTCGACCACGTCGACCTGGGAGTCGCCGGTGATCTGGGCCAAACGTCGCCGCAACCGGTTGCGCAGGTACTCGATCCCGTCATCGTCCTTCGCGAAACAGAGCAGCACGGGCACGCCGGCGGCGGCAATCCCGTCGAGCCAGCCGCCGGCCCAAGGACGATGGCCGAGCCGGTCGAGGAGGGTCCAGAGGCCATATCGCCCACCGCGCTCCTCCCGTTCCCGCTCGTTGGTGCGCCGCTCGCGGGTGTCCTTCATCAGCGCCTCGACGGGATCGCCGGGCTGCCAATAGAGCTGCGGATTCAAGGCGATCACCCCATCGACAGGGCTCCTCAGAACCGCTCGCAGCGCGATCCAGGCACCGGCACAGAGTCCAGCTAGGACAATCCGTCGATAGCCTCGCGCGCGCAGATCTTCCACCGCGTCCACTGCCTCCTGGATGCCATGCAGATCGTACGGGCGGCCGGGAGCATGGCCGAGGTCGGGACTCTCCCCCCAGCCACTGAAATCGAGACGCAAGGATCGGTGACCGCGCGTCGCGAGCGCCCGACCGTACTCGACCCAGGCGCGCCCAGGGCCGACGTGGACCTCCGACCCCGAGTTGAGCCAGACGACCAGGTCATCGGGATCGCCGTCGGCGGGCTCGGTCAGCACTCCGACCAATCGATCCGGTCCGATCTCCATCACCCGCTCGGTGATCCGCGTGCCTTCCCACTCGAAGCCTGCCGTCGGACGGGCCTGCCAGGGCGGAAGCCGTGTCCCGTCCGCCGGTCCCACCGCGGCGACCACAGCCGCGGTGACCGCGGAGGGGACCACCGCGTCCTCGGCCGGGACACCCAACGCCTGCTCCACTCCCTCGGGCTCCATCCGCGTCAACTCCATGCCCAGGTCCTCGAGGCGCGCGGCCAGGCGACGATCCTCGGGCCCCACCAGAACCATCCGAGCAGCCGGGGGAGCGGAGATGGTGTCGAGATCGAGGTCGGCGATCTCGGCGAGGTCTGCCTCGTCGAAGACCAAGCCGGACACCGAGATCGCGCGGTCGGAGTTCGGCACCGGCTGCGAGAACATGCGCAGTTCGCGGCCGAAACGGCGCCCGGACGCCGGCGTCTCCCAGGCGACCACCGCGGTGGCGCCCAGCTCCCTTGCCTCGAGGATCGCCAGGAGCGCCCCGAAACGCGCGCCGAGCACCGTGATGCGCCCGCATCCGAGCGCCCTGAGCTCGGCGGCCCCAGCCCGCGCGCTCGCCCGCCACGCGGCCACCCTGCTGCCCTCGCGGCCGGTGCCCGCCGAATCGGCGTAGCCGTCGTAGTCGAGGCGCAGCACGCCATGGCCGACCGCGGCGAGGCGCTCGGCCATGGTGCGAACCGTCCGGTGGCCCGACCACCACTCGTATCCGATCGGCGGCAGGATCAGGACACCGGAGCTCGTGGGCCCCTCGGCCGCGGTGGAGAACCATCCCATCAGGGGCCGGGCCGACGGCCCGAACCAGCGGGGAACGGTCGTCACCGAGCTCGCGGGGGACTCGCTTACAGCGGCGTCACGCACGACCCAAGACCCAGCGAGGGCGCGACCACTGCTGCCAGGTCTCGGCCGTCGCAAAGCCTCGCGTCGCGTAGAAGCCGACCGCTCCGGCGGCCGCCTGGACGACCGCGAGGCGCGAGCCCGCCCCGGTCGCTCCACGCAGCGCGGCATCGACCACCGCGGCACCGTGACCTTGTCCCTGGGCGGCAGGCGAGGTCGCGACCGACCAGAGACAGACCGCATCCTCAATCAGGATCGTGCCCACGCAGGCGGCCACCTGACCATCCGCCGTGAACGAGCCCCAGAGATCCCGCCCGGGCCGCGAAAGCTCCGCATCCGGAAGCGCCAGCCTGGCCATCTCGGAGGGCATGCCGAAGGCTTCGCTGACCACGGCCCGAGCGAGTTCCCACTCCGCCGGCTCCAGCGCCCGGGCCTCGAGGCCTCCGTCAACGTCGTCCAGGTCGTCGAGCGAGCGGGACATCAGCGTCACGGATCCGACGCAGACCCAGCTCGAGCCGATCAGCACCTGCGCCTCCCCGAGAGCCGGGCCGGCGAGCATGAGGATCGCCGGGTGTCCCAACCTCAAGATCTCGTCCCGCGCCGCCTCCACCCGCTCCGGCTGCCTAAGGAGCGCCAGGTTGTATTCCACCGCGGACTCACCCGAGAAACCTGACCAACCTCCAGGTTCGACTCGGACCCCGGCGTCGCCGGCCCATAGCGCACATCCAGCGCCGACCAACGAGCTGAGCCGTTCCGTGTCCACGTTCACCGCCCCCCCGTCGCGCTGTGCGCGGGAACGTCTTGGTCGACGGTCGCCGCCGCTTCGGCGGTCCTCTCCCTCAACTGGTCGAGGACGAGATCACGGAGCACCGCCTGCGAGGAAGCAGGTCTGAGGGTGTGATCCCGGCCTGGCAACTCCGTGATCGTGAAGCCATCCGTCGCGAGAATCTTCGCCGCAATGCCGGATCGGACAAGTTCCCGGTGCAAGCCCTCGTCGCCTGAGAATGCCAGCAACAAACGCGTTCCCGCAGCGGCGGCGCGCTCGAGATCGGCTTCCACCAGTTCGTCGTAGGTCGGTTCGCGCCGCGACCACAATCTGCGCAGCGCCGCGACCGAGCGCCGGACGAGCATGGCCGACAGAGATCGAAGGAATGGAAGCAGGCGGGCGGGAGGAATCTCACCACGCAGCAGCTTTTTCAGCGGCCGCCGCCGGAGCGACTGGTTGAGCTCTGCCTCCTCGCGCCGTGTACGCAGATCATCGCTCCAACGGATTGCGCTTCCGTTGAGCATGATCACCTCGACGACGCCCGGCTCGAACGCGGACTGAAAGGCATTGCGACCCCCGGCGCAGAGTCCGATCGTCACAAATTCATCCGCTCCGATGAGCCGGGGAAGCTCGCGCACCAACGCCCGGACCTGATCCCCGTAACGGCTCCGGTTGAGCTCCACCGCCTGCAGCACCCCGGCGTCCTCACCGTCGGCCTCACCGATGCCCTGCAGATCGACGCGGACGGCCGAGGTGCCCGCCTTGGCGGCAGCCCGGGAAATCTCGACCCACATTCGGTTCGGACCGGGCGTATTCACCGCCCCCGCGTTGAGGAAGATGGCCGCGGGTCCTGCCGCGCCGGCTTCGACCGGCGCGGAGATGATGACGAAGGCACGACCCCACCCGGCCTCGAGGAACCGTGCCTCCTCGCGGATCTGCGTGCCGTCCACCGTCATCCTCGCGCTCGCAACCTCCGGCTCGGATAGCGTGACCGCGCCGCCAGAGGCGCTCGGCCCTTCGCCGTCGCGGAGCCACTGCTCAAATCGCGACGCGACAGCATCCGGAAATTCAGCCGTCTCGGGCGACTCGACGAAATTCTGCCAGCCCTCCCCGTCATCGACGGAAACCTCGGCCGCGGCCGCACGCAACGCCTCCTCGAGCTTCTCCGGCGGCTTGGTGTTGCGCCCCAGCAGAAGGGTCCGTCGCAGCGAACCCTCGGGGACGGCCGCCGAAAGGTGACGAAGCGCGGCGATGGTCTCGCTCGCCAGCACAAAGCCGCCTGCCTCCAGCCAGCCATCAGGGATTCCCTCGCCGGTGTCCGGCAGTTGCTCAAGGCGGGAGAAGGCGCGTACCTCCCGCACGTAGGCCGATCCATCTTTCGGACTCCCCCAGAGTGCCGCTTCCTCGATCGGCGAGTCCGCCACCGCGGCGAGGACCAGGAGACCACCGAGTCCCAGGCCGACCGCCGCGACCTTCTCGCCGGCGCACAGTTCCGACAGTCGCCCCGCGGCGACGCCCACGCCGCCGACCCAGGCGTTCAACAGATCGGCGTCGGCAGGCGTACCCGAGCTGTTGCCGGTCCCCGGCAGGGAGAAGCGAAGGGTCGGATGACCGACCTCCGCGAGCTGCAAGGCCCAGTCGCGGCGGGCGCGATAGGACGCGACCTCCTCCCACCCCCACGGTGGCACCATCAGCACCGGTCGACGGCGTTGACCGGCAGCGGGGGGGTGAAAGATGCCCAGCTGTGCCGAGCCGTCGAACTCCATGTACAGCGGGCGCGATTCTGCGGACGCCATGCGTATCAACTCCCGACATCTGAATGGAACGAGATCGTGCCGACCATGTTATGAGCACCGACCCTGATCGGACCCGTCTTCGGCCCGTCGCCACGCCTCTCGCAACGAATGCTCCGACCGACTCCAGGCTCCAGCGAGAAGTAGTCGTCGTCGGCCGCCAGGCCCTCGCCACTTAGGTGGACTCCCCAGACGAGGCGATCACTGGTCAACTCCAATACCTGCTCGTCTCCATCCTGCCTCAACTGCCCCCGGAGGCCCAACCTCTCGACGCTCTCGACCTCGATCGGCCGGGCGACCGGAAAATAGAATGCCTGCGAAAGGATCCCGGGTGGGCCATCGACCGGGTCCTCGAGCGTGGCGACGATCAGGTTCTGCGCCGGCGGCCCGAACCGGTAGGACCATGAGGCGTCAACGAACTGGCCGGTCACTCCCTCGAGGTCGAGTTCAAGGCCCGCGTGGGGATCCAGCTCCAGATCCTGGATCGCCGCGCCGACCGGTCGCTCGAAATCGTCGTAGAGGGCGAGGCGCAGGCGCGCCGCGAGGGGCTCGGCCCGATCGTTGGCGATCTGGACGCGGAGCCCGCCGAGGCCCTCGTCGACGAGCCAGACGGCGGTCGGGGCGAAGCTGCGGGAGAGCGCGCGAAGCACCGCCTTCGGCGCGCCTTCGCTGTCGATCAGTCCCCACCCCGCCCCCGGAAGCAGATCACGCAGCCAGAGGACCAGACCGCCACCGCTCGGGGAGCCGACCCGGCGCCACTCGCCGAACACTGCCGTCATCACCTCACTCGAGACGGCGCGAGACAACTGCAGGTAACGGTCGTGATCGTAAGCGCGGAGCTCGCCCGGATCGAGCCCGAACAACTCGCGGAAATAGTGGTCGCGAACGTCGTCGAAGTCCCAACCCGCACCGGCATCACGCGGTACCCCGGCCTTCCAGCGCGCCTCATGAACGAACAGATCAACCGCACCTGGCGCAATCGCGTCGATGCCGGCGGCGTCCGGGACGTTTGCGAACGCCAGGCACTCGGCCGCGAAACGGACTCCGGTCACCCGTGCATCGTCGAGCGCCCGGCGGTAGCCACCTACTCCGAAGTAGTTGGAGACACCTTCGTCGAGGCGAAACGGGAACGCTCCGCCGCACGGCGAGGTTCTCAGGTAGATCGCGTCGACCTCCGCACGCTCGACCGCCGTTGGCAGCAACCCGACGAAAAGCTCGGTACGCCCAAGATCGGGATCTAGTCCCAACATCGAGGCCTGTTGCTCGACTTCGTTGTTGCCGCAGAGGACCGCGAGGCTGGGACGACCTCCGAGGGCAGCGAGCACTGATGCCGCCTCGCTCACGACCGTTTCACGAAAGTGCTCGTCGGCGACCGGATAGTCAAAGTTGGCGAAGGAGAAGTCCTGCCAGACAAGGATTCCGAGCTCGTCACAGAGATCGTGGAACTCCGGCGACTCGTAGGCGCCGGTCCCTTGCAGGCGGATCATGTTCATGCCGGCTTCACAGACCTGCTGCAGCGCGGTGCGCAGCGCATCGCGAGAAGGGGCCATCCCGACGAAGTCGGCCGGCGTCCAGACCGCGCCGCGAACGAACGTCCGCACGTCGTTGACGTGGAGGTCGAGACCATCGACTTCGATGTCGTGCCGGGCGTCGGCTCCGGCGGCAAGTCGGCGAAAGCCGAACCGCCCGGCGTCGATCCCAACCTCGCCCGCGTCCGTCACCACGCGCAGAGCGACGCGGTAGAGCGCCGGCGTGCCGTGGGTGTGCGGCCACCAGAGGCGTACGGCGGGAACCGTGACCCGGCCGGAAACTTCGACGCCGCCGGGCGCGGGTTTCATTTCCAGTTGCCCTTCGGGCCCACCGTCGTCAACCATGGCGGTGGCGGAGAGAACCTCGACACCGTCGATGCCGCGCGCCAGGCCGCGTACGGCCAGGACGCCATCCTTGCCGTCCACCGAGGCACGGATGTCGAGGGCGTCGAGCACGATCAGACGGCGTCGCTCCAGCCACACCGGGCGGTAGGGGCCGACTGGCGCCGGCCGCGGAGCAAAGCCACGGCAGCGGCCGAGCAGCGAGGTGCGGAAGAAGCGCAGCCGGTTGTCCGCCAGCTGGGCGCGCCAACGCGCCCGTGGTTTTTTCCTCGTTCCGAGCAGCGCGTTCAACGCCAGACAGCGAATCGCCAGCCGATTCTCACCAGCCCGCAACACCGAGCCGACCTCGACCATCCGCGGGGCGTGCATCGAGTCCCCGTCGGCAATCTGCTCGCCATTCAGGAACACCTCGTAGACCGTCGCGACGCCGTCGAGGCGCAGCAACACCTCCTCCCCCGCGACCGCCGGGCCAGCCTGGAAGGAAGTCCGAAACCACCATTCCTCAGCATCGAGGTCCCGTGGATCGGTGGGCGTCCACCGACCCGCGTCGCGCAGCGCTCCGGCCGCCGTTCCCGGTACGCGCGCGCCCAGCCAGGCAAGGTCCTCGGCATCGTCCGGCACGGCGCAGGTGCCCGGCGGGCACGAAGCAACCTCCCAGCCGTCGATCAGATCGTGCCGCTCCTCGCTGTCGACCGTATAGCGCCCCGGCGTCGGTACCGCGTTCTCCAATCGCTCACCCGAGGACACTGTCCAGCTCCTTGAACCCGGCGTCCCAGGCATCCGACAACGCGCCGATGACGGGCGCCGGGTCGAACTCCCGGCGCCGCGCGAGCTTGAACGAGAGGGCCTTGCAGCCCGCGGCGATCTCCTCCATCCGCATCGCCGCCTGACCGGCCGCCTCACCGAGTGCGTAGCGAATGTGGCCGGCGCCTACCTCGAAGGCCGAGCCGCACATCCGCACCGTCGCGAAGGCGTAGTCGTGGTAGCGCTGCGCGTCGCCCGCGAGGAGGTTCGGCAGCTCTTCGCCGAGCTGCGCTCCAAAACGGGTGAAGGGATTGTCCGCAGGGCGGCGCGCCACCTCCGTGGCCAAGCAGTCCCGGGCAGCGTCCCGGAGGTCCTCGCCGATGCGCATGGAGCCCGCATCGAGACGGACCAGCTCGGTGTAGGGGGGTAGAACGTCGGCGGAGAATTCACGGCCGAGCCGGAACACCTCACGGTAATCCTCACCGCTCAGCTCATGGTATCCGTCACCGTGGAAGTAGCGCAGCCGCTCCGCCGCGATGTCGATCCCCTCGGCGATCACCGAGCTCTTGACGTGGGCCTTCCGATAGCTGGTCGCCGCGGTATCGGGAAGGTAGAAGGAGTCGAGCTCGATGATCAGGGTGCGGCCGCGTGCGACCTGCTCGGTGATCTGCTGCGGCAGCGGGCGATAGGGCTGCATCTCGTGGATGTCGATTCCGTACAGTGCCACGAGATCTTCGGGGCGGGGCTTGAAGAAGGTCCACTGATCCCCCTCGAAGTCGATCGACAGCGCGCATCCCAACATCGCCAGCGGCTCCGACCCGAGCGCATGGACGAACTCAATCAGGATGTCGGTGTAGCAGTTGGTTTCGGCGTAATCGCGGTCCGGACCGTGGACCGAGTGGCGCTCGTAGCGCTCCGGCTCAAGCCCCAGCAGGCTGACCATTCCCGATTGTGTCGCGCTCGCCATTCGATTCAGATTCCGAGCTCATCACGCACCGGAGCCGCCCAACGGTCTTGGTCGAGGCCGTGCTCCCGGACCAAGGCCAGCGTGATGCGCTCAAGGCCGAAACCGAGGCACGCCGTGTGAGCCGTCGGGTCGCCCCCGTCTACGGCGTCCATCTGGATGCCATAGACGGAGGAAAAATGATCTTGGTGATAGTTGAAGGAGGCGACCGCGGTCGGCTCGGGACCGGCAATGGGAACCAAGACCTCGAACTTCAGCGCCTGGGCACGCTGGCTGCGCGCGAGCAACCGCCCCGACCGACCGAAGAACGGGTCGGAGGCCAAGTCCGGGCGGGCATCGAGGCCGACCGAGCGCAACAGCTCGAGCGCGCGGTCGCGCCAGCGGTCGCGCCATTCCAAGACCGTCTCGGGATCGCCGATGCGAACGATCTCTCGTTGGTGGAACACCTGGAGGCGCGCCGGATCACCGGAGGGCTCATGACGAAAGACGTACGTCCCCCCGGCGTCCACCATCAGCCCGCCGCTCGCCAACGGCCCGCGGGCCGCAATCGCCGGATAGACCGGGTAGCAAGCGGCCGGCTTCAGGACGATATCGGTCATCTCCTGGAACTCACTCCAGTCTTCGTGCGCCTCTGCACGACGCTCTTGGACGGCCGCCTCCTCCTCGTCTCCCTCGAAGGAGAAAACCGTGCAGGCCAGGTGAGGGAACGACTTCAGGTAGCCCACCTCCTCCATCTGGCGCCGCGGCAACAACGGGGGAAAGACCATGCGCTCGGGTGATTCCTCCTCGGCCACCGCCGTCACCTTGGCGTCGAAGCCGAGCCGCACGCGCTCGAACAGCTCGCCGCGACCGTAGACACCTGGGACTCCCGACTCGATCAGGTAACCGGCTCCGATGAGCTCGCGCAGGAACTCTTCCTGGTCCGGAGTGCCGGGACGGAACTCAGTCACCGTCGCCGCCTCAGACGTCCTTCGCGATCAGGATGAGGCTCGCATCCGTCCCGTGGATGCGCTCGTTGGCGACCATCAATCGCGCCGACATCGCGTCGCGCAGATGGCGGCCGACGCTGAACGGAGTGTCGTTCTTGTAGCCGACGATCCCGCACACCCCGAGCGCTTGCTGACACACCTTCGGCGCTTGTTCGGAGGCGGCGATCTTGAGGTTGTTGAAGCGCAGGATCGTCGCCATCTCCGACAGCCTCGCGCGGTCGCCGCGACGCAGGTCGCAATACTCGCGCAGCGCCAGACCGACCTCTGCGCGGAGCAACGAGAGTTCGGCCATCAATTCCGAAAGCCGGACTGCACCGCTCGGCGGCTCCCCCGGCTTGCGCTTCGCCGCCGCCTTGGTGAAGGCCCGAGCCCGATCGAAGGCATCGGTTGCGATGCCCAGCCAGACCTGGGACCAGAGGATGTGAGAGACCGGCGTCATCGTCTCCGCCGAGACCGTCGAGAAAGGCACCGGCAGGACCTGATCGACCGCGAAGGTCGCCTTGGCGACGAAACCTGGTGAACAGGTACCGCGCATCCCGAGCGGATCCCAGGTGCCCTGCCGGACCATCTCCATTTGCTCGCGCCGAGTGAGCACCGCAACCTGGTCGCCGGGCTCGGCGTCCGGCGAACGACGAAGCGTGGTCAGGAAAGCGTCCGCGTAAGGGCCGTAGGAAACCGTCGGCGCCTGCTTCTCGAAGCTCGCCTCACCGGCGTCGTTCTCCGTCACCGCCGCGATCGAACTCCCCATGTCGCCACCCGTGCCAACCTCGGACGTGATCGAGGCGACCAACCGCTGCTTGGTGACGAGCTCGCGCAGAAAGTCATCGAACCAGGCCGCGCCCTCGCCGCGGTGATCGACCATGCAGGCGACCTGGATCTGGTGCATCGCAAAGACCATCCCGGCCGCGCCGCATCGACGCCCCAACTCGAAGCATGATCGTGCGACCGCCTCCAGCGACGCCTCAAGCCCACCGAGTCCTTGCGGGACGAGCGCCGAGAGTGCTCCCTCGGCGCGCAGCGCCTCGATGGTCTCGGCCGGGAAGCGTGCCTCTTTGTCAACTTCGTCGGCGTGAACGGCTGCAACCTCATCGGCGATCCGGCGGACGCCGTCGAGGAGCGCGGTGTCGGCGTCCGTCGCGACACTCATGCCGATACACCGACCTCCGTGAGCGCAGCAGCGATGGAGTCGATGCTCTCGAAGACGCTGCGCTTCAACATGGAGTCGAGAAATTCTACGTCAAAGGCATCCTCGAGCGCGATCATGACGTTGACACTGGCGTGGGAGGTCATCCCAGCCTGGTAGAGGTCGGCATCGTCGGCAAGGGTTTCCGGGTCCACCGAGAGATGGCCGTGTTCCTTGATGACCTTACGGATCTGCTCTTTCATCTGACACCTTTTCGGTCGTACTCTCATCCAACTTTAGGTCGAGGCTGCGAGAGTCATCGCCACTGCGCCCGGACACCCCGGGAAACCTACGTGATGACGACGGTGGCCGCAGCAAATCCGCCGTCGTGGGTAATGCTGACTGCCGACGCTGTCGCACCGGCGGCGGCGAACAGATCGGCCGCTCGGCCCGACATCACCAGTACGAGGTCCCCCGTCTGGCTCCGGATTACCTCGATCTGAGTCAATGCCACTTCCTCGCCCGCCCCCGGCAGCGCCTTGATCGCCGCCTCCTTGGCGGCGAAGCGGGCCGCGAGCCGCTCCGGCTCGACCCGACCCGAAGGCCCACGACAGTCCTCGACCTCTCGATCGGTGTAGACCCGCCGGAGGTAGCGATCACCATGGGCCCCATCCAGGGACTCGGCAACCGCGGAGACGGCGATCAGGTCGATGCCCACCCGCAGTGCCATGTGCCGGAGGCTACCCGCGCCGACAAGCCGGTGCTGCCCTTCCGACGCCCGAAGGGTGGCGAGCGCTACCGGAGCGAGCCGATGGCCCGCTCGGGCACGTCGAGCCGCTGGAGGCGGACCATCACCTTTTCGGCGCGCAGCCGGAAGGCGGTGATCCGCTCCTCGAAGGGGTCGGGGCGGCGGGGATCCGAGGCGGGGGCACGGGGCGTGAAGTCACGCATCGGCGGTCGGGGAGCAGGTGCCGCGGCCCTCTTCGCCTCCTCCGCCGCCCGCTCGGCGGCGGCGCTGGCGCTTTCGGCGAGGGCGGCGGCGCGGCGCGCCTGCTCGGCCGCCTCGAGGCTGGCGGCGCCGATCTCGAGCGCCGCCTCTTCGGCCGATCTGGCGGTGACGACGGCGGCGTCGATCCGCTCTTCGAGCTCGGCCACGGTCGCGATCGTCCGTGATGGCTCGATCCGCCACTCGTCGGTGGTATCGCGCTCGGTCGCGGGAGTCACGGCTTCGCGCTCGCTCGTCTCGCGTTCGATCGCCGCGCGTTCGGACGTATCGCCCTGGGAGGCCTCCATCGCGGCCAATGTAAAGACAGATCAGGCGGAAAAAGCCGCTGCTTGCGGATAATCACGGGCCTTGGCCTCCCCCACCGCCCCCGATCCCGCCCGCGGCCTCTTCGAGACGCTGCTCGTCGCCGACGGCCGGCCGGTGCGCGCCGCCGCCCACCTCGACCGGCTCGGCGCCTCGGCCCGGGAGCTCTTCGGGAGCGAGCTGCCCGCCGAGCTCCCCGACTCTCTCGCCGCCGCCGCGCACCCATTGGAGCTCGGCCGGATGCGGGTCGACCTGCTGCCCGAGAACGGTGGCCTGCGCTTCGAAATCAAGACCGAGCCGATCGACCCGGCGATCTTCTTCCCCGACCGCGAGCACGGCGCCGACGTCCGCACGGTCCGCCACCCCGACTGGACCGGGGCGCACAAGTGGGCCGACCGCGACTGGCTCGAGTCGGTCGAGGCGGAGCTCGGCGATGCCGTGCCGCTGATCCTGACCGACTCGGGCGAGGTGCTGGAGGCGGGTCGCGCCAACGTCTTCGTCGTCACCGACGGCGGCCTCGCCACGCCGCCCGCCGACGGCCGCATCCTGCCCGGCACCGCCCGCGCCGCGACCCTCGACCTGGCGCGCGAGCTCGGCGTCCCGACCGTCGAGCGACCCCTTCACCTCGACGACCTACACCGCGCCGACGACCTCTTCCTCACCTCGTCCCTGCGCGGCATCCGCCCGATCCGCTCGATCGACGGCACCCCTCAGGCGAAAACAAACCCCCTGGTCGAGCGCCTGGCGACGGAGCTCCGCCGCCGCTGGCTCAAGCCCTGACCGGCGCGTTCGCAGTTTTCGTCGCTATCCGACGATTTCTGCGAACGCGCCCAGGGTGGGCGGCGGGCCCTAGCTGCCCAGCCGCTGTTCGAGGGCGTCGAGCTGGGCGCTCACCTCGGCCGGGAGCTTGTCGCCGAAGGTGGCGAGGTGCTCCTTCAGCTGCGGCAGCTGGGCGCGGTAGAGCTCCTCGTCGACGGTGAGCAGCTCCTCCATCGCCGCGGCGGAGATGTCGAGGCCGTCGGTGTCGATGCCGCCCGCGGCGGGCAGGTTGCCGATCGCGGTCTCGATCGCCTCGCCCTTGCCCTCGCAGCGGCGGAAGACCCAGGCGAGCACGCGGCTGTTCTCGCCGAAGCCGGGCCAGAGGAACTTGCCGTCGGCGTCTTTGCGGAACCAGTTGACGTAGAAGACGCGCGGCAGCTTAGCGCCGTCTGTCTTGCCGATCTTAAGCCAGTGGGCGAAGTAATCGCCCATGTTGTAGCCGCAGAAGGGCAGCATCGCCATCGGGTCGAAGCGCAGTTCGCCGACGTTGCCGGCCGCCGCCGCGGTCTTCTCCGAGGACATCGTCGCCCCCATGAAGACGGCGTGCTCCCAGTCGAAGGCTTCGCTCACCAGCGGCACCGCGGTGGCGCGGCGGCCGCCGAAGAGGAAGGCGTCGATCGGCACGCCCGCCGGGTCCTCCCACTCGGGCGCGATCGACGGGCACTGGCTCGCCGGGGTCGTGAAGCGCGCGTTCGGGTGGGCGGCGGCCACGTCGGAGTCGGGCGTCCAGTCGTTGCCGTGCCAGTCGATCGCGTGCGCGGGCGGCTCACCGGTCATCCCCTCCCACCAGACGTCGCCGTCGTCGGTCTTGGCGCAATTGGTGAAGATCGTGTTCCGCTCGATCGTCTCCATCGCGTTCGGGTTGGTCTTGTGGCCGGTGCCGGGCGCGACGCCGAAGAAGCCGGCCTCGGGGTTGACCGCGTAGAGACGGCCGTCGGCGCCGATCTTCATCCAGGCGATGTCGTCGCCGACCGTCTCGACCTTCCAATCGGGCAGGGTCGGGATCAGCATCGCCAGGTTGGTCTTGCCGCAGGCCGACGGGAAGGCGCCGGTCACGTACTTGATCTCACCCTCGGGCGAGGTGAGCTTGAGGATCAGCATGTGCTCGGCGAGCCAGCCCTCGTCGCGCGCCATCGCCGAGGCGATCCGCAGCGCGAAGCACTTCTTGCCCAGCAGCGCGTTGCCGCCGTAGCCGGAGCCGAAAGACCAGATTTCACGCGTCTCCGGGTAGTGGACGATGTACTTGTTGTCCTCGTTGCAGGGCCAGGAGACGTCCTCGGCGCCCGCCTCGAGCGGCATCCCGACCGAGTGCACGCAGGGCACCCACTCGCCGTCGCCGAGCTGGTCGAGGGCGGCCTTGCCCATCCGGGTCATGATCCGCATCGAGACCGCGACGTAGGCGGAGTCGGTCAGCTGCACGCCGATTTCGGAGATGTCGGAGCCGAGCGGGCCCATCGAGAAGGGGACGACGTACAGCGTGCGGCCCTTCATCGAGCCCTTGAAGAGGCCGGCGAGCGTCTCGCGCATCTCGGCCGGGTCGCGCCAGTGGTTGGTCGGGCCCGCGTCCTCCTCCTTCGCCGAGCAGATGAAGGTCCGGTCCTCGACCCGGGCGACGTCGCCGGGATCGGAAAGGGCGAGGTAGCTGTTGGGGCGCTTCGCGTCGGAGAGGCGCTCGAAGGTCCCGGCGTCGATCAGGACCTGGGCAAGCCGGTCGTACTCCTCGGCGGAGCCGTCGCACCATTGGACGGCGTCGGGCTGGGTCAGGGCGGCGATCTCCTCCACCCAATCCAGCAACTTCTGGTTCGTCGTCAACTCAGTCGGGGCGGCAGTGGTCGAGTCGCTCATTCGCCTCTCTCTATTTGGTCGCTTTGCAGCCGACGACAGGGGCGTCGGCGCCCTTCTTCAGGATCTTGCGCGCTTTGGATCGCATGGATTTCCCGGCGCGGCCGGGTTCGGCCCGACCTAGCACTCCGAGGGAACGGAGGGATTAAAGGCCGGGGAAGGAATCATGCCACGAACGCCGACGCTTGGTTCTTGTGTGTCGGATGCACACACGGGCAGAGGCGCTTCCCCAAACTTTCGCGCGGATATCGCGCCGGTCAGTGAATGCGCTGAATCGCGAACTGGTGCGGCGAGAGCGATTCGAGGTTGAGGTCGGCCTTGGCGGTGCGGATCTTCAAGAGCGCGTAGGCGACCTTGCCGTCGGGGAAGCGGACCGTGCACTCGAACAGGGTGCCAACCTCGACCTTGACCCCCTGCGGGCAGTCGACGTTTTCGATCGGGGCGTCGAAGCCTTCGCGCTTCGATTCGAGGCTGGCACGGACCGTTTCCGAGGCCTTCTGGTAGTCGACGTCGGTGCCGCCGCCGCAGCCGGTGACGAGCAGGGCGAGGGCCGCGGCGAGGGCAAGGGCGGGGATGACACGGAGATATGACACGTTCCTCGCATTGTTCCTTGTGGCTGTGTAGGGTGCCCCGCCGATGAGATTCTTCGAGTTCGAGGCACGCAAGATCGTCGAGCTGGCGGGCATCCCCGTCACCAAGTACGGCTTCTGCACGACGCCCGAGGAGGCGCGCGCGGCGGCCGTGGAGATCGGCGGCCCGGTCGTGATCAAGTCGCAGGTGCTGACCGGCGGTCGGATGAAGGCGGGCGGCGTCAAGTTCGCCGACACGCCCGACGAGGCGGCCGAGCACGCCGAGGCGATCCTCAAGCTCGAGATCAACGGCCATATGCCGCGCGGCGTCCTCGTCGACCCGAAAGCGGAGGTCAAGCAGGAGTACTACGCGGGGGTCGTCTGGGACGGCACCGCGAAGCGGCCTCTGATGCTGTTCTCGGACATGGGCGGGATCGACATCGAGGAGGTCGCACGCACGCATCCCGACCACGTCGGCCGCGGCCACGTGTCGAACCTCTTCCCGGTTCCCGACTTCGAGGCGAAGCAGACGATCGCCGCGACCGGCGTCACCGGCTCGCAGCTGAACCGCGCGACGCCGATCCTCGCCCGTCTCGCCCGCCTCTTCCGCGAGAACGACATGACGCTGGCCGAGATCAACCCGCTGGCCGAGCTGACCGACGGCCGCTTCGTCGCCCTCGACGCCCACATGGAGATGGAGAACGAGGCGGTCGGG
>Ga0153954_1001193_pt1 | contig 15157 bp, 16 predicted proteins | sample TSFL038MetaG_FD_102277 | JGI IMG/M metagenome (GOLD analysis project Ga0153954, IMG submission 102277) | Attine ant fungus gardens microbial communities from Florida, USA - TSFL038 MetaG | ecosystem: Host-associated > Fungi > Mycelium > Unclassified | place: USA: Florida, Wekiwa Springs State... | reverse complement strand
GAGCTGGTTTGGGTCGACGGATCGCAAGTCGGCGTCAAATTCACCACGCCCGAGAAAGCCAAGAAGACACGCAACAGCCATTCGAAATAAGGGAAATTTACTCCGATCCTGTCGAGGGACGATTTTCAGATGCAATTGATTTCTTCGCGGACCATACCCTTCCTTGAAACGCCGTCGCTCGTGCCGGGCGAGGCCCGGGAAGCCCTGTTCAAGGACGAGAGTGGAAGCTTCCTGCTCTATCTGGCCGACGGAAATCTTGTATCGGCCAGAGAGGAGCGCGTGATCCCGCTCGGACTACGGGAAGCGCTGATCTGGCTCAATGAATCGGCCCAGGATCAGGGCTCGTTCTGGACTTGAATCGCCGTTATCGCGGCGGAAAACTGGTTTGAAACAGATGCCGGTTCATGTGATAGCCGACTCATCTGCGAGGCTCGCTGGTGTCCGCGCCGTGCTCGAGCGCAAGCACGCCGTGACGTCTGAGCTGTTGCGGGGACTGAGCGTCCAGCGCAGCGATATTCACACGCTCGTCGTCAAGGTGGATCTTCGCGCCATTGACAACATCTGCGCGCTCAAGAAGGTTCTCGCCGGCCTGAGCCATGTGGAAAGGCGCGTCTTCCTGGTCGAGGATGGTGCGCATCTGTCGATTTCGCAGGCCTATGCGCTGGGCGCGACAACCGTTCTGACCGGCGCGCTCAATCCAGCGAGACTGCTGAAAGAGATCGGCGAGCCCGATAGGCTTCCGACCGAGGAGCGTGGCTCGGCAGCGGCAGCGTCTTCCGGCGAGATCGCTTTGGCTTCGATGTTCACGGCGGTGGCTGGCGGGACACCGATCGATGTCGCTGCCACCAGGAACGCCGGCGCCGCGGTTGCCGATGCGATCGAGGAACATGGCCTCTCGGACTGGCTGAAAACGGTCCGGCGCCATCATGAGGGCACCTATCAGCACTGCCTGCTGGTGACGGGGATTGCCGTCGATTTCGGTTTGAGCCTCGGCGTTGCCAAGCCCGACATCGAGCGGCTTTATTCGTCGGCGATGTTTCATGACATAGGCAAGGCAACGATACCGCTTGCCGTCCTCGACAAGCCGGGCCGCCTCGATCCCGAGGAGCGCGCCCTGGTGGAGACACATCCCGCGGCCGGCCATGACGCCCTCAAGGACAACAGGAACATTTCCGCCGAAATCCTCGATGCGGTACGCCATCACCACGAATTCCTCGATGGCAGCGGCTATCCTGATGGGCTGTGCGCCGAAAGCATCTCCGATCTCGTCCGCGTGCTCACGATTTCAGACATCTTTGCGGCGCTGATCGAGGCGCGGCCCTACAAGGCAACCATGCCGCGGGCGGATGCCTACAACATCCTCTGCGGAATGGATGGCCGGCTGGAGAAACCCCTCGTGACCGCCTTCAAGGAAGTCGCCCTGGCGAGATAGTTCCTCGCCATCATGGTTGCCGCGCCGCGTGCCAAAATCTATGCTGGTGCAAAATCAGCAAGAAGAAGGTCCAAGGAATCCCAATGCCTGCCCCGCTCGACCCGGTGATCGCCCAGATCATCCCTCTCCTCCCGTTGCGCGATCCCCAGACCATGACCCCGCAAGGCTGCCGCGACGCCCTGAGTTCGCTCGCGGCCTCGCGCGCCGCGACCTCTCCGCCGCCGGCGGTCGCAAGTGTGCGAGACATCAAGGTCAGCGGTGGGGCCGGCCCGCTCGATGCACGGGTTTATCGCGACGGCGAGCAGGGCATTTCGCCCACGGTCGTGTTCTTCCATGGCGGCGGCTGGGTCGCCGGTGACCTCGAAACCCACGACCGCCAGGCGCGCTACCTCGCTATCGAGACCGGTGCAGTCGTGGTCTCCATCGATTACCGGCGCCCGCCGGAAACCTGCTTTCCCGGCGCCTTCGACGACGCTTTCGCCGCGGTGCGCGATGTTGCCCGACGCATCGCCGAATTTGGCGGAGACGCCAACCGGTTGGGCGTCGCCGGCGACAGCGCCGGCGGCAATCTCGCTGCCACTTCCGCAATCGCCTGCCGCGACGCCGGCATCAAGCTCGCCGCACAGCTTCTGGCCTATCCCGTCGTCGATGCGTTCGGAAGCTATGCGGATGTGAAGGAGAACACGCGCTTTCCCTCGCGGAGCGAGAATGCCGACGGCTATTTCCTGTCGCGCGCGGTGATGGAATGGTTTTGCGGCCATTACCTCACCAACCCGGCGCAGGGTGCCGACTGGCGGGTGTCGCCGCTGCGGGCCCGCGACCATTCGGGACTTGCGCCTGCGATCGTCTGCACGGCCTGGTTCGATCCCTTGCGCGACGAGGGTGCGGCCTACGCGGCAGCGCTCGACAGCGCCGGTGTGCCGTCGAAGCACTATACCGGCGAGGGCCTGATCCACGGCTATTTCAGCATGGGCGAGGCTTCCGCCATCGCCCGCGCCGAGGCGGAGCGGGCGCGCGCCGATTTCAAGGCGCTGCTTTATCGGTGATCCTGACTGGACGATGAACGTCGGCGCCTTTTGGCAGGTATTTATTCCAACAACTCGCCTGCGAAGGAGCTTGATCGCGGCAAAATTCCAAGCTCCAATCCGCTCACTTTTCTTTTTCGGGAGACACCCAATGAAGCGGATCATTCTGGCAGTCATCGTCGCCACCTTCGCGGCCGGCTCGGCCTTTGCGCAGGACGCGTCCTGCGATGCCAAGGCGGTTGGCAAGGATGGCAAGCCCCTGGCCGGCGCGGCGAAGACCTCGTTCATGAAGAAGTGCAACCACGATGCCTGCGAGACCAAAGCCGTCGGCTCCGACGGCAAGAAACTCGCGGGCGCCGCCAAGACCAGCTTCATGAAGAAGTGCGAAGCGGGCGGCTAAGCGCCCTGCTCCATTCCAAGTGACAAAAGGCGGCCAACGACCGCCTTTTGTATCGAAGAGCAGTGCTTCTTGGTCGGTCCGCAGGCTTCGTCCTGATCCGCCGGACGTGGCGGTGTCAGGTCCCTATGCGCAGCGGCGCACGCAGCTTGCGTAGAACGGCGATGACCGAAAGCGCCGTGATCTTTCCGGTTCGCGGATTTTCGGACGGAATGTTTTCAATCCCCATCGAGAAGCTCGCGGAATCCGACTCCACCTCGATCCGGTGGGTATTGCGGGTCACCGTGGGGTCCGCCCAGATCTGCACCCTGGTGCGGTCGGGGCCAATGCCCGCGAGCGACAGGGCGACGGCAACATTCAGGTTCGCCGGAAAGCCCTTCGCCGCCTCCCGCGCGGTGCCGTCGAAAACCTTCAACGGTTCCTTGATATCTGCGATGTCGATCTTGTGCTCGACGAGATAGGGGGCGCCGGCCAGCCCCCGCACGGGTTTTCGCGTAACCATCTGCACCGAACGAATGGTCCCGACGGCGGCTGCGGTCATCGCGTCGAGCCCGATCAGCGCGCCGGTCGGCACCACGATATGCCCGCCATGATCCCTGGCAAGTGCGATCAGGTCCTCGTTCTCGAGCAGAGCGCCGACGCTGAGCACGATCGCGGTCTTGCCGCGCGAAACCACGGGCGCGACGATGGATCGGACCAGATGGCCTGGCGCACATTCGATGACGATGTCGGCGGCATCGGCCAACGCCCCGATCGGCAACGCCGCCGGCTGCTTGCCGAGCTTTTCGAGCCATGGCCGGTGTTTGCCGATGTCAGCCGAAGATACGGCGGCCAATTCCAACCCATCAATGCCGCGATCGATTGCCTTTGCAACCTGGGAGCCGATCGCGCCAAGGCCGGCAATCGCGACCCGCATCCTAGTGTTTGAGCCGTTCCTCATCTCTCAGTCTCGTTTGAAGCGATAGTCGAAACAATCGCCATCGGCCTTGATCAGACCCACGGTCGGCCGCGGGAAATGAATCGGCAGGATCAGCGTATCGGTGTCGGCGACGGAGGCAAAGAATTTCCGTCGCGACACTGCCGATTGTTTCATGTCCCAGTCCGGCTTCGCCGACCAGTCGGGCTCGCGGCACTGGATCGCGTGATGCATCAGGTCACCGGCCACCACCGCGCGCTGCCCCTTGGAGAAAATATTGACGCAGCAGTGGCAGGGCGAATGCCCCGGCGTCGGCGTCAGCGTGATGGTGTCGTCGAGCGCGTAGTCGTCGTCGACGAGCAGAGCCTGGCCTGCTTCCACGATCGGCAGACAATTATCGCGAAACACCGTGCCGGGTGGATTTTTGCCCTTCTTGTGCTCCTCCTCCCAAACCGCGTATTCGCGCTTGTGGAAGACATATTTCGCGTTCGGAAAGGTCGGTACCCAGCGGCCGTCGCGCAGGATCGTGTTCCAGCCGGTGTGATCGATGTGCAGATGGGTGCAGAAAACATAGTCGATCTTGTCATAGGAGATGCCGAGCGCGAACAACTCGTTGCGCCAGCGCTCCTTGCCGGGAAAATCGAACGGCGGCGGATGGCCCTTGTCCTCGCCGGTGCAAGTATCGACCAGGATGGTGTAGCGCGGCGTCCGCACCACGAAGGTCTGGTAGGTGATCACCATCCTGCCGGAAGCGGCGTCGAACACTTCCGGCTCCATATCTGCCAGATGATGCTTGAAGGTGGCCTCGTCATAGGCCGGGAAAAAGTCCTGCGGCCGGCGCCACGGTCCGTCCCGCTCGATCACCGCGTCGATGGTGATGTCGCCGATCCGAAGCTGCCTCATCGTTTCCTCCCGGTTTTTTGGCGCACCGTAGCGGGAGGCCTACCGGCATTCAAGCGATCGGCTCGCAGCTCAGCTCCGCAGGCCCGGCGCCTCGTGACCGGTGCGCTCGACATATTCGCTGTAGCCGCCGCCATATTGATGGATGCCTTCGGGCGTCAGCTCGAGCACCCGGTTGGACAGCGCGGCCAGGAAATGGCGGTCGTGCGAGACAAACAGCATGGTGCCCTCGAACTCGGAGAGCGCGGCAATCAGCATCTCCTTGGTTGCGAGGTCGAGATGGTTGGTCGGCTCGTCGAGCACGAGGAAATTGGGGGGATCGTAGAGCATCTTCGCCATCACCAGCCGCGCCTTCTCGCCACCCGACAGCACCCGGCATTTCTTCTCGACATCATCGCCGGAGAAACCGAAGCAACCGGCAAGCGCCCGCAGCGAGCCCTGCCCGGCCTGCGGAAACGCATCTTCCAGCGATTGAAACACCGTGCGCTCGCCGTCGAGCAGATCCATCGCGTGCTGCGCGAAATAGCCCATCTTGACGCTGCCGCCGATCGTCACCTGGCCGTCATCCGGCTCGGTCGAGCCCGCCACCAGTTTCAAGAGCGTCGATTTGCCGGCACCGTTGACGCCCATCACGCACCACCGCTCCTTGCGGCGGATCATGAAGTCGAGCCCGTCATAGATCCTGCGGCTACCATAGCCTTTGTGGATATTCTTCAGGCTCACGACGTCCTCGCCGGAGCGCGGCGCCGGCAGGAAATCGAACGCCACGGTCTGGCGCCGCCGCGGCGGCTCGACCCGCTCGATCTTTTCCAGCTTCTTGACCCGGCTCTGCACCTGCGCGGCATGCGAGGCCCTGGCCTTGAAGCGCTCGATGAACTTGATTTCCTTCGCCAGCATCGCCTGCTGACGCTCGAACTGCGCCTGCTGCTGCTTTTCGTTCAGGGCACGCTGCTGCTCGTAGAATTCGTAATTGCCGGAATAGGTCGTCAACGAGCCGCCGTCGATCTCCACGACCTTGGTGATGATGCGGTTGATGAACTCGCGGTCATGCGAGGTCATCATCAGCGCGCCCTCATAGCCTTGCAGGAATTGCTCGAGCCAGATCAGGCTTTCGAGGTCGAGATGGTTGCTTGGCTCGTCGAGCAGCATGACATCGGGACGCATCAGGAGGATGCGCGCCAGCGCCACGCGCATCTTCCAGCCGCCGGACAACTGGCCGACATCGCCGTCCATCATCTCCTGGGTGAAGCTGAGACCCGCCAGCACTTCTCGCGCGCGGGTCTCCAGCGCACAGCCGTCGAGCTCCTCGAAGCGCGCCTGCACCTCGCCATAGCGGGCGATGATCTCATCCATCTCATCGGCGCGCGCGGGATCGGCCATTGCGGCCTCGAGCTCCTTCAGCTCGACCGCCACCGCGCTGACGGCGCCGGCTCCGTCCATCACCTCGGCGGCGGCGCTGCGGCCCGACATCTCTCCGACGTCCTGACTGAAATAGCCGATGGTCACGCCGCGATCGACCGCCACCTGCCCTTCGTCCGGCTGTTCCCGGCCGGTGATCATCCGGAACAGCGTGGTCTTGCCGGCGCCGTTCGGACCGACCAGGCCCGCCTTCTCGCCCTTCTGAAGCGCGGCGGAAGCCTCTATGAACAGGATCTGGTGGCCTTGCTGTTTGCTGATATTGTCGAGACGGATCATGGGCACGCGAGAAAGGAGAAATCGTCGCGGCCGCTCTTAGGCTATCTGCAGCGCCAGTGGAAGCGCCTTTCCCCGCTCAATGCCGCTTGAAATATTGCACGTCGCGTTCGTGCTTTTCGGCGGCTCCGCGCGACTTGAACGTGCCGAGATTGCGGCGCTTGCCGGTCTTCGGATCGACCTTGCGGGAATAGAGCCGAAACTGGCCAGATCGCAACTTGCGGATCATCGCAATTCTCCTTTTTCTTGCAGTCAACAAGTGGCGCGCAATACAGTTCCTGCGCCGAGGCCCGTTGGAGCGGCGTCGGACCCGGCCTATGACGGCCAAACAAACAGGAAGCATCCATGAACGACGACAAGATCGACCGGCGCAGCGTTCTGGCGGCGGGGTTGGCAGGAGGCATAGGTTTAGCAACCAGCGCGCGAGCTGATTCCCTCAAAGTATACCGCGACTATACGCAGGCCGACCTCGACGCTTCGATGGACCAGACCAAATGGGCGGCGAACATGAAGTCCGTTCTCGGCAAATGGGGTCCGCAAAGCGAACAGGCGCGGCAGACGCTGACGCATCATTCGGTCAAATACGGCACCGAGCCCTATCAGGAGATCGAGATTTTCCCGGCGCGGGACGGCGCGCCTATCGTGTTCTTCGTGCATGGCGGCGAATGGAAGCGGCCGGGCAACGACACCAGCGCCTTCCCGGCGCTGACCCTGGTCCCCGCCGGCTGCGCCTACGTCAACGTCGGCTTTCGGGCCGCGCCGCAGTTCAAGCTGACCGACATGGCCGACGATGTGCGCAACGCGCTGATCTGGACCGCGCGCAATGCGTCGTCTTTTGGCGGCGATCCGTCGAAGATCTTCGTGGTCGGCCACTCCTCCGGCGCCCATCTCGGCGGCGTCATGCTGACCACCGACTGGAAGGCGAACGGGCTTCCCGCCGATCCGATCCGCGGCGCGGTCCTGTTCAGCGGCCTCTACGATCTCGAACCCGTGCTGATCAGCATGCGCCGCGAATGGGTCAAGCTGTCGGCCGAGGAGTCGCTCGCGCTCAGCCCCTTGCGGCATGTCGCAAAAGTCTCGGCGCCGACGACCGTCGTCTTCGGCGAAAACGACTCGCCGGAATTCCGCCGGCAATCGCACGAGTTCGGTGATGAGCTGACGTCGCGCGCGAAAGGCTCACGCCTCGTCACGGCGCCGGGGGCGAACCATTTCGAAGTCCCGCAAACCTTCATGGAGCGCGACGGCTTTGCGACCCGTACTCTTCTTGAGCGGATCGGCATAGCCTAGGAAATCCCGAAACGGTTCGAACCCACTGGCGCTGGCGGCCGACAAAGCCGCATGCGCCAGATGACCCAAGAAGAGATCGACAAGCTCGCGAAGATCATTGCGGAAGCGGCAGAATTGCCGCTTGCCGACGCCGCCTATGCGCTGTGGCGCCAGAAATACCGGCTCGACGAGCTCGAAGGCCGGATGCCGCCCACCGACGAGCAGGTTGCCATCTTTCGCGCGATGACGCCGGAACAGCAGTCGGCCAAATACCGGTACGAACGCGACCACGGCCATGAAGGACCGATGTTCGACATCGTAAAGCGCGCCAAGCCGCGCGCCTCCGAGGACGATGTCAAGCGGGCGATCATCGAGGCGGTGAAGTTCGATGACGACTGTTTCAAATACTTCAATTGGGACGGCGACTTCTGGGATTGCGTCGTGCGCGCGGTGGCGCAGGCACAGCGAAAGCATCCCGACTTCCTCGACACGACCTACCGCGACGCGCGCAACAATGTCGCCTATTACATGAAATGACGCGAGGCCGTCGCGGGCAGCCGGTCATGACCGGAGAGAGTTGTGTCGCCGGCCCGGCAAATTCAACGCTCCAGCCCCGTTTCACGCAACACCGGCTCGACCTCGGGAGATCCGAGATAGCTCAGCAAGGCATCGGCCTCGGACGCCTTCGCGGACGACGCCATCCGGCCGCCGGTGAACACCGCCACAGTCTGCAGGGTGAGCGGAATCGGGCCGACCAGTTCGATGCCGGCGACCTGCTTCAATTCGCTGAGCTGCTGCACGGCAAGATCAGCCTCGCCGGTGATCAGCCGCTCGGCCGTGAAGCCGGCGGTGATGGTGGCCCGCGCGTTGATCTCGGCGGCGATTCCAAGCCGCTGGATCAGCTCTGCGAAGTAGATGCCGCTGGCGCCGATGCGCGAATAGGCCACCGACCGCGCTGCGAGCAACGTCGCGCGCAACGCAGCCTCGGACGAGATATCCGGATGAGGCTGCCCCGCCTTCACGGCAATGCCGACATAGGACCGCGCAAGATCGACCTTGCTTGCGGAAACCACCACGCCCTCGGCGACGAGTTCGTCAAGCCCCTCGCGCGTGAGGACGAGCACATCCGCTTTTTCGCCTTCGCGCAGGCGCTTCAGGAGTCCGACCGTCGGCGAGAAATCCGCATCCAGTCTCGTTCCTGTCGTGGCCTGATATTGGCCGGCGAGCCGCTCGACGGCGCCTTTCAAGGCCAGCGTCGAGAGCAGACGAAGCTTGTTTTCCATCGTTACCTTCCCCCCGTGTTACGCCCGGCGCATCAGCTTCAGCACCGCGGTGAGCCGCAGGCTGCGCTTACCAGCGAGCGCGGTCGCGTCCAGAAGCGCGCCCTCCTCGTCGCAAGTGCCGGAAAAACCGATGCCAACCTCGCGGCCGCCGAACACCGGGTTCTCACCCTCGGACGGCGTGTGCTCCTGGTTGAGGATCTGGCCTTTCCAGCGCCCCTTCTCGCTGGTGTAACTGCCGACATAGTAGAAAAACGCATCGCCACCGAGGATCCGGCCATCGTTGAGCAGCATGACGCCGGTCAGGCCGCCATCGACGCCGTCGAGCATGCGCAGGTGAATCGAGTAGAGGCCGTTGACGATGCCGCCCTCGCCGACGCCGCCTGCGATCGGCATCGGCAACTCCTCGATCGGCGTCAACACGGCCTTGAACACCGCGCCCGGAGACACATCCAAACTGCCTTCGAAGCGGTAGACGGCTCCGTCCGGTCGGCCCCGCGCCGTCAGGGTCGCATCGTCGGCGCCAGCCAGCGCGCGGAAGCTGGGATCCGGATTGTGGCGGATGGTCTTGATCTCGGTGAGGATGTCGCCGTCACGCTCTTCATAGGTGCCGATATGGGCGAACGCGGAATTGCCGCCGAGCATCTTGCCGGCATCTGCGTACATCACGCTGCGGCCGACCGCCTCGTTGACCTGGAACCTGACCGTATAAAATCCCCGAAACAACGCCGCTCCCCGGAACGCCAATGCAGCGCTATCTAGCCGGTTGGCAACGCCGATAAAAGCATTTGAAACGCATGTCACAAAGCAATGATCCGCCAGAGCGGCAACGCTCTGGCGGATCATGTTCAGCCCGGGGCGCCCAGCTCAACAAGCTGAGAGCTTTGGAATCAGGTGGCGGCAGTTACGCTGCGGCCTTGGCGCCGGTCGGCACGATGGCGATCGTCTTCAGGACCTGGGAAGCGATCTGGTAGGGGTCGCCTTGCGAGTTCGGGCGGCGATCTTCCAGATAGCCCTTGTAGCCGTTGTTGACGAAGCTGTGAGGAACGCGAATGGAAGCTCCGCGGTCGGCAACGCCGTAGGAGAAGGTGTCGATCGAGGCCGTCTCGTGCTTGCCGGTCAGGCGCATGTGGTTGTCCGGACCGTAGACCGCGATGTGGTCGGTGCGCGCCGCCTTGAAGGCTTCCATCAGCCTATCGAAATACTCCTTGCCACCAACTTCGCGCATATACTTCGTCGAGAAGTTGCAGTGCATGCCGGAGCCGTTCCAGTCGGTATCGCCGAGCGGCTTGCAGTGGAATTCGATGTCAACGCCGTACTTCTCGGTGAGGCGCAGCATCAGGTAGCGGGCCATCCACATCTGGTCGGCACAGGTCTTGGAACCCTTGCCGAAGATCTGGAATTCCCACTGCCCCTTCGCCACTTCCGCGTTGATGCCTTCATGGTTGATGCCCGCCGCGAGGCAGAGGTCGAGATGTTCTTCCACCATCTTGCGGGCGAGATCGCCGACATTCTTGTAGCCGACGCCGGTGTAGTATGGGCCCTGCGGCGCCGGGTAGCCGGAAGCCGGGAAGCCGAGCGGGCGGCCATCTTTATAGAAGAAATATTCCTGCTCGAAGCCGAACCACGCGTCGGGATCATCAAGGATGGTCGCGCGCGTGTTGGTAGGGTGCGGGGTTTTGCCGTCGGGCATCATGACTTCGCACATGACCAGCACGCCGTTGGTGCGCGCGCCATCGGGGAAAACGGCGACAGGCTTGAGCACGCAATCAGAGCTGCGGCCTTCGGCCTGCATGGTCGAGGAGCCGTCGAAGCCCCACAGCGGAAGCTGTTCCAGCGTCGGAAACGACGCAAATTCCTTGATCTGGGTTTTGCCGCGCAAGTTCGGCGTCGGTGTGTATCCGTCGAGCCAGATGTACTCGAGCTTGTACTTCGTCATTGATCCTCTCTGTTGATCGTCTTCCGAACGGCGGGAGGTGCGAAAGGAACGGCTCCCCCTACCGCCGACCCGGCCATAGTCAGCCGCGTGTCAGAAAGCATTTAACGTGCCAGTCGGCGCTATGAGCGGGGCGTGCCCGATGGCCCAACGCGCCGCGGGGTCGGCGCAGCCGGCTGTGGACCGAGGTGCGACATAGCAGCGCGGCATGGCTGGGCGCAGTGCGGCGAAATGACAGTGATATTGCCGGATTCCTGCTTGATTCCGCGGCAATCGGCCGTGCTCGGTCTCGCTGCTGATCAAAGCCGCGTCAGTCAGCAGCGAGGTCCGATCGACAGGCTGACGGTCCCCGGCACCCCTTGCCTCCGCCCGAACGTTAGTCGGGCGCAAGCTGCCCCGTGAAAAGCAGAGCCCCGAATGCTCATAAAATGAGCACAAAGTGATTTTCTTTTAATCACATTGCATCGGCGGAAGCTCGAACGATATCGGGATTGGTAACCACCAGAGAACGAGTCGGGCGCACCATCAACGCCAATCGCTCGGCGAAAGGAGCCATCGATGAATAGAGGTTTCAACCGAGGGCCAGCGACGATCTATCAATTTCCAGCCGGGGGCCGTGCGGCTCTCGGCGGTCGTAGCGTTGGCGAGACCAAATCGACCATCGACCTGAGCCCCCCACGCTTGAACGAAGTGGACTGCAGCGGCAGCTGGTACCACGAAGAGGCAATCCGGGAGTCGGTGCCTGGATACAAGCCGACCTGGGATAACTGATGTCGTGCCCCAAATCCGAAGGCCGGGCGTCGTTGCCATCGGCTGGCGGACAAACCAGCAAAACTTGAAAAAGGGTCGAAACGAAATCGTTTCGGCCCTTTTGTTTAACGACCGCGCGCATGACCGGTCGCCGCGCGTTGGACCGCCCGGTCGACGCAGCGCATCCGTCCTTGGCACCCGGGATGCAAGCGCGACAAAGGCCACCGTAACCTATACGGCGGCCTTTGTCTGTTGGTGGGGACATCGCTCGTGAGTCGACAAGCGCGCTGACGAAATCCGATTGCCCAAAGCCTCCCCTAAGGGAGCACGAACTTTAACCTATTCGTTTTTACTCGTTATCGATGGTCGCATGCTCGCCCTTGTGGCGGGATTCATAGCCCGGCCTATAGTCGACCTGGACAGTCTTACCGGTATGGATCGTACGCGCCGGCAGCGTCTCGGTTCGGTTCTCCTGCACGACCTTGGACGTAACCACCGGCCGATCATGAATGCGCGTGACCACGTTGGTGTGGATCACGGGCTGCACCTGCGTGACGTTCACAATGCGATGAATGTGCTTCATGTAGCGGGTCCGTTCGACGTCGTTGTAGTGCGTGACATCGTGGAACCGCTGCACGGTATTGTAGCGGTAGGAGGTCGTCTCCTTCGGGCTGGGCATAGCGCCGCCCATCTGGATCGTCTTTGAACTCGTCTCCGACTGAGCAGGAAGATGTCTTGTCTCGGATGCGTTTTCAGTCTCGTTCAAGGTCTCCGTCCGGTTGTGAACGCGCGTAACGTCATGCACGCGATCGACCGGCTGAACCCGCGTAACGTTCACGACGCGGTGGACATTGACGACTTGATGAGGACGGTCGACATCCTTGTACTTCGTGACGTTCTCCGTACGCCGCACGGTGTTGTAGCGGTAGGACTTATCTACCGTCGTGCCAATGATTGGCCCTTTGCACTCCTTGTTGCCGCACCGGGAGCGGGCCTCGGCTGGTTGTGCGAATGTCACCATCGCCGCACCTGCAAGCACGGCAACGACGCAGACCTCATTTACAGACTTCATCATGTCCGGATCTCCTAACTCGATTGGACGGACCCCTCTTCGTTGGGGGTATCGGCCAACCTCCGGGAACAAAGCTCCGTTCCGCGAAAGGAACGAAACGGCCACTCAAGCTGAAAACGAGGCCACCAGAGCTTTGACGGAACCAGAAAAAACTAAGTTATCATAATGGCTTAATGCACTAAAAACCGCCTTCCGTTTCACGGTCATTTTAGCCTTATTAAGGCCGCTCTCTCGTCAAATTAGATTCGTATCCGCCTCGCCAACCTTCTTTGGTCATGGCTGGGGCGGAATAGGAATCACCCAGATGCGCATGTCTTTAAGGGCTGCGGCGACGCTGCTCGCCCTCTTGAATGTTGTTGCTCACGCGGCTTCTGCGGCCCCACGTGCCGCTCGAACGGATTGTCGGGGCCAGGCGATCGATGATCTTCAACGCCTTTCGCCGCGTGGATATGAGATCTACGAAGCGGTAGCCGACAAGAAGCAGTTTCTGACGTGGGTGACCTGCGATGACCTCCAGGTCGGACTCGCGACAGGGGTCCACGAAACCGTGCACGTTCTCACCGCGGAGCGCGATGCCTATCCGCTGATCGACGGGAGCTCCATTCCCCGCCCGCACGAATTGTCCAAGTTTTTCGCGCCGCGCGAGATCGCCAAAAAATTCGACGCGAAGGACGCTTACGTTCAAAACTATCTGAGCTCCCGCGGGGCAAGCTCGAAGGACGATTTCATGTATCTGCTGGACGAGCTCAACGCCTACAGCCACGACTTGAATTCATCCTCGCGACTGGTCCCGCTGCAGAGACATGATCGCCAGGTCGATCAGCGCGACGGGCTTGCAGCCCTCATGACCTTCGTCATGAGCTATGTCGAGACGGCGCAACAGTCGAAGCCTGCAACATGGGAGGGGCTGCAGCACCCGGAGCCCCGGCACCTCGTCCAGACTTTGTGGAAGCAAGCCGAGACCACTCTCGCTTCGTCTTGCGGCATCCCCGACTTCGGAAGAAATGACCGAACCTATATTGCCTCGCTCTGCGATCCGAAGAACGGCAAGGCGCTGACGGAACTGCTCGGCCGCGCTCCGGTCTGCGCGCGCGAGTGCCTGGAGCCGACGACGACATCGTCGATCTCGAGGACCCAATAGCGGGAGCCGCACCGACCCGCTGTCGCCGTCATCTGGCTGTGCGGTTGAGCCACTTGTCGCTGGCGATCGACGCCCGCAAGTCTGCCGGCAACGTCGCGGTCGGATCGGATTTGACGTCGTTTCTTGGTCGATGCGCCCGGGTATCGACGCTGGCCTGAGAACGCGGCAAAGCGCTTGCGCCAGCGATCGGTGCGCCCTCGTCCAGGGTCGTCAAAATATCCGGACGAACACGGTAATTCGGAAGGTCTTTGGAGTTCGGAGTAGATCGGATATTCCGGGAGTCCGGAATCGGCTGAGCCGCTTCCGAATTGATGATCGCCAATCGGGTTTGATCGTCTGCAATCGTCAGACAGCGTCCCGTGATATAGGGCCACGTCTGCTCCTGGCAGGATTTGATCACATGCGATGGAGCGCCGACGACTCTCGCGACAGCAGGCACGTGCTTCACTGTCAGCTTGGGCCGGCCTTTGCGTCGGACCACCGTATCCGCAGAAGCAATCTCTGCGACCTTGGTATCAGGCGCGACAGGAACAGCAGGATACATCCGCGCATGAATAGCGACGGCACCGACCAAGAGACAGGCGAAAGCGATCGCGGCAAGGTGCACGTCAATCTGGCTCAACCAACGCGCGCAAGAGAGCAGCCGCTCCAAAAACAAGCGGAGGCCACCCCATATCGCCGTAGCAACCGCGACGATCGCGACCGGGAACAACTGCCAATCGATCTGTTGCAATCCGGCCGCATACGGCTGAACGATGCCGGACACTGCGGCGATCGCTGCCACGATCACTCGCCGTGAGGCCGCCGCCGGAGTGTACAGGTCGATCCTACGCCATTGCAGCAGGTCATGTCGTTCGGCGGATCGACGAAACCAGTTGGACCAAACTGATGGCATCGCGCGGACGGCGGGTGGCTTCGTCGACGCCGTCGAGCTTTCTATCGGGACCAACGCTCTGGCCGATGACAACGTCGGGCTAGCCAAAGACATGATCGGATCCGGCGGCGGCGCTGCCGCATTTTTGGTTGGCGGCGGCAGCTTCGCTAGTTTCTCCGCCGCGGCGATAGCCTTTGCCGGAGGCTTCGATGGGCCATCTGCCGGCTTCTCCGATTTCTTGCGCGGGCTTGAGCGCTTCTTTCGCTTCGCCGGCGGCCTCTTGGATTCCAAAGGCCTGAGCTCGAGGGTCTCGGGATCGAAGTACTCGTGCCAGACGGACACTGATGTCTCGGAGTCCGTGGGTGAGAATTTAGGCTTGGTTTTCAGAGAAGAACGCTGGCGCGCAACCATCAGCTTGCTCATGACCGCTCGTGTCGAAAATACATGCGACTTCGTTGAATCAGGTCGCGGGCGGT
>Ga0153954_1001192_pt1 | contig 15188 bp, 16 predicted proteins | sample TSFL038MetaG_FD_102277 | JGI IMG/M metagenome (GOLD analysis project Ga0153954, IMG submission 102277) | Attine ant fungus gardens microbial communities from Florida, USA - TSFL038 MetaG | ecosystem: Host-associated > Fungi > Mycelium > Unclassified | place: USA: Florida, Wekiwa Springs State... | reverse complement strand
GACGCTTCAAGCCTGCACTTTTTGGAACGTGGATTGAACTTGTCGCCGACTGCTCGCGACGATTGCCTGGAGCATCCGCATCCAGCAAAGGCAATCGTCATGACCGACCGAGAGACGTCCGATCAAGCGGCAATTCCATCACGCCGATGCTGCTCGCGTGGTTTCTGATCGGTCAATTCGTCTGGAACGTGGTGGTGCCGGCGCATGAATATCAGGTGCGCTCGGTGCAGCTCATGACCATGACCTTCGATCTCGGGATGCTGATCGGATTGCTGGGATACCGGCGCGTGTTGCCCGCGACCTTGTTCTGGTTCGCATTGATTGCTGCGATCGGTCTGTTCGCACTTCGCTTATCTACGGACGGCTACTGGACCGGCCACCTCATCTTCTCAAACCCGTCGCGCAACTGAGAGAGCGCAACAAAATTGTCATAGACGCGACCGCGCTTGAGGACACATTTGTCGCACATCGGCGAAACCCGACACTAACTTTTGGCTGCCTATCCTGCCCGCAAATTCGGCGCTTAATGCGCGATTAACTTTGCTTGGTGGGGCTTTGGATGTTCAGGTTTTCGATGGTTGCCGCGGCCATGTTGCTCATGGCCGGCGCAATGCCAGTGCACGCGCACGAGTCCTCGCCGACGGCGCCGCCGCCGAAGAAAGAGCCCCAAACCCTGCCGGTGGAGGTCATCCTCACCAAGCGCGGCACCAGGCTGACGGATCTGAAGGGTATGACGCTGTATTATTTCGATCGCGACGACAGCGGCACCAAGTCGAACTGCAATGACGACTGCGCAAAACGCTGGATTCCATTTGCGGCGCCTACCGACGCAACAGCCATCGGCGATTTCACCGTGATCACGCGCGACGACGGCAGCAAGATGTGGGCCTATTGCTATCGTCCACTCTACCTCTCCGAGGCTGACAAGGCCCCAGGCGAAATCAACGGCTTCGATCCGTCCAATGAATGGCACGTCGCCCGCCCGCTCTATTGACCAACCGAAGCCAAACGCGGTCCTGCCTCAAGCCCGTTGCCCTATTGCGCCGCACGCACCATCCGCGGCCTTGCGCTCCCGACAAGATTGCCTTGAAAGATCGATCGGGAGCAAACATGATAGGGTCAATCCCGCACGCCTAAGAGAACCCGATGCGGCAAGCTGCTATCTCGATCAGGCCGGCGCAGATTGCGCGTGATGTGAAACACAACGCGCAGCAGTCGAATCCGCTCACGCTCACGGGCCGTTTCAAGGGCGATCTGCTGCGCCTGCTCCGCTCGCTCGGCGATTTCGTCGCGGCCGGCGGCCCGCTATCGTGAGCAAACGAGCTGAAGGAGGATCATAGAACGTGACCGATTTCACTTCCCTTTCCGACGCAGAGCTCGCCAACCGGATCGCGATCGTGCGCGACAACATCCGCCAGATCACCGAGCAGGCCACCGCACAGTCGGGTGCCGCCGATGAAGAACGCAACGCGGAGCGCCTCGCGGTGCAGAATGACGAGCTTGATGATCTCATCAAGGAACAGACGCGCCGCTCCAAGCGCTGAGTGCTGGAATAAAGGTCAGCAGTGCTGCGACTTGTTGTGATGATCCCGGGTGCGATCCGACTTGACAGCGAGACGCGGTGGGAGGACCATTACCGGACTGTCGCTGACCGCGACAAATCACAGAGCGAAGGAGGTTTTGATGACTCCACCTCCGCAAAAATCCGCCGCTTAGTACGATGGAACGCGTTCGGGCCATCGCATAGCGGCAAACCCACGAACGGAACGCCGGGAGAAGGCTTAAGCGGGCCGCATCAGTGAGGCATGGCCCCTTGCCTTCCCGGCGCTGTTCTTGAGATGCTCGCATGCACGCTGCATTGCGAGTTTCGAATGTTCTTCCAGACATTGCCCGGCCACAATCGCAGCGCTAGCCTTTCCTAAAATACTCAGGGAGGAGCCGGTGATGCGGCCAATTGCGTTTGTTGCCTTGATTGCGGGATTGCTGGCTGTCGCGCCGGCGCAAGCGGAGTCGCGCGCCGCCTATACCACACTGGTGCTGGAGGCGTTCGCCGCCAAGGTGGAATGTCCGGGCACCGATCTCGTGTATCAGGATCTCGTGCAGAAGGCGAACGAGATGCGCTTGCCGGACGGAACCACTGAGCAGGTGCGCAAGGCAATTGCCTACATGCACACGGGCGGAAAGATGGGCGAACGCCAGGATGACGAGGTCATGTCGGAAGTTGCGGTTGCCACGCAAACGATTGATCTCGACCAGCGACGGCTTGGCATGACCGGCTGGTGCGAGACCACAAAACCAAATCTCGCTGGTTTCATCCGCCCCAGGAATTAGGCCGCGCGCTGATGAAGCCGTCGCGAGGTGGCGCCAGTCGCGCCTGTGCTGGCGATTGGACGGTTGCTAACGGCATATGCCCGCTCCAGCCCGAGCCGCGACACCCGTCCGTCACGAGTATCCAATGGTTGGATTCACACGATCGCCCTGCGACGCCGGTGTCATCGAGGGAACACCGGTTTCCGACGCGGGCCCATCACAAAGACGCAAATGGCTGACGTTGGCCGCCGCCATCATCGGGTCCAGCATGGCCCTGCTCGACGGCTCCGTCGTCAACATCGCGCTACCCGCAATCCAACAGGCGCTGCATGCGGATGCGGCAGCGACGCAGTGGATCATCAACGCCTACCTGCTGCTGCTCGGCGCGCTGGTGCTGATTGGTGGCTCGGCTGCCGATCTCTTTGGCCGGCGCCGGATTTTCGTTCTCGGCATTGCAATCTTCATTGCGGGCTCGATCGCCTGCGGCCTCTCACCGAACATGACCGTGCTGATCGTCAGCCGCGCGATCCAGGGTCTTGGCGCCGCTCTGCTGACGCCGGCCAGTCTCGCGATGCTGGGAGCGACCTTCAACGAGGATCAGCGAAGCCAGGCAATCGGGATATGGGCCGGTGCTGGTGCGCTGATGATGGCAGCGGGTCCGTTGCTGGGCGGCTGGCTGGTCGATCAGGTATCGTGGCGAGCGATCTTCCTCCTCAATGTCCCGTTCGCCATTGCTGCGGCTGGGCTTGCGCTTCGCTTCGGCTACGAAAGCTGCGCCCCTCATGCGAAGCAACTCGACTGGACCGGCGCCGCCTCAGTCGCCATCGGGCTTGCTGCACTGACGTGGGGCCTCAACGCGATTCCGGCTTCGGGATTTCGCGACAAGACAGTGCTGATTGCCCTCGGAGTCGGCGTCGCTTTGCTGGCGACGTTCGTCGTGATCGAAGCGCGTCTGCGTGAACGCGCGATGATGCCGTTGTCGCTTTACCGATCGCGCAATTTCTCAGCAACGAATGCATTGACGCTGTTGCTCTACTTCGCGCTCGGTGGTGCGCTCTATTTCCTGCCCTTCGGACTGATCCGCCTCGGTGGCTACTCTGCGACGGAAGCCGGCGCGGCATTGCTGCCCTTTGCCCTGATCATGGGAGTAGGCGCATCATTCACCGGGAGCATCGCTGACCGCATGGGACCACAGTTGCCGCTCACAATCGGACCTATCGTGACGGCCTGCGGATTCGCGATGCTTGCCTTTGCGGATCTCAGGCAGTCCTACTGGGTTGGCGTGTTTCCGCCCATGTTTCTGCTGGGCGTGGGGATGGCGATTACGGTTCCGCCGCTGACCTCGACTGTGATGGGAGCCGCTGGCAAAGCCCATGCCGGCATTGCCTCCGGCGTCAACAATGCTGTCGCTCGCGTTGCCGGCCTGATTGCAGTTGCACTGCTCGGAGCGGTGTTCTTTGCAAACTTCCTGTCTCATCTCTCCGGAACGACGCCCGCCGAAGCCAACGAGGCTCTGAACGCGGTGATGTCCGGGCAGCCCGGCGTTAGCGCTGAGACCATCGCCGCATTCGAGCGCGCTCTGCGCGCGATCATCCTGGTGCCTGCGGGCTGCGCCGCACTTGCAGGCCTCGCGGGCTGGGTGTGGATCGAGCCCAGCAGCGTACGCAAAAGGGGCTGAGACGCTGCCGGCAACGAGCAATTGACCTGCACGGCAAACGCCAGTCCGCCGTCCACGAGAGATCACGCGTGCATGCGCGGAGCAACATTGAGCGCGTCAAGATAGCTAGCTACGACACCGGGATCATCGGCTTTCGCCACGCATGCAATGTAGCCATCCGGCCGAACCAGGAAAATTCCGGTTGGATCGAGAGCCGGCCGGATCGCAGGGTCAATGAGGTCGGGAAATGTCCTGGCTAGTGAACTTGCGCCACTGCTGTTCGCGGCAAACAATGCAAAACGCGGTGCATCTCCGGAGCCGACCGAAGTCTGTCCAGCAACCGGCGGCAGACGCTGACCGGGAGCAGGCCCGTCGACGCCGTGCGAGCTTGGTCCGTTGAGCGGACTGCGATCATAGCCGATGGATACCTCGGTCATCGTATCCACCATGGCCCTGCGAACCGGTGCCAGGCCAAGCAACAGGCGCCCGAACAGATTTCGAACCGCTTGTGCCGTGTGGTTTCGCATGGTGGCGACCATGGTCAGGCGGCCCGCGGCTTTAAGCACCTCAACGCCGACGGCGCTGCGCTCCGCGCTAAAGCTGTCGAGCAGTGATTCCGAACATTCGCCGCGGCAAACCAATGCCAGCTTCCATGCCAGGTTGAAGGCATCCTGCATGCCGGTGTTCATGCCCTGCCCGCCGGCTGGACTGTGGACATGGGCGGCATCGCCGGCCACGAACACGCGGCCAGCGCGATAGTCGCCGACCTTGCGCTCGTTGATCCTGAACGCCGAAAGCCAGATCGGATCGGATGCCACCATTCCTCCGGGGCCGCGGCCGTCCATGATCGCCTGGACCTGATCGAGCGTCGGATTGACGGGAGGACCGTCCTTCGAGAGGCCGATATCGGCAATGATACGAAAACGGGTCGCCGACATCGGAATGATGAGCAGCACGCCGTCATCGTGCCAATAGGTCGCCAGTTCTGTCGCGGGATGCGGATATCCGGTGAGATGGAGGTCAGCCAGGATCCAGTCGCTTTGCAGCGTATCACCTGGAAAGGTAAGACCTAGGCCGTGACGCACGGCGCTATGCGCGCCATCGCAGCCGATCAGCCAGTCCGTTGCGACGACTTCTTTCAATCCATCCGCATTCTGCAGAACGGCCGTGACGCCACCGTCCGTCTGCTCGAAGCTCACCATCTCGGTCTGGCGCTCTGTGCTAATACCCAAATGGCCCAAATGCTCTTCCAGCAGCCGTTCGGTATCAGACTGAGGCAGCATCAGCGCGTAGAGATAAAGGCTGTCGACATCAGCGAAATTGACGTGACCAATGACCTGTCCGCCCGCAATGATATTTGCGGCATCGACCCTGTGTCCCGCGGCGACGAACTCGCCGGTACAACCGGCGCGATCCAGTAACTCCAGCGTCCGGCTCCAGAGCACCACTGCCTTCGACTTGTCGGTACGGTGCGCCGCCTTGTCGACAATACGCACCGAAACGCCGTAACGCCTGAGCTCCGCTGCCATCGTCAATCCGACTGGCCCGGCCCCAACGATCAGGACTTGCAACGTCATGTTTGCCTCCGGCAATAAATTCTAAGGGAATAGCGGACGCTGTGCCCGAATTGCCAGTTTCATACCTCGCGCCCGGCAATTGCTGCAAATACGGGTTCGACATGCAGCCATAGCCACACCCGATGCCTGGGCCACTCAAGCCTGGAAGGCAATTCAATTCAAAGTCTCGTAACTTCCTCGCACTGGCATCGGCGCTGCGGCCGCACGCCTGCCGCAGGCGTTGATCCAGATCAAGATTGGAACAGCTTTGGTCGGCGCAGAGTTACTGCTTGCTATATGCGAATTCGGCTCGTGTCCGTTGTAACTCGGCAGATGCGCCCATTGCGCCTGATGCAACTGCCGACACTCGAAAGGAAGAGCAAATGCCCCATAGGAAATTGGCTATCTTAGGTGCTCTTGCGATCACCGCATCATTGCTGGCAGTAGCTCCAGATGCTGCCTCAGCGAGAGGAGGCTTCGGCGGCGGCGGATTCCGCGGCGGCGGCGGGTTCGCGGGGGGAGGATTCAGGGGCGGTGGCTTCGGCGGGGGCTTTAGAGGCGGTGGCTTCGGCGGCGGCTTCAGAGGTGCAGCATTTAGAGGTGGCGGATTTAGGGGTGCCGGCTTCGGCGGAGGCCGCGCGCTTGCCGTCGGTGGCTTTCGCGGCGGCGGTTTCGCCGGGCGTCCGGGCTGGGGTGGTGGCGTCGTCGGGCGACCCGGCTGGGGCGGCGGTGTCGTCGGTCGCCCGGGCTGGGGTGGCGGATGGCGCACGGCAGGCTGGCGCGGCGGTTGGCGCGGCGGAAACTGGGGCGGATGGGGCTGGGGTTGGCCGGTTGCGGCAGGCGTCGCCGCCGCCAGTTTCGCAGCGGTTGGTCCCTGGGGCTACGACGATTTTTACTCCGGCGATGACCAGTGCCTATTCTGGAACGGATTTGCTTGGGTGAACGGCTGCGACCAGTCTTTTGGCGCCTGGTGGTGATCTAGAAACGAAAATTGAGCGCTGGTGGGTATCACCTGCGATAGCCTTTGCACCTCGACCAGCGCCCTCCTGATTGGAGCGATCCAGCCTGAATAGCTGGATCGCTAATCACGTGGTCTGACCCCGCCGATAATCTTGCTTCGAGGACAGCGATTGCCGGCATCATTCGCAAGCTTCGTGCGCGTCGGACTCTTTGGCAAACCGTCACAACTTCGCCGACCTTCTTTCTATGATCAATCTTGGGTTGAATCGCCATCGATCAATCCGAGGTTGAAACGCCGAAACCTGTCAAAAATCTTCTCCCGACATCTGATCGAAGATGCTCGGGCAAGAAGAATGCGCGCATAAAGTGGGAAGAAAGATGATGCTCAAAGAGAAACTCGTTTCCATCCAACAGCTGCGAAAAGCGGCGCGGCCGCGACCGGCATTTCCGAACGCGCTATGCGCGGCCCTGGTGCTCGGCATCGCCATTGCGTCGGCCACGCCGACCTTCGCCACAACAACGCGCGTGAGCGCGCCGGACGGCACCTTTCAGGGCAAGCCTGACACGACAGGGATGATGCGGGAATTCCTCGGCATCCGGTATGCCCAGCCAGTGACCGGAAACTTGCGCTGGAAAGCGCCGCAGCCCTTGACGCCATCAATCACCACGCAGGACGCGACTCAATTTGGCAACCACTGTCCGCAGGCGGCTGGCGCGTACGGCAATGCAACGATGACGGAAGACTGCCTGTTCCTCAACGTCTTTGCGCCAATCCCGCGCGGCGACCACGACGGCAAGGGCAACCAGAATGGCCAGGGTAATCAGGATGGCCAGGGCGACCGCGGCGACAATGACAAAGGCGCGCTCCCGGTGATGGTGTGGATCCACGGCGGCTCGCTCGTGGTCGGCGAGAGCGACATATATGATGCGAGCAAGCTCGTGCAGCGCGGCGTAGTCGTGGTGACCATCAACTATCGGCTCGGCGCACTCGGCTTCCTCGCCCATCCGGCCCTGACCGGCGAGTCTCCCGATCATGTATCCGGCAATTACGGCATCCAGGACCAGCAGGCCGCGCTGAAATGGGTGCGCCGGAACATCAGGGCGTTCGGTGGCGACCCGGACAAGGTGACGATCTTCGGTGAATCGGCGGGCGGGCTGAGCACGTTCGTCAACTTGGTCTCGCCCACAGCCCGCGGGCTGTTCCATCGCGCGATCGTCGAAAGCGGCGCGTATATGCAGACCCAGCCGACGCTGGCGCAGACCGAAACGCGGGGATCCAGATTCGCCGCGGCCGTCGGGTGCAATCAGTCGAACCCCACCGATGTGCTTGCGTGCTTACGCGGCCTTTCGGTTTCTACCATTCTTGCCAACCAGGCTCTCACGCTCCTGGGCAGCGGGGCGCCACCCAACGTCGACGGCAAGGTGCTGACACAGTCGGTCGGACCCGCGCTCGCTTCGGGACAGTTCAATCGTGTACCGCTGATGAACGGCACGAACCATGATGAGTGGCGCCTGTTTGTGGGCTCCGGCTTCGATCTCGCCGGCGGTCCAGTCACCGCCGCCACCTATGTGTCGGCGATCACAGCGACGATCGGCAACCCGGCGGCCGCGCCGGACGTGGCCACCCACTATCCGGTCCCTGCTCAATTCCCGACTTTCGACCACGCGATCGGCGCGGTCGGAACGGACGTGAACTACGCCTGCCCCGCGCGGTTCGTCGACGAGCTTGCGTCTCCGTTCGTCCCGACCTTCGCGTACGAGTTCAGCGACGAGAACGCGCCGCAGAACTATCTGCCTCCCATGAGTATCCCATACGCCGCATCGCACGCCTCGGAGATTCAATATCTCTTTCCGATCCCCAGCCCTTCGGGATTTGGCTTGAATCTCCCTCAGACACCACTCGACGCCAAGCAGCAGAAGCTGTCTGACCGCATGGTCGGATACTGGACGGAATTCGCCAGGAACGGCGATCCCAACGGGAACGGGCAGCCGCACTGGCCCGGCTTCCGTCGCAATCACCAGGTGTTCCTGTCGCTCGTCCCGCCGTCCCCGACCACAATAACGAACTTCGAAACAGCCCATCAGTGCGAGTTGTGGGACACATTGGCCGGACGCACCGTACCGCCTGTTGATGGCCACGACCAACGCGCCGACAACCGGTGACGGCCACTCGTCTTCCCCCTCACTCCATCGCGTACGCGCGATGGAGTGAAACGTCACGCACGATCACGCATCAAGCGAAAGCCCCTTCCCCTCGCCGGCGTTGCTCAACGCTGCGGCACTGGTGCCGGCGGACGCAATGATGCCCGGGCACCGTGACTGGTCGGAGAATGTTTCGCGCCGCCTTTTGCCGGAGCGCGCCCGCCCCCGTCGACGGACTCAAGGTAGGACGTCAGTGCCCAGGCGGAGCTCGAGCTGGTCGAGTAGTGCTGTTGCAGGAAACTATATAGCGTGAGGCTGAAGCGGCCTTTCGCAAGTCCGCGCGGACTGCGATGACAAGTCGCACAACTATCAGCGAACAGCCGTGGCGCGGATTTGCCCTGGTCGATGTTTTCCGCGCCAATCGCGCCGCCCGGCAGCACGGCGATGATCCCGAGAACAGCGCCGGCGATGACACCGGACGCGCGCAGTTTTCGCCTGCCTTCCCAGCCCGTCCTGTCCGCTATGCCCCTGCCTCTGCTATCCACTCCCAAGATACCTCTCATTCATTCACCCCCAACGCCGATAACCCCTGAACCTGTTTGCCCGGATGGGTTACAATCATCAACACTTGTCATCAAAAAGGCGGCGGGACCTTCCCATTTTCGTTGCCATCGGGCGCCGGGGCATCGCTGCCGGAGAAGGGCCATGCCATCCGACCCTCACGACCTCCAGCGCTTCATCGATGCCCAGGAAGCCGTCTACGCCAAGGTCGTCGCTGAACTGCAACAGGGACGAAAGCGCAGCCACTGGATGTGGTTCATCTTTCCACAGGTCGTCGGCCTTGGATCGAGTTCCACCGCACAACGCTTTGCCATCGCTTCGCGACAGCAGGCGGCCGCCTATCTCGCACATGCCGTGCTTGGCCGCCGGCTGATCGAATGCACCCGCCTCGTGCTCGGCGTCGACGGCAAGACCATTCACGACATTCTCGGTTCACCCGACGACATGAAATTCCGCTCATCGATGACGCTATTCGACGCAGCCTCGGCGATCCCGATCTTCAACGAGGCAATCACGAAGTATTATCCCGACGGCAAGGACGCCGCCACGCTCGACATCCTGTCAAAGTTGGAGCGGAGCAAATAGCGGTTCGCGCGCAGGGATCACGCCACATCGGCCTTTGCCTCGGGTTCTCCACTCGCCGCAAGCGTATCGAGATCGACGAGATTGGGATCGTCCGGCGCCGGCTCGCCATATGACGGCTCGCTGCCATGCACCTGCATCAGGGTCTGCACCCGCCGCGCATTGAGATGGTCCACATGTTGATGATGCAACGCGACTGGCAGCAGGGCCTTTGGCAGCGCCACCCGCACGAACGCCGGAACACGGCGGATCGTATCCCCCTCACGCCACTGCAGCGGATTGAGCGTGTAGATCGATTGCCGCTCGATATCCGGCGCATCAGGCCGAGCAGACTCGGGCGGCGGAAGCAACGCGACATTAGCATTACCCGCACGTGTGCGCACCGCGGCGGCGCGCAATTCCCAGCACAAGAGATCCGCGGCCGAGCGCACTTCGCGCCGCACCGCCTCCACACTGTGCGAGAAGCTCGTGGCTTCCGGCATCGCCACCGCCCGCCGGGTAATCGCCGCGGCCAGCGCGGCGGCTCCGCCATCGAATCCGGGAACAGCCTTTTCGATCGCATTGGCCATCGCCTCGATCTCATCGGCGAGCAGGTTGCGCTCACGTTGCGCGGTGGCGTCGGCAAGCGCGCGCTCCGCTGCCACGATTTGCTGGTCGCATTCCGCAAGCTCGGCGCGCAGCACTCTGGCGCGATCCTCGACATCGCGGAGTCTTGCCTCCGCTCGCTTGAGCTGGGTGTCGCTGGCACGGCCGACGGCGAGCTGTTCGGCTGCGGTGCGCTTTTCGGCAAACACCGTTTCGGCCGCAACCAGGCGCGCCGCAAGTTTCTGTCGCGCCACCAGCTTGTCCTTCAGCGCGGCCTCGAAGCGCTCGACCGGACCTAGCTCACGCTTGAAAAACATCATGGCGATACCCCTCACCGAATCGCGATCACGCCGAATCATACGACAGATGCAACGCATGAGCAGGTAGCGGGAAAGTTGGTGACAATACGGCTTGAAGCTGGACACCGGCCGGCAGGCATCCGGAGCGTGCGAATCACCTCAATATGGCGGCTGCTTCCGCGCCCGTTGCGCCTTCGCCGCCTCTACCCACCACAGCAGATCATCGACAAATCGCGGAAACGACCGCTCCAGCGCCTTGCCACCCTCCCCGATCGGCTGCGCCTCCGCCGACAGGGTCTGCGCGATCGGCCCGATAGCGATGGAACTTGAGATCACGACCATGCCCATTTCCGACAGCGTGCCGTGCCAGGCGGTCGCAGCGTGTGCGCCGGAGAGGCGGCCGCCTGAATAGCTTGCGATCGCGGCTGGACGCCAGAACCACTCCTCGAGGAAATGATCAGTGAGATTCTTCAGCCCCGGCTGGAGGCCCCAATTATATTCGCCGGCGACGAAGACAAAGCCGTCGGCCGCGCGAATGTCGGCGGCGAGTTTCTCCATCGCGGCCGGCGCCGCGCCAGGCGGGTATTCCTTGTACATGCGGTCGAGCATCGGCAGGCCGACCGCCTTCGCATCGATCAGCGCGGCGTCGCAGCCGTGAGCGCGAAGCCCCGAGAGGACGAAATGCGCAAGGCGAATGCCCATGCGGTCGGTACGATAGGAACCATAGAAAACGAGAATGCGGTGGCTCATGCCGATACTCCATCGCGCCACTCAGCTTAACCGGGAACCTGCCGCTACGCCACGCGGTCGTGCGCCGCCGAGCATTTACCGACGCATAGGGCCAGACCAAAGGCGGATATCCTTTGGCCAAAAATTTCCACAATGCCTTTTAGGAAATGACCACATTTCGATAGGAGGACCCGACATGCGGATCACACATTGGATATTCGCCGGCTCTGTCATTGCGCTGACCGCTCTGGCAGCGCCCGCCCTTGCGAAGGGTTCCGACGCACAGAAGTCCGAGGACAAGCAGGCTTCGCAGACGCCGTCGTCTTGCCACGCCTATCAGCAGGCCGCCGACGGATCATGGACCGCGTTGCCCTGCGCTGAGAACGGCTTATCGTCGCAGACGACGACCCAGCACAAGCCGATCGCGAGAGGTCCGGAACAAGAAACTCACTGAGTTGAGGAAGCACGCGAGGCCCGGTGTGCCTAGGAGGCCGGACCTTGCGACTTCGTCTCCCGCCCCATATTGCCCCTCGCAACATGTGATGCGGGGATTTCGATAGCCGAATTTACTTCACCATCCTACCCGGATGAATACGGGTCTGCCGATTCAAACGCGCGATGATGTCAGCTCTGATGCGGCCCGCGCATCGACTTCATCGCATTCTCGATATGACGCCATTCCTTCGCTTCTTCGGTGTCGCCCTCATTCTCGCAAGCGACCGCCTTCTGCGCCGCCTTCGCGATCGCCTCAAAACCGTGTTTCTCCAACATCTGCCGCGCGATGGTGTGAATTTGCGTTTCTGGCATCATGTCGCTCTCCTCCTGTTCCGTATTTCGGAGCCGCAGCAGCAGGATCGGCCTCCGGCATCCTCCAACGGTTGAACCGCATGTCTCGTTCCGTCCCACCGCCCTGCACGGAAGGTCGCGGCTTACCCTAGAAATCGTCGAGTGCCGGAGGATCGAACCAATTCGTCAGCGAAAGTCCGCCATCGACGACAAAGGCGGCGCCAGTGACGTAGGCCGATATGCGGTTCGAGAGCACCGCGAGCGCCATTGGTGCGAGATCCTCACTGCGGCCGAGGCGCCCGAGTGGAATATGCTTCGCCAGGGACGGATCGGCGACGAAACCACCTGCCGCGATCGCGCCCGGCACCAGCGCATTGACACGGATGCCGAACCGTCCCCAGGTCTTGGCGAGTTCCTTCACCAGCATCGCGAGCGCGGCTTTCGCTGTCGAATAATGCGGCAGGTTGCGCGGTGTGCCGGCGTGCAGCGAGGTGAGCAAAAGGAACGAGCCCGGTTCACGCGCGGCGATGAGCTTTCTCGCCAACTCGCGCGACAGATGAAAGCCGGCGTCGATGTTCACCGCATGCATCTGCTGCCAGGTCTCCCGGCTCACCGCCATCGCGTGATCAGCCTCACGCCGCGGTGGTGCCGCGCTGTGGACGAAATGCGTCACGCGCCCAACCGCCGCCTGCGCGTCAGTGAGCAGTGCATCACAGGCGTCGCGGCTCGCGAGATCGCCGATCCAGGGAACGGCCAGGTCGGGCCGTGGCGACGATGCGACTGCGGCTGTGACCGTGTCGCGGTTCACATCGGCGAACACGGTTCGCACGCCTTCGCCAACAAGCGCGTGCGCAATAGCGCGACCGATGCCATTGCCAGCACCTGTCACGAGCGCCGCCTCGCGCGTGGGATCGAAGGGTTTGTCGAACAGGCTCATGTCGATCAGGTCTCCACCGTGAAGATGGTCACAGGCTATCACGCCACGCCGTTCCGCGGCGGCAAAGCTTCGGCCGGACCGGATTGCCAAAGGCGTGGCAGGACGACGCCTCACGCGCCCCAATTGCACTCTCTTCTCGCCGCATTTTCCGGTTAGTGGATTACGTAAGACGAGGGGGAACTTGCATGAAAAAGACGATCGTGATCATGGCGTCGGCCTTGTCGCTGCTTTCGTCGCAGGCGCTGGCGGATGATCACCGGGGTGGCGACGCGGCGCTCGGCGCACTGTCCGGCGCGGTGGTATTAGGACCGATCGGCGCGGTGGCTGGTGCGGTCGTCGGCTATACCGCCGGTCCCTCGATTGCCCATTCATGGGGGTTCAGGCGATCGAGTGCCGCGCGTCACATGCGCAAACCTTCACGGCAGGAAGCACGTTCGCCTTCTGCCGGCGATCGGACTCAGGTTGTCGCGTCAGGGGTCGCGGCGTCCCCTGCGCAAGCGCGTACGCCCACTCCCAAAGTGAAATACTCAGGACCGCCGGTCCAGAGCCTGGAATAACGGTTCAGATTTTTTCCTCAGATCGTCGCCGGTGCAGCCCAGCATCTGGTCGTAACGAGATGAGCCCGGCCGCCTCAACCATTCCGTGCAACGCCAAGCGGCTTTGGACCGAAGTCGGCCGCACGCCTAAAGTTCAGCCGCAAGCGTAAACTGTGAATTAATTTGCAACGCCTACGGTGCTGTGGACCGCCTCCTCAGTCCAATATGGCTTGCAAGTAATCATGAAAATCGGAACTCTGTTGACGACCGCGATTGTCTCGTTGTCCGCGGTCGGCGGCGGCCTCGCCGCCTATGTCGCCGTCACGAAATACCAGACGATGGACAAGATCGCGGTCGCGCAAAGCCGGCTCCAGATCATTCGGGCGATCGGCGACATCCCGCGTTATCTGAACACCGAGCGAGCGTTTGTCATCAATATCCTGTTTGGACCGGCGGTGGTCGACCCGAAGCAGCGCGCGGAACTGAACGACAAGTACCGCAAGCAGACCGACGGCGCCCGCGATGCGATGAATCAACTCAGGCGAACCCTGGTCGGTGATCTCGACGACGGTGCCGAAGTCGGCACCGGCATCGATGCGATCAACACGAAGTTGAATGCGCTGCGCGACGCCATCGACCGGGCGATCGATGGTCCGGCCGACGCTCGCAAGGACTCCGCGAAGAAGATCATTGCCGACAATATGGCGCTCAATGCCGCCGGCGCCTCGCTGCTCGACGGTCAGGTGCGCAAGATGGCCGTGCTCGACGGCGACGTCTACCGCCAGACAGTCTACGCCAATCTCGCCTGGTCGCTGCGGGACATCGGCGGCCTCAATTCCACCCAGCACAAATCCTTGGTGGGGGCCAACCGCGTCGCCACCGAGTCTGAGAAAAACGAATTGTATCGTGGGCAGGGCCGCGCCGACCAGATCCTGGTATCGCTGCAGGAATTGCGCGGCAACATGGCGTTGCCCGCCAATGTGAGAGTTGCTCTCGACAGGATGAACGAAATCTACGTCGAACGTTTCGGCAAGGAGCTCAAGCTCATCAAGGAAGGCGCAACCACAGGCAAATACGAGCACGACGTCGACACTTTTTATAATGTATCGCAAGAGGGATTCACGTCGGTCATCGGCGTGCGTGACGCGTTCTACGACCATGGCGAGCAGATCCTCGGCGCCGCCTACTCCTCGGCCCGCATCAGCTTCCTGATCGCGCTCGCCGTACTCATCGCGGTCGCTGCAGCAAGCGTCGGCCTGGTGATGATGGTTCGTCGCCGCGTCTGTGCGCCGATCGTCGACCTCACCACGACCATGTCACGCCTGGCCGGCGGCGACACTTCGGACGAAATCGCAGGCGGCAATCGCGACGACGAGATCGGTGCGATGGCGTCCTCCGTGCAAGTGTTCCGGGACAACATGATCAAGGCCGACCGGCTTGCAGCCGAGAAGGAAGCGGAGAATGACGTCAAGATGCGCCGCGCCCGCGCGCTCGACGACTTGACCCGTGCGTTCGAGGTCAAGGTCAGCGAGCTCGTCGGCGGCCTTT
>Ga0153954_1001191_pt1 | contig 15197 bp, 15 predicted proteins | sample TSFL038MetaG_FD_102277 | JGI IMG/M metagenome (GOLD analysis project Ga0153954, IMG submission 102277) | Attine ant fungus gardens microbial communities from Florida, USA - TSFL038 MetaG | ecosystem: Host-associated > Fungi > Mycelium > Unclassified | place: USA: Florida, Wekiwa Springs State... | reverse complement strand
CGGGCATTTCGGCGAAACGTGGCAGTTTCAGCACTTCGACCGTCAGATACCAGAAGGCGAGCAGCAGCGCATAGCCGATCAAGCCGAGATAGGGCACGGGTGAACGCAGCCAATGCGCGAAGCGATAGAGCGCGCGTTCAAGCCCCTGCCCGCGCGGGGCGACGGCCGGCGCGCGAATATCCTGCAACGCATTCGCCACCTGCGTCCGCAAGGCGTCACCGTCTTGCGAATCCGCCGCGACGAGATCGAGCACGCGATCGCCGGGAATACGCAACAGGCTCGCCGGCGTTGCCGCGATGGCGCGATAGCGGCGTCCGGCTTTGCCACCGAGCGCCGTCCAGCCGAAGGCTTCGCCGGCTTGAACCGCTTGTGGCGGCAGGCTGTCGCGGCCGGATGACGGTTCGAGCAGGACAGTGCCTTCGCGGACGATATAAAGCGCGTGCGCGGCGGCGCCCGATTCATAGATGAGATCGCCTTCGAGTGCTTCGAGTTCCTGCGCCGTTGCGGCGAGCCGCTCGCGAACGCTAGACGATAGCGTCTCGAACGGCAGCGCCTTGGCGATCAGGTCTTCAATGTCGCTCATGTGCGGCTCTACCGGAAAGCCGTCGCCGGCGAGCTCTTGATCTCGCTGACCGGCACCGTGAGCTTGTGTTCCTTCAGGATCTCGGCGGTATAGTTCGGCAGGATCGCGTCATCCGGCAGTTTGGCGATCGCAATGCTCTTGACCGAATGCAGGAAGGCCGTGTCCTTGGCGATCAGCGCCAGCGCCTTCGGCGAGAATCCGAAGGGCAAAGTCAGCCGGACGGGGCCGCCGCCGCTCGACGCCGGATAGGCGCCGAATTCCGCCTGCCACAATTCCTTTTGCGTGAAGCCGGTGGTCTGCCCCTTCAGCAGATCGGCGACCTTGGCGGCATTCTTCGGATCGGCGAGGAAAAGCTCCGCATCAAGCTCAGTCTCGAGCCATGCCTTGATGATGTCCGGCCGTTGCTTGATCAGATCGGCGCGCGCATCGAGAAAGGCACCGTCCGGCTCATCGAAATTGTAGCCGCTGGCAACGCGGCGCGCGAGGCCCTCAGCAACGAGCCGCGTACTGACGGGCTCCCAGACGACCGCGCCGTCGAGTTTGCCGACGCGGAAGCCGCTGGTGATGACCTCGATGCTTTGGTTGAGATAGGCGCCGGGCGTCACCTTCTCTTTTTGGAAGACGGCTTGCGCGAAACGATCCGAGCAGCTGCCCTTGGGCGTCGCAACGGTCTTGCCGTTGAGCCAGGCAACGGCAGCCTTTGCATCGGCGAATTGCGGCGCATCGTTGCGAACGAAGAAGACGTTGCACTGATCATGGCCGAGGCCGATGTTGGCGATGATGCGCAGATCGGCGACGCTGCGCTTTGTCGCACCGACGATCGCCGGCATGTCGCCGAGATAGCCGAGGCTCGCTTTGCCCGCGAGCATGGCATTGACGATGATCGCGCCCTGCAGGCCGATGTGAAATTCGACGGTCGAGCCGGCCGGAAGATATTTCTTCCATAATTGCAGCCCGTTGATCACCGCGCCGGACCAAGCCTGGCTGTAATAGGGCTGATAGCCGACGACGAGATGGATTGGTGTGCCCGGCTTGCCGTAATCCAAGTCCGCCGCCTGCGCGCAGGTCGCCGCCGTCACGCCAACACTGGCGACCGCCCATAGACCCACGCGTTTCAAGAATGTTTTGACGCCCACAGCTCGTCTCCTGCGTTGAAATCGTCAGCAGCCGTCGGCGATGGCGCGCAGCGCCTCCGGCCGGAGAAGCACAAGCCGGCGCTCGCGGATGTCGATGAGGCCGCGCTTGCGGAACTTCTCGATCGTCATGGAAACCCATTGCCGGGTCGCCCCGACCATGGCGGCCAGTTCCTCATGCGAGGGCATCGGCGCGGCATCGGCGCGCGCGCCTTGAAGATCAGTCAGGTTGAGAAGCAGATGCGCGAGACGCTCGACGACGGAGCGCGTACCGAGCATTTGCAGCAAAGACGAATAGCATTTGCCTTTGAACGCGAGGCCGCTCACGAGGCCGACGGCGAAGTTCGGGATCTCCGCCATCAAGCGCTGCACGGCCGCGCCCGGCAGGCGTAGCGCATGGCCGGCCTCGACCGCAACGCCCGACCAGACATGCGCCCCTTCGCCGAAAATATCCGGACCGCCGACAAAATTGCCGGCCACCCAATTCGCCAGCGTGATTTCGCGGCCATTGGGCGCGGAATAGAAGCTGCGGACAACACCGGCGCGCAAAACCAAAATGCCGCGATGCGGCTCGCCCTGGCGGAAGAGGTAGTCACCGGCCTTGAAATCGACGCGCTGGGCGGCCGCGACAATCCGCTGCAATTCAGGCGGCGTCAGATTGGCGAAGACGTCGGGCACGCCCGCGAGGCTCGCGCGTGCCTCGAAGAGCAAGACGGAGCCGGAATCGGACCGCTCTGAAGGACGATCTTGCGCCATGTCGCGATGATAGCGCGCGGCTGACAACGGCGGCATTCACGATCCTCTTTTCCCAACCCGAAGCCAGAGAACATCGCTAATTACATATTGTCAATAGATTTTGTGAACAATCATGACGACACTTGCCCTGTCAAAACCACATGCCAGACATCCCCACTTCAGGGCTTCCGAATCTGCCCTCCGAAAGCCGAGATGAAGCAAGCCGGCGCAAACGCCGGCGACAGGGACGAATCAATGACCCGCAATCCGCTGCTCGACCGCATCGGCATCGATCTGCCGATCATCCAGGCGCCGATGGCTGGCATATCGCCGCCAGCCATGGCGGCGGCGGTCGCGAGCGCCGGCGGCCTCGGCTCGATCGGCGTCGGTGCGACCAATGCCGAAAGCGCCCGCGCGATGATCGCCGAGGTCCGCGCCCGCTCGAACGGCCCGCTCAACGTCAATGTCTTCTGCCACCGCCCGGCGCGGCCTGATCCACAGCGCGAGAGCGCCTGGATTGCGCGCTTTGCTCCCGAATTCAAAAAGTTCGAGGCCAAGGCGCCGGCGGGCCTCAGCGAAATCTATCGCAGCTTCGCCGAGGATGACGACATGCTTGCGGTGCTCGTCGCGGCGCGGCCGCAGGTGGTCAGCTTTCATTTCGGCCTGCCCTCCGCGGCGCGGATCGGCGCGCTGCGCGAGGCCGGCATCATTCTCTTTGCCTCGGCGACCAACCTTGCCGAGGCGCGCCAAGCCGCGGCCGCAGGCGTCGATGCGATCGTCGCGCAAGGCTACGAGGCCGGCGGACATCGCGGCCTTTTCGATCCTGACGCCGCTGACGACCGGCTCGGCACGATGGCGCTGACCCGCATCCTGGCGCGGGAGATCGATCTGCCGATCATTGCTGCCGGCGGCATCATGGATGGTGCGGGGATTGCGGCAGCGTTGCGCCTCGGCGCGGCGGCGGCGCAACTCGGCACCGCTTTTGTCGGCTGCGACGAAAGCCTCGCCGATCAAGGCTACCGCGCCGCGCTCTTTGGCGAGGCCGCGCATCATACCGTCATGACGTCCGCCATTTCCGGGCGGCCGGCGCGTTGCCTCGCCAACCGCTTCACCGGCCTTGGTGCCGGCATCGCGGCGACCGATATCCCCGATTATCCGATCGCCTACGATCTCGGTAAAGCTTTGCATGCCGCTGGCAAGGCCAAAGGCGAATTCGGCTTCGGCGCCCAATGGGCGGGACAAGGCGCGCCTTTGGCGCGTTCCCTGCCCGTAGCGGCTTTGGTCGCGACGCTCGCCGCGGAACTCGCCCGCGGCTGACCCATCGGCAAATCGGCAAATCGGAAGGAAACAGGATGGACAAGGAAGTTGGCCATCGCCAGCTGCAACAGCAAATGTCGTCGGCGCGCGTCCAATGGGCGATCCTGTCGGCGTTCTGCGCCAGCCTCATCGGGATCGGTCTTGCGCGCTTTGCCTATACGCCGCTGCTGCCGGTCATCGTCAACGCGCATTGGTTCGGATCGTCCGCCGCCGCTTATCTTGGCGCCGCCAATCTCGCCGGTTATCTCGCCGGCGCCCTGCTCGGGCGTCCGCTCGCGGCGCGGATGCCGGTCGCCATCGCGCTCAGACTGATGATGGTCGTGGCGACGGCGGCTTTCTTCGCTTGCGCGACGCCCGTTTCGTTTCTTTGGTTCTTCGTCTGGCGGTTCGTTGCCGGTCTCTCCGGCGGGGTCTTGATGGTGCTGGCGGCGCCGACCGTCCTGCCGCATGTCTCGCCTTCGCGTCGTGGCCTCGCCGGCGGCATCATCTTCGTCGGTGTCGGCATCGGCATTGTCGCGTCGGGAACGCTTGTGCCGCTGCTGCTGCGGCAAGGGCTCACGGCAACATGGGTGGGGCTCGGCATTCTCTCGCTGCTGCTGACGCTCATTTCGTGGGGCGGCTGGCCGACAGACTCCGCACCGGCGCCCAGCGCCAGCGCGCCTCGGCAGCCGCATCAAACCGGCGCACTCCGGGCGCTTTACGTCGAATATGCGCTCAATGCGGCGGGTCTCGTGCCGCATATGATCTTCCTCGTCGATTTCATCGCACGCGGCCTCGGCCAAGGCCTGCAGGCCGGCGCGGAATATTGGGTGCTCTTTGGATTGGGCGCGACTGTCGGGCCGTTGTTGAGCGGACATCTCGCCGATCGCACCGGCTTCGGCCCAGCGCTACGGCTCGCCTATCTCGTGCAAGCCTGCGCTGTCGTCCTGCCGGCGCTGGGCCTCGGCTCGCTGTCGCTCATGATCTCAAGCCTCGTGGTCGGCGCCTCCACGCCCGGCATCGTGCCCCTGGTGCTCGGCCGCGTGCATGAACTCGTCGCGCATCATCCGGGCGAGCAAAGAGCCGCCTGGAGCACGGCAACCGTCAGTTTCGCGGTTTTGCAGGCGGGCGCCGCCTATGGCCTTTCATTCGTCTTCGCGCATAGCGGCAGCTACCAATTGCTCTTCGTGATTGGCAGCGCAGCTTTGTTGCTCGCGCTGACGATCGACCTCGTTGCGGCAGTCGCCGGCCGCGACGCGCGCTAGATTTGGATCAGCGTCCACCGCGCGTCTTGAAGATCACCGGCAGCGTGAAGGTGAGACCCTGGTCCGCCACCGAGGGCGGCGGCGGCGGCATCGGGTCAGCTTCGTGCATCATCGTCAGCGCCGCTTGATCTAAAGCCGGGTCGCCGGAGCTTGCTGCAACGTTCGCCGCAACGAGGTGACCGAGCCGGTCGATGGTGAAGCTCACCATCACCTGGCCATCGCGATGCTTGGCGGCCGCCGGATAGCGCTTGTGTTTATTGAGATGGATGCCGAGCTCGCGTTCCCAGGTCATGGCGACGCGGGTCTCGCTCTCGCCGGTGCCTTCGGCCGGGGCGGTCGATTGTTGCGATTCTTTCGCCGCCTGGGAGACGGGCGGCGCCGCCGCCTCGGAGGCGATCGATTCCTCCGACGGCATCGCCTCCATCGCTTTCAGTGTCGGATCGTCCTCTTTCGGTTTTGAGGAATCATCCGGCGAGACGAGCCGGTCCGGATCGTCGCTTTCGATCGGCTGCTCCTTAGGGAGCTGCGTTTCCTCCACATTCGCCTTCTGCTCGACGACCGCGGGCGAGGCCGCGGCATCTTCCGCTGGTGGGCCGGGCGGCAGGTCGACTGGTTCGAGATGCGGCGCGGCGAATTCGATGCCGACCTCGACGGCCGGCGCGCCGAGATCATCCTCGACCGCCATCGGCCTCATGTAATAGGCGGCGGTTGCGATCGTCCCCGCGTGGAGCGCGAGTGCCGCACAAGCCGCGATGAGCCAGACCGGCAGCGACGCGGCCGCCGGCAGAATGTCATGCCTTTCGTCGGCCGGCTCGCGGCGCATCACTTGCCTGCCCTATCCGGCACGCCTTCAAGCGCAACAAGCGAGACTTTGAGATAGCCGCCTTTGCGCAGGATTTCGAGCACATCCATCATTTCGCCATAGGGCACGGTGCGATCGGCGCGCAGGAAGATGCGATGATCCTTCGCATCATTCACGACGCTATCGACGGCGGCGATGAGGTTCTGGCGTTTCACCGGCATCTCGCCCAGCGCCAGGCTGAGATCGGATTTGATGGTGAGATAGGTCGGCTTATCCGGCCGCTTCTGTGGGAGCGCCGTCGAGGTCGGCAGGTCGACCGGCAGATCGACCGTCGAAAGCGGCGCCGCGACCATGAAAATGATCAGCAACACGAGCATCACGTCGATGAATGGCGTGACATTGATCTCGTGCGATTCTTCAAAATCGTCATCGAGATCGGAATCGGCGAGCGAGACGGCCATTATTCCGCCGCCCGGCTGATCGGCGCGACGAGGTGCCGGCGCTCAAGGTCGCGCGACAGAAGCCGCGTGAGCAGGCCCGACGCGCGGGCAACGAGCTCAAGATAGCTTTTCGTCGCGCGGGTGAAGTGATTGTAGATGATGACGGCCGGGATCGCGGTGACGAGACCTATGGCGGTCGCGAGCAAAGCTTCGGCGATGCCCGGCGCAACGACGGCGAGATTGGTCGTCTGCGCTTTCGAAATGCCGACGAAACTGTTCATGATGCCCCAGACCGTGCCGAAAAGGCCGATGAAGGGCGCCGTCGCGCCGATCGTGGCGAGAAGGCCGGTGCCATGCCGCGCCGCGCGCGCATCGGCGCGCACGAGGTCGGTGAACGACGAGGCGACGCGCTCCTTGATGCCGGCATCGTCCGGCAGATCGTGCGATTGCGCGATCTCATGCAAGCTCGCGCGCAGCATGGCCGAAACGACGCTGCGATCCTTCGCCAGCGCCGACTGCGCCTCGCCGAGATGGGTAACGCCATGGAGCCGTTTCAAAGCCGTGCGCACCCGCTGCCGGGCGCGGCCCAATTCGGCCGATTTGGCGAAAAAGACGGTCCAGCTTGCGAGCGACGCGAGAGCCAGGCCGATCATCACGATCTTCACGACAATATCCGCCGCAAGGAACATCGACCACGGCGATAATTCATGCGGCAAGGCACCGCCACGCGGCGATGCCGCGCTGTCACTTTCGGGCAAAGGCGCTGCCGGCGCGCCCGCAACAGGCACTGGCGCGGGCGCCGCCACCGTGGGCGCAGACGATGCAACGGGCGCCGGCGCTGCTTGCTGCGCGACGGCCCCCGATGCGAATGCAACAAACATGACGCAAAACAAGAAACGCATACGCATCATAACTCGGCCCAATAGCGGATGAGATTGTGATAGACATTGGTCAGGCGCCGCACTTCCGGATCGTTGCGGCCGAGCCTTTCGACCAAGCTCTGAATCGAATTGTCGAGATCGAAGATCAGGCTGCGCGCCTGCGCATCGCGGATCATGCTCTGCAGCCAGAAGAACGAGGCGGTACGGACGCCGCGCGTCACCTCAGTGACGAGATGCAGGCTGGTCGAAGGATAAAGCACGAGATGGCCAGCCGGCAGCTTGACCTCCTGCGCGCCGTAATGGTCCTCGATGACGAGATCGCCGCCGTCATATTCGTCGGGCTCCGACAGAAACAGCGTCACCGACAGATCGGTGCGGATGCGCGCGCCGGTCAGGTAATCGCCGCGGATCGAATTATCGACATGCGCGCCGAAATATTGCCCCTCACCATAGCGATTGAACAAAGGCGGAAAAATCCGCAGCGGAATCGCCGCCGAGACGAAGAGCGGATTGGCGCTGAGCGCGGCAACGACACGCTCGCCCAGTTTTCGTGCCACGTCGCCGTTCGGCGGTAATTGCTCGTTCTTTTTGACCATGGCGGATTGCGAGCCGGCCGTCGAACGGCCGTCCTCCCATTCCGCGGCATCCATGATGCGGCGGAAGTCCGCCACATCGCTTTTGCTCAGCACGTCGGGAATACAGACCAGCATGCGAGTGCCTAGAATTTCACGTCGGCGATCAGCGACACCGACCGGCCCGGGGCGACCCGGATGAACGGCACACCGCTTTGGTAGATCGAGTCGTAATACGTGCGGTTGAAGATGTTCTGGCAATAGAGCTTGAGGCTCGTGTACGGCCCGATCTTGCCCTCGACGAAAGCGTCGAAGCGCCAATACGAGGGCAGCACCGTCGGGTCCGGCGCTTGGCCGTACGCCACGCCGCCATTCGCCGCTAGCAGCGAGCCGCCAAGGATCTTCGAATTATAGACCGCCTGACCGCCGACCGCGAACCAATCGGTGAACTGATAGCGCGTCAGCAGGTTGAATGACTGGTTGGCGATATTGGCGAGCGGCAGGCCGATATTGGTCGGGACGATCGAATTGGTGACCTTGGTCTTCATCAAAACGAGGCCGCCCATGAGGCTCCATTTGTCGGTGATCTTGCCGCTCGCCTCGAAGTCGAGGCCTTGCACGCGATAGGCTGCGCCGGCGACGATCTGACCGCTGGTCAGGCCGGTGGACGCCGGGATGCCGTTGGGCGCCGTCTCACGAGCATTTTCGACATTGGTCTGGAACAGCGCGCCGCTCACCAGCAAGCGCCGCTCGAACAATTCCCACTTGTCGCCAAGTTCGATCGCCTGGCTGCGCTGCGGTCCGAAGACCTGGCTTATCGGTTGCGTCGGGCTCAAGCCGCCGTATGAACTCGAAACGGCATCAAGCTCGTCGCCGACCGGATCGGCCGCCGTCGCATAGGCTGCGTAAAGGCTTGTGATCGGAATCGGCTTATAGACGAGGCCAACATTATAGGTCGGAATGTTCGACGTATTCCCCGCCTCGCTCGTGTTGTTCTGCGAGGTGATATGATAATTGTCGAAACGCACGCCGGCGTTGGCGATCAGCCAGTCGTTGTAATTGGCCGTCTCGAGCAGATAAGCCGCCTTCGTATCGACGTGGTAGATTTGCGGGTTTGGCCCGAGAACCGGCGTGCCCAGACCGGGCAGGTAATTCGTCGGATCGTAGATGCTGACGATCGGTGCGCCTGACGATGTGCAGAAGCAGTTTCCGGTCGTCACTTCAGACGTAAGACCCTGATAGCTGTTGATGCTGATCCGCTCGGAGTCGAAATCCCCGCCGAAGACGACATTGTTTTTGACCGGGCCGGTGTAGAAGTCGAAGTTCACCTGCGGATCGTCGGCGAGCACGCCCACCGTCTCGAAACGGCTTTGCGCATTGAGCTGCGTGTAGCCGGAGAGGCACGTTGCGGTCGAGGCCGCTGATCCGTTGCAGCCGCCTGACGCGCCTGCCGGCAGCATCATACTGGCCGCCGGATTTTCCGGGATCGTTCCGATATAGTTCAGGATCGAATATTCCTGACGCATCCTGTTTTCGAGCGTGACGATATCGTTGACACGATATTGCAAGTCGATCGTGCCGATGTTCTGCGTTGTCTTGGTGAAGTCGCGATTGATGATGCCGTAATAGGTATCGCGCGGCACAACGCCATTGGTGACCGGAGTCTCGCCCGGCAGATCGTAAGGCACGCCGAAATCCGGCAGCCCCCAGAGATAAGTGTGCGAATAATCCGCTTTGATCGTCAGGTTCGACAGCGGCCGAAAGGTCAGCGCGCCGGCGACGCCATTGCGGTTGTCGGTGGTGTCGTCGCGCCCGGCGACGCTCGCGCCCTGGATCAGGCCATCGAGGCGCACGTCGAGGACCGGGCTGATCGCCTTGTTGATGTCGAACGTCAGGCGGCGCGTTTCGTCGCTGCCGAGCGTCGATTCGGCCGAATAGAAATCATCGTCCTCGGCCTGCTTGGTGACGATATTGATGGCGCCGCCAGTGGTGCCGCGGCCGGCATAGGTCGAGGCGGGCCCGCGCAAAATCTCGACCTCTTCGGTGAAGAAATTCTCGCGGATGCTGACGCCCGGGTCGCGGATGCCATCGACAAAGATGTCGTTTCGGGCATCGAAACCACGAATGAAGAAGCGATCGCCAAACGCATTGCCGCCTTCGCCCGAGCCGAGCGTCACACCGGCGGTGGTACGGCCGATGTCGCGCAGCGAGGTCGCATTCTTGTCCTGCAACACCTGCTGGGTGAGCACGGTCACCGAGCGCGGCGTATTGGCGATCGGCTCGCTGAACTTGCTCGACGAGAAACGATCGGCCTTATAGGGCGCACGCGGATCGGCATAAGGATCGCCGCCGGGGACGCGCCCGGAACTCTGCGCCCCGGCGCTCGAGCCGGGATTGGGATGCGCCTGCGCCGTCGTCGTTTCGCGCAGCTTGCGGCGAAGCGAGGCACGGGCGCGCAAATGCGCTTTGGTCGGCTTTGCGGCGACATGCCGGTGTTTCGTAATCGGCGCCGTCACGGTCACCGGCGCGAGCGTCGGCGCGGCGCCGCCTGCCTGCTGCGCCTCGGCGACGTTGACGGAACCCGCGGCCATGAGAAAGGCGGTCGTGAGCGTTGCGCCGGCTTCGACATCCGGGCGCCATGCGTCCCCGGCCCGATTGCGCAAACGCAAAGACCCCGGCACTTTGACTTCGTTCATTTCAATTCCCCCGTCCCTCGCCTCGAAAGGCGCCACATCACGTCCAAAGCATCGATTGAGTGTTATTGGCCCTGATCGGGCATGGTCCTGGCCTCGCCTCAGAGAAGCTCGCCCTCCGCATCGACGCTGGGCGGTTTCATCAGGCCGAACAATTCATCGGCCGTGGCCAGCGCTGTCTGGCGTACCCCTGCCGTATCGAGTGGACCGGCGATGCGGATTTGCTTGATGACGGCGCGCACCTCGTCGCGGAAATCGGTGAGAAACCGCAACGGATCGGGCGAATTGTTCGCGACTTTTGCGATGACGCCCGTCAGCAAAATCTGACATACGATCATTCGGCCGTTGAGCTCGTCCACCGTCCTACTTCCGATGCTTTAGAAGAAGTCTAGAAATGACTTTTTTGTCAGAACGGATTTGACTCGATTGTATGACGTTCACAACATGCCGACGCAAAATAGTAATTAGAATAACTCTACCCTGCTGACGGAAACGCCCTTTCGAATACTGACGTTATTTTGCAACAGAGTTTGAGAAATCGGTTACGCGCGTCATCATCCTCGCGCTCAGCTTTGCCGATATCTGTTCGCCACGAGGCTTTCGAGCCGGTCGAGAAAAGCGCTCTGAGAAGCGAGAATTTTTTGTCGCGCAATGGGCAAGGCAAACCAGGCTGCGCGATCGATTTCGGGAAAGACTTGCATCTGCCCGCTGCGCGGCGGCCATTCGATCTCAAAGCCGTTGCTCCGGATCGCATCGGGATCGAGATCGCCTTCGACGGCAAAAGCCTCGACCCATTTTCCGCCCGCCTGCCGGATTGTACCAAGCGGCTCAAGCGGTCCGAGCGGCATTGCGCCAAGCTCCTCGGCAAATTCGCGCCGCGCCGCTGCCGCCGAATCCTCGCCCGCCTCGACCTCGCCCTTCGGGATCGACCAAGCCCCTTCGTCCTTGCGGCGCCAGAACGGGCCGCCCGGATGAACCAGCAAAACGCAAAGATCAGCGCCCACGGCTTTGTACATCAGAATGCCGGCGCTTTTCGCGGCCATTCACTTTCGCATCTGCTGGACAGTATCTTCGATCTGCCGCGCCGCAGCGGCGAACGCATCCTTGATGGCCGCGGAAATATGCTCGCGCTGATGGACATCGTCGCGTGTCTTGGTGACGACAACATCCTTATGTTGCGGCAGCGCGATGTGAATGTGGATCTCGAAACGCTCGCCTTCCCGATGATGGAGCAAATTCGGCGTGGTCACCGTGACCGTTATGGATGTGATCCGATCATAGAATCGCTCAAGCCGCCGCACTTCGTTATCGATCTCGGCGCGGATTTCATTGGACGGCTGGCAATTGCGAAAACTAATTTCAACGGGCACTTGCATCACGGCACCTCAAGAAAGGATTCCGCTAGTGTTCGAGTGCGCACGCCGGATCTGAGGCTTGTTGCTCAGCGAGGATTTGGCGCACCTCTTCATCGCCGACCTGCCGAAAATCCGAATAATAAAATCCGACGGCGCCAAAGTTTTCGTAGTCTTCGAGGCAAAGGATTCTGTCGGCCTCGCCGCGCAAATCCTTAAGCGAAATCGAGGGCGCAACCGGGACTGCCAATACCAGTTCCCTCGGCTTCTGCTTGCGCACCGAACGCAAAGCGGCGCGCGTGGTCGCGCCTGTAGCAATACCGTCATCGACCACGATAACGACGCAGCCCTTCAAATCGGGGTGCGGCCGGTCGCCGAGGTAGCGGCGACGCCGGCGCCGAATTTCGGCGAGTTCCTGTCTGCAGATCGAAGCAAAAACGGAGTCCGAAACGCCGGCTGCGGCAATAACATTCTCATTGCGCACGACCAGAGGATCAATTCCGTCGGCCACCGCGCCCATGGCCAGTTCCGGATGATGCGGAACGCCAATCTTGCGCGCCAAAACGAGATCGAGCGGCGCTTTGAGCGCGTGGGCGACCTCAGCGGCAACCGGAACGCCGCCGCGCGGCAATGCTAGAACGATCGGCGCTTGCGCCTGATAAACCTGCAATGATTGCGCAAGCTGCCGTCCAGCCTCGGCACGATCGCGAAACGGCATATCGGTCTCCTACACCCCATAAATGGCACGCGGCGACCGGTTCTTCTATGCGATGGATCAATTTTCTTGGTCCTTAATCCCCTGCCGCAATGCGACAGCAGAGAAAAAGCCAAGACAGCAGGGCGCCAAATAGAGCGGCCGAGCTCAAGGCTGATGGTTTGAGCTTGAGCTGACGATGCAGCGGATGCCTTCCACGCTTAGCCGGCGGAGACACCAAGCCGGCGCAGCAGGGCTTTTCTCACGCTTGCGAAGGTCAACTTCGATTCAGGCGCGGGAAATGTCACGTCCCCGGATTTGGGGATCAGCGTCGCGCTTTGAAACGCGCGATAGCGCTGCGCAACATCGGGCGAGAAGACCGCGACAACGCGAGCAAAATCGTCGAAGATCGCCTCTATGTGCTCATATCCGTTCTTCATGAGACGCGTGAACGCGGCAGCCGCGTCGGAATTTCCTGCGAAGAGCGCTTCGATCGTCGGTTTGTATTGTTCGAAGTCCCGCGCGAATTCGCCACGCTGACGATTGAACAGATAAGCAACGATCGCTTTTGCCTGGTCGGGCGAAAGATCCTGCGAACGGAAAATCGAAGAGAAGAAGTGCACGGCGACCACCGCCCAATGGAGCCGCGTCAGGAAACCGAACTTTTCCGGAAGGTCATATCCTTTGTACCACCGCGAATTCGATTCGATGAACCAGTCGTTCAGTTGCCAATGCGAATTGTCGAAGAGATAGACATAACCCATCTCATCTCTGCGATAAGTGCCTGTCGATAGAAGATGAAAGGCCAATATGTAATCGTTGAACGGGCATTGGAGCGGATTTCTCTCGACATAATCGGCGAAGGCCCGGATCAGCGGCCGACGCGCGATCGCGTAGCAGAGAACATTGTGGTGGTGATAATTACGAATTCTTTCGAGCGGCTCGGCTTCGCGCCGCTCTTCCGCGGGCAGAACGACGGGCATCGGGCTATCAGGAACACGTGCGATGGATACGAGAAGCCCGGCCGATGCGCCGCAATTGGCGTCTTCACGAATGAGCGCAAGGGCAGACCTATAATAGGCGCCGCCAAAGCAATCGTCGTCGGCCGCCATGCAGATGAACGGTGCCGTCTGCGCCTTGACGAGATAAAGCCAATTGCTGTCGGCCCCTAAATTCGTCGGATGACAGGTGACCGTGACATTCGTGCTCTTCGAAGCGAGCTTCTGAAGGAAGGCGTGTTTTTCCGGATTTGCGCTGTTATCGCCGATATGAACGGCAATCTCGTCCGAGCCGATCGACGCCGCTTGCGTCAACACGTCTTTGGCGAGCGCATTCCAACGGTAGGTCGGAATTATGATGGCGAGCTGTGGGGAGCTTTCAGTCATTCTGACAGTCCGGGCAACCGAGTATGTTTGATGTCATGCGGTCTTTGGCGGGTTGCGACCGATTCTCGACGCGCATGAGCACCGCGTTGATCATCCGCCTATTCAACGGGACCGGCCGATCGAAGCAAAGCAACAATCCGGTGAATCGATTCATCGATTCGGATGCCTCGCCCCCGCTGGTCAAGCGAATCGTTCCAGATGCGGGTGCCCAATCGCGCAAAACCTAGCGTGCTAAGGAGCTTGGCGATCTCACGCTCGACCGGCTTCGGCAAGCGCGACAGGAACGACGGGCAAGGGTCGGATCTCGGGCTTTTTTCAAGCTTTACGCTATCCGCGCTGAAAGCCCGCCGCATTTGGCGGCGCGCCACGGCGTGATCCTGCGTCAGTGCGATGAAGCGCGTGAGATCGGCCCAGTAAACGTCGAAGGTGCGCAGGTAATTCGCCGCGCCCTCGGCGACCGTCGCCTTGGCGCGGGCGATCTCATGCGCATCGGTTCCCCAGGCGTAGCCCTCCATACCGAGTTCGTTCACGTTGATAATTTCGTGCAGATAAGGGTTGGGGATGAAGACGGCAGGGCAGCCGCAAAGCACGGCCTCGGTTGCCAGAAGTGTATTCTCATACGTGAAGAACAGCTCTGACTTCCGGAAGAGCGCAGCGATCTGCTCGGGGGTCTGAGAACCGGGCTCGTCTCGGGTGATTTCGACGCAATTCCGGGTGATGTCGTATAGTTTTCCGCCATGCACCTTTTGATATTTATCGGCATAGAAACAGGCGCCCGACCGGCGTTGTGTCGACGGCGGTGGCTTGAAAGTGCGCGTATCCATCGCCGGCAGGAAGAGCACGTTTTCCGGAAAACCCGACGCCGCCGCCAGGGATTTCGAATAGCCAAAGCATAATTCGTCGTCGGCATAGCTTTTGTCGCCGCCGAGAAGGCCGGGAAAGTTCATGACATAGCGAACCACGCAGGCGGCATCATAGGGATTGCCAGATATAACTTCCGAATAAACCACGATCGGCAATTTCTTTTGTTTGAGATGCCACCGCACAACGTCTTCTGTCACGCAAGGCGTGAGAAGGTCGGGGTGCGTGTGGAAGGTCAGATGAATAGAGGCCGGATCGGGGAGCAAATAGGCCGAGCGCCCGCTGACGTTCAGGCTATGGCAGAGCAGATGCAGGGCACGCACGCCAGCGGAGGTTCCGATATAGGACGGCGCGACGATGTAATAAGGATCGCCTGTCTCTGGATACATAAGTCGCACGTGATTGGCCTGACGGTTTGAAATCGTTTTGATTCGGGCAATCAAAATCGGTTCGCCCGCTGGCGAACAAACCCCAATTCCAGCCGCTCCCTATTAGAATTGCGTCT
>Ga0153954_1001190_pt1 | contig 15198 bp, 15 predicted proteins | sample TSFL038MetaG_FD_102277 | JGI IMG/M metagenome (GOLD analysis project Ga0153954, IMG submission 102277) | Attine ant fungus gardens microbial communities from Florida, USA - TSFL038 MetaG | ecosystem: Host-associated > Fungi > Mycelium > Unclassified | place: USA: Florida, Wekiwa Springs State... | reverse complement strand
TCGGCAAATTGCACCGCCATCTCTTCCGCAGACTTGAAACGGTGCTCGCGCGTCAGCTTGCGGCGATCCTGCTGCGATACATAGGTGCTGTCGGCGATGCAGAGCAGCGCGTCATGCGCTTCATAGTCATCGGTGGACGCGAAATACGGCTCGTTGGTCGCGACCAGCGGCAGGCCCTTGGCATAAGCAAGATCGATCAGCCCGCCCTCAACGCGGCGCTCGCGGTCGATGCCATGGCGCTGCAGCTCGATATAGAGCCGGTCGCCGAACAGCTGCGCGAGGCGATCGGAGCGCGTCGCCGCCAGCGCCATGTGATCGGCCTGCAAGGCAAGCGCGAGCGGGCCGTCCGGTCCGCCGGTCAGCGCGATCAGGTCTTCGCAATTGTCTTTCAGCCAGTCGAACTTGATATGGGGCGCCTGATGAATCGGCGTCTCCAGGAACGCCCGCGAGTTGAGGTGCATCAGGCTGCGATAGCCAGTCTCGCGCGCCGCCAGCAGCACGATGCGCGACGGCCCGTGCGCGTTGCGCGCATTCGGATCCTGATCGCCGAAATCCACCGCGAGTTCGCAGCCAACGATCGGCTGGATGCCGTAGCCGGCCATCTTGTCAGAGAATTCCAGCGCGCCGAACATGTTGTCGGTGTCGGTCAGCGCCAGCGCCGGCTGGCGATCGGCCTTGGCGAGCTCGCCGAGCTTGGCAACCTTGATCGAGCCTTTCAGCAGCGAATAGGCCGAATGAACGTGAAGATGAACAAAACCGGCGCTGGACATGATGGCTTGATTGGCTCGCGGGGGGTACTGCGGTCGGCGTGGACTGCCGACTCATTCCTGCATGGTGATGTCTCTACCCGCCGGAGTCCACGTATGGGCCCGCAAACCACATTGCCATCAGCCTTATCCCCAGTGGCCGGCCAAACAGCTCAAAACTGGGCGAAAAGCTGCGCCCAAACCGCCACCATGCCGATGAACAAAGTGAGTGACGCCAGTGCCGCCGCCTCTTCCACGAAAATCCGCAACATGTCCGCCTCCGTGACTCAGAACATACGAAGAACGATGTTCCTTTTTTGTTCTATGGTCAAGCGGCGAGAAGGAGACACCCGAGGCCGTCCTCGAGCGTGGTTAATACGCGCGACAAAGTGAGTGCATGCCCGCAGTAGCAGGCATTGACGCGACGCGAACAAGCTGGCTTGGGTGCCCCACGGCCGATGCGGGACCGGCGCGCGGACGAACGGTTGTTCCGGGCACTTTTGGAGGGTTTTTATGCGTTATCTGGTGGGGGCGGCCTTGGCGGCAACGAGTCTGGCACTGATTGCCAGCAGCCCGGCCCAGGCGGTCGGAACACGGCATCCGTTCTGCCTGCAGGGCGACGAGGTCCCCGGCCTCTCGGACTGCTCTTATGACAGCTACGCGCAATGCCAGGCGACCGCGTCGGGACGCTTCCTGACCTGCATGGCCAACCCTTTCTTTGTCGGCGCCAACGCCGGCTACCCCTATGAGGGCTATCCTGTGCACCGGCACAGGCGCCATCATCGTCATCACGCCTCCTGAGCGCCAGGCGATTGAGCAAGGATTGGACCGCGGAGCCCGGCTTTGATGAAGCAAAGCCGGGCTCTTTTTCGATTTGATCGCATTTGCTAACCAAAACCGCTGCACGCGTTTCCGGATCGAGCGTTAGCGGCGATGAAACTATTGCACGCGAGCGTGAGTTGGCGCTTGTTGGCAAGCCGGTTCAACGACAAACAAGGCGCGTCATTTGAAGCCGCCGCTTAAATCCCGAGGAGACTCCTGATGCGCATTTCCACGCTCGCCGCCGTTCTGACTGTTGTGGCCGGAACAATGCTGGCATCCGCGCCGGCGCGCGCGCAGGGATGGTCCTCAAGATATCCGGTTTGCCTGCAGATCTATGGTCCCGATCAGTATCGCGAGTGCCGCTATACCTCGATCGAGCAGTGCCAGGCCGCGGCGTCGGGGCGTCCAGGAGACTGCCAGGCCAATCCGTTCATTGCCGAGACCGTCGCTCCTGATGCGCCGCCGCCCCCGCCCCGGCGCCCGCGCCGCTCTTATTGAGCTCGGGCTTTTCCGGAAAAGGCTCTATTCGAGCTCGACCACCTGGCCGTCGACGATCGAGACGCGGCGATCCATCCGTCCCGCCAGCTCCATGTTATGGGTCGCGATCAGCATCGCGACATGCGTTGCCTTCACGAGCTGCATCAGCGCCTGAAACACGTGATCGGCGGTATGCGGATCGAGGTTGCCGGTCGGCTCGTCCGCGAGCAGTACCCGCGGCGCATTCGCAACGGCGCGCGCGATTGCAACTCGCTGCTGCTCGCCGCCGGACAGTTCCGCTGGCCGATGCTTGATACGATCGCTAAGACCCAGGTAGCTCAGGATCTCGGTCGAGCGCTTGATCGTCTCCGAACGTTTCAGGCCCCGAATCATCTGCGGCAGCATGACGTTCTCGAGCGCGGAAAATTCCGGCAACAGGCGGTGCGACTGATAGACGAAGCCGATGTCGTTGCGCCGGATCTGGGTGCGCTCCATGTCGGACAGTTGCGAGGTCGGCGTGCCCGCGACATAGACCTCGCCGTCATCCGGGCTCTCGAGCAGCCCTGCGATATGCAACAGCGTCGATTTGCCGGAGCCCGACGGCGCGACCAGCGCAACCGATTGTCCGGCCCACAGCGCGAGCTTGGCTCCGTTGAGGATGATGAGCGGCTCGTCGCCCTGCACGTATTGACGTTTTATGTCGTGCAGATAGATGACCGGTACGTCTTCTGCTTCTGCCGCTGTCGCCGCCTCTTCCGCCATCATCCCCTCATTCGTACCGGAGCGCTTCGACAGGGTCGAGGCGGGCGGCGCGCCATGACGGATAAAGCGTGGCGAGGAAGGATAGCGTCAGCGCCATGATTACGACCGCGGCGGTCTCGCCGAAATCGATCTCGGCGGGAAGCGTCGAGAGGAAGTACAGCTCGCGTGGGAACAGCTCGGTGTTGGTGAGCCATGACAGGAATTGCCGGATCGACTCGATGTTCAGGCAAATGATGAGCCCAACCAGCACCCCGGTCAGGGTGCCGACCACGCCGATCGAAGCCCCCGTAATCAGGAAGATCCGCATGATCGAGCCCTGGGAAGCGCCCATTGTGCGCAGGATTGCGATGTCGCTGCCCTTGTCCTTGACCAGCATGATCAGGCCGGAAACGATGTTGAGCGCCGCGACCAGCACGATCATGGTCAGGATCAGGAACATCACATTGCGCTCGACCTGCAGCGCATTGAAGAAGGTCGAATTTCGCTGGCGCCAGTCGACCAGGAATACCGGCCGCCCGGCCGCCTCGCTCACGCTTCGGCGGAATTCCGCGATGCGATCGGGATTGGTGGTGAAGACCTCAATTGCGGTGACGTCGTTATTGCGGTTGAAATAGGCTTGGGCTTCGGGCAACGGCATGAACACGAAGCCCGCGTCATATTCCGACATGCCGATCTCAAACACGGCGACGATCTTGTAGGGCTTGATCCGCGGCGTCGTGCCCATTGGCGTCACCGCACCCTTGGGCGCCACCAGCGTCACGCTGTCGCCGGCATGCAGCGACAATTGATCGGCAAGCCTGCGGCCGATCGCAACACCCTGGCTTTCGTCGAAATTCTCGATCGACCCTTGCTTGATGTTTTTCGCGATCGATGTGAGGTTGTTGAGGTCATCGGCGCGAATGCCGCGCACGAACACGCCGGAGGCATTGAACGGCGATGACGCCAGCGCCTGGCCATCGACGACGGGTGCGGCAAGACGCACGCCCTGAACCTGGCTGATCCGCTCGGCGACGTCCTTCCAATCGGTCAGCGGCGACTCCAGCGGCTGCACCAGGAGATGACCGTTAAGGCCGAGAATCTTGTCCAGCAGTTCCTTGCGGAAGCCGTTCATGACGGCCATCACGATGATCAGTGTGGCGACGCCGAGCATGATACCGAGGAACGAAAAGCCCGCGATAACCGAAATGAATCCTTCCCTCCGGCGCGCCCGCAGGTAGCGTCCGGACAGCATCCATTCGAAGGGTGCAAACGGTGTGGTTCGAAGCGGTTCGTTCATGGTCTCATCCATGGCCCGATAAGCCCATGATTATGGTTTTTTCTTTGTCTTCAAAGGTTTCACACCGACTATTTGGGCGCTTTCGAGGCAGGGGTCGAATCTGTTCAAAATTCACGCGATCATAGTGCGGTCAAGCGCCACCCGCTAATTAATCCGGAACTTTTCCTCCGACTTACGCGATTCGCGTTACGCTGTTCCAATGGAGATCGGACAGCACTCAGCGAGGCTGGACGTTGTGGAGATCGTGTCGCGCGCCTGCCAGGGAGAGCATTCCGCCACAATGCGAACAAATGTCTTGCATGGACGGTGCCCCTGCTCCACCCGTCAGGTCCTTCGCCTCGGCCGCGGCTAGGCCCTGCACGATCGCGATGGTCTGTTCGGAAACAAGGATCTGCGGCTTGGCGTGCTGTTCGCGATAGTTCTTCAACTGCTCCAGAAAACCAACTGTGATCAGGCCGGAAAACAGCGCCAGCGTTCCAATGCCGATGATCGAGATGCAGCCGCCGATAATCCGTCCCGCGATTGTCATCGGCACAATATCGCCATAGCCCACCGTGGTGAGTGTTTCGACCGCCCACCACATCGCAACCGGAATCGACACAAAGACCTCTGGCTGGGCCTCGTTCTCGATCATGAACATCAGCGAGCCAGAGATTGTCACCGTCAGCAGCAGCACGAATAGAAGCGCCGAGACCGATTGGCGCTCCTCGCGCAGCACCGCAAACAGCAATCCGAACGTGGTCGAATGCCGCACCAGCTTCAGCATCCGCAGCAGGCGAAGCAAGCGCAACACGCGCAGATCGGCCGCGCCGAAAAAGCCGATGACCGCGGGCAACACCGCGACGAGATCGACCAGCGCGAAGAAGCTTCTGACGTAACGCAGGCGGCCCCAGAGCGCATCACGATAGCGCTTCTCGCGCAGATCGACGCAGGCCCAGACGCGCAGCAGATACTCCACCGCAAAGAATGCGGTCGCCGCTTGCTCGATCAGATCGAATTCGACACCGAAGCGCCGCCGGATCGACTCGACCGATTCCAGGATCACGCAGGAGACGTTGACGATGATGAGCAGCGCCAGCGCGCGGTCGAACAGCCGCGTGGCCGCGCTGCGCGGCTCCTCATCCTCGAAGATCGTCGCAAGCCGCCGACGCAAGTCGTTGGCGGAAAACAAGTTGCTGGCAGAAAAGTTGAGCACGTTCGGCTTCCCTGGAATGGGGAAACTCTATCCGCACCCTGTGAAGCATTTTTGCGCCAGATCAACGCCGCAGGCAGCCGCCGAAAGTCAGAACCGCGCGAGCACGTCCGCGAGCGACAGGTTCTCGCGCGAGCCGTCCGAACGCTGCTTGAGCTCGACCTTGCCCTCGGCGAGTCCTCTCGGTCCAACCATGATCTGCCAGGGAATACCGATCAGGTCGGCGGTGGCGAATTTTCCGCCGGGGCGCTGATCGGTGTCGTCATAGAGTACGTCGACGCCCTTGGCGCTGAGCTCGCGATAGAGCTGTTCACACGCCGCATCGGTATCGCTCGAGCCCTGCTTCAGGTTGAGGATCACGGCACGGAACGGCGCGACGGCTTCGGGCCATTTGATGCCGGCATCGTCATGACAGGCCTCGATGATGGCGCCGACCAGTCGCGAGACACCGACACCATAGGACCCGCCATGGATCGGCACATCAGCGCCGTCGGGACCGGCGACCATCGCCTTCATCGGATCGGAATATTTGGTGCCGAAATAGAAGATCTGGCCGACTTCGATGCCGCGTGTGTGCACACGCTTCTCGGGCGGCACCTCGCGCTCGAAGCGCGCGGCATCATGGACATCCTCGGTCGCGGCATAGACCGAGGTCCACTGCTTGATGATGGACGTGAGATCGCCGTCGTAATCGACGTCGGCGCCTGGGATCGGCAGGTCGAGCACGTCGCTGTTGCAGTACACGCCGGATTCGCCGGTCTCCGCCAGCACGATGAATTCATGGCTGAGATCGCCGCCGATCGGGCCGGTCTCGGCGCGCATCGGGATCCCCTTCAGGCCCATGCGCGCGAAGGTGCGCAAGTAGGCCACGAACATCTTGTTGTAGGCGCGCCGCGCGCCGGCCTCGTCGACATCGAAGGAATAGGCATCCTTCATCAGGAATTCGCGACCGCGCATTACGCCGAAGCGCGGGCGCTGCTCGTCGCGAAACTTCCACTGAATGTGGTACAGGTTGAGCGGCAGGTTGCGGTACGACTTCACGTAGGCGCGGAAGATCTCGGTGATCATTTCCTCGTTGGTCGGCCCGTACAGGAGCTCGCGCTTGTGGCGGTCGGCGATGCGCAGCATCTCGGGGCCGTAAGCGTCGTAACGGCCGCTCTCGCGCCAGAGATCGGCGAGTTGCAGCGTCGGCATCAGCAATTCCAGCGCGCCGGCGCGGTCCTGCTCCTCGCGCACGATCTGCTCGATCTTCTTCAGGACGCGGAAGCCCAGCGGCAGCCAGGCATAGATGCCCGCCGCCTCCTGCCGCAGCATGCCGGCGCGCAGCATCAGCCGATGCGACACGATCTCCGCCTCTTTCGGATTCTCTTTCAGAATGGGCAGGAAAAACCGTGACAATCGCATGAGTTAACCCGGTCGTCTGGATGGGATCGGAAGTCTTCCGGCCAGTGAAACCGGATCGCGCCGCAAAACACAAGGGAGCCGCGAGAAAAAGCCGCTAAAGGTTCGAATTTTCTGCGATTTTGGGGCGGGCCTGTCGCTGATCACTGGGTGAGAAGAGCCCAGCACCCTATTGCGCCTGAAGGTCGAAATCGTCCTCCAGCGTGATCTTGTCGAAATCGCTGACCAGCGCGTCGATCCTGATGTGCCAACGGCCGGGAACGAGCAGCGGTACGCCGCGGACATGCCAATAGCCGTCGCTTCCTAACTCCGCATTGTGCTCGATCGCCTCGATGCCGCGTTCGGGCAGGCTCAGGCTCAGCGTTGCCTCCTTGGCGTTCAGCGGACTGCCGTCGTCGGTCATCAATTGCAGCACAAAACTGTCATTCCCGACCATGCCGGGCGAGACCAGCACCTGGAACATCGCCTTGTCGGTGTGGATATGGATCGCCAGCGGCGTCTCCGGCAGGATGCTCCGCGGCGGCGGGGTGAAGCGCCAGCCGGCGACGACCGCGAGAATGCCCGCCGCCAGCACGCATTCCAGGACGATCGAGCGTACAAGCGGTGCCGTCGCCTTGCCATCGCGCGCTAGCGCCGGCGTGAGCCGAAACCGGTTAAGCGCGGCCAGCCCCAATAATAGGATGACCAGCACAAGCTTGATCGACAGGATGATCCCGTAGCTGGTGTCGATGAGCGCACCGACACGGCCGAGTTGGACCACCGCAAGTCCGAGCCCGGTGAGCACCAGCAGCGCCACCACGGGTATTGCGAGCTGCGAGAAGCGGTTGAGGATCGGCAGCAGCGACGGCTTCGGCCGCGAGGCCAGCGCAGCCAGCGGCGCGAGTGCGCCGACCCAGAAGGCCACGCCAACGCCGTGCAGGAACATCGCCGGCCGCATCAGCGCCTGCGGTGGCGCGGTCGCAGCATGACCGCTCGCGGCGAGCGTCAGCCCGACGCCGATCAGCGCGAGCATCGACAAGGTACGCGCCGCGCCGGAGGCCACGCTTTTGAGCGCGATCATGCCGGCTAGCATCGCGGCGCCAGCAATCACCAGCGATGGCCCGAGACTGGTCCCGATCCCGGCCTGCCAGGGCGCGACAGCCACGATGCGGGAGAGCGGCAAGCCGAGCAGGTCCAGGCCCTGCAGCGCCAGCGATAGCGCGGCGCTGACAAGCCCGATGATGCATGTCCCGACAACAACACGGCGCGCCGCCGGTCGCCGCGCGATCCAGTTCATGAAGAATGCGCCGCCGACGCCGACCACCAGCCCGAGATAGACGCCGATCCGCGCCAGCCAGATCAAGTCGTTGAGCCCAGGATCGGCATCAGGTGGCGCCCTCGTCGCCGAGGGAGCGCCGATCGAAAAGGTCACGGTGCCGCCAACCGGATGCCCGTCCTCCGAGATCACGCGGTAGCTGACGATCTCCGTCCCGGGCGGCAGGCCCTCGGGCAGCGCGAGCGTGATCGTATCGCCGGAACCGCTGACGCTCACATCGCTACGCGCCCTGCCCTCGACGTCGATCAGCCTGATCGCGCCGGGCAGCACGACTTGATTGAACGTCAGGCGGACCGTTTTCGGCGCCGCCGCCAGCACGCTGCCGTTTGCAGGCTCGGCCAATACCAGCGAGGCATGCGCGGATGCGCCGGTGGCGGAGCAAAGCACCGCAAAAAGGATCACGAGGCCGGCGATCACGCGCATCGTTGGTCAGCGTTCAGGGTTTCATCAGCTTCACGCCGGGCGCCGGGCGCTTGAGTTCACGCGAGTGCAGTTCGCCGTCCGGCGGAATCTCGATCCAGCGGCTGACGCCTTGCGCACATTCCTGAACGACGGGAAAAAACAGCGAGGTGTCGGGCTTCAACTCGCCTGTGAGGAAGGTGTCGATGACAAACTCCTCGCGCGTCTTGTCCGGCACCTCGCCGCCGCTCCACGCTACTTCCTTGATGCCCTCGGACACCTTGGTGCCGTGATAATCATATTCAGCAGCAAATTTGCCCTTGGCTTCGTCGACTGACCAGCCGGCCTTGGGTTCTATCCCCGTCACGATCACACCGTCGGGAATGCGCACCCTCAACCTGACCGTCGCGGACCCTGCGCAACCATGTGGAACGATGAAGACAGCCTTGTAGTCGGCGCCGACAGCCGCCGGCTTCTCCTGATCAAGCAGGACGTGCGCGCTGGCGGGCGATGACGCCAACGCCGCCAGCAGGATCAGATGGAAACTCTTTGGCATCCGGGCCTCTCGATTCTCGCCAATGCTGATGACCCGCGACGGGCGCGGAATATTCCCGTTTGCTGCGCCCTGACGGATTCTTGATGGGCGACCGGCAACCGGCGAAGCGACCTCACATCTTCATGCCGGGCTTCATGTCGCCTCCGCCGCTGCTTGCAGCCGGCCCCTGCGCGCCGACGCCCTGCACATCCAGCGAAACCGTCACCTTGCCAGCCTTTTCGAACTCGAGCGTAACCGGCAGCTTGTCGCCCTGCTTGAGTTGGCTCTTGAGATCAAACATCATCAGATGATTGCCGCCGGGTGCGAGCTTCACGGTCTTGCCGGGCTCGATGGCCAGTCCCTTGTCCAGCGGTCGCATGGTCATGACGCCGTTGGTGACAGCCATCTCATGGACTTCGATACGGCCTGCAGCATCCGCGGAGCCACCGATCAGCCGATCCGCGCTTGCGCCCTTGTTCTCGATGGTGAGATAGCCGCCGCCGACCTTGGCGCCCGTCGGTGTGGCGCGGGCCCAGGCCTGGCTGATCACGAGGTCGCCGGCCTTGATGTCCTCGGCGCGTAAGGGCGTGGCGAACAGGCTAGCGAGCAGCGCGAGCCCGACCATTCCGGTTTTAAGTTGCTTCATGGGTTTTTCCTTTTCTTCGATATTGTCATTGTCAGAAGGTGTATCGCGCGGCGAGGACATAGGTCCTGCCGGGGAATGGATGGAAGAGGAAGTATTGCTCGTTGAAGAGGTTATCTATCCCGAAATCGAACGCGAAATTTTTCGTCGCCTTGTAGTGAACCTTCATGTCGACGACGAAGTAGTTGTCGAAGGCGCCATAGACGTGCGGGATGATGTCGGTGTTATCCAGCGTCGAATATTGCTTGCCGCTGTAACGCGCCGCCACCGTATAGGCCCAGTTCTCGTTCGGACGATAGGTCACTCCAAACCGCGCCCGCCAGTCCGGCACATAAGGCACGCGCTTGCCGACCACCGTCGTCGGAAGTCCGGTCAGCGGATTGGTCCCGGCCCAGGTTGGATCGGACAGGATGCGTGAATCGACATAGGTGACGCTGCCGAACACTTGCAGCCCCTTGATGCCGACATTGTCCTTGTCGGCAGACAATTCGACACCTTGCATCCGGATCGCATCGACATTGCTGACCGTGGTCTGCACCGCCTGAGCGCCGGTCGTGCTGGTCACGGTGTTGCTTTGCGAGATGATGGCCTGGTTGGTTCGTTCTTCAAACAGCGTCAGGCGGACCCGGCCATCGTTCCAGTGACGCTCGATGTTGAACTCGCCGGTGAAATCCTGTTCGGGCGAGAGATTTGGATTGGGCAGAAAGATAACGCCATTCGCGGTGACGTTCTGGTAGAGCTCGCTCACCGTCGGATAGCGGTACGCTTCGCCGAAATTCGCGGTGATGTTCCAATCCTTGTTCGGATCATAGGATAGCGAGGCTTTGGGAGAGAAATTCGTCGAGTTGAGTTCCGGTTGATTGACCACGGAAGGAGCCCCGATGATAGCTCCGGACGGAGTCGTGACCGTATTGATGTTGACGCCATCGAACGCGCGCCACGTCTCGAGCCGGCCGCCCAGTGTCAGCTTCAGGTTCGGCTGGATCTTCCAGGCATCCTGCAGCCAGAGCGCACCGGTGTGAGTCTCGCCCACGCCGTTGGAATAGAGCTGCCCCGTGCCGGTCGAAGTCGTCTGATACCAGACCGACGATGCGTAGACCGGGCTCTCGAGATGGTAGCGGTCGCCATGGATGCCGAAGCTGATCTCCTGCGGCCCGTCATAGCCGAACGGCCGCCAGATGCCTTTGGCATCCGCGTTCTGCCAGTTCGTCCCATCCATCCGCGTGATCTTGCCGTTCAGCGAATAGCCGACGCCCGCGGGCGCCACGGTGAACGGATTGAGCTGGGTGTCCTGGAGATAATTGTAGCTCGATGCCGACAAATCGAAGTCGAACACGCCCTTGGTGTTGCTCCTGAGCGAGACGGCATTGCTGACGTGGGTCTCGTCCCAGATATATTTGCCGGTCGCGAATGAACTGATTCCGGCAAAGGTCGGCTGGCCCGTCGCTGTCGATTTGAGATAGGTCTGCGGGTCGGACACCTGGTGATTGTTCCAGACTCCGAACGAATACGCCGCCTGCACCAGCGGAGACACATCATAGGCAAGCCTGAGATTGCCGGATGTCTGCTGCGAATGCGCGAGGATGCCGGTGCCAACCACATTGGCGATGACGCCCTGCTTATTCAGCGCGGGAAATGTCCCCGTCGTCCCCGCAGGGATCCCGCTCGGGTTCGCCGCCGTCGCGCCGTTCGTCGTGTAGGTCAGCGGCTGCTGATAGCTGTCGAGGTAGTTGGCGCTCACGAGCCACGACAAATTACCGTCGCGATTTCCCGCGGCCGCACTGGTCTGGCTGGTCGGATAGACGTCCTTGGTGCCGTATTGATTCCACGGCATGACCGAGACCGTCTCCTTGGCGGTCGCAAACGGCTTGTCCGGCATCTTCGAGGTGACCAGCAGCACGCCGCCGATGGAATTGCCGGGATAGGCTGCCGCGAACGGACCGTTGAGGAAATCGATCCGCGCGATCGCATCGGGCGAGATCAGGTTCCATTTCGGCGAGGCATTAGTGTTGTTGTTGCCGATCAGCGCCGACACCAGAAGGTCGTCGTAATAGATCAGCGTGCGGGCACTGGAATTGAGCCCCCAGCTTCGCGTCGCCAGCACCGCCATGTTGTCGCCGTCATTGCGTTTGCGCACGAACAGGCTCGGCATGTATTTGATCGCATCCTCGGGGTCCTTGAGGTTGATGGTCTCCTCGATCTGCCTGGAGGTGATGCTGAAGGATTGCTGCGGCAGCGCAAATCGCGTCACGACCGGTGGCGTACCCGGCGACGCATTGGACCCCGCACCGTCAGTGCTGACGACAACGACCGGACGCCGCTGCCCGGAGGCCGCGGCGGCGGGCTTTGGCGGGCGCGGCCTGACTGCGGCGACTGGCGCCGCTGGCTTGCGGGCGGCCGGGCGTGCCTTCGGCGCTTCCACCGTGACCGGCGGCAAGAGCTTTTCATTGGATTGAGCCTTCGCCGCCGTGCCTGACGCAAGCAGCGCCAGTTCGGCTGCGGCAAAGCCCACGCTGCGAAGAGCGTGATGACGAAACATCTGAACGCATTCCTGAACGCCGGCGATCCAGCCAGCATCACCAACAACATCAACCAGCAACGGCTTCGGACCGTGCCGGCAGCGAGGTTTAGATCAGGATGAAGGAAGGCGGCGCGCGCGCCTGCGCGTTGGAGCCGCTACGCGATGTCGAAAGATCAGATCTGGTGTCGGCCCAGACGATGCGCCCGACAGGACGAATGAAGGTCGCGAAGGCTGGCTCCGGGGCCGTCAAGGATCCGCTCGCCTGCGCCAGGCAACAGATCGCACATGCGCCATCATGCGCTTGATGATTGCCGTTCTGGTCGCCTTGCCCGGCGGCTCCGCCCACACCATCATGGCAGATCACTGCGGACTGTAGCGGATCGGAGGCGGCAACAGCGGCGGCCCAGCAGGCCGCGATGGGCGCAAGAATCTGCACCGCCAGTGCAACCAGCACGATCGGGAGAAATTTTTGCAGCCGCCGGCGCATTCGCTAGATCATCCGCTCGATTCCGCTAACTAACCATCGCCGCGATGAAGTGTCGAGATCGCCTCGTCGACGATTGAGTGAAAAAGGGACAAAATAAGCTGTTTCCGGCAGCGTCTCGGGCGCTCGTTGAGCCTTATCGTACTACCTTTAAACCGCCCGTGCATACTGATGCAATCAGGAGTGGCGAAATTTCAATCGTTTCCCGACTTGCCGTAATTTTGAACATTCGTTGCTGAAATTGATGACAAAGCTGGAAAGATGGTCTAGCGTTTTAGCTTCAGGCTGGCCGCAAAACCCGGTCTGGTGGTCCAAGTCTCGGGAGGAGCCCCGACGCGCACAAGCGGCGTCACCCCGACAATCAAGATCAAGTCGAAATTTTCGGGAGTAATAGGGTCGACACAATTTTTAGAGCAGGGCCCGGTGCCCTGCTCTTTTTTCTTTGTTTCAAGCGTAACGAATCGCGGGCTCTATCTTTCGGTAGACGCGTTTTCGTAACTCGAGCCGATGACCGCCGCCGATCAAGTCCGGGCAAGCTTTCGATCGAAACCGCTTTAGCGACTACCGGTCGAGGAAGTTGGACCCGATATCGGCCTTATGCTTGATCGGGTCGTAATCGCAATACACATTGTCGGCGACCAGCGTGTAGCTCGCGCTCACCGTATACTTGTCGAGCTTCACTGAGTTGAGCCCGACGATCGCGGTGTTCTTTCCGCCGTTCCACTTGAAGGGCGTTGTGCTCTGCGCCTTCTCGCAGGCGATGACCGCTTCGGAGAAGATGTAGCCTTCGGTGAACGCCTTCAGCGTGGTGAGCTGCGTGTTCATCCGCCATTCGATGTAGAAGGCTGCGCCAAGGCCGGCGATGAACAGGACCAGAAGCGCAATGATCACCCGCTGAAATGTCATCTCTTCCCCCAAACTTGCGCAATCAGTGACTAAAACGGCATCCCCATCAATCTCGACAGCCGCTCGGTCGACAGATAGCCAGCGTTGTAGGCAAACCAGGCGACGGCGAATATCACCGCCGAAATGATCGTGGTCCAGATCAGCTTCGTGCCCATCCGAGTCGCGATCGGCGCGCCGGGATCGGTGCCCGGGGCTCCCGTGCCATCCTCGTGCTGGCTGCGGACGCCGAACGGCAGCGTCAGGAACAGCACGACCCACCACAGCACGAAGTAGATCGCAAGCACGGTTGAGATCGTGTAGGCCATCGCGCTTACGCCTGCTCGATCTCGACCAACGCGCCGGAAAAATCCTTCGGATGCAGGAACAGCACGGGCTTGCCGTGCGCGCCGATCTTCGGCTGGCCATCGCCCAGCACGCGCGCCCCCTCCTTGATCAGCGTATCGCGCGAGGCGATGATGTCGGCAACCTCGTAGCACACGTGATGGATGCCGCCGTCGGCGTTGCGCTCCAGAAACTTGGCGATCGGCGAGGCTTCACCAAGCGGCTGGATGAACTCGATCTTGGTGTTTGGCAGGGTCACGAACACGGTGATGACGCCGTGCTCGGGCAGCGGCACCGCTTCGGAAATCTCGGCGCCAAAGGCGACGCCATAGATTCTCGCTGCCTTCTCGGCGTCCTTGACCGCGATCGCCACATGATTGAGCCGGCCGAGCATGACGCTTCCTCCACTTTGACGCTTGCGCGCAACTACACCGTCAGCACATGAACCATGCAGAGCGGCTTCTTGCCCCACGCCTCGTTGAGCGTCGACCGCACTGCCCGCCGCACCGATTCCGCCACCGCATCCGGATCGCGCCGCCGCGCCCGCGGCAATCCTTCGATAGTCGAGACAACGACATCGAACACGATGTCGCCGAACTCCTCACCAGCCACATTCTTCTCGGGGACGCCGACAAGATCAACCTCGGGATCGTCGGCGAGCTCCCCCTGTTCCGTCATGGCAATGGCGACGAAGACGCAGCCGGAAAATCCCATCCGTCGTCGCTCGACCACGGCGCGCGACTTGGAGTCCTCGAGGATATTGCCGTCCTTGTAGAGGCGGCCGGCGGGCAGCTCGGCGATGATGCCGGGATCGCCCGGACCGAGCTTGACGAGGTCGCCGTTGCGGCAGATCAAAACCTTGGGCACGCCGGAGGCGCGAGCGAGCTTGGCATGCTCCGACAGATGCAGCGCTTCGCCGTGCACGGGAATCAGCAGCTGCGGACGGGTCCAGGAGATCATGTCGCGCAGCTCGTCACGGCGCGGGTGACCGGACACATGCACGAGATGTTCGCGGTCGGTGATGACCTCGATGCCCTGCACCACCAGACCATTGATGATCGAGCCGACCGCCTTCTCGTTGCCGGGAATCGTGCGCGAGGAGAAGATCACGCGGTCGCCCTTGTTGAGGGTCACCTGCGGATGATCGTCGTTGGCAATGCGCGCCAGCGCCGCACGCGGCTCGCCCTGGCTGCCCGTGCATAGCGCCAGCACCTTGTCCGGCGGAAAATGGCCATAGAGATCGGGACCGCGAAAATTCTGCACGCCATCGAGATAACCGGTTTCACGCGCGACCTGCACCACACGCTTCATCGCCCGCCCAACCACGACCACTTCGCGCTCGGCGGCGCGCGCGGCTTCCGCAACCGCCCTCACCCGCGCCACATTGGAGGCGAAGGT
>Ga0153954_1001189_pt1 | contig 15202 bp, 14 predicted proteins | sample TSFL038MetaG_FD_102277 | JGI IMG/M metagenome (GOLD analysis project Ga0153954, IMG submission 102277) | Attine ant fungus gardens microbial communities from Florida, USA - TSFL038 MetaG | ecosystem: Host-associated > Fungi > Mycelium > Unclassified | place: USA: Florida, Wekiwa Springs State... | reverse complement strand
GTCGTCCATGCCCTCGATCGCATCGTTGTAGATCGAGCTGATATAGAGCGACTTGCGGCCCGTCACCGGATGACGCCGCACCATGGGATGCCAGACCGGCGGCATCGCCTTGCGCTCCGATTCGGGCGGCGGCGGATTGCCGACCAGACGCGCCAACATACCGAAATCATGCCGTGCCTTGCGGCCTTCGACCTGGCGGCGCAGGTCCTCCGGCAGGTCGTCATAGACCTTGTACATGTTGATGAACTGCGTGATGCCGCCGGTACGGCTGATCTCGATGCCATGCAGCAGCGAGCCCACGCTCGGCGTCGGACGGTAGCTCGAATCCGTATGCCACTGGCGCGACGAGGAGAGCTGCTTCTGCGACGGCTCCGACGGCTTCATCAGCCGATCGTTCTCATCGACGTTGGAGACCAGGAAGATCTCGCGCACGCGATCGGAGCGCAGGCTGAGCGACGTCTGGTGGAAGATCTCGGGCTCGCCGAAATGGCGCGTGAAGGCGACATGTTCCTGATCGGTGATCGGCTGGTCGGGAAACACCACGACCAAATGCTTCATCCAGGCTTCATGCACAGCGTGCTGCGTTGCGCCGTCGATCGGCTGTCGCAGGTCGACGCCGCGAATTTCCGCACCGAGAGCCGGATGACGTTCCGTGACGGTGATGGCCATGACGACCGATGGTAGACTTCCGGCCACAAACGGCAAGGGGACGGAAACATGGATTTCACCGGCAAGGTCGCCCTGGTCACCGGCGGCGGCAATGGCATCGGCCGTGCGGCCTGCGTGGCCTTCGCAAAGCATGGCGCCAAGGTCGTGGCGGTCGATCGCGATGGCGCGGCGGCAGAGGCCACCGCCGGCATCGTTCGCCAAGCCGGCGGCGAGGCGCTGGCGGTCATCGCCGACGTCACCAAGTCGGCCGATGTGAAGGCTTACGTGAAGGCCGCGATCGACAAATTCGGCCGCATCGACTGCTTCTTCAACAATGCCGGCATCGAGGGAAAGCTGGCGCCGATCGCCGAGTGCGACGAGGCGATCTTCGACTCGGTGATGTCGGTGAACGTGAAGGGCGTGTTCCTCGGCATGCGCTACGTGCTGCCGGAGATGATCCGCCAGAAGGGCGGTGCGGTCGTGAACACGGCTTCGGTCGCGGGCCTGGTCGGCACGCCCGGTATGCCGGCCTACGTCGCCTCCAAGCATGCCGTGATCGGCCTCACCAAGACCGCCTCGGGCGAGGTCGCGCGCCAGGGCATCCGCGTCAATGCCGTCTGCCCCGGCCCCGTCGACACGCGCATGATCCATTCGATCGAGGAGCAGCTCGCGCCCGGCAAGGCGTCGACGATCCAGGAGCGCTATCAGTCGGCGCAACCGACCGGCCGCTACACGACGGTCGAGGAGATCGCCAACATGGTGCTGTTCCTCTGCTCCGATCTCGCCTCCAACACGACAGGCGGGCAGTTCGTCGTCGATGGCGGGCGTACCGCGACCGGCGGTGCGTTGAGCAACGTCGTCGCGCGCTAGGCTAGTTCTCCTGGCGCATGGCGCTCTCGTGCCAGCGCCGCAGCAGCAGGTGCGAGATCAGGGTCAGCACCAGGAAGATCACGATGCCCGCCGCCGACACCAGCGCGAGGGCCGCGAACATCAGCGGGATCTTGAGCTGGTAGCTCGCCTCGAGGATACGGAAGGCGAGCCCCGAGGACGTGCCGCCGGAACCGGCCACGAACTCGGCAACGACGGCGCCGATCAGGGCCAGACCGCCCGAGATGCGCAGGCCCCCCAGGAAATACGGCAGCGCCGCCGGCAGGCGCAAACGGATCAGGGTCTGCCAGCGCGTGGCGCCGTAGAGCTGGAAGAGGTTGACCAGATTGTGGTCGGCCGAATTGAGACCGAGGATCGTGTTCGACAGGATCGGGAAGAAGGCGACGATCCAGGCGCAGATCAGCAGCGAGGCGGCCGTGTTGTTCACCCAGATGATGATCAGCGGCGCGATCGCCACGATGGGCGTCACCTGCAGGATCACGGCGTAGGGGAAGAGCGACAGCTCCAGCCACTTGAACTGCGTGAACAGGATGGAGAGCAGGCCGCCCACGAGCACGGCCGCCAGCAGGGCGAGCAGCGTGGTCTGCAGCGTGATCCACAGAGAGATCAGGAGCGAGTTCCAATTCTCGAACAGGGTCTGTGCGATGAGTATCGGGCCCGGCAGGAGGTAAGGCGGTATCGCCAGCAGCCGCACGACCGCTTCCCATAGGCCGAGCGCCAGCACGCCGATCACGATGGGCGCGATCACCTGCTGCCAGCCGGCCGCGGTCAGGCCGAGCCAGCGCGGCTCATGATGAAAGACCGGCCGGGCACTCTCGTCGGTCATGCCGCGATCGCTTCCTGCAGCCTTGTCGAGACGGTGCGACAGAGCTCGGCATACTCGGCCGAGGTCCGGTAGGCTTCGGGCCTCGGGAAGGCGACGTTGCTCGCCATGTCGGCGATGATCCGCCCGGGCCGCGCCGCCATGATCGCGATACGTTGCGAGAGATAGGCCGATTCGAAGACCGAGTGGGTCACGAACACCACCGTGAAGCCGGTGTCGGCCCACAGGGCCAGCAGGTCGTCATTCAGCTTGTGGCGGGTGATCTCGTCGAGCGCGGCGAACGGCTCGTCCAGCAGCAGGATCCCGGGTTCGGTGACCAGTGCCCGCGCGATCGACACACGCATCTTCATGCCGCCGGAGAGTTCGCGCGGATAGGCGTTAAGGAAACTGCCCAGCCCGACCGACGCCAAGGCCTGCGCCGCGCGCTCCGCCGCCTGCCTGGCTGGCATGTGTTTCAGCACGAGCGGCAACATGACGTTGCGCTGTGCCGTCGACCACGGCATCAGGGTCGGATCCTGGAAGACGAAACTGAGATCGCGCACCGGCTGGCCGTGCCCGTCGCGCCGGGCCGACGGCCAGTCGATCGTGCCGGCACTCACTTCGCCCAGACCCGCGATCATGCGCAGCAAGGAGGACTTGCCACAACCCGAGGGCCCCAGCAGGCTCAGGAATTCGCCGGCATGGATGTCGAGGTTCACATCGGATACGGCGAGCGTGCCATTGGCATAACGCTTGGACACGCCGCGAATCTCGACCAGCGGACGGGCTGAAGCGCCGTTGTCGGGGATGTCCTTGCTCACGGGCATGAAGGCCCTTGTTTTAGTGGCCGGGACTGTGGCTGGCAAACCACCGATGCTAGGGTGACGCCCATGCGGCTCGAAACGCTTCTCCCTCTCGGCAAGGTCGATCCCGGCCTGCGTGCCCCGGAAATCCCGCTCGATCTCTCGACCGTCGCGCGCGACGCCAGGCTCCTCGACGAGATCGGCTATCACGGCATGGTCGTCGAAGAGACCAAGGACGATCCCTTCGTCCTGATGGCGCTCGCCGCCCAGGCGACGGAGAGGCTGAGACTGGGCACGTCGGTCGCGATCGCCTTCCCGCGCAGCCCGACCGTGACGGCGATGAGCGCCTGGACACTCTCCAAGCTCAGCAAAGGCCGCTTCACCCTGGGGCTGGGCCCGCAGGTGAAGGGGCACATCGAACGCCGGTACGGTCTCACCTGGTCGCCGGCGGGTCCGTGGATGCGCGAATACGTCCGCGCGGTGCGCGCCGTATGGGACCACTGGCAGAACGAGACGCCGCTCGCGATCAGCGGTCCTCATTACAACATCAGCCTGATGGTGCCGCTGTTCAATCCGGGCCCCATCGAGCATCCGGACATTCCAATCCATCTCGCCGCGGTGAACGCGGTGATGTGCCAGGTCGCGGGCGAGGTCGCCGAAGGCATCCGCTGCCATCCGGTCTGCACGCCCTCCTACATCGAGCGGGTCATGCTGCCCGCGGTGCGCGCCGGCGCCGCCAAGGCGGGTCGGTCGCTCGATACCTTCCAGACCTGCATGAAGCCGCTGGTCGCCGCCGCCGCCACCGAAGAGGAGCTGGTGCCGAAGGTGCGCGACGTGCGCGCCCGCATCTCCTTCTATGCCTCGACACCGCAATATCGCGCGGCCTTCGATCATCTGGGCCTGGGCGACCTCGCCGACAAGCTCAAGCTGCTGTCGCGCGACCAGCGCTGGGAGGAGATGCCGCCGCACATCTCCGACGAGGTGCTGCACCAGTTCGTCACCATCGGCACCTACGACACGATCGCCAACCAGCTGCTCGACCGCTTCTCCGGCGTCATCACCGACTGCGAGTTCTCGATCGCCGTGAAGACCGACGCCGACAAGGAGCGCCTGCGCGATCTCGCCAAACAGATCCAGTCCGAGCGGCTCGACCGGGCGCGGCGCGCGATCCTCGGTGTGGCGGCCTGAACGTGTCGCCTCCCATCCAGAAGATCGAAAGCGATCCAAAGCTTCCCGCCGCCGCCGATGTGGTCGTCATCGGAGGCGGCATGGCCGGCAGTGCCGCGGCCTATGCGCTCGCCAAGAAGGGGATCTCCGTCGCCCTGATCGAGAAGGGCCATGTCGGCGGCGAGCAGACCAGCCGCAACTGGGGTTGGTGCCGCCAGCAGCACCGCGATCTGCGCGAGCTGCCGCTGGCCATGAAGAGCCTGGAACTGTGGCCGATACTCAGCCACGAACTCGGCATTGAGACTGGCTTCCGCCGCACCGGCCTGGTCTACGTCACCACGCGTCCGGACGATCTCGCCCTGTGGGAAGCCTGGACCCTGAAGGCGCGCGAGTTCCAGATGCACAGCCATGTGCTGAGCCCCGCCGAGGCCAAGGCGCTGACGCCGGGCAGCACGGCCGACTGGATCGGCGGCGTGCATTCGCCGACCGACGGCCGCGCCGAACCGTCGCTCGCCGGTCCCGCCATCGCCGAGGGCGCGCGCAAATTAGGCGCCACGATCCATCAGCAGTGCGCCGCACGCGGTCTCGAGACGGAGGCCGGCCGCGTCTCAGGCGTCGTCACCGAGAAAGGCACGATCCGCACGCGCACGGTGCTCTGCGCCGGCGGCGCCTGGAGCTCGCTCTTCCTGCGCCATCACCGTCTTCGCCTGCCGCAGGCGAGCGTCCGTTCGACCTCGTTCGCCACGACGGCAGCGCCCGCTGTCACCGAAGGCGGCCTGTCGATGCCGGACGTCACGATCCGCCGCCGCCTCGATGGCGGTTATTCGGTCGGCCTGGGCGGACGCGGTGTCCTCGAGCTCTCGCCGCAAGGCCTGCTCTACGCTCGCGACTTCTGGCCGACCTTCAAGAAGCGCCGGCAAGGGCTGAAGTTCTCGTTCGGCCGCTCGTTCTTCGACGGCCCGGAGTCGATGAAGCGCTGGTCGCTCGACGGTCCTTCGCCCTTCGAGCGCCATCGCACCCTCGATCCGGCGGCCGATCCCGCTCTCGTGCAGCTCGGCCTGACGCGACTCGCACAGTACTACCCTGCGCTGAAGGGCCTGCAGGTCGCAAACTCATGGGGCGGCATGATCGATTCGACGCCCGACGGAATTCCCGTGATCTCCGCGGTCGATACTTTGCCCGGTCTCTTTCTCTCGACCGGTTTCAGTGGCCACGGCTTCGGCATCGGCCCCGCGGCAGGGCGCCTGGCGGCCGACCTGATCGCAGGAGATCCGCCGATCGTCGATCCGCATCCCTTCCGCTACAGCCGCATGATCGACGGCACCGATCTCGGCGCGCCCGGCATGATGTAGCTGTCAGGCGGCCTGAGCGCGGTCCAGTTCCGCCGCGCCGGTACGCAAACGTGGGATCAGCTCGCGGCCGAAGTCGATCGTGTCCTCGAACGGATCGAAGCCGCGGATCAGGAACGAGTGGATGCCGAGCTTGTAATATTCGAGCAGCGCCCGCGCGACCTGCTCCGGAGTTCCTACGAGGCATGAGGTGTTGCCGAGCGCCCCGGTCGCCTCGGCGATCGGCATCCAGAGCCGTTCATCGTGCGTCTCGCCCGCCGCCGCAAAATCAAGCAGGCGCCGCGCCGACTGGTCGAGCGGCTTCTTGCCGTTGCCGAAGCCCGTCGGATCGCCCGGCTTGCGGACCGACTCCAGAATCCGGCGAGCGCGATCCCACGCCTCGCCTTCGGTCGCGCCCAGAATCGGCCGGAACGACATGTTGAAGGTCGGCGTGCGGCCGTACTTCGCCGCCCGTGCGCGGAACTCGGCGATGCGCTCGGCCGTCGGCTTCAGCGGCTCGCCGAACATGGCGAACACGTCGCAGTGTTCGGCGCCCATCGCCAGCGCACCCTCCGACGAGCCGCCGAAGAAAAGCGGCGGATGCGGCTTCTGCAGTGGCTGGATGTCCGACTTGGCGCCGCGCACCTTGTAGAACTCGCCGGTGAAGTCGAAGCGCCTCGCGCTCGACCAGGCAAGCTTCATCACCTCGAGATATTCGGCGGCGCGACGATAGCGCTCGACCTTGGGCGCGAAGTCGCCGTCGCCCTCCTGCTCGGCGTCGCTGGCGCCAGAGATGATGTGCAGCGCGATGCGGCCATCGGTCAGGTGATCGAAGGTCGCGATCTTGCGCGCCGCCAAGGTCGGCGCCACGAAGCCCGGCCGGTGCGCGATGAGGTAGCCCAGCCGCTTCGTATGCTGCGCGGCGTACTGCGCGACCAGGAAGCCCTCGGCCGAGGAGGCCGTGTAGCCGACCAACGCGAGGTCGAAGCCCGCGTCGTCATGCGCCCGCGCATACGAGCGAAGGTACGGCACCGAGATGCCGCCCTTGATGATGTGGACCGTCGCGCCGTCGGCGGGCGGCGCGACACCGATCATGCCGATGACGCGCACGGGCATGGCGGCTACTCCGCCGCCTGCCGCACGCGGCCCGGCAGATCCTCCGGCGCGAACTCCGGCACCCAGCCGTCGCGGCCCGGCACGTAGTTGCGGTTGGTCTGGCGCGGATTGCGGTTCACCAGCGGCCGCGCATAGAGCGGATGGGTGATGCTGCGGATCTCGTGCTCGATCTCGAACAGCTTCTTGCCACTCTTGGGATCGACGATGGTGTTGAAGCGGTACTGGTAGCGGTTGCTCTCCTCGGTCAGCAGACCGCGCTTGACCAGCGCGCTGTGCGGATTCGAGAAGTTCGCGACATAGACCTGGATGTGATGGCCGTCATAGGGCGCGAGCGGCTTGTCGGTCTCGCGGAAGATCAGTTCTTGCCCCTGGCCGACCGAGACATGCGCCGCGCCATCCTTCACCGAGGTCATGGTGGCGAAGACCTCGGCATAGAAATCGGCGATGCCCTGCGCGGTGCCCTTGGGCACATCGAACTCGACATAGGGCATGCCGAGCACCATGCCGTCGTAGTTTCCCGTCGGTGGGTCGTGGGCGACGATCTTGTTGCCCCACGGGCAGGTCGTCTCGACATGGTCGGCATATTCCGTGAAGGAGTACTTCGTTTCGCCGAGCGGCTTCTTCATCCGATCCAGCCGCATCATCAACGCTTCGCGATCAGGGATCATCAAACCGACTTTTCCGCGCAAAACCTGAGGTTTACCCGTGGGCAGATGGAACTGGCTGCGGCCGACGTTGACCCACATGTTGTCCGTGCTGGTCATCATGTAGGGGTCCCGCGTCAGTCCGAGTGCGCTCATGTAATAGAGCGTGGACAGGCTCTGATCGGGCACTGTGACGTTCACATGTTCCAGGGCCACGATATTGCCGAGGTCCTCGGCACTGCGGTCAAATTGCTGGGCCATCGCTTGCCTCCGTTCGCCTGGGCCGACATTCTAGCGTCCAAACGAGCAAACACCCAAGCCGAGGAAACGACAATGATCTACGAGATGCGCACCTATCTTCTGAAGCCCGGCACCGTGCCGGCGGCGGAGGAAGCCTTCGCCGTCAAGATCGCCGAGCGGGTGAAATATTCGCCGCTCGCAGGCTTCTGGCGCACCGAGGTCGGCACCTTGAACCAGATCATCCATATCTGGCCGTACAAGGACCTGAACGAGCGCGCCAAGATCCGCGCCGAGGTCGTCGAGAAGAAGGTCTGGCCGCCGGCGATCGGCGACTTCGTGATCAACATGGAGAGCAAGATCCTGATGGGTGCGCCCTTCTCGCCCAACTTCGCGCCCGGCGAGCACGGCAACATCTACGAGTTCCGCACCTACACCTACGCGGCGAACATGGTCCCCAAGGTGATGGACGTGTGGGCCAAGCACGTCCCGGAGCGCATGAAACTGTCGCCGCTGATCTTCGCGGGCTCGCCCGACATCGGCTCGCTCAACCAGTGGGTCCATGTCTGGGCCTACAAGAACATGGGTGAGCGCGAGCGTATCCGCGGCGAGGCCGTCGCCAAGGGCATCTGGCCGCCGCCGCGCGATCCCAACGCCAACATCGTGATGCTGCGCCAGGAGACGACGCTCGCCATTCCGGCGAAGTTCTCACCCCTCAAGTAAGGAGGCCGCGATGACCGTCACCATCCGACAAGTCGGTCCCTGCTTCGCAGGCGAGGTTTCGGGAATCGACATGCGCAAGCCGATGACCGCGGCGGAAGTCGCGGCCATCCATGCCGGCATGGAAAAATATGCCGTGCTGGTGTTCCGCGAGCAGGACATCGACGACGCCCAGCAGCTCGCCTTCACCCAGAGCCTGGGACCCATCGAGCATGCGATCGGCACCAGCCTGCGCGCCGCCAACGAGACGCGCCTGCCGACGACCTTCGCCGATGTCTCCAACCTCGACAAGAACAACCAGCCCTATGCGCGCGACGACCGGCGCCGGCTGTTCGCCATTGGCAACCGGCTCTGGCACTCCGACAGCTCGTTCAAGGTCGTGCCGGCCAAGTATTCGCTGCTGCACGCGCTCAGCATCCCCTCCAAGGGAGGAGACACCCAGTTCGCCTATATGTGTGCCGCTTACGATGCACTCGACGAGGAGACCAAGGCAGAGGTCGAGGACATGGTGTGCGAGCATAGCCAGATGTATTCGCGGCAGATCATCGGCTTCACCGACTTTACCGACGAGGAGCGCGAACGCTTCAGGCCGGTGCGGCAATGCATGGTCCGGAACCATCCGTGGGGCCGCAAGTCGCTCTATCTCTCGAGCCACGCCGGCGAGATCGTTGGCATGCCGATGCCCGAGGCGCGCGGCTATCTGCGCGATCTGGTCGAGCACGCCACACAGCGCGAGTTCGTCTACACGCACAAATGGCGCGTGGGCGATCTCGTGATGTGGGATAACCGCCAGACCATGCACCGCGCCCGCCCCTTCCCCGCCCACGAGCCGCGCGACATGCGCCGCACGACCCTGGCCGGCGAAGGCCCAACGGCCCTGCAGGCCGCGGCTTAATTCCGGAACGCCCCTCTCATGTCCCTCTCCGCCTGCGGAGCGGGGGAGAGGCTAGGAGAGGTGGGTGGCTGCCAAAGTACAGACCGAGCGAACTACGCAGGAACTCCTGCGGACTCTCCGCACGGGCTGAGACCGCACGGATCATTGGCATCTCATGACCACCTCTCCTAGCCTCTCCCCCCACCTGCGCGCCTGTGAAGGCGCTTCGGCGGGCGGAGAGGAATATGAGAAGATGAGGAAGAGAGGGCGACGAAATTCCTCATGTCCCTCTCCGCCCGCGAAGCGGGGGGAGAGGCTAGGAGAGGTGGGTGGCTGTCAGAGAACGAACCGAACGAGCGCGAGACCTTCGGCTGAACGACAGCCGCGCTGAACGAGCAGTATGGGAGCTCTTACGAGCTCACCGCATGAGCGGCCTGAAGTTCAGACGTCAGCATCCGATCGGCCCGTACTTCGCCGACTTCGCTTGCGTCGCCCGGAAGTTGGGAGATTGATGGCGAACATCACGCCTTTCAGCGCGAAGCAGATTCGCGGCGAACGGACATCATGGAACAGTCGGGTTGGCGGGTCATCCGTTTCACGGCCACCGAGGCTGTTCAGAATCCAGAGGGAATATGGGCTGAGATCGCGCAGGTAATTGGCATCTCATGACCCACCTCTCCTAGCCTCTCCCCCCGCTTACGCGCCTATGAAGGCGCTTCAACGGGCGGAGAGGGACATGAGAAAGAGGCGGCGCCTCAGACCGGATCGAGCACCACGACTGGGATCTCGCGGCCCTCGGCTTTCTTCTCGTAGTCGGCGTAGGGCGGGAAGAAGCCGACGGCCTGCTTCCAGAGCTTGGCACGCTCCTCGCCCGACACGGTGCGGGCCTTCGCCTTCATATGCTTGGTGCCGACCTGGATCTCCACATTGGGATCGGCCTTCAGGTTCTTGTACCAGCCAGGATGGTCCGGCGCGCCGCCCTTGGAGGCGATCACGAAGTAGCTCTTGCCGGCCTCGCCGTAGAACAGCGGGAACATCCACTTGTCGCCCGACTTGCGGCCGTGCGTGGTGAGCAGCAGCGAGGCTACCGTGATCTTCGGCCGGCCGGGCTGGTCGATCGTGTACATGTGGCCCTCTTTGCCACCGCTCGAGAGGTACTTGTGCGTATGGTCCTTCATCCACTGCGGAAGGCCTTCCGGAAGCTTAGCGTCAGTCATGGCTTTCTCCTTCTGCGGGTTGAGATCAGGCTGGCAGCTTGGTCGACTGCCAGGTCACCATCTGCCACTTGCCGTTGCGCAGGGCGTAGACATCGGTGAAGCGGACTCCGAAGGCATTGGGCGTGCCTTTGACGTTGACCTTGATCTGGCATTCGCCCGTCAGCACCACGGTGTCGCCGAGATCCTGGGCCACGACCTTGGACGGCTCGACCGAGGTGTAGACCGTCTGGCCCGACAGCATGTTGTCGATCAGGCTCGTCTTGGTATCGAGCCGCGCCGTCGAGTGCGCGTAGATCAGATCCTCGGCGATCAACTCATCGAGCGTCGCGATGTCCTTCCTGGCCATCGCCTCCATGCGCTTCCTGTCGAGGTCGATGATCATCTGTCCGTGGCCGGCCATGGCGCACCTCAGTTGTAGTTGAGCTTCAGTCCGGGCGTCGGCCACTGCATGACGCCGAGCCGGCCCGTGTCGGAAAGGGTAATATAGGCAGTCTTCAGGTCCGCGCCACCGAAGCAGATGTTGGTCGGGAAGACGTCGGGCATCTTGACTTCGCGCACGATCGCGCCTTGCGGGGAGAATTCCGTGATCTTGCCCGTGGTGAGGGTCGCCACGGCGATATTGCCGTTGGCCAGCACCGCCAGGCTATCAAAGCCTGCGTGGCTCGGCGGGGCGCCGCCGACGACCTTGCCGGAATGGGCCCACCCTCCGCTTGTCTTGGCGAGCACGCCCGGCGCCTCGATGTCGAAAGCGTAGAGCCGCGCGCTCACCGTGTCGGCGACATAGAGCACCTTGCCGTCGGGCGACAGGCCGCAGCCATTGGGGCTCAGGAACGGATAGGAGAGACAGAGGACCTTCGAACCGTCGGGCATCGCGTAATAGACGCCACCGTGATCGCGATGACGCGCGTAGCGCTTGCCGAGATCGGTGAAATAGAAGCCGCCCTGCTTGTCGAACACGATGTCGTTGGGTGCCGAGAGCTTGTGACCGTCGCATTCGATGTAGAGCGTCTTCGCTTCACCCGTGTTCCGGTCGAGGCGCTGGATCGAGCCGTGCTTGTAGTCGGGATGCGGCCCCTGCCCCATCGACTTGCCCTCGACGTAGCGGCTGCCGCCGTTGTTGCAGAGATAGAGGGCGCCGTCGGGCCCCACCGCCAGTCCGTTCGGCCCGCCACCGGTTTCCGAGAACACCGAGACCTTGCCGTCGGCCGTGACGCGCGAGCAGCGGCCGTTGCGGATTTCCGTCAGGATGACCGAGCCGTCGGGCATCGCCACCGGTCCCTCGGGAAAGCCAAGCCCGGTAGCCAGGATGCGCACTTCGTCCATGACGTCCTCCGTCTGTTTTCTTCAAGCGTCCAGTACGCGGTCGAGAATCCAGTTCACCGTTTGATGCACGAGCGCCTCTTTCATGCCGTAGCGGCCGGGGCGGCTGAGCGGCGAACTGATGCCCACGTGCTGCAAGGCACAGATTTCGTTGTCCTCGGCCTGGGTCATGTCGAGCCGGCGGAAGTAGCGCGGCAGGACCTCGTCGCGGTCGGGCCGATCGAGCGAATCGACCGGGAACAGTGCACCCTGCTCGAGCTTGATGCGGTCGGGCGCCACCGGATTGACGTGGATGTACCAGGCGCCATCGACCGTGCAGGAGATGTAGAGGTTCGGGAAGATGAGCGGCGCCGTGGTGCCGGCCTTCTCCATGTCGAGGCCCGCGATCGGCGGGAAGCCCGCATCGTCGGGAAAGAGCATGGCGCTCGCCGGATAGCCCATGAAGGAGCTGACCATGTTGCCGTTGGTCTTCTGCACCTCACGCCAGAACTTCTTCACCGGCGCGTAGCGGCTGATCGAGTTGCGATGCACGGTCGGGATGTGCATCGCGTCCTTGAGGTTCTCGACATAGAACTTCCAATTGCACGGCACGTCGTATTCGACGCGACGGCCGAGCGCCATGTGGCTGCAATCGTAGTCCGCGAGCAGCGCCGGCAGGTTGCCGAGATAGTCGGCGAGGCTCGATGAATGGGGATCGAGGTTCACGAACATGAAGCCGCCCCAACTCTCGAGCTTCACCGGGGTCAGGCTGTAGTCCTTGGGATCGAAACCCACCAGGCCGTCCATGTCGGGCGCCGTCATCAGCGCCCCCGACGTCGAGTAGGTCCAGGAATGATAAGGGCAGACGAAGGTTCGGACATTGCCCTCGCCGCGCGCCACCGGACAGCCACGATGGCGGCAGGTGTTGGCGAAAGCGCGCGCCTCGCCATCGGCACCGCGCGCGATCAGCAGCGGGACGGTGGCAACCTCACAGGTGAAGAAGTCGCCCGGCCTGGCGATGCGCTCGGCGCGGCCGACGAAGTTCCAGACCTTACCGAACAGCCGTTCGACCTCGCGATCGAAGAAGCGCTTGGAGGTGTAGCACCAGGGCGGCAGGTTGAAGGCCTCGCCGATGGGACGACGCACGCTCTCATAGTGCTGGGGCGAGAAGAGATCGTCGGGCTCATGCATGTTCGAGTTCCAGGTGGAGTTAGAGGGCAAGCTCCCGCCAGCGATGACAGGCGATAGTGTGACCCGGCTCGATGGCTTCGGGTAGCGGCTCCTGGGTGCGGCAACGCTCGTCCGCATGGCGGCACGAACGATGGAAACGGCAGCCGGGCGGCGGATCGGCGGGATCGGGCGTTTCGCCGCGCACCTCCGGACGCGCACGCTGGCGCTCGATCACCGGATCGGCCACCGGCACGGCGGCCAACAGCGCGTGCGTATAGGGATGACGTGGACCCGCGAACAGACGGTCGCGCGGCCCAGCTTCCATCACCTTGCCGCCGTACATCACCACGACATGGTGGGCGATGTGCCGGACCATGGCGAGGTCGTGCGAGATGAAGAGATAGGTGAGCCTGCGCGTGCGCTGCAGCTCCATCAGAAGATTGATGATCTGGCCCTGGATGCTGACGTCGAGCGCCGACACGACCTCGTCGCACACGATGAATTGCGGTTCGATCGCGAGCGCACGCGCAATGGCGACTCTCTGGCGTTGACCACCCGACAGTTCATGCGGATGGCGCCGAGCCATCGCCGGCCGCAGGCCGACGCTGTCGAGCAGCGAGTCGACTTTCCGGCCAACCTGCTCCTCCGCCGCAAGTCCGTGCACCGACACGACCTCCGCCAGGGTCGCGCCCACGGTCATGCGCGGATTGAGGCTGCCATAGGGGTCCTGGAAGACCATCTGGCCGAGCCGAGGCACCGCATGCTCCTGTTTGAGGGCAGCGAAGTCGCGGCCGAAATAGCGGACCTTTCCGTTGCTCATCGGCGCCAGGCCCAGCAGCGCGCGGCCGGTCGTCGTCTTGCCGCTGCCGCTCTCACCGACCAACGCCACGGTCTTGCCCATGGGGATGGCAAACGACACACCCTCGACGGCGCGGATGGTCCCGGTGACCCGCCGCAGGATGCCGCTGCGCACCGGATAGCGCACACTCAGATTCTCGACGACGATCTCCTCGGCGGACGATCCCGTATCGCGCGCAGGTGTTGAAGCCGACGCAGCGGCAGCAAGTTGTTCATGGGCACGCCAGCAGGCGGCCAGGTGATCGGCAGCCACCGCCTCCAGCGGCGGCGTCTCGGCGCTGCAGCGTTCGATCGCATGGCCACACCGTGGATGGAAGGCACAGCCCGACAAGGGATGCGTCGGGTCCGGCGGCAGGCCGGCGATCGGCTGCAGAGCGCTGGCGGTCGGCTTGTCGAGCCGCGGCTTGGCAGCCATCAGCGCACGCGCATAGGGATGGGCCGGCCGACCGAACACCTCGATTGCCGAAGCGCTTTCGACGATGCGGCCGGCATACATGATCGACACGCGATCAGCGACGCCAGCCACGACGCCGAGATCGTGAGAGATCAGCACCAGCGCCATATCGAGCTCGCGCCGCAGCCGGTCGAGCAGCCGCAGGATCTGGTCCTGGATGGTGACGTCGAGCGCCGTGGTCGGCTCGTCGGCGATCAGCACCTTGGGCCTGGCCGCTATGGCCATGGCGATCAGCACGCGCTGCCGCATGCCGCCCGAAAGCTGGTGCGGATAGGCGTTGAGCCGCGCCTTCGCTCCGGGAATGCCCACGTGATCGAGCAGCTCCGCGCAGCGCGCGAGGGCCGCATCCTCGGCCATATCCTCGTTGAAGATCAGCGGCTCGGCCATCTGGTCGCCGATCGTCATCGCCGGATTGAGCGCCGACAAAGCGTCCTGCGATACGAAGGCGAGACCGCGACCGCGCACCTGCCGCATCTCCTCGGCCGACAGCGCGAGCAGGTCGCGGCCCTCGAACAGGACGCGTCCGGAGGTCACTCGTCCGCCGCGCCCGAGAAGGCGCAGCGCGGCGAGCATGGTCTGTGTCTTGCCGCTCCCCGACTCGCCCACTATGCCGAGCGACTCGCCGGGCGCCAGGGTGAAGCTCACCTTGTGCACCACCGGCACGCTGCCGTAGGCGACGGAGAGATCGCGGACCTCGAGCAGGCTGGTCATTGCAGCTCGATCTTCGGATTGACGTAGGCGTAGAGCGCGTCGACGGCGAAGTTCACCAGCACGAAGATCAGCGCCAGCAGCAGGATGCCGCCCTGGATGAAGGGAATGTCGCGCGCGGCGATGCCCTGATAGAGGGCGAGCCCGATGCCGGGCCAGGAGAACACCGTCTCGACGAGCACGGAGCTGGCGAGCAGCGCCCCGAACTGCAGCCCGGCAACGTTCAGAATCGTCGGCATGCCGTTGCGCAGCACGTGCCGCAGAATCGT
>Ga0153954_1001187_pt1 | contig 15221 bp, 13 predicted proteins | sample TSFL038MetaG_FD_102277 | JGI IMG/M metagenome (GOLD analysis project Ga0153954, IMG submission 102277) | Attine ant fungus gardens microbial communities from Florida, USA - TSFL038 MetaG | ecosystem: Host-associated > Fungi > Mycelium > Unclassified | place: USA: Florida, Wekiwa Springs State... | reverse complement strand
GGGTGGCGCGGCCGGGGCCGGTGGTCCTGGCCTCGTCGGCAACAGCTTCCCGGGCGAGGCTGGCACCGATGGCGGCGGCGGCGCCGCTGGCGGAACCGGTGGCCTGGGCGGCAATGGCGGCACCGCGGTTTCGGGTAACGGAGGAAGCGGCGGCGCTGGCGGCGCCGGCGGAGTCGGCGGCACCGGCGGTGCCGGTGGCAACGGCAGCACCGACAGTGCCGGCAACGGCCTTGGCGGCGGTAACGGCGGAACCGGCGGAACCGGCGGAAGCGGCGGCAACGCCGGCGCGGGAGGCGTGAGCACCAGCGGCACCGACGGCGCCCAGGGAACAGGTGGCAGCGGCGGCACCGGCGGCACCGGCGGGGCCGGCGGAAACAGCGGCACACCCACCGGTAGTGGAACTGCTGGGCAGCCCGGTAGCGGTGGTGCAGGAAGCGCTGGCGGCGATGGCGGCGCGGGAAATCCCGACGGCGGCACCGGCGCCACCGGCAGTGCGGGCGCCGACGGCCAGCCCGGTTAGAAACCTGCGCATATCGACCACGGTCGCCGGGTCAACAACAGACCCGGTGACCGTGGCCGTAGCGCATAGGGGTTGAAGGGGGTGGGTGTGGATATCGTGCCGACCGCGGACACCCTGGTGGAGTTGGTGCATCAGCAGGTGGCGCGGTTGGGGGAGAAGGTCGCCTTCAGCTTCTCCTATCACGGTGATGGCCGGGATGGTTGCGCCTTGACGTATCGGGAATTGGACACCCAGGCACGCGCCATCGGGGCGGCGCTGCAGAAGTTGGGTGCCGCCGGGTCGCGGGTATTGGTGGTATGTCGACCTGGATTAGACGGTGTCGCAGGCATTTTCGGATGCTGGTATGCCGGTGCTGTGGCGGTGCCGGTGGCCGATCGGGTGGGGCCGCGGCTGGCGTCGGTGATCGCCGACGTCGGGGCGGGCTTCGCGGTAGCGCCTCCCGGACTGCCGCAGAGCATTAGGTCGGCGGTGGATCGCCTGGCCGGGTCGGTTAATGGCGAACCCTTGATGTGGTGCGGCACTGAGGCGGGCGACGCGGAGGCTTGGATGGCGCCGGCCGTCGACGCCGACAGCATTGCGCTGATTGTGTATTCGGCTGGCTCGGTGCGCTACCCGAAGGGTGTGGTGTCGATCCACGAGAACGTGATGGCCAATCTGGAGGCCATCGACGCGGCCGGGGTGGGTGATCAACGTGACGTTGCGGTGTCGTGGTTGCCGACGCACCACGAGCGGGGCTTGATTGGCGGTGTGTTGGCGGGGATCTACCTGGGCGCCAGCACCATACTGATGTCGCCGTCGGCCTTCCTTTCGCGGCCAATGTGCTGGCTGGAAGCGATCTCTCGCTGGCGGGCGACGTTGACTATGGCCCCGGATTTCGCCTACCGGCTATGTGTGCAGCGCAGCACCCCGACCGAGCGTGCCGGTTTGGACTTGTCGAGCCTGTCGACCGCGGTGATTGCAGGGAGCGAGCCGGCGCGGGCGGCAACGTTGGCGGCATTCACCGAGGCGTTCGCGCCGGCGAGGTTTCGGGCCGACGCGTTCCTGCCGGTGTACGGGCGAGCCGAAGCCACGGGTTTGGTCTCCGGCGGCTCAGAGTCCGCTGGCGCGCTGGTGTGTCACGTCGATCGGGCTGGCTTGGCCTCGGGGTGGGTGGCCGAGGCCCACGCCGGCGATCCTGAGGCGGTTGCGGTGGTAGGGTGCGGGCGCCCGCGCCAGCCGGTGGTGATCGTCGACCCCAACACCCACTTGGAATGCGGGCCGGATGAAGTCGGAGAGATCTGGATCGCCGGGCCAGGTGTGGCCCGAGGTTATCGGAATGCGCCGGTGGCGACCGATCAGATCTTCGAGGCATTCCTCGCCGAAAGCGGAGGCGGCCCGTTTCTGCGCACCGGCGATCGCGGCTTTATCCGCAGCGGGCAATTGTTCCTTGTCGGGCGCTGCCCAGATCTGGTGGTGCTGGACGGAGTTCACTACTACCCAGGCGAGCTTGAGGCGACCGTGGCGGCCTGCCATGCGGTGTTATTGACCGGCCGCGGTGCCGTGTTCGCCGATGACACCGAACAGTTGGTGGTGGTCCACGAGGTCAGCTGCCCTGTCGGTGACGCCGAACTGGAGTTGCTGGTCCAGCGGATCCAGGACGCACTCGCCGATTCCCATGGTGTTCAGGCGTATTCGATTCTGCTAATGGGGGCGATGCGGCTACCTACCGGTTCGGACGGTCAGATCCGGCGCAGCGCGTGTGGGTGGCAGTACCTGGACGGTAACCTCGACGCACTGGCTGAATGGCACGCCCCGGCATCCGCCGGCCCGGCCTGCGAAGCACCGGAAACCAACGTTGTTGAACTCGCCGAGGGCGTGCTGGCACGGCGGCAGCGGGTATCTCACTCGTGACCCGCGGGAAGCGGATGGTGTGATGGCCGGCTTCATCCCCGGTCGACCCGGCCGTGACGCTCCCGGATTGGATATCGCCGAACACAAGTCATGGCAGAACTACGTCGCGACGGTCTTGCGGATGACCACGGTGCTCAATCGGCAACTGCTCGTTACCCACCAGCTCTCGCTCGCCGATGTGCAACTGCTGGAGGTCCTGGACAACTCGGCAGCCGGCAGTGTGCAGATGGGTGATCTGTCCACCGCGCTGGCCTTACTGCCCAGCCGGCTGACCCGGCAAATCAAGCGGCTCGAAGTTCGAGGCCTGGTGCTTCGGGCAGTGAGCCCGCACGACCGCCGCTGCGTCGTGGCCACTATTACCGCCATGGGTCGAACGTTGGTGGGACAAGCCATGATCACCTACGCCGGCGCGGTCCGGACCCACTTTCTTGGGCCACTGACCCGCCCACAGATCGCGGCCATGGCAGGTGCCTGCCGGCAGATTGGCGATGCCCTGAAGGGGTCTGGGGGAGCGGGAACATCCAGACCCTGATCGGGGTGCTGTCCTTCAGCCTCGATGAGCTCACGCACCAGAAGTTGGAGCGCCGTAACGGCCAACCTTGCCGGGGCATTGCGCGTTCCCGGTCCGCGCCTCTTTGGCGCGGATGGTTCTTCAGCCCTGCCGGGCTTTGTCGGTGCCGGGCATAATGCGCGACCGACTGTCGCCCTGGTTCTCGGCGAGGCGCTTTGGCATGTGCGGCAAGCCGCGTTGGTCCCAGTCGGAACACGGCCTACGCCGCTCCGCGCCTCCGGCCGTGTCCCGACTGGCCGTTCGGGTGGGGTTGCGTGAGGTGGGTGGGTCGCTTCGCGGCGGTGGGTGTTGTGGTTGCTAGCGGCTTGGTGGTGCCGATTCATGCGGTTCCTTGGGTCAGGAATCGGTCGAGGTCATCCCGGCTGAGATGAAGAATCCCTGGTCTGGCGCACATCGCCCGCGCATCCGTGATGCCGTGGAACGATAGCGAGCCTGACGGTGCTAGAGGCGTGTCAGTGCCCATTGAGGCCAGTGTGGAAGGTGATAATCCCACCGTGGCGGGAAATGGGAGGCCAGCGTCGTCGCCGACCCGGTTCCTGCTGGACACAAATGCTTTTATTGCTCTTGAGCCGTTCGCAGGGCAAATGGAACCCGGTCTTGAACCAGCTGCCACCTTCATGCGCTTGGCGACGAGGCAGGGCAATCGCATCTTCGTGCACCCCGCCACTCGCGACGAGCTCGGAGAGGCGGCCGACCGCGTCCGTGCGCGCCAGCGGATCGCTGAACTCGACAAGTTCGAGATGCTAGAAGAGGTTCCGATCAATGCACAGCTCCACGCTGAGTTGGGACCCGTCGCACCAAACTCGAACAACCATCGGGACTTGCGGATACTGGCGGCGCTGTACGCCAACGCAGTCAACTTCCTGGTCACTGACGACGGGCGTCTACTCAAGCGGGCCGAACGGGTGGGCGCCGGCGACCGCGTGCTCACGATTACTGACGCCGCGGCGATGCTCCAAATGCTGGAACCTGTCGCGGTCACACCTCCACCCATGGTCGAACGCGTTCAGTCCTATGCTGTCGAGTTCGATCAGGGAATCTTCGACAGCCTCAAGGTGGACTACGACTTCGATGCCTGGACCAAGACGGTGCAGGCGGATTCCGAGAACCGTGAGTGCTTTGTCATACGCGAACCGGACGGGACATACGCAGCCATCGCCATCGTCAAGGTCGATGAACCGGACTGTAGCTACCCGTTCGCCAAACCGGTCACCAAGGTATCGACCTTCAAGGTCGAACGAGACTTCGCCGGGAACAGGTACGGCGAGCTGCTACTGAAAGCGGTGCTGCGCTCCCACCACGACCATCAGGTCACCAGTGCCTACGTGGAGGTCTACGAGAGTCACCAGCAACTCATCGACCTCATGGATGCGTTCGGATACTTCGACGTTGGCGAGTCCAGCAAAAAGGAGAGAGTCCTCCTCAAGACCTACCGTCCGAGCGATGAAAACTTGTCTGCCCTGGAGTACCACATAAGGTATGGCCCGCCCGCCGTATCAAAGAAGGCGCGGTTCTTCGTTGTACCGATCATCGAGCGGTGGCATGACCAGTTGTTTCCGGAATGCGTCGCTGACGACGAACAACTCGCGATCCCAGGGATGGTTGTGCCGACCCGGCCGTGGGGCAATGCGCTGCGGAAGGCGTACTTGTGCAACTCCGTGACAAACCAGATCGAACCGGGCGACGCGGTCCTCTTCTACCGCTCGGGCGGACGAAAGGCGGTGTCCGTCATCGGGGTAGTGGAGCAAACTGTCCGAACCTCTTCGTCGGAGGACATCCTTAACCTCGTCGGCGGGCGGACCGTTTACAGCACAAGCGACATCGAACGTCTTGCCTCTCACCGGTCCGGGGCGTTGGTGATCTTGTTCCGCCTTGACCGGGTCATCGGCCTGCCTTGGAGCCTGGGAGAGCTACAAGCCCAGGAGGTGTTGACGGCACCACCTCAGACAGTGATGCAAGTGAAGGAGGTAGGCGCTCAATGGGTGCATCAGCAGCTGGACGCCATGTAGTGATGTCCGTTCACCCGAAGTTTGCCGAGGCAATCATGGACGGGCGCAAGAAGGTTGAATTCCGCAAGCGTCCGCTCGCTGCCGATGTGACGGTCGTGTGGGTCTATGCCACTGCGCCCGTCCAACGGGTCATTGGCTACTTCGAGGTCGACGCGATGCACACCGCTGAGCCGGCAGACCTGTGGCAGGAGTTCGCCGATGTGGGGTGCATCGACCGGGCCGCTTTCGACCGATACTACGAGGGTGCGAGTACAGGCGCCGGTATCAAGATCCGCCAAGCCGTGCGTTTGGACGTGCCCGCTCGCATCGCCGATCTATTGCCGTCCGGAGTCCCGCCGCAGAGCTATGCCTACGTCGGACCGAGGGACAGTGTGGCGTGCTCCCTATGATTGTCCAGCAGCGGCATCGGCCAAGCGGAAGAACGAATGCTCAAGCATGACAGCCTTTATTGCGACAAGAACAGCTTTCCCGAGCATGCCTTGCACAATCTAAGCACTCGCAATGACGGTGAGCATGCTTGTTGTGGCGACGGCGTCGTGCCACACCGTGAGTAGCTCGGAGACTTGCTGGGCGGACTGAGGCACAGGGTCTAATTCGAGTTCCTGCTTGAGCTTCGACATGGAAAGACCGGGTTGCACGATGCCAATCGTGCAGTTCACGTGAGGTGTGTATTTGGCGAACGAGTACCGCGGATGTTCGGGAAGCTGACCGCATAAGACCTTGAGAAGTACCTCGCGACCTTCGATGATCGTCAACTTTGGGGTTTTCTCGCCGGCCAGCCGTGCGCCAAATTCGGCCCACAGGCCCCGGTCGGTTGCCCACCTTCGACTCTTGATTGCTTGTGCGAGAAGCACTTGCAGGTCGCCAATGCGAACGCTGGGTGTACCGCCGGCCGCCTTTGCATGCCAAAGCTCCAGCTTGACGCGTACTGGGTTCGTCGACACTTCGAGCACTAGGTAGTCGGCGATCTCGCCAGCGCCGTCGTTGTGCAGGACCCAGCGGTGGCGATGGCGTTTGGTTCTCTCGAGTAGCCATCTCTCCAATGCCTCGCCGACCGATAACTTCGATTTGTCGTGTAGATATTGTTTGGTTTCGGTCGTGATTTCTACGCCGGTCCAATCGAGTGACTCTTCCGGGAGTGGCGGCAACTCACGACGTACCGTTGCGGGTGCATAGAGCGTGGGGCCGATGATCGTCCGGCCGTCACTGTAATAAACGCTGGGGGGCCGATGCGAAAGCAGATCGCACAGTGAGATTTCAGAGCTGAATCCCTGCCTGACTTGGACGGGTTCGTTGTCGTGGAAGGAGCCGTCCCGCTCCTGCCAGCCTTGCCATATCGGCGTCTGGTCGTCGGCGGGCGAGTAAGCAGCGAGATGGAGCCGATCACCTACCCGCGCGACGGCTGTATCTTCGCGGAGTTGCAAGTCCGCCAGCGGCAGATTGTCGATAAACCGGCCTTGGATGTAGAGGGCCGGATCGAGTTCGATTGCCGCGATCATGGGCGTCGTGGGGAATTCCTCGATTCTGGATCCTCGGCTCACTTCCGGAAGAAGCCTGCCGCGCAGTTGGGCCGGGGGAAACCAGTACCGATCGATGTAGTCCGAAATGTACGCCTCATACTGCCGTAGCTTTACATTGCGTGACTCCCAGATCTTGCCCTTGCCGGTGGCCAAACCAGCGGTGTACGACCCGCCGACGCCTTCGATCTGGGCCATTGCATGGCCCAAGGCCCCACGGCCCGTATCTGCATCACGCAGTCCTCGATCAACTCCCTTTCCGGCAAACATCTTGTAAGTGGGGACACCCTCGGTGCCCAAATACGTTGTCCGAACGCCTACATTCGAAACGGAGAGTCGTTCCAGGCTGTCGAATGCATCCTGCAGACGCTGAGGGTCGGCGGGGCGCGAACTCGCCGGGGTGTCTAGGGTATCTAACAGGAGCTTGATGACATTTTGATCACGCGAGTTAACGGCAATTATCCCCGCCTGTGCGGTCTGCGATGCGGGTCGCCATGTCACAATATGAATCGCGAATTCGTAGGTATCGAGTCCTGGTGCGGCATGCCATTTGGGTCGCCCCCTGCTAGCTGTCACGATGACAAGTGAGCGGTTTCCAGGCGTAACAGCCGAATAGAAAACGGTCGAGCCTCTGAGTGGCTGCCCTGCTACCAATTCATCCGGAACTACTCCCGAGACGAAACTTGGCGACCAGTCCTGCTCAGGGACTTCGTAGAGGTTCGCCATGACGCCCGGCTGGATCGCCTCTACTGTCAGCTCGGGCGGGGCGCTTTCGAGCTGCGCGGCGTATTCGCGGTCCGCGCGAACTTCTTCGACTTCATCGTCAATCAAGCCGGGAAGCACACGTGTCCAATCGGCATCCTCCTCCCATAACTGCCGAACAACTCCCTGAAGCTGTGGATAGATGTCGACGTCTCGTGGTGTGACGACCACCGAGTCTTGTGGATAGGCCGGCTCCACTCGCGCGAGCCGGCCGATCAACTGCACTGTTGCCGCCGTAGATTTGTGCTTGTCGTGATATGCAGCGATACGAAGCCGGGGAAGGTCGAATCCTTCACCGAGCATGTCGACGACTGCCACCGCACGGATTTCGCCTGCTCGCAACTTCTCAACTGTCGACGCGCGTTGCTGCGCGCTCATCCCGCGCGACGCGAGAACAGTAACCTCGAGTCCGTATTCGGCATAAAGTTCTGCCAATTCATCCGCGCGCTTGATCGTCGCCGCACGAACAAGGAGCGTGCTCGTGGCGTGCTCGTCCGCGCGAAAGATCTCTACAACCTCCTCAGCCACCCGCCGGTCGGCGTCTTGCCGAGTCGCTCCCCCTGGGAGGTCGACGACGACAGGTCGTACTGCTTTGTAGATGCCCTCGGCGATTGCCTGGCGAAGAGGATAGTGGTAGACGATCTCTCCGGGAATCTGTTGTCCGTCACGGCGCTGAGGAGTTGCGGTGAGTAGCACGCTCCGTGCATTTGCGAAGTGATCGAGTATGGCTCGCCAAGTCTTCGCCGGGGCGTGGTGCGCCTCATCGATGACAATGAGATCGAAAAGATCTGCTGGCGGTGGAACTGTGTAGTGGACCGGGCTAAGTGATTGCGGAAGACCGACGACGACGTCGGCCGAACGCATAGCATCCCAATCGTCAACTAAGCCAGCTACTTCGACGACATCCGGCGTGGACTCTCCCTGACGCGCGCCGATCGACCTGAGCACATCCTCGTTTCGAAAATCGGCTGCGAGCTGAGTCCGCAGGTCTCGTGACGGCACAATGACCAGCACCCGAGTGGTTGGTTGTAAGTATGGCGCAGCCGTAGCGATCGCAGTCTTGCCAGATCCGGTCGGTACCGATATAAGCGCCGGATTATGTCGCGGCAGAGACCAATGCGAAAGTAACGATCCGAGGGCTCCCCGCTGAGGCGAGCGCCATTGCGGCGCGGACGAAGTATGAAACAGCGAGAATTCGGTGCTGGTGCGGTAGTGATCCGACATCGACCTAGGCCCGATCTGAAATCATAGGGATTCGCTGCGGGATGTGTTTCGTCGGTGTTCCAGGATAGTTCGAAATCTTCTTTCCAGCGTGTCCAACAAAGATTGGTGTCCTTCGGTGTTATCGAGATAGCGGATGTGGCGTAGGTGGCGAAGGTCGAACGGTATATCTTGTTCGTGCTGCGTTATAAGGATCACCTCTCGCCCAAGCGTATGGGCGATGCCTGCTTCGTAGAACACGTTCGGATTTCGGCCCGTGCAGTCGCAAACAACCACGCGGGAACGATCGATTAGTGCGACGACGTCTTGGATGATGGCGTCGTTCTCCCAAATGTCGTCAGCGCGTCTACAACGAAGTCCGGCGTTGTCAGCAGCCTGCTGGATTATCTCGTAGATTGGGTTGAAGGCCGCATCGAACGGCATCATCGCTGATGCGAGGTTCGGTTCGATGTTCTCATGCTCGGGAATCTGGAAGACGTTTGGTTGCTGTCGGCGCGGTCGGACATTGCGGAGCAGGAAGCGGTAGAGGTCCACGTTCTTAACGGCCCAGTGATTCCGCTGGAACTCGTATTTGTTTGTCATGTCAATCGCCATGCGGGCCGTGTAGATCATGCTGTTCTGAAGCTTCGGCACCTCAGGGTCAAGGGCGTACTCGAACGAGACCTCATTGCCCGACATTCGTGCCCGGTTTATTTGCCCTACATAAGCAATTTCTTGTCCAACGCCCTCTTGCATGAATAGGCATGGCAGTGCAGCGATGCGGTCCAGCGCCAAGCTGCTGCCCTGGCGAAACTGGTCTGCTATCTCGCCCTCCGTATATTCGAGGACTCTCTCAACGGGCATGACCTCGACGCCCTCCGTACGCCAATCAACTGAGCGCATAATGAGGTTGAACATTGCTTCCCTTCGTCCTTGGCGTGCAATAGTTATACGTGGTGCCTCGCTTTGCGTCTCCGTGCGGGTGGCAATGCAGAGCGGTGGGGTGTCGGATCCTCTACATAAACCGTGGAGAGGGGGGACATTTACGAGCCCAGGGTGAGCTGGCTCAGTAGCGCGTCGACCAGGGTGCGCCGCGCAGCTGCAATAGCGGGCCAGCCTGGTTGGCCGACGGCGAAGTGCATGGCCAGCAGGTCGTGGTCGGCCTCTGTGACGCGTGTTGCCAGCACGGCAGCCTCCGTCGGGCTGAGGCCGGCGAGCATGTCGTGGCCGAGCAGCGCGGCAGCGGCGTGCCGCAGGTCGAAGTTATGGCGACGTAGGGCCCACTGGTGTGGTTCGGCGTAGAGCCGGTCGAGGTCGCCGGCGTACCAGTGCACTGTCAGGGCGAGATCGGGCCCATCTTTGTAGTCGTGGTCGGTGGATCGATCGAGCCATGCGTGGAGTTTGAGGACCGCATAGTTCGGCGCCTGGGGGATGCGGATGGTCAAGCCGCCGGGGAGGGGCAGAACGTCGGCACGCAGGTAGGCGTCGGTGAATCCGTGCACGTTCATGAGGTCGTTGCCGGGGGGATGGCGGGTGGTTCCGGTTGGCGATTCCACCTCGCCGAATGGAATGACGTCGACGGCGCGGTCGGTGATCAGGAATCGGTGCCCGGTGCTGCCTACAGCGGGGAAGGTGACGCGAATTGCCTCGAAGTTGTCCCAATTGTTCAGGGCCACTGCGATATCAGTGTCGTTGGTGGACCGCGGCGGGACGCTTTGGCAGTAGCGCCAGTGCAGGAGATCGCGGCACTGCGCCCCGACGAGCATCAACTGTTCAGTTGGCACGATGTCGGCGAGTGCCGTGACGATCGGTGTCACCCACGCCAGGAGGGCCGGGTCATAGTTGGGCGAGTCGGTCATCCTGCCTTCTCATGTGGTGGGCGACTTCGAGCTGGCGCGGCTCGCGAGAGGCAAGCAGGTCGGCATAGATCAGCACCGCAGGAGCCAGCCCGGGTCGCTGGTCAGGTAGGTTGCGCCAGAACAGCTTTCGGATCACGATATTTCCGTCCGGGTCCCGGTGCCAGCGGCTGTGAATAAGTAGGTCAGTAGGAAGCGTGATATCTGCGGTGTGGACATAGAGCACCAGGGATTCGGGATTGCGGATGTCGCCGGGCATGGCTTGCTCTCCACTGACTGCCACCTGCAACCCCTCGGGTGCCGACCAGGAATGGATGTCACCGCCCGCGACTAAGAGTCGGTTGGCACGGCCCAGGCCGCCCGGATAGGCGGCCGCCCACAGGTCTAGCAGCTCACCTGCCCGCACCAGCCGGCGTCGGGAGCCGAGGTGTTCCAGGAAGCCGATGGTGCGCAACGTATCCATCGTCTCCTTGGCCATACCGACCGATACGCCGGCGCACTCGGCGATGTCACGCAGCGGCGCCTCGACGAGTTCAAGCGCGGTTAGCAGGACGCAGACCACTTGCGCGCGCTTGGGGGTGAAGGGATTTCGCGGTCCATCGCTGTACAGTCCGTCGCCGAGGGTGTCTGGGTGTTGCGGCACGGCAGACCGTCGACCGCGCACGTCGATGAGCAGTCCATCCTGGTTCCGCAGGTAGGCGTTTCCGGCCCCGTCGATGTACCAGAGTCCGCGGGCTCGCAGTGTTTCGGCGCTCGATCGATGTAGCCGTGGGCCCACGACAAGCAGTGGTGAGTTGGTGTCGGCGATCGCCCAGGCTTGTAGTGCTGCTGTTGCCGATAGGTGAGGGAGGTAGAGGGCAGTGACCGTGACGGGCTTTCCGTCGATCTCGAGGTCCAGCTGTTCGGGATAGGCGGAGTTCAACGCCGATAGGCCGCCGAGCACCTGCACTCCGTATTCGGCGAGGTGAAGCTCCACAGACTCGGCGAGGCCCGCCTCGATCTGGTCCATGTGTTCAGTGTAGCTGCTTGTTCATTTTTATTGAACATAGATATTTGTTGAACACGAAGATCTACGCCCGGCGGAGTGGCTCGGCCCGATGTGTCACAGCGATGTCACAAGACCGGTACTCCAACCAATAGTCCAACACACTGAAAGGCCAGTTCAGGGAGGTAGGACATAGTTCGGCGACCTGGGGAAACGTGTCCGCCTGCGAACTGAAAAGCGGAAGGTCGCCGGTTCGATCCCGGCCCTGGCCACTTGGTTTGACCTGCATCGAGACCGTTTACGCACTCGGTTGTTGATTTGATCCGTCCGGTTTCTGTCCGGTCTTCGGCGTGTGAATCTCGGTTGCGTGCAACTGATCGAGGTTGGTGCCGACCTCGTCCAACTCGTCGGCGTAGAGGTCGCTGTAGATGTTCGCGGTGCGGTCGGTGTGCAGTGGCCCATCGTTTTCTGTACGTAGCGCAGGTCGGCGCCGGACTTTCTGGCCGGGCTGGCGTAGGTGTGGCGTAGGTCGCGGATGGTCAGTGGCGCAGGTGTGTTTTCTTCTTGAGGGCTTTGTTCCAGTGCGTGCGTCGGCGCCAGTTTCCCGCAGCAACTTGCCGAGGGAGGTTACGGCTGGCTGGTGGGCAGCGCGGCGGGGGATCCGGGGTTGGAGGGCGTCGATGACGACCTGGGGAGCGGAATGGTTCGGATGCCAGGCGCCGTTGCGCGGGGCCGATCACGATGTGTCCTTCTGGCCTGACCCTGTTCGGTTGGTCCGCGTGCCTTTCAGCAACGGGGATTGGCCACGTGGCTCGCGACGACCGCCTTCTGATCGAGCGTCGCACCGTCGCGCTGTCAGATGTGTCGTCTACATTTGGTTTGAAGCGAACAAGGGAGCCGTGCGTGACCGCAGCACATGCGACAGGCCTGGTCAGGCAACTGCTATCCGAACTCGGCGACGACAACTATGGCCTCGTCTTATACGGGAGCCGGGCTCGAGGCACGTTTCGAGATGACAGTGACATCGATGTCCTTCAGCTTGTTGACGACAACCCGCGTTCGTACGCTGACGGCTCGATGAACGTGGCGGTCTACACGGCCGCCCATCTCACCGCCTTGGCCGAGCGCGGTAGTCTCTTCGTCCGCCACCTGATTGACGAGGGTATCGTTCTTTCGGACCCGTATGATTTGGTCTCTGCCGCGCTGGGCGCCTATCGAGAACCGGCGACTTATCTCCGCTTGAAGACGGAGTTGCGCGTACTCATCGAAGCGATGTCGAAATCTGACGCGACACAATATCGCCCGCTACTGGATAACCTGGCGCGCTTCACTGTCCGTTCCGCGTTGTACGTGCGGACGGCGGAACTTGGCAAGCCAGTCTTCGATGTGGAGGCCGCGGCGCGAGTAGCCGGTATCCCGGATGTAGCGGCCCAGCTTCGGAGTTCAATCGTTGAAGATCTCGCCACACTTCTTGGTAGCGGTATGCAATTGCTGGACGTGCCGTTACCGACAGACATACCCAAGACGCTTAAAGCGATCACGATATGGTCCATCGGCCGCTATCCACTTGTGTCCAAACAGCTGGAGCATGCAATCGCTGGAAATGCCCAGATTGACTACTCCCTCTTGACGCTCCCCCCGTCCTAGTCATGGACCGTTTTTCAACTGCGATTGTCGCGGGCGACGTCCACGGTGAGGTCGCGCCGTTAGAGGCATTGCTCGCCCTAGCCCGTGTACGCAGTCAGCCGCTGGTGCTCCTCGGTGACTATGTGAATCGGGGGCCGCACAGCCGAAGGGTGCTCGAAGCTCTGGCTAGTGCACCTGAATATGAAGAGGGTCAATTTATATTCCTTCGTGGAAACCACGAGCGTGAACTTCTCAAGTTTCTCGATGGCGGACCTCTCGAAGAATTCGCTGCCCATGGAGGCCTTGCTACCATCAAGTCCTACCTGATGGAAGACATCACAGATGATCCCGCACGGGCCTTCCGTGAGCGATTCGACGCTCGTCACCGAAGGCTACTGGATTCGCTACCATCCTTTCTTGAAACCCATGACTACCTCTTCTCGCATACTGGGTTCGACCCTCTCGATATATCGCTTCGCACAGATGCCGCAGTGGCTGGCCGTGGCAATCCAAGAATCTTCCTTCACAGCGGCCCGTGGCCGCGGCAGCGCACATTCTTCGGCCACTTCATTCAACCGACTGGTAAGCCGTTCATTTCGCGGCATCTCGTATGCCTCGACACGGGGTGCGGCTCCCTGCGTGGGAGACCGCTAACAGCATTCGATATCGCTAACGAGCAAATCCTGCAATTTGATTCCAGTACGGACGCCGGAGATGGGATTGACTAGACCGCTACATTCACTCGAGCAGCTTGCGCGGGCTGTCGAAACCAACGAAGCCATCGTTGCTGTCCACTACGCCTGCGAATCCATCATCACTGCCAAGGATTACCCGCCCGGCGTTGCAAGCATCGCAATCTACGACCTCGGCAGCGGTGACGTCTCCGCGTTCAGTCGTACCGATGCGCCAAAGGGCGTGGCGCCGGCAGACCTCGAACTCGACCTACTCCGCCGGTTCTTCATGCGGCTCGGATCATACCAAGAAGCGCTGGTTATCCATTGGAACATGAATCGGCCAGAGTACGGATTTGATGCACTAGCGGCTCGGCTTCGCTATCTGACGGACCAATCAGAAAGCATAACGATTCCTACGAGGCGAATAGATATCGACGACCTCTTTGTTGAGCATTTCGGCGATAACTATGCTCCACATGGCCGACTCCTCAATATGGCAATGCTGAACCACCTCGACACCCGATCCGCCCTCAAAGGTAAGGACGAGGCCGATCGATTCACCACAGGAGATTGGTCCGCCGCATCGAGGTCATGTGCGAGCAAAGCGAAGATCATCGGCGAGCTTTTTCTGAAACTGATCAATGGAACTGTGAAAACTGCGTCCTCTCCAGGCGTTGTTGGCTTCGCGGGTGCGAGGCTGGATGCTGTGAAGGTCATCGAGCGAATCGCAGAACAATTTGTCCTTGTGCAGCGAAGCCTGCGTAAACACCCTCGCGGCAAGCAGGTGATTGACTTTTCGGACGAATGGGACGATCAGTATCTTTTTAAGGCGCTTCTGAAACTATTCTTCGATGATGTCCGGGACGAGGAGTATGTACCTTCATATGCGGGGTCGAATAGTCGCATCGACTATCTCCTACCGGCGTATGCCATCGGGATCGAACTGAAGCATGCGTCCCAGGCGCTGACGCACAAAAACGTTGGCGAGCAATTGATCGTCGACCGTGACCGCTACAAGGGCATCGGGAACATCGGCCACCTGATCTGCATTGTGTTCGACCCGGGAGGTTGGGTCGATAATCCGCGAGGGCTTGAGAGCGATCTGAGAATCGATGTGTCGCAGCCTGGAATGACGGTCACGGTCGTTGTTGTCGATCGATAGTGGCTGCCGTCACGAACTGGCCGCGCCCAACCCAATTCGTAGAGCCCCCTCCGACGCGTGGAGCCGGTCGAGGTTGACCGCTACCTGGTCGAGCTCGTCGGAATACAGGTCGCTGTAGATGTTGGTGGTGACGGTGGGCGTGGAGTGCCTCATGGTCTTCTGGGCGTAGCGCAGATCGGCGCCCGAGGCGCGGGCGAGGCTGGCGTAGGTCGTGGATTGTCAACGGTGCCAGGTGCGTCGTTTGCAGGGCCTGGGTCCAGTGGGTGTGGCGGCGCCGGTTGTTGGATCGCAGGTAGCTGCCGTTGGGTGAGGTGATGGCTTGCTCGGACCTGAGTTCGGACAGGTAGCTTAGTAAGCTGTTTTGACGCCGAGGCTGGTTAGGATTTCGCGTTGAGCTGCGGGAATGTCGGGTGGAATGTCGGTGATGGTGCCGTTGACGGCCACGGTGC
>Ga0153954_1001186_pt1 | contig 15235 bp, 9 predicted proteins | sample TSFL038MetaG_FD_102277 | JGI IMG/M metagenome (GOLD analysis project Ga0153954, IMG submission 102277) | Attine ant fungus gardens microbial communities from Florida, USA - TSFL038 MetaG | ecosystem: Host-associated > Fungi > Mycelium > Unclassified | place: USA: Florida, Wekiwa Springs State... | reverse complement strand
GGAATCTTTCCTCAAACTGGCGATGATCCAGTTGATGCTCCACCGCCTCGAACCTTCGGGAGCTGAACCTGAATTCCACTACCGCAATGTAGCTTGATACCCCTTATGAGACAGACTCTGAGAGGATGCCAGCCATGAAGAACGCGCAGGGGACAACGTTAATCACCAACGGCCGACTCGTCGACGGCAACGGGGCCGCCCCCATACCGGACGCGGCCCTGATCGTCAAGGACGGCAAAATCGTCTACGCAGGATCAGCCCTCGGCGCCCCCGAGGTTCCTCCTGACGTCCACCGCATCGATGCGCGAGGGGGAACGATTATGCCCGGCCTCGTCGAGGCCCATTTTCATCCCACCTATTTCAACGTCGCCGAGCTTGCCGATCTCGACATCAAATATCCGGTCGAGTACGTCACCCTGCTGGCCGCCTGCAACGCCAAGCTCGCCCTCGAATGCGGCTACACCTCGGCCCGGAGTGGCGGCAGCCTGCACAACATCGACGTCTGGCTCAAGAAGGCGATCGAAGAAGACCTCATCCCCGGTCCCCGGCTTGCCGCCAATGGGCGAGAAATCTGTGGCGCCGGGGGTCTGATGGATTGGAATTCCGACCATTTGAAGCTCGGGATGGAAGGTCTGATCCTTCTGATCAACGGGCGAGACGAAGCGCGCAAGGCCGTCCGCAAACTCGTCAAGGATGGCGTCGAATGGATCAAGACGTATCCCACCGGTGACGCCGCCGCACCGGATACCGCCGACCATCACACGCTGTGCATGACCTTCGAGGAAATGGAAGCCGTCGTCGCCGAGGCCCACAACTACCACCGCAAGGTGACGGGGCACTGCCGAGCCAACCTGGGGATCAAGAACGCCCTCCGCGCAGGGTTCGACTGCCTCGAGCACGCCACGTTCATGGACCAGGAGGCCCTGGACATGATGCTGGCGCGCGACACGCCGTCCGTCCCCGCGCTCCAGTTCGAGTACGCCAGTATCGAGTACGGCCCGAAGTTCGGGATGCCTCAGTCGGTTGTCGACGGCCACAAGGAGACGTTGGAAGGAGGCGCGGAGAGCGCTCGGATGATCCTCAAGGCCGGCGGCCGGCTCGGCATGGGGGGTGACTACGGCTTTGCCTGGAACCCCCATGGAGACTACGCCAAGGAGTTGACCTTCTTCGTGAAATACGTCGGGTTCTCACCTCTGGAAACGCTCACCTGTGCCACCAGGACCGGCGCCGAGATCATGGGGCGAAGTCATGAATTCGGCACCCTCGAACCAGGAAAGCTCGCCGACATCTTGATCGTCGACGGCGACGTGCTCGCCGATATTACCCTACTCGAAGACCGCTCGCGGTTCCTCGCCGTGATCCAAGGGGGTATCGTCAAGGCCGGCCGACTCACTGCGACAGCTCCAATCGCTTGAATGGAAATCACACTTATCGTATTAGAAGAGAGGATCGCCTACCAAGGCCTCATTCCGAAGGCCTTGGTAGGCGATCCCCCCATCAAGTCGCCAATTGAACAACACAGATAACTTACCTGTCCAGGCCGCGAAGCCACCAGCGGCTTTGGAAATCGCCTCAGCCTCTCACTCCACTCCACCTCTGCATTTCCTTTTGTGATTGCGCGACCCGATTTCAGGTGACCTCAACAGAAATCCATGCATTTAGTAATGCGTGACTCTAGGTTCTCCATTTGGCAAGAACCGAAGCAACACAGCCAGACCGTATCAACACAACCATAGTCAGTACCCCTAAATTCGATGATGCCAGACTTCCCACTTGCTGATAAGATAGGATACATATTACATTCAAGACAACTAGTCAACGAAGCCACGCATCCTTCACAGGCAGTGCAAATCATCGGGGCCTATGAGATCTCACCGCACTCTTGCCATGCGGTGAGATTCGAAGCTCGGGTACGCCGTAGAAGCCTCGTGATCAGCGAGGGGATCGGAAAGAGTGCGCGCAGCGGGAACGCTCATGTCAATGGCTTCAGGAAATCAGTGGCTCGCTCGCTTGGCTCGCAAGTCTCCCCGGTGCAATGCGAAGTTCGAAGCTCGTGCATTGCACCGAAGGTATCGGCTCTCACTTAACGTGCTCGAGGATCGGACAACCCCCTCAACGTTCGCGGTAACCACCGACGTCGATCCGATCGGAAAGCTCGTCCCCGGTTCGCTGCGCTGGGCTGTTTCGCAGGCAAATCAGCCTCGGAATCAGGGATCGACCATCGAGATCATGCCATCAGTGCAGAAGTCGATCACGCTTCTCGCCGGCGAGTTGTGTATCAGTTCAAGCATGACGATCGAGAATGCCTCAGGGGCACCGCTCTCGATTATCCAGGCAACACCGCTCACGCGCGTCATCGATGTGGTCAACAATCCAAGAACCTTCTCCGTGACGATCACAGGGCTGAACGCGTCGAGTCCCCTGACCTTGAGCGGCGGGAATGTCCGGAACGGTAACGGCGGTGGAATCCTTGTCGACAACCCGCAAAACATTTACGAATCATCTTCATTTCTTGGAAGGTTGATCCCATGACAGCGGGCGGGAGCCGAAGACGTGTTGCGACCAGCCTGAGTTGCGAGTCTCTCGAAGGCCGACAGCTCCTGACGGCCATGAGTCCAACTCAACAGCCGAAAGCGCCATCGCTGTTCATCGAGCCGCAGGCTGGCCGGGGTCCGATCCTCAAGGCGATCGACTCCGCGCGATCGGAGATCCGGCTGGGAATCTGCAACCTCAACGATCCTCAAATCGGTGATGCCCTCGCCGCCGCGGTCGCGCGCGGGGTGGACGTGAGGGTTATCGTCGATCGAGCCGACTACGACGCCAAGCCGGCCGAGCAGCAGGAAGTCGCTCAACTGATCGCGCAGCACGTCGACGTCGATCTCAGTAATCCAGTCTTTCCTCAGAGCTTCGAAAAGGAGCTCGTGATCGATCAGCGCCAGGTCCTCATCATGACGATGTGCCTGACGCCACAGACCTTCGAAGACACGCGCGATTACGGGCTGATCGTGACCAATCCGGGGATCATCGGAGAAGTCACATCCGTGTTCGACACCGACTGGGCCTTCTCCGCTCCTCCCGGCCAACCGACTCCTCCGTATAACCCGACTCCTCCTCTGCACTCCTCGAGCTTGATCTGGGGCCCGACTGACGCGACCGCCAAGCTCTCACAGTTCATCGAGTCGGCTCACCGCTCAATTAACGCCACCACCGAGATCCTCAATGATCCCTACCTCGAGGGTCAACTGATCGCGGCGGCGCATCGCGGGGTGCGCGTTCGCCTGATCGCTCCGATTGTTCCCCGCGAAGGCGCATCCAATGCCGATCAGCTTGCGTTCCTCGCTAGCCAAGGCATCAACGTCCGCGTGACGACCGAACAGGCCCCCCCGCCCAACGCCATGCCTTACATGCATGCCAAGACGATGGTCATCGACAGCAAAACGGCCTATCTCGGCTCGATCGACCTCGACACCACGGAGACCAGCCTGGACCGGGAGCTCGGGATCATCTTCCGGCAGCCGGTCCCCGTGAGACAGCTCAACGCCCAGTTCCAGGCCGATTGGAACTCGGCACAGATTCTGCCGAATTGAATCTCTCACGATCTTATTTGATCATGATTCGCAGGGCGACCACCGCTTATCATTCATTGATATCAAGACGGTGGCCACCCTACAAAAGCCTTCAGCCCAGGGACCAGCCCTTACGATAGGGGAGGGTGATAAACGCGTCGGCTTCGGGGGCGTTGGTGGCGTGCATGCCGAGGGCATCCCACTCGAGCTTCTTGCCCACGCGGTAGGCGACGTTCCCGAGGTGATTCGCTTCGGTGAGCCAGCCGGCGTACTCAAAGTTGCAGGTGGTCGCCGCGCCGGTTTTGCAGGCGTGGATCCACTCGGCGTGATGTCCGAGGGATTTGGGAATGAAGGGATCGGGGCGCTTGAAGTCGCGGAATTTTTCCTCGGGCAGAAGCTTGTGCTTGCTGTAGTCAGAGAGGAGCATTCCCTTCTCGCCGACGAAGAGGACGCCACTGTCCCATTTGGGGATGGCTCCCGTGCGCCAGGGTTCGGGTTTTTCCGCCCCTTGATACCAACTCAGTTTGACGGGGGAGAGATCCCCTCGAGCCGCATATTCGTACGTTACCCTCATGGAGGCGGGGGCAATCTCGGGATGAGGCGGCGGTCCCGCGGCCTCGATCGTCTTGGGGACCTGGAGTTGGAGCGCCCAGAACGGTAGGTCGATCCAATGGCTGCCCAGGTCACTCATCGTGCCATTACCAAAGTCCCACCATCGATACCACTTGGGACCCGGGAAGTAGACCTCGTGGAACGGGCGAGCAGGCATGGGCCCGACCCATAGATCCCAGTCGAGTCCGGCGGGGACGGGGGTCGCCCCTTCAGGCCGCTCGAGCACCGTGACGATGTCGTGGTTTTTCGCGGCATCTTCCGGCGACTGCCGACCCCACGCCCGGCCGACCCACACATGCGCCTCACTCACCGGACCGATGGCTCCGGACTGGATAAGCTCGACGACTCGGCGGTAGTTATCGCCGGCGTGAATCTGGGTCCCCATCTGGGTCGCCACTTTAGCACGCCCCGCGGCAAGACGGATCGCTCGAGCTTCGGAGATGGTGTGCGTAAGCGGCTTCTCGCAATAAACGTGTTTACCCAACTGGAGTGCCGGTAGCGTGGCGAAGGCGTGCGTATGCTCGGTCGTGCTTACGACGACGGCGTCGAACTCTTTCGCGTGCTCGTAAAGTCTGCGGAAATCTTGGAACCGTCGCGCCTTGGTGTGAAGCGACGAAGCACGCGCGAGCGCCGGTTCGTACACATCACAAAGCGCGACGATATTTTCCGTAGAAACCGAGTCGAGATTCGCCCCGCCGCGACCACCGGTGCCGATCACCGCGATATTGAGTTTCTCGTTCAATCCCCGCCCCCGCACGATCGCAGGCGCAGCGAATGTAGCAACGGCCGCTCCCGCCACCGCGCGTCCGAATCGCCGGCGCGAGAGACGAGACGGCCTGTTATCCGTGAACGAAGAATCGCCGAGAGTCATAAGGGTCAGCTCCAGGATTGCCCATCCGGTCAACAGCGAGCTTCCACGGAAGACGCTCACGCCTGCCTATGATGGGTCGCGCGTTGGACACTCGCAAGTCCTCAGTCCTTGCCCAAACCCGAGATGCATTCAGGCCTGACGAAAGGCCGGGATCACCCTTAATCAGACACGTAGACGCTCCTCCGCGCCGAGGCGAGGATTAATCCCGAAACTCGCCGAAGGAAACGGAGCCGGCATGCGTCAGACGCAAAGCCGGCCTCCGTTCCGTGGCCCCAAACAAGGGTATGGCCCAGGACCCACACCGCAGCTAAGATCATGTCCCAGGGTGAACAACAATCCGACTCATGACGCGTTAGGCTTCGATCTTCGATCCGGCGCGTTCGAGTCGTCCGATCCGTTGCTCCATAACTGTGATATCACACTGGCTCCGGCGAAAGATCCGACCATGCTTTATCGTTGGACGGTCGCGGCCTCGATCCTCCTCGTCGCGCTCTCGGCGCAGGCCGAAGAGTTTCGACCACTCTTCAACGGCAAGGACCTCTCGGGATGGGTTCCCGAAGGCCAGGCGGAGCGTACCCAAGACGGCAACGTCCGTCCTGTCTGGTCCGTGAGGGATGGGGCTATCGTCTGTGAAGGCAAGGGGTTTGGATTCCTCCGCTACAATCGCGAGGAATTCAGCGACTTCGCGCTCCATCTTGAGTTCCGCATGGCACCCGGTTGCAACAGCGGACTCGGCATTCGCACCCGCAACTTCGAACCCGAGCACTCCCGAGCAACTCGACCTTCCATCTACAGCTACGAAATCCAGCTCCTGGACGACGCGGGCAAAGCCCCCGACGTTCACAGCACGGGCTCACTCTATCGTTACGTCGCCCCCAAGGAAAACTCGATCAAGCCAGCCCGCGAATGGAACCAGATCGACATCGTCTGCGTCGGTCCTCGGATCAAAGTGACCCTGAACGGCAAAGAGATCATCAACGTCGATCAAACCGAGATCGACGCGATCAAAGCAAAGCCGCTCAAGGGTTATGTTTGTTTGCAAAACCACGGCGGCACGATCGAGTTCCGCGATATTCGCATTCACGAAATTCACTGATCCAGCCTTCTTAGACAACACCCCGCCGAGCTCGCCGGGCAGTCTCAGGCCTGGACTCCCGGCCAATAATCCGCAGACTCCACGCAAACAATTCAAGTCTCCCAGTCTCTGAATCCGATCAAGTTGATGACGGGTTCAACGTGAGCGTTCAAACTCGCGTTGACCCGTCGAAGATCCTTGGTCGCTTTGCCCATTCCAAGGCAAGCGGTTCGAGGACCGTGGAGCGTTCTGTCCCACACCCTTTGATTTTCGCTCCCTGGACGCTCATGCCACTCCGAGCAGGACTTACCCCAACCTTCCCTAGCCAGGCTGCGCGCGTTTCGCGTGACCCGATCACGCGACGGGCGACCAAGAACGACCTCTGCTGCGTTCGGAAGCGAAGGGAGGCTGCCTCATGAGCAGTCTCGTCCTCAAAGCCGTGTTCCTGGTGATGGTCACGCACGGCATCCGTTGGTTGGGCCGTCGGCTCGGGCCTCGACGAGGGGGCCTGATCCTGGGACTGCCCATTTCCACTGCGCTCGTGCTGGTGACCTGCGGGCATGAGCGAGGGCTCGATGATTCTGCGGAAATGGCCGAGGCCTGTTTGCTCGGGCTGGTCGGCGCGGTGGTGCTCCCCCTCGCGTATGCTCGTGTTCTTGGTTTCGGCGGACGCTTGCCGGCCGCCACGGCCGCCGCGATTGGTGCCTATGTTGCGGTCGCTTGGGGCTTTAGCCTCTTACCTCCGCCCGGAGCTCTCGCCTGCCTCGCGATCGCCATCGCGGCGGTTTTGGCAGCCTGTCGTGCTTCGAAACGCATTCCGACAGCCAAGGCCGGCCGAGGCTCGCTCGTACCCTCGCATGTACATTGCCTGGCGCTTCGGACGGCGGTGCCGGTGGCCTACCTGGTGATCGTCGAGACCCTGCGGAATTCGTGCGGGCCCAGGTGGGCGGGACTGATCAGCCCCTTCCCGGGCATGACCCTGGCCATCCTGATCGTGACTCACCTGGAAGGAAGTGCTTCGGAGGCCACCCGAATGGCGCGGGCGCTTCCTCCCGGGAGTTGGGGCACGATCGCCTTTCTGGCCACGTTTCGACTCTGTAGCCCCATGGTCGGCTTGATCTGGGCGACCGTTGGCGGTTACCTGCTGGCAACCATCGCGCTCCTCGCCCTTGCCTGGAGCCGCCCAAGCCCACTGCTCTTCGTCAAAAAGACTCGGTCCCGGCTACCCGTGAAGCCTACACAGTCCCGGCTGAAAACATACACGCCAAACCACATAAACACTCGACGACGGCGAGCCTGCCGACAGCTCTTCCCGCTGGTCGAGCCGATCGGACTTTGACCGCACGGCTTCTACCGGAACGATTCGTCAGCCCGGCCGGCTTTGACCGGGCTGACGCGTGCTGTCGAAGAAAGACTTTCTCAAGCCAGGAGGGCTTGGACGACCTTCGCCGGTTCGACGCCGGTCAGCTTCTGGTCGAGGCCTTGGAAACGGAACGTGAACCGCTCGTGGTCGAAACCGAGCAGTTGCAGCACGGTGGCGTGGAAGTCGTGGATGTGCACCGGGTCCTTGACAATGTTGTACGAGAAGTCGTCGGTCTCGCCATACACCGTGCCGGGCTTGGAACCACCACCAGCCATCCACATCGTGAAGCAGCGCGGGTGATGGTCGCGTCCGTAGTTGTCCTTGCTGAGTCCGCCTTGTGAGTAGATCGTCCGGCCGAACTCGCCCCCCCAGATCACCAGGGTTTCATCGTAGAGACCGCGCTGCTTGAGGTCTTGGATCAAGCCCCAGCAGGCCTGATCGACGTCACGGCACTGGTCGGGCAAACGGCCCGCGACGTTGCCGTGCGTGTCCCAATTGTTGTGGTAGATCTGGACGAAGCGAACGCCCCGCTCCACCATCCGCCGGGCCAGGAGGGCGGTGTGAGCGAACGAGCCGGCCTTCTTGGCCTCTTCGCCGTAAAGCTTATAGGTCGATTCCGGCTCGTTGGTGATCGCGGTCAACTCGGGGACGCTCGACTGCATCCGGAAGGCCAGCTCGTACTGCTGGATCCGCGTGTGGGTTTCGGGATCACCCGCGGCCTGGTACGTCATCTCGTTCAAGGTCTTGAGACCGTCGAGCGTGCGGCGGCGAACCTCTGAAGAGACCCCTCGAGGATTGTTGATATAAAGAATCGGGTCGCCACCCGTACGGAACGAGACTCCTGCATGCTCGCCCGGCAAATAGCCTGAAGACCAGAGCCGCGCCGAGATCGCCTGCACCTGCTCCGTATTGCTCGGACGAGCGACCAGCACGACGAAGGTCGGTAGGTTGTGGTTCTCAGACCCGAGGCCGTAGGAAACCCAGGACCCGAGGCAGGGCCGCCCCGTCACCTGGTTCCCGGTCTGCATGTACGTGATTGCGGGTTCGTGGTTGATCGCATCTGTGTTCATGCTTCGGATGAAGCACATATCGTCAACCATTTTGGCCGTGTGAGGCAGGAGTTCGCTGACCCACATGCCGCTCTGGCCGTGCTGTGCGAACTTGTACTTCGAAGGGGCGATCGGGAACCGGGCTTGTCCCGACGTCATGGTCGTCAGGCGTTGGCCTTTGCGCACCGAGTCGGGGAGATCCTTGTCGTACCACTCTTGCATCTTCGGCTTGTAATCATACAGGTCGAGTTGCGAGGGGCCGCCGACCATGTGGAGATAGATGACGTGCTTAGCCTTCGCCGGAAAGTGAGGGCCGCCGACCGGTCCGGTGGGAGCCGCAAAGGCCGAGTTCCCCAGCCGATCCCCCAGCAAAGAGCTGAGCGCCGCCCAGCCGACCGCATTGGCCCCTCGGCTGAAGAACTGCCGGCGCGTCTCGTTCCGGACCCATTCGTGGAAAAGGCTCATCGTCCCGATCTCCTGGAAATCTGGCTCGGTCGCGACCGCTTGTTTCGCCGCCGCGGGGTGATCTCAGCCACCCCGCGGACAAGGTTTACTTACTTGTTGAGAACCTCGTCGAGGTTCATTAACTCATTGGCCAACATCGTCCAGGCGGCCAAGGTGGAAGGCTCGAGCGCCGGGTCCGGCTTCGATTCGCCTTCGGTCAAAAGTGCCTTCGCGTCGTCGGGATGAGCGCGATAGTAGGCCAGCAGGTCGTCCAGGGAGGCATTCACCACCGGCACTTCCTCGGCTCTGAGAGCACGGGACAGCAGCCGCTTCGCCATGAACTCGACCGGCCCAGACGGGGCGGCTCCCCCGTCTTTAAGAGCGTGTTGGGCGAGGTTACGCGCGGCCTCGACGAACTGCGGGTCGTTCAAGGTCACCAGGGCCTGAAGCGGCGTGTTCGTCCGCTCTCGGCGTACGGTGCACGACTCTCGGCTTGGTGCGTTGAAGATGTCCATCGAGGCTGGTGGGGCGCTTCGCTTCCAGAACGTATAGAGGCTGCGGCGGTAGAGGCTTTCACCGCTGTCACGGCGATAGTCTCGGGTATTGCTACCGATCATCGCGACGGCTTCCCAAACTCCGTCGGGCTGATAGGGCTTCACGCTCGGCCCGCCCAGCCGCTCGGCCAGGAGACCGCTCGACGCCAGGGCGTAGTCGCGAACCATCTCGGCGTCCATGCGGAACCGGGGACCGCGCGACAGAAGCTTGTTCGCGAGGTCCTTCGCGAGTTTCTCCGGGGAGGTCAGCGCCGCCTGTCGGTAGGTGGCCGATGTGACCAACAGTTTATAGAACCGCTTCAGATCCCAGCCCGACTCGCGGAACTCGACGGCCATCCAGTCGAGCAACTCGGGATGGGAGGGGAGCTCTCCTGTAATCCCGAAATCACCGGCCGTACGCACGATCCCGGCGCCGAAGAGTTCTTGCCAGATCCGGTTCACGGTTACGCGCGTCGTCAACGGATTTTCGGAACGCAGGAGCCACTGAGCAAAGCCGAGCCGGTTCCTCGGCAAGTCCGCCGGCATCGCCGGCAAGGCCGCGGGGGTGCTGGGCGTGACCTTGTCGCGTCGCTTGTCGTAGTCGCCACGATGAAGCACGAAGGCCATCGCAGCCTCGCCCTTCTCCTGCATAACGTGGGCGACCGTCGCCTTCGACTGAATCGCGTTCTTCTCTTGCTCGAGTCCGGCGACCTTGGCCGTCGCTTCGGCATAGGGCTTGTCGAGCGTGCTCAGCCAGAAATCGAAGAGTTCGTTCTTCTCAACGTCGTTTCTTTGCTCGGCGGACTTGCCCAGCAACCAGGCTGCGCGGGTCATCTTCGCGAGCCGTTCCACCTCGGGAGCGGCCAAGGCCTTGCCGTAGATCCGGAGATCCTCGAGGAGCAGGTCATCGAGCCGGGACGAGGAATGCCTTTGCGCTAGCTTGAGGGGGATCGTCGTCGAGATCGTACTCTTGAGGGCGTCTGCTTCCACGTTCTTTTCTTGAAGCTGCCCGTTGATGTAGATCGAGACCCCCGCCGCTTTGCCAGATCCGTCATAAGTGACGAAAAGGTGGTTCCACTCATTGGGCTTGAGCGGTGTCTTGGCGACAACCTTGAGGGCATCGTCCGGCCAATGGTGGATGATGTGGGCACCGACCTGGTTGTTCTGAAGCCAGAGGTCCCAGCCCCGGAAGTCGTGCTGGTCGTCCATGCGGGCGAAGATCGCCCCCGACATGCCAGTCTTGGGCAGCTTCACCCAGGCGCCATACGAGAACGGTTGTCCTTTATCGAAGTCACCGGGCTCGGCCACTTCGGCAACGCTTCTCGCGTGGGCCTTGAAAGCGGAGGCCGCTACATATCCTGGTTCCCAGGCGGCTGAGGCCAGAGCCACGGTCCTCGGTTTGCCGTCCACCGTCAGGTTGAGGGCGTTGCCCGTGCCCTCGTTCAATTGGGCGTGGAGCCGCATTCCCTCGCTCGGGATCAGCCCTTCCAATGCATGGGGATCCGTCTGTGCGAGCCATTGATCGAACTCGCCACGCCCCGACTGCTTTCGCGCCTCGACCCCCTTCTTGGCTTCTGCGATCAATCCGGTGAGTGCGTCCCAACGACCGCGGTCTTCCTCCTTGGGAACCAGGAGCGTCGGCGGCGTATCCTTGATGTTGCCGTCCATCGCGGCCTGAGTCGTGTTATTGAAGAAAGCCGCCATCGCATAAAACTCTTTTTGCGAAAGCGGATCAAACTTGTGGTCATGGCAGACAGCGCATCCCGCGGTCAAGCCGAGGAACACCTGGGAAGTCGTCTCGGTGCGATCGCGGGTATAGAGCACGAGGTATTCCTCGTCGATCGCCCCTCCTTCACTCGTGGTGATGTTGCAACGGTTGAAACCGGAGGCAATCCGCTGGTCGAGCGAGGCGTTGGGGAGAAGGTCGCCGGCGAGTTGCTCGATCGTGAACTGGTCGAACGGCAGATTTCGATTAAAGGCGTTGATCACCCAATTACGATAAATCCAGTTCTCGCGATAGTTGTCGATATGGATGCCGTGGGTGTCGCCATAACGCGCCGCGTCGAGCCAATATCGCGCCCGGTGTTCCCCCCAGCGCGATGAGTTCATGAGCTTTTCCACGAACTTTTCGTAAGAGTCGGGGGCTGAGTCGGCGACGAACGCTTCGACCTGCGCTGGTTCGGGTGGAAGACCGGTCAGGTCCAGGCTCAACCGACGAGCCAACGTTCGCCGGTCGGCTTCGGGTGCAGGACTCAGGCCGTTCGCTTCGAGCTTTGCCAGGATGAACCGGTCGATTGCGTTCCGACTCCAGGATTCATTCTTGACGGCGGGAAGCGCCGGCCGAGTCGGAGCAACGAGCGACCAGTGGGGTTGATACTCGGCTCCCGTGGCAATCCAGCGCTTCAGAAGCTGTTTCTGTTCTTCCGTCAGCTCTTTCTTGATCGCCGGCGGGGGCATGACCTCGTCGGCATCGTGCGAGAAGATCCGCGCGATCAACTCACTCGAGTCGGGATTCCCCGGCACGATCGCTTGGGATCCGACGGCCGCCTCGCGGCGATCGAGCCGGAGGTCGGCCTTGCGGCTGGCACTATCAGGTCCATGGCAACGGAAGCAGGTCTCAGACAAGATCGGCCGGATGTCGCGGTTATATTCGATCGGCTCGTCACCGAACGCTATCCCGGACGAAACACCGAGGACCGACAACACCGGTAGAATCCAGGTTGATAGTCGCCTCATCATTATTAACACACCCTCTACCTAGGTCGGACGGCGAGATCACGTTCGGCGGGCTCGCTCCCTCCATCGGGCGATGGATGGGCAAGGCATTGGTTCAGGCGGGGTCAATCAACTCTGATTATACACAAACCAAGAGACAAGGGAAACCTCCTGGCAAATCGACGAAACATTCGACAGAAGCGCTCTCCGAATACTCGTCATTTAATACAAGGCTAAGCTGGCAGTGAAGCGGGACGAATCGAAGAGTCACTCCGTGAGAATTGCAATCCGACCGATCCGTTTGACGTCAGACGCAAAATATCTTCACGATCCATGTTCCTAATGTCAGGCCACCGTACCGCTCGACATGCTTTTGAGCGACCCCCGAGCGAGGTAACCTTACTGGCAATACGGACGCTCTCATCGTGTGGTTCACGGGATTTAGGCCGGCTCTACTTTGAAGAGGCGCCGCCGATCAAGACATGTCGCGGATGAAATGAAGTGATTTGACCATGATACCCCACGGCGAGTTTAGCAGGCGATTCTTCACCTCCCACGGGTTTGTTCCGACGGGGCAGTTGGGCCACTGGCCTGATTGGCTGGTCTGGGAGCACATGATCGGTCACGCGATGGTTTGGCTCGCCTTCATGGCGATCCCGGTGATACTTTGGCGCATCGGTTTCAAACGGCCGAGTTTCGTGCGAAACCCCGGTCTCGTACGAGCCTTTGCGAGCGTCATCGCCCTCTGCGGAATCGTTCACCTGATCGACCTGCTTTCTTTCTATCATCCCTTCGATTGGCTCTCGGGACACCTCCTCGTCGTTACCGGTGTCACCTCCTGGGGCGTCCTCGGAGCCCTTTGGCGGGCCTCGCCTGACCTGATCTCGTTAAAAGGCCCGGGCGAGCTCGAAGAAGAGATCACGGCAACGACCCTTGAACTTCAGGTGGCCTTGTCCGAGCTCCAAGCTCTGGTCGAGTGCATACCGAACGCCGTCTGGACCGCGCGACCTGATGGCAGCACTGACTCCTGCAACAGCCGCTGGCGCGAGTTGACGAGGGACTCCGGCGGCTTGTCCTGGGAAGCGGCCGTTCACCCCGACGACCAGGCTCTGGCTCGAGACGCGTGGGCGAGTGCGGTGAGTTCCGGTCTCGCTTATGAGCACAAGATGCGGTCCAAGGCTCGGGAATCGGGGACGTTCCGCTGGTACCTCTGCCGCGCAGTACCGCTGTTCAACGAGTCGGGAATGATCGTCAAATGGTTCGGTACCGCGACCGATATCGACGACCAGGTCCAGGCCGAGGAATCGCTCAGACGTAGTGAGGCCGAACTGGAGGGCAAGATTCGCGATCGCACCGATGAACTTGCCCGAATGAACCACTCGCTCCAGACCGAACTGATCGAGCGCCGAGCCTCGGAGGCAAGGCAGGCGGTCGAGCTCGCGGTCTCAGGGATCCTCATCGAGTCGCGTACCCTGGAAGAGGCGATCCCTCAGCTCCTTGAATCGATCGGCGCGGGGTTGAACCTCGAGGCCGGTGAATACTGGCGGATCGATCCTCATTCGGGATCGATGACTCGGGAGCTGACCTGGACGCGACCGGTCCCACTCAGCCCGATGTCCTCGGCGAAATCCCAGGTGTTGACATCGGCGCAGGGGCAGGAGCTCGCCGAAAGGATCTGGCGGAGCGGTCATCCCTGCTGGGTGGGATCCGACCAGCCTCCCGACCTCTCCTCGCCGACTTCCCCTCCGTCGAGGACGAACCTGTGGGGCGTTGGGTTCGGCTTGCCGATTATCAGCGAGACGGAAAAGCTGGGTGCTTTGACGTTCTCGGTTCGCGAGTGCCCGCCGAACCGCACCTCGTTGCTCGAAACGCTCGAGATCATCGGCCGTGAGGTCGCTCTGTTCATCGAGCGCCGCAGAGCCGAGGAAGCACTCTGCAATAGCGAACAACGATTCCGCGCCGTCTTCGACCACGCTTTCCAATTCGTCGGCCTCACCACTCCAGACGGACTCATGGTCGAGGCCAACGAAACCGTGCTCAAGTTCGGCGCGTTGGACCGTGCGGAAATCGTCGGGATCCCCTGCTGGGAAACTCCGTGGAACCATTCCGAAGCCAGCCGAAACCGTTTAAAAGAGGCAATCGCGAACGCAGCAGCCGGTCACTTCGTGCGGTACGAAGGGTCGATCAAGGGCCCGAACGGCAAACTCACGCCCATCGACTTTTCCGTCAAACCCCTCACGGACGACTCGGGCCAGGTCGTTCTGCTTATCCTCGAGGGGCGCGATATCACCTTACAGAAGCAGGCCGCAGAGGCGCTCCGGCAGAGCGAGGAGCGGTTCCGCAAAGCCTTCGACGCCGCAGCCATCGGCATGTCCTTGGTTGCCCCCAACGGCCATTTTATCCAGGTCAACCCCGCACTCTGTGAGATGATCGGATACTCGGAGGAAGAACTCCTCGCCACCGATTTCCAGGCAATCACCTACCCCGACGATCTCGACGCCAATCTCCACGAAGCGCAACGCGTGCTTGCCGGCGAGATTTCCTCATATCGCATTGACAATCGTTATTTCCACAGAGATGGACACATCATTTGGATCACCCTCGACGCCTCGTTGGTTCGCGATGAGAAAGGACAGCCGCTCCACTTCGTCGCTCAGATTCAGGACATCACTCGTCAGAAGCAGGCGGAAGACGCCCAACGCCTCAGCGAATCGACGATCCGGAGCTTATTCGACGGCTCCCCGTTCATGATGGGCATCGTCGAGCTTCATGAGGATGACCTCTTCCACATCACGGGAAATGCAGCGGCGGATGCGCGATTGCGCGAATATGGTATCGATTCGAGCCATGCTCGCTATGGTAAAGAAATGCAACTACCCGACACAGGGTGCCCCAACAGATTCTGGCGATCAGTTGGGTGAAGCCCAATAGAGATTCCAATGGTCGCTGTATGTCAGGCAACAGAGCTCGGCCATTTTGTTGACGTTGTCGACCTCCCACCGCGCTC
>Ga0153954_1001185_pt1 | contig 15261 bp, 12 predicted proteins | sample TSFL038MetaG_FD_102277 | JGI IMG/M metagenome (GOLD analysis project Ga0153954, IMG submission 102277) | Attine ant fungus gardens microbial communities from Florida, USA - TSFL038 MetaG | ecosystem: Host-associated > Fungi > Mycelium > Unclassified | place: USA: Florida, Wekiwa Springs State... | reverse complement strand
GGGTTCGGCAAGAACGGGCGCGTCCTCTTCACCGCTTCCGGCCGGGCGCTCGAGACGGCGTTCACCACCATGCGGGTGCTCGGGAACGACTCGATCCTGGTCGCGGGCTACCTGCGCGGCCATCTGACGCTGCTGAAGCTTGACGCCAAGGGCAGGCTCGACCATCGCTTCGGTGACGAGGGCATGGCCTCGGTGCCGATCCCGCGCTTCGGTTTCTGTTGTCAGGGGCGGGCGCTGCTGCGGCCGCTGGCGGGCGGCAAGATCCTGATCGGCAGCGAAGCCTCGCGGCACGGTGAAGGGCCGCTGGCGCTGGTGCGCCTGCTGCCCGACGGCAAGGTGGACCGCTCGTTCGGCGAGGACGGGAAGGCGGTGGGGACCCCGAGCGGCGGCAAGGAACCGGCGGTGCAGCCGGAAGCCCTCGCGGTGCAGGGGAACGGTCGCATCGTCGTGACGGGCTACCGCGAATCCGTCAAGCCCGACGGCAAGGCGACCCCCGTCTTCGCTTCGGTCCGCTACCTCGTGAACGGAAAGCTCGACCGCGGGTTCGGTGATCGCGGCATCCAGCTGTTGGGGTCGGCCGGAGGGACGGCGGGCCAGGCGGCGCTGTCCGGCCCCGACGGCCGCGTCGTCGCGGCGGGCGGGGCGCTCGCCGGGGGCGCCTTCCAGAAATCCAGCCTCCTGCTGACCCGCTACCTGCCGAACTGATCCGCAGCCGGAGCGTCGATGCCGGTCTTCGCAACGGTAGCCTGCCGACGGGTTGGCAAGGCATGAATTCCGGTCCCGCCAGGCGTCCCGTCGTCCTTTCGGCGCCCTCGTCCTCACGCTTTCCCTGGTCGCCACCGCAGCCCTCGCCGCTGACCCCACCGACAGGGTATTCGGCACCGACGGGATCGCCGAGATCGAAGCGCGGGTGCAGACCGAGGAAGGCGGCGAAGAGGTCGGCGGGATTGCCTATCTCGCGCCCGGTGGCGGCGCGAGCACGCTGCCGCCGTCTCCCCGCTCTCCCACGGAGGTCACTCCTTCGCCGCCGCGCGGATCAGGCGGGACGGATCGCTCGACAAGAGCTTCGGCGAGAACGGCCTCACCCCCTACATCAGCGTCCACCGCCGCAGGGGGGAAACGTCGGGCGGGGTGCTGCAGGGAGAAGCGGTGGCCCGACAGGGCGACGGCAAGATCCTTGTCGCGGGCTACGGAAGGGGCAGGCTCGACCGCAGCTTCGGCGAGCACGGCAGGGTCGCTTTCGCGAAGCCGGGTGCGCGGGTGCCGAGCTATACCTCGTACTTTGCGGCGCCCTTCGCCGTCGACCAACGGGGCCGGATCGTCCTCGCCGTCCCGCTCTTCCCGGAGGGCTCCGAAGGGCCGATCGGCCTCCTCCGGCTGCTGCCCGACGGCCGCCGCGACCGCTCCTTCGGCAGGTCCCGTTATATGGAACGGGCCCCAATCGACGGGCGTGAACCGTCACCGCGCGAACGCGGCGTCAAATTCTTCAACTTCGAACCCCAGGCGGTCGCGATCGACGGCCGCGGCCGGATCGTGGTGACCGGCGGCGAATCAGCCCCCTACACGCGCGGCCAGGTCGAACCGGGACACGAAGTCTTCACCTCCCGCCGCTTCCTCGTCGACGGCCGCCGCGACAAGTCCTTCGGCGAAGGCGGCGTCTGGGACACCAACCTCCCCGGCTCCCAGAGCATGGCCCGCGCCGCCCTGACCCAGCCCGACAGCCAGGTCGTCGGCGGCGGCTCGATCCAGATCGAACGGGGCGAGGGGAACGGGCCGGGCAATACCGCGATGTTGTTCACCCGGTACCGGTAGCGGCGTTCAGCCCTGGCGCCTGAGGACCAGGGAGCCCTTGGCGGTGAGGCTCCCGGCGGCGGCGGTCAGGGAGACCGTCGACTTCGGCTTCGCCTTCGCCGTCAGCTGCACCTTTGCCGAGACCGTCCAGGTCGCGCCGGGGTTCAGCACCGGCAGCTTCTGCTTTTCCGGCTTGACCAGGACGCCGCGCGGTGCCTTCAGCCGCAGCGAGCCCGCCGTGCTCGCCGAGCCACCGTTGTTGGCGACCTTGATCCGGACCGTCTTCCACTTGCCGGCCTTCAGCTTCAGCGGCTTCGGCTTGGCGATCGAGAGCGCCGCCGGGGCCTTGTGCGAGGTGGGCGACGGCGCCTGGCCCTGGCCCTGGTTCGGCGCCGGGGCCGGGTCCGTGGGCGGCGCCGGCGCCGGGACGGCGATCGGGAAGAACAGCGGCTGCCCCAGCGCTTCGAAACCGTTGCGCACCTGGGCCACGGCGCACGAGAAGGGCTGGTTGACGACTTTGGGACCGCTGCCTTCGAGGGTCGTCGTCGTCACGCTCGCCGACCTCGTGGCCAGGCCCGTGGTCCCGTTCTCGACTTTGGGTTCGCTGCTTGCCGACGGCGAGAGCACCCAGGCCACGGAATCCGGCTGCAGGTAGAAGTAGGTGATCGCGAAGGTCGGGAAGACGTTCCCGCTGCCGATCACGGAGAGGGCGCAGGCGCTCGTACTGGCGAGCCCGACGTCCATCTCCATCCCGTTCGGCTCGGCTTCGGTCCCCGGCGACGGCAGCGCCGCCGTGGTCACCTTGAAGATCACGCGCCCGGTGTCCGAGTCGTATTCCGCCCGCGCGGCGAGGATGTCGGCTTCCGCGGGGATCGCCGGGTTCACCGGCGCGGTCGCTTCGCCGACCCGGAGCTCGGCCGAGGCCGTCGCGGCGACGGCGAGCGCCGCCAGCAGGGCGCAGGTGAGTACGGACGGGAGGAGGAGCTTGCGCGCACGGTTCATGTACGGGGGACGCTGCCACGCCCTCCCCGCGACCGGAAGGGGACCCAGGTCCCCTCTGGAGGGGGCTCGGGTCCCGGCCCGCGGAGGGCGCCCCGCGCTCAGCCCTGCCGATCCGACAGGTACCGGACCACCGCCAGCACCCGCCGGTGGTCCGCCGGCGCGGGCTCCAGCCCGAGCGCCTCGTACACGTGCGAGACGTGCCTGACGACCGCCTTCTCGGAGATCACCAGCCGCTCGCCGATCGCCGCGTTGCTGCGTCCCTCCGCCATCAGCTCGAGGACCTCGCGCTGGCGCGGGGTGAGCGCGGCGACGGCGGTCGACCCGCTGCGCTCGAGCAGCGCCGCGATCACCTCGCGGTCGAGCACCCGGCCGCCCTCGCCCACCCGGCGGACGTCGGCGGCGAAGCCGCGCCGGTCGGCGACCCGCTGCTTGAGCAGGTAGCCGACCCCGCCGCCGTCGGCGCCGACCAGCTCCACCGCGTGCCCGCGGACGACGTGGCGCGACAGCACCAGCACCCCGATCTCCGGCAGCTCGCGGCGGATCGTCAGCCCGGCGCGCAGGCCCTCGTCGCTCTGCGTCGGGGGCATCCTGATGTCGGTGACGACGACGTCGGGCCGGTGCGCCCGCGCCTTGCGGAGCAGGTCCTCCGCGTCGGCGGCGAGGCCGACCACCTCGAAGCCCTCGCCCGTCAGCAGCGCCGCCAGCGCATCGCGGAGCAGCGGCTCGTCCTCGGCGATCAGGACCCGCATGGGAGCTCCGCCCGCAGCAGCGTGCCGCCGCCCGGCGGGCTGCGCACGTCCATCCGGCCGCCCAGCGCGTCGACCCGGTCCCTGATCGTGCCGCGCGGGGCGGCACCCCCGCGACCGTCGTCCTCGACCTCGATCAGCAGCGTGCCGTTCGCCCGCGCCAGCGACAGCCGCACCCGCTCGGCGCCGGCGTGCTTGAGCGCGTTGGCGAGCGCCTCGGAGAGGACGAAGTACGCGCTGGTCTCGACCGCGGCGGGCGGGCGCTCCGCCTCGAACTCGATCTGCCGTTCGACGACGCCGGGGTGGGAGGCGGCCAGCTCGTCCGCCGCCGCGTAGATGCCGCGCTCGACCAGCACCGGCGGCAGGAGCCCGTGGGCGAAGGTGCGCAGCTCCTCGACCGCCCCGGCGAGACCGCGCTCGAGCTGCGCGAGGCGCTCGCGGTCCCCGGCCCCCGCGGCGGGCCGCTCGCGCAGCTCGTTCGCCGACATCGCCAGCAGCAGCAGGCGCGTCTGCAGGCCGTCGTGGAGGTCGCGGGCCAGGCGGCGGCGCTCGTCGTCGCGCGCGGTCACCGCCCGCGTGCGCAGGTCGTCGGCGAGGCGCTCGCGGTCGAGGGCGAGGGCGACGACGCGCGCCGCCGCCTCGACCACGCCCTGGTCGGCGATCAGGGTCGAGTCGTAGACGATGGTCCCGAGCGGCTCCCCGCCTGCCGCCGCGACCTCGACCGCGACCCGCCCGGGGTCCGCGGGAGGAACCGCGATCGGCTCGCCCGCGGCGTCGACGAACCGCCCGCTCGCCGGGAGCCAGAGCGCGAACTCGAGCGAGGGATCGCCGAGCGTCGCGGCGAGCGCCTCGGTGACCAGCGGCCGGCCGCCCGCGCCGGCGGCGATCCGGGCGGGCAGTTCGTCGATCGCCAGGGTGCGGCCGAAGCCGCCGCCGAGCATCGTCGCGAGGAAGGCGAGCGGCACCGCGGCGACCACGGCGAGCTGGGCCGTGATCGTCCACGGCAGCCAGGGGTCGGTGACCGACAGCTCGCTGATGAAGTGGCCGCTGGCGGGGACGAAGAGGACGGCGAAGATCCCGTAGCCGAGCACCGGCGCGACGCCGCGCCGCCGGGCCGGGTCGACGGCGCGCCACCGTCGCCAGAGGATCGCCGCGGTGGTCACCATCACCACCGAGCCGGCCGCCCACTGTGCCCACTGCGCGATTTCCGCGACGCGGGGCTCGTCGGCGATCTGGAGCACGGTCGTGGGACCTTCGGCGCCCCCGCCGAAGAGGAACTGCGGCGCCTGCATGACCGTGCAGACGAAGTAGGCGGCGATCACCGTGGCGAGGCTCGCGCGGCCGCGCACCCGGCCCGAGGCGAAGGCGTGGAGCAGGTGGACGACGATCGCGAGGGGCACCGTCTGGGCGATCAGCCCGGCGGCGACGAGCGGGGCCCGGCCGGTGTTGACGAGGCCCGCGACCAGCCAGATCAGGCCGCCGAGGATCATCAGCGGGCCCATCCGGTTGGCGGGCCGGCGCAATGCCGCGGCGACCCCGGCGCCGACGTAGACGACGGCAACCGCGGGCACGATCGCCGACATCCAGGCCGGCAGGGGGGAGGGGGTCGACGCTGACAGCGCCAGCTCGACGCAGGCGAGGACGAGGGCGGTGGCGGCGAGGAGGCCGTAGGCCGGGACCAGCGAGGCGCGGTTCACACCGGAAGGATCGTGGATCGCGCGGGGCGGCGCGCGCCTCGGGGCGCGTGCGCCCGGCTCCGATGGGCGCCTTCGGTGCCGCGACCGGCGCCGCCCCGCGGGGCGCTCAGCCGCCGCGCGGGGGGTCGTCGCCGAAGAAGCGCGACCCGCAGATGCCGACCAGCTCGACCAGCCCCCAGATCACCAGGAGCGAGCCGCCGCAGAACGCCGCCAGGCCGGGCGAGACGTAGGCCGCGATCGCGACCAGCACCAAGGGCGCAAGAAATCGCTCCATCCCACCATCATCCTCCGTCCACCCCCTCGAAAGCCACCACCCGCAGGGCGACGGTGCGGCGCGTCGATTCACCGGCCGCGGTGGCGACGACGATCGCGCGGTGGCGCCCGGGTGCCAGGGCGCGGTGGGCGAGCTTGGCGCCGAGGTTGACGATGCTGCGCCCGGCGGGGCGCCGGCCGAGGGTGAGGTTCAGGGTCTTCGGGGCGCCCTTGATCTGGACGCGGACGATTGCGGGGCGGGAGAGGCGGAAGGCGAGGCGGGCGCGGCGCGCCTTGCCTGCAGCGTTCACGACCAGCGCCCGCGGCGTGAGGCGGACGCCGCCCAGCGTGAGGTGCGCGGAGGCGACCGGCCGTGGCGAGGGTCCGCCGAGGGTGCCCGCTCCGCCGCCCTGGTCCTCACCTCCGCCCGTCCTCCCGTTCCCGTCGCCAGGGCTCGTGCCGCCGCCCGGGCCTTCCTCGCCACCGCCCGGTTCCTCGCCACCGCCCGGGCCTCCACCGCCGTCACCCGCTTCTTCCCCGCCACCCGGCGATTCGCCGTTGTCGACGACCAGCGTGAAGTTCGCTGCCGCGGTGCCGACCAGGTCGTCCATCGTCACCGTGTAGGCGGTGCTCGGTTGCGGCGCGGTCGGGGCGCCGGTGATCCGGCCGCTCGCGGGATCGAGCGTGAGCCCTTCCGGCAGCTCCGGCGCCACCGAGAACGACGCGTCGCCGGTCCGCCCGACGGCTTCCGGGGCGAGGTCGAGCGCGTCGCCAACTGCGGCCGTCGTCGCGGCCGGGTAGGTCAACGTCGGCGCCCCGAAGCCAAGGGCGGCGATCAGGTAGCGGGAGTAGCCGGACCCGACCAGGACGTCGGCGCGGCCGTCGTCGTTGACGTCGCCGAGCGCCACGGTCGCGGTCCCGGCGGGCGGGTCGAGCGGGCCCGAGAAGTAGCCTTCCGCGTACTGCCCGCGGATCAGGAAGCCGTCGGCCGGGTCCATCGATTCGCCCGCCGCGGGGCTCGGCAGGGTCAGGGCGCCCCGCCCGCCGGCGACGCCGTAGACGACGCCCACCTCGCCGACGCCGGAGACGCTGCCGCCGGGGGTCAGGTAGCCCGCGAACGGGGCGGCGGTCACCGTGTCGTCGATCCCGTCGCCGTTGACGTCGGCGCCGCCCGCGACCGACCACCCCGCGTGACCCGCGACCGACCCCTCGGCCGGCCCGTGGACGACGAATCCGGTCGCCGCCGGCAGTCCCGTCGCTTCCAGCGTCACCGTGCCGCCCGTTTCGCCCCCGTAGACGACGTAGGCGTCGCCGTCGCCGCCCGCCGACCAGGGCGCGCCGATCACGACGTCGTCGTAACCGTCGCCGTTGACGTCGCCGGTCCCGGCGACCGCGAACCCGGCCCCGTCGCCGGCCGCCGCGGAGTCGATCATGAAGCCGGTCCCCGGATCGATCCCCGACCGCGACAGCGCGACGTTGCCGCTCCGGTCGCGCGCGCCGTAGACGACCGCGCCGTAACCGTCGAAGGTGGTGCTCGCGTAGGGCCCGGCGTCGCCGACGACCACGTCGTCGATGCCGTCGCCGTTCACGTCCCCCGCCATCCCGACCGCTTCCAGGTAGCCGTTGTTTTCGGCGCCGAGGATCGCGAAGCCCTCCCCGTGGCCGGCGAGCGAGTCGAGCTGGACCGTCGGCCGTTCCCCTTGCCGCCCGTAGACGACGAAGGCCGCGCCGGTGTTGTACGGCGGGACGGGGCCGGTCGGGTCGTAGCCGCCGTCGCCGATCACGACGTCGTCGATGCCGTCGCCGTTCACGTCCTCCCCGCCGGCGACCGAGATCCCGGCGTTGTCGACTTCCCCCGGCGCCTTCAGCGTGAAGCCGACGCTTTCCGGCAGCCCGGCTTCGGTCAGTTCCACGGTCCCGTTGTGCGGCCCGCCGTAGACGACGAAGGCGCCGCCGTAGTTGTGGGCGATCCCGTTGGCGCCGACGATGACGTCGTCGTAGCCGTCCCCGTTGACGTCGCCGGCGTCCGCCACCGCCCGGCCCGCGAGCAGGTTGGACCCGCCCGGCGTGGTGATCCTGAAGCCCTGCGAGGCCGGGATTTCGCCGTTCGCGGCGAGCGTGACCTTCGTCGGTTCGCCGTCGCCGGTGCCGTAGATCACGTACGCCCCGCCGCCCTTGCCGATCGGATCGCTGGCGCCGACGATCATGTCGTCGATCCCATCGCCGTTGACGTCGCCGACCGCGACGCTGGAGCCGAACCGGGCGTTCGAGAGCGGTCCGATGACCTGCGGGTTGGTCGTTTCCAGCGCCTGGACGGCGCCGCTCTGCTGGGGCAGCGCGGCGGCGGCGGGGCTCGCGCCGGCGAGGAGCGCCAGGGTGGTCGAGGCGAGCGCGAGCGCGGCGAGGGCCGGGGCGCGCCGGGCGCGGGCGATGGCGAGGTGGGCGATCGGCGACCGGGCGCGCGGGCGGCGGAGCATCGCGCCAGCTTGTCCCGCCGGCCGCCTCCGCGCATCGGCCGACCCCTGCTGATCTTTCGCGTCGTACCCTCCGAGGCGATGGCCGGGGACCTACTGGAGCGCGAGTCGGAGCTGGGGGCGCTCGGCGCGGTCGTGGCCGCGGCGCGGGCGGGGCGGGGCGGGGTCGCCCTGGTCGAAGGGCCCGCCGGGATCGGCAAGTCGCGCCTCCTCGAGGCGGCGCGCGCCGCGGCCGCGGCGGCGGGGATGGCGCTCCTGCGGGCGACCGGGCGCGAGCTCGAGGCCGAGGCGCCGTTCGCGGTCGCCGCCGAGCTCTTCGAGCCGGGGCCGGGAAGCGCCGGCGGCGCGCGCGGGCGCTCCGGGTCGCCGCCGCCCGACCCCGGCGCCGAGCGACCGTACTCCCGGTCGGCCGCTGCGCTCCTCGACCCCGCCGCGGCGCCCGCCGACGCGCAGGCGCTCGTCCGCTCCCTCTACTGGTCCGCCGTCGACCTCGCCGGGGACGCCGGCCTCGCGATCGTCGTCGACGACGCGCAGTGGTGCGACCGCCCCTCGCTCGCCTTCCTCGCCCACCTCGCGAGCCGCCTCGACGAGGTGCCGATCGCGCTCCTGATCGCCGTCCGGACGGGCGCGCCGGCCGCGGGCGCCGACGCGCTCGGGGCGCTGCGCGCCGCCGCCGGGGAGCTCGTCCGCCCGCGCCCGCTCGGCCCCGACGCGGTCGCGACCCTGGTGCGCGCCGCGCTGCCCGAGGCCGAGGACGCCTTCGTCGCCGCCTGCGGCGAGGTGACCGCCGGCAACCCGTTCCTGGTGATCGAGCTCGCCCGGATGCTGCACGCCGAAGCGGTGCCGCCGACCGCCGCGTCGGTCGCCGCGGTGCGGGCGCTCGTCCCGGAGACCGTCATGCACACCCTGCTCACCCAGCTCGGCCGGCTCGGCGCCGAGGCCGAGGCGCTCGCCGGCGCCGCGGCGGTGCTGGGGGACGGCGCGCCGCTGCGCCAGGTCGGCGCCCTCGCCGGGATCGACGCCGCTGCCGCGGAGGACGCCGCCGACGCCCTCGCCGCCGCCGGCATCCTCGCCCGCGGCGAGCCGATCCGCTTCGCCCACCCGCTGATCGCGACCGCGGTGCGGACCGACCTCGCCGAGTTCGCCCGCGCCCGCGCCCACCGCGAGGCCGCCGATCTGCTTGCCGCCGAGGGCGCGCCGCCGGGGGAGGTCGCGGCCCACCTGCTGGCGACCCGGCCCGACGCCGACGCCTGGGTCCTGGCGACCCTGCGCGACGCCGCCGCCCGCGCCGTCGGCCAGGGCGATCCCGCCGCGGCGGCCCGCCTGCTCGCCCGCGCCGTCGCCGAGCCGCCCCCGCCCGACGCCCGCGGCGAGCTGCTGCTCGAGCTCGCCGAAGCCGAGGCGCTGGCCGGGGACACCGCCGCCGCGGCGCGCGTCGAGGAGGCGCTAGCGGCACTGCCCGCGGGGCCCGCACGGGGGCGGGCATTGCGCTCGCTGGGCCGCATCCGCCTCGCCGCCGGGGAGCCCGCGGTCGCCGCCGGGGCGCTGGAGGAGGCGCTCGCCGCGCTCGACGCCGACGGGGCGGAGGGCCAGGCGATCCTCGGCGAGTACCTCACCATCAACCGCTTCCAGGCGCCGCTACTGGCCGCCGCCGAGCGCCGCCTCGGCCCGATCGTCGCGGCGACCCGCGCCGGGCGCCCGCCCGAGGACCCCGTCCTCCTCGTCCACGCGGTGCTCAGCCTGGCGCTGGCCGGGGCGGAGCCGGGACAGGTCCGCGAGCTCGCCGGGCGCGCCGCCGGGCGCCTCGACCCGGACCTCGACGTCGCCGCCTGGTCGCTGCCCAGCGGGATGCTGGTGCAGGCGCTCTGCGCCGTCGACGCGACCGATCTGGCCGACCGGATCGCCGCCGAGGCGTTGGCCGCGGCGCGCCGGCGTGGGTCGTTCATCGCCGCCACCTCGGCGAGCTTCCACCGCGCGATCCCGCGCTTCCACCGCGGCGAGCTGACCGACGCGCTGGCCGACCTCGGGCAGGCCCAGGCGGCGCGGGAAGAGGGCTGGGACGCGGCCGTCGCCTGGCCGCTGTCGTTGCAGGCGCACCTCCAGCTGGAGCGCGGCGAGCTCGGTGCGGCGCGGGAGTCGGTGGCGATCGCGAGCGCCCCGGCGGGGTCGATGGAACGCGCGCTACTCGACTTCGCCGCCGCCGCGGTGGCGCTCGCCGAGCGCGATCCGACCGCCGCGCTCGCCGCCGCCGAGGCCGCCGGCGCCCTGCTGGGCGACGAGTTCGGGATCGACAGCCCCGGCCTCGTGCCGTGGCGGCGGCCGGCGGCGCTCGCCGCCCTCGCGCTCGGCGAGGAGGCGCGCGCCCGGGCCCTGGCCGAGGAGCAGTTGGAGCTCGCCCGCACCGCCGCCGCGCCGCGCCCGCTCGCCCTGGCGCTTCGCACCGCCGCCGCGGTCGGCGCCGGCGATCCGGTCGAGCTGCTCGAGGAGGGACGGGCGGCGCTGGACGACGGCGAGCCGCGGCTCGAGCGTGCCCACGTCCTCGCCGCGCTCGGCGCCGCGCTGCGCCGCGCGGGCCGCCGCCGCGACTGCCAGGAGCCCCTGCGCGAGGCGCTCCAGCTGGCCGACGCGATGGGCGCCCGGGCCCTGGCCGAGGCGGCGCTGGAGGAGCTGCGGGCGACCGGCGCGCGGCCACGGCGGGCGGCCTTCACCGGCGTCGAGTCATTGACCCCGGCCGAGCTCCGCGTCGCCCGCCTCGCCGCCGCGGGCCTCACCAACCGCGAGATCGCGCAAGAGCTCTTCGTCACCGCGAAGACCGTCCAGACCCACCTCTCGAGCGTCTACCGCAAGCTCGACGCCGGCTCGCGCCAGGACCTGCCGCGGCTGCTCGGGCCGGAGAGCGTCCCCGCTGCTAGCTGAGGCAGCTGACCGAGGCGACGAGGCGCCGCGAGGGCTTCGCGCCGCGCGTGCTCACGGTGACCGACCAGGCGCGGTCGCCGCGCGGTTGGTCGGCGAGGACGGCGAGCGAGCGCGGGGTGCCCTTGCCGCCGAGCGAGTAGCCGCCGGCGATCGCGGTCGAGCCCGCCGGGCAGCGGGCGACGGCGGTGGCGTTGCCGTCGGCGCCGAGCGCCACCGGGGTGCCGGTCGCGTGGGTGACGTGGCCGGCCTCGCCGCGCGGGCCCGCCGGACCGCGTTCGCCGGGCGCTCCGCGCTCTCCCGCCGGGCCGCGCTCCCCGGCCGGCCCCGCCGGGCCGACGACGGGCGGCACCGCCGCTTCGGGTTCGACCATCAGGCACCCGCCGCAGCCGACCTGGTCGCCGTTCGGCGCGGTGACGAGCACGTCGCGGGGGCCGGTCGCGGCGCCGGGGGCGACGGTCACGGTCGCGTCCAGCCGTTGTTCGGTTCCCGGGCCGGGGGTCGTCACCGTCACCCCTTCGCCGGGGATGGAGACGGTGCCGCCCGCCAGGCCCTGGCCGAAGATCGCCAGCGTTCGCGGGCCGGCGCCGGGCGCGGCGGCGGGCGGGGTGAGCCCGGAGATGGCCGGGCCGCGTTCGGGACAGGGACGCTCGAAGGGCAGGTCGGCGACCGCGAAGTCGGCCTGGGTCGAGACGCCGTCGAGCACCCAGGCCAGGCTCGGCGCGCCCGCCGCGCGGGTCAGGTCGAAGGAGCCGTTGCCGGGCGGGAACACGTTCGGCTGGCCGATGTCGGGCGGCGGTGGGCTGAAGAAGTTGGAGTCCCCAGGGGCGATGGTGTCGGTCGCGACGCCGAGGTTGACCCAGCCGAAGCGGACGCTCGCCGCCCCGGTGGTCACGTTGTAGGTGGAGCAGACGATCCCCGTCGTGACCGTAGGGCCGGTGGCGGCGGCAGTCGCCGGCGCGCCGAGCGCCGGGCCGAGCAGCAGCGCCGGCAGGGCGAGGAGGGAGAGGAGGCGTCGCACCCGGAAGGCGATCACGGCGCCTCCTTCGCCGTCGGCGCCGCGTTCCCCTGCCCGGGCCCGCTGCCCTGCCCGGCTCCCGCTGCCGCGTTCTCCCGCCCGGCCCCGTCCCCATCCCCGCGCTCCGCCGCCAGCGCCAGCTCGATCGCGCGGGTCAGGCTGACCCAGCCGCTGAACGGGGCGCTCGCGCCGGATCCCCCGGTCAGCGTCCCGGCGGGCGACTCGGAGCGCGGGTCGAGGTCGAGGATCAGGCGCAGCGGCGTCGGAGCGGCAACGGACATGGCGTCGACCATCGCCGCTCCTCCCGCCTGCCGCATCGGTCCGCGCGCCTGATCTTTACGCCCCGACCCCCCGAGGTTTGCCCCCGTCGCTCGTGCACTTATGGGCGCCACCACGCCCATAAGTGCACGAGCGACGGGGCGGGCTCCCCGTCCGCCGAGAGCTTGTGTGAGTCTTCTCCGGAGTGGAAGCTCCGGTTTAGCGGAGCGCGCGCTCCGGTTCCTGCTATGGTGCCCGCCATGAACCGGAGCGATCACCCCCACTTCAATCCGTGGCTCGCCCTCGTCGTCGTCTGCTTCGGCCAGTTCATGGTCGTCCTCGACGCGACGATCGTGAACGTCGCGCTGCCCGCCATCCAGACCGACCTCGGCTTCTCCGACACCTCGCTGGCCTGGGTCGTCAACGCCTACACGCTGTTCTTCGGCGGCTTCCTGCTGCTCGGCGGGCGCGCCGCGGACCTGCTCGGCCGGCGCACGCTGTTCCTCGCCGGCGTCGCCGTCTTCTCCGCCGCCTCGCTGTTCAACGGGCTGGCCACCTCGGAGACGATGCTGATCGCCGGCCGCGCGGTCCAGGGCCTCGGCGGCGCGATGCTCTCGCCCGCCGCGCTCTCGGTCATCACCACCTCCTTCGAGGAGGGCGCCGAGCGCACCAAAGCGCTCTCGGTCTGGGCCGCGGTCGCGGCGGGTGGCGGCGCGGTCGGCCTCCTGCTCGGCGGCTTCCTGGTCGAAAGCCTCTCCTGGGAGTGGATCTTCTTCGTCAACGTGCCGGTCGGCGTGGCGATCGTCTTCGCCGCCCTCAAATGGGTCCCGAACTCGGTCCAGGAGGGCGCTCTGCGCCACTTCGACCTGGCCGGCGCGACCACCGTCACCGGCGGCCTCGTCGCCCTCGTCTACGCGATCGTCGAGGCCTCGAGCTGGGGCTGGGCCTCGGGCAAGACGCTCGGCGTCGCCGCCCTCGGCATCGCCCTGCTCGTTGCCTTCGTCGCGATCGAGCGCCGCTCGCCCGCGCCGCTGGTGCGGCTGGAGCTCTTCAAGCTGCGCTCGCTGGCGGTCGGCAACGGCGTCTTCCTCCTGGTCGGCGGCGGCCTCTTCGCGATGTTCTACTTCGCCTCGCTCTACCTGCAGAACATCCTCGGCTACTCGCCGCTGACCACCGGCCTCGCCTTCCTCCCGGTCACCTTCGGGATCGGGATCGGCGCGACGATCGCCGAGAAACTGATCCCCCGCGTCGGCCTCCGCCCGGTCCTCCTGACCGGGATGCTGGTCGCCGCCGCCGGCCTCGCCGTGCTCGCCGCGACGACCAAGGTCGGCGGCCACTACCCGGGCATCGTCGGCGGCCTCTTCCCGATGTCGATCGGGATGGGGGCGACCTTCGTCTCCCTGACCCTGGTCGCGACCACCAACGTCGAGGCGTCCGACGCCGGCCTCGCCTCGGGGATCTTCAACACCTCCCAGCAGATCGGCGGCGCGCTCGGCCTCGCGGTCCTCGCCAGCATCGCCAACTCGAAGACCTCCGACTTCCTCGCCGGGATCGTCGGCAAGCCGACCTTCCTCGACCACCAGGAAGCGCTGGTGTCCGGCTTCCAGACGGCGTTCGTCGTCGCCGCGGCGCTGGTCGCCGTCGGCACGGTCCTCGCCGCGGTCCTGCTGCGGCGGCGCGACGTCGCCCGGATCGAGTCGGGCGAGGCGGTCCCGGTGCCGGCGGCGTAGGTCGGTGGCGGGCGACGTCGACAGGCTCGCTCGGGGCGCGTGACCGCGCGGGATACTCTTTCCCGGATGGCAGCGGGGGAGAGCGCAACCGCACTTCGCGCCGACGCGGCGCGCAACCGCGAGCGGATCGTCGCCGCCGCGGTCGAGGTCTTCGCCGAGCGCGGGCTCGAGGCCTCGACCGCGGAGATCGCCGCCCGCGCCGGCGTCGGCGAGGCGACCCTCTTCCGCCGTTTCCCGACCAAGGACGACCTGGTCACGGCGATCATCGGGGTGCAGTTCGCCGAGTCCGCCGCGCTCGCCGAGTCCTGCCTCGAAGACGACGACCCCTGGCGCGGGGTCGAACGCTTCCTCTACGGGATGGCGGAACGCGCGGCGCTCGACCACGCCGTCTCCGGCGCGGCGAAGGAGAAGTGCGTCGCCTCGCCGAGCCTCGCCGGCGAGCGTCGCCGCATCATCGACCTGACCTCGCAGCTCGTCCGCCGCGCCCAGAAGGCGGGCGCCATGCGCGACGACATCGCGGGCCAGGACCTGATGTTCCTGATGTCCGCCGTCGCCTCGCTCGCCGACCTTCCCTTTCCCGGCCTGCGCGCCGACCTTTGGAGGCGTTACCTCGGCATCTTCCTCGACGGCCTCCGCCCCGCTGCCGCGACGAAGCTCCGCCCCGGCGCCCCGCCGCGCAAGCTGATCGAAACGCCCGAAGCCGAGTAGGGAATTTCGCGCCCGCCCGGCGCGGTCCGCCGGGTAGCCTTGTTCCCATGACCACCTCACAGGAGCTTTTCGGCGACCAGCACGTCCAGCGCTACATCGAGACCGACGGCGAGGAGGGGTACGACTGGCGCAACGGGACGAAAATCCTGCTGCTCTTCACCAAGGGGAGGAAGTCCGGTGAGGAGCGGGCGAACGCGCTGATCTTCGAGCCCGACGGGGACGACTACCTGATCGTCGCCTCGAAGGGCGGCGCCCCGACCCCGCCCGCCTGGTTCCTCAACCTCGAGGCCGAGCCCGACGCGGTCGAGGTCCAGGTCAAAGGCGACCGCTTCAAGGCGCACGCCCGCACCGCCACGCCCGAGGAGAAGCCGCGGATGTGGCAGAAGATGGTCGAAGCCTGGCCGGACTACGACAGCTACCAGGAGAAAACCGACCGCCAGATCCCGGTGGTCGTGCTCGAGCGCGCCTGACCGCCCGCGTTCGCAGTAATCACCGCATAGCGAGGATTTCTGCGAACGCACCTCGCGGGGCGACGCCGTGGCCGCGGCGCTAGTTGACGAGCCCCGAGACGTTCCGAACGCCATGAGATAGGTCCGGGTCCCCCGAGAGGCTGTGGGTGTTGACGCCCATGACCGCAAGGAGGACCCGGAATGCAGCACCGTAACGCCCCGC
>Ga0153954_1001184_pt1 | contig 15265 bp, 13 predicted proteins | sample TSFL038MetaG_FD_102277 | JGI IMG/M metagenome (GOLD analysis project Ga0153954, IMG submission 102277) | Attine ant fungus gardens microbial communities from Florida, USA - TSFL038 MetaG | ecosystem: Host-associated > Fungi > Mycelium > Unclassified | place: USA: Florida, Wekiwa Springs State... | reverse complement strand
GTCACCCGAAGAACGCCAGCTGCTGACCGGTCTTTTCGACCGCATTCAAGGGTCTGCCAATGTACCGCGCGACCCGGAAGCCGAGGCGTTGATTGCAAACGCCCTCAAGGCGCAACCCTATGCGCCCTATTTCCTGACGCAGGCCGTCCTCGTTCAAAATCAGGCTTTGGAGGCCGCCAACAAAAAGTTGGAAGACCTGCAGGCGCAGCTCAATTCGATGCAGCCGCAGGGTCAGCCGCAAGGCGGCGGCTTTCTGAGCAGCCTCGGCTCGATCTTCGGTGGCGGGCCTTCGGCGCCGCCTGAGCCACCGCGCCCGGCCCAGCCCCTGCCCGGGGGCCCCTGGGGCCGGCCTCAGCAGGCCCAGCCGCAATCCTATCCGCCGCAACAGCCGCCTTATCCGCCGCAAGGCGCACCGTGGGGCGGCCCGCCTCAGGGCGGCGGCGGCTTTCTGAGCGGTGCCTTGCAGAGTGCGGCGGGCGTCGCCGGCGGCGTCCTGCTCGCCGATTCGATCCGCAATCTCTTCGGTGGCCATGGCGGCGGCCTGGGCGGCCTCGGCATGGGCACGGGGACGACCGGCCTCGGCGGCGGCGGCGAGACGATCGTCAATAATTATTATGACGACAACGCCGATGGCACAGATAATACCGACATCTTTGATACAGATAACAACTCGGATGATTTCAGTAGCAACGATGACGGTTCATTCGACGTATAGTTGCTAGAGTTCACGTAAACGCGAGCCTCGCCGCATCCACGGCGAGGCTCTTTATTTATTACTGTCAATTTTCTGGCAGCTAGACCGGAACGATTTTGCCCCCCGCCCGTTATTACCGCGCGCGCATGGGCTATCTGGCGCGCGGATCGCTCAAAATCGGGGAGCCTATGACGGTCAGCCGCGCTCGGCCGCGCGCCGGTGAAAATGAGCGCCGGCCGGAGGCATGGTTCATGGACAATGGGCTTGTGGCCGGCAACGCTGCCTCGGCAGCGCCGGAACCGGCGCGGGACTGGGCGCTCTTTCTCGATCTGGACGGGACTTTGCTCGATATCGCCGCGACACCGGCGTCTGTCGTCGTGCCGCCCGATCTCGTCAGCGACTTGCAGGGCGCGGCGCGCGCATTGAACGGCGCCGTCGCCATCGTCAGCGGGCGGGCGCTCGGCGATATCGACGGCCTGCTGAACCCTTTGCGCCTGGCCGCCGGCAGCGAGCATGGCGCGATTGTGCGCTTGCCCGACGGCACCGAGGAACAGCTCGGCAAGCCTGTGCCGCACGCTTGGGCCCAAGCATTGCTGGACTTGCAGGCGGCTTGCCCGGGCATTCTGACCGAAGTGAAGCCGCATAATGTCGTCGCACATTTCCGCAACGCGCCCGATGCGGCCGACAAAGTGATGCAGCTTGCCCGACAGCTCGTCGCCCGGGCACCGCAGGAATTCGAACTGATGGAAGCAAAAATGGCAGTGGAAATCCGCCCGCGCGCGGTAACCAAGGCACGCCCCGTCCACCGTCTGATGGCGATGGCACCTTTCGCCGGCCGCATCCCGGTCTTTGTCGGCGACGATGTCACCGACGAAGACGGTTTCGAGGCCGTGCTTGCGCATGGTGGGCTCGCGCTCAACGTCGCCATGCGATTTAATGGCCAGCCGCAGGAGGTGCGCGCTTGGCTGAAACGTGTCGCCGATCTTTGAGGCTTGGCGTCGATGCAATCGCTTGATCTCGCCGCCATCGGCAATTGTGCCGTCGCAAGTCTTATCGACCGCGCTGGCCGTCACGTGTGGTTTTGCTTTCCGCGTCTCGACGCCGATCCGGTCTTTTCGGCGCTCGTCAACGGCGACGATCCGCAATCGGGCTTCATGGATGTTGTCGTCTGCGACGCGGTCGAGGCGAGCCAACGCTATCTGCGCAACACCGCCGTGCTCGAGACGACGATCACCGATCGCAATGGCGGCCAGGTGCGGATCATCGATTTCGCCCCGCGCCTGCAGCGTTTCGGCCGCAGCTTCCGCCCGCCGATGCTCATCCGCCGCATCGAGCCGCTGACCAAACGCGTGCGGCTCGCGGTGCGCATCCGCCCGCATTTCAATTATGGCGCGACCAAGCCTGCCGTCAGCTTCGGCAGCAATCACGTCCGCTATGCTGGCGGCCAGATGGCCTTGCGCGTCACCGCCGACATGGCGGTCGCCTATATTCTGGAAGAATCCGAATTCTCGCTCGACCGGCCGGTCAATCTCTTCATCGGCCCGGATGAATCGGTGCCCGAATCCCCCGATTCCCTGGCGCAGAATTTTCTTGCCGCGACGATCGAGGACTGGCGCGGCTGGGTGCGCGGCCTTTCGATCCCCTTCGAATGGCAGAACGAAGTCATCCGCTCGGCGATCACGCTGAAGCTTTGTAGCTGCGAGGACACGGGCGCGATCGTGGCCGCGCTGACGACCTCCGTTCCCGAGGCGCCGCATACGGCGCGCAATTGGGACTATCGCTTCTGCTGGCTGCGTGACGCTTTCTTCACCGTCGGCGCCTTGAACCGGCTCGGCGCGACGCGGACGATGGAAAATTTCATCCGCTTCGTCATCGACGCGGTCTTGCGCTCGGACGATATCGCCATCGCCCCGCTTTACCCGATCTCGTCCGGAACGAGCTCCGAGGAACGGATGGCGGCGTCGCTCATCGGCTATCAGGGCATGGGGCCGGTGCGCATCGGCAATGCCGCGGTCTCGCAGATCCAGAATGACGTCTACGGCTCGATCATCCTGACTGCGGCGCAGATGTTTTGGGACGCGCGGCTCACCTACACTGGGCTTTCGACGCTTTATCAGCAATTGCGCGGCATGGGCCGCGTCGCCGCGCGCTGCGCCATGACGGTCGATGCCGGCCCGTGGGAATATCGCGAGCGGGCGAGTGTCCACACTTATTCGGCCGCCATGTGCTGGGCGGCGCTGCATCGCCTCGCCTTGATCGCCGAGCGCGTCGGCCAGGCAGCCGATGCCGCCGAATGGGAAGGCCTTGCGAGCAAATTGCGCGCGGAAATCCTGACGCGCGCAACGATGCCGGATGGCTGGATTTCCGGCGTGCTCGACGCGCCGGTCGCCGATGCGACCTGCCTGCTGCTGCCGGAAATCGGGCTTTTGCCGGCGAACGATCCGCGCGTCGGCAAGACGCTCGATGTCATCGGCAAACGGCTTCTGCGCGACGGCTTTGTCATGCGCTATGACGAGGCCGACGATTTCGGTCGCCCCGAAACGGCGTTTCTCGTCTGCACCTTCTGGTATGTCGATGCCTTGGCTTTGGCCGGCCGTCGTGCCGAAGCGCGTGATATCTTCAACAACGTACTCGCCGTCCGCAACGCGGCAGGCCTGCTCTCCGAAGACGTGCTCTCGGGCACGCGCACGCTCTGGGGTAATTTTCCGCAGGCCTATTCGCATGTCGGACTGATTCATTCGGCCGCGCGCCTGTCGCGCGGCTGGGAGGAGGCTCTATGGCGCGCGTCGTGATCGTGTCGAATCGCGTGCCTCTGCCGTCGAAAGGCGCCAAGGCGGGCGGGCTGACCGTCGCCCTGAAGGATGTGTTCAAACAGGGCGCACTCTGGCTCGGCTGGAGTGGCGAGATCGCGGCCGAGACCGCAACTTCCGCCAAGCTTCACAACAGCGGCAAGCTCGATTTCGCCACGCTAGACCTGTCGGAGGACGACTACCGGCGCTTCTATGTCGGCTTTGCCAATTCGGTTCTCTGGCCTCTTCTGCATTTCCAGCCCGGCCTGCTCGAATTCGATCGCGAGGATTTCGAAGGCTACCTGAGCGTCAACCGCACCTATGCCAAAGCGCTTGCCGAACTGTTGCGGCCGGATGATCTCATCTGGGTGCATGATTATCATCTGATCCCGCTTGCCGATGCCTTGCGCGCGCTCGGCGTCAAGAACCGGATCGGCTTTTTCCTGCACGTGCCGTTCGTGCCGGCAAGCGTCTTCGGCGTTCTGCCGTCCGCCGAGAAGCTTTTGCGGATGATGCTGACCTATGATGTCGTCGGCTTCCAGGCGCGCCAGCATCTGCACGATTTCGAGGATTGCCTTTTGAGCTTCCTCAACATCGCGCGTCAGTCGGGCGAACCGATCTGGTATGAGGGCCGCTCTGTCGTCGTCGACGCCATTCCGATCGGCATCGATTCACGCGGCTTCGCGCGCCAGGCGAAGAAAGCCGTCCAGAGCCGCACCGCGCACCGGCTGATCGACAGCATCGAAGGTCATGCCTTCATGATCGGCGTCGATAGGCTCGATTATTCCAAGGGTCTGCCCAATCGCTTCGAGGCCTTTGGTTATCTGCTCGACAGATTCCCCGAGCACCGCATGCATGTGACCTATCTGCAGATTGCCGCGCGCTCGCGCGAGGATGTCGCCGAATATCAGCGCTTGAAACGCGAGCTCGATCGGCTCTCCGGCGACATCAACGGCCGCTACGCCGATTTCGATTGGCAGCCCTTGCGCTATATGACGCGCGCCGTCTCACGCGCGAGCCTCGCGGGATTTCACCGCCAGGCGCGTGTCGGCATCGTCACGCCGCTGCGCGATGGCATGAATCTCGTCGCCAAGGAATATATCGCTGCGCAAGACCCCGAAGACCCCGGCGTTCTGATCCTATCGCGCTTCGCCGGCGCCGCCGAGGAATTGACCGAGGCGATCATCATCAATCCTTACGACCCGGAAGAGATCACCGAGGCGATGCACGAAGCGCTCATCATGCCGCTCGACGAGCGCAAGGAACGGCAGGAAAAGCTGTTCGAAAAAATCTGCCAGACGACGGCCATCACCTATTGCCGCGACTTCATCAATGCGCTGACCGGCGGCACCAACGGCCATTCGGTTACATCACAATGACCTTAGTGCCGACGCCGACGCGGCCATAAAGATCGATCACATCCTGGTTCATCATGCGGATGCAGCCCGACGAAACGCTGGTGCCGATCGTATAGGGCTCGTTGGTGCCGTGGATGCGATAGAGCGAGCCGCCAAGATAGAGCGCGCGGGCGCCGAGCGGATTTTCCGGGCCGCCGGCCATGTGCGTCGGCAGATCGGGCCGACGCTTGAGCATTTCCACCGGCGGCGTCCAATCCGGCCATTCGGCCTTGCGCGAGATTTTCTCGACGCCCGTCCAGGCAAAGCCTTCGCGGCCGACGCCGACGCCATAGCGCAAAGCCTTGCCGTCCTTCTCGACCAGGAACAAAAATTTGTGCTGCGTATCGATGACGATCGTGCCGGGGCGCTCGTGGCCGGCGTAGTCGACCTCCTGGCGCAGATAGATCGGATCAATCGCACGTTGCGGTTGGCCCGGCTGCGTGGCGCCCGGATAGGCAGCACCCGGTTGATTGTAGGCGGCGCTTTGGCCGCCGCTCATCAGGAATTGAAGAAAGCCGCCGCCGTAATTTCCGGCCGGTGCCGCGCTTGCGACCTGTTGACCCTGCGGGCTGTTGTAGGTCTGAGCGACGGCCGGCGCCGCGAGAAAAGAAAGGCCCAAACACGCGGAACCAAGCCGCAGAAACGCGCGCCGCATCGACATTTCATCCCAAACCGCAGGTGACGATGCGCTTTTGTAGCTTAAATTGATTGGTTCCGGTTCGAATCCTAACGTCGTGGTTAGGGAATCGATAATGTTAATCCCGGCTCGGTCAGGGTAAAGAGCGCGTTAAATTGCTCACGACTTGTTTCAGCAAATTCGATGATCTTCGTTGGCCGCGCTGCGTGGCGGTGCTAAGACGAACACGTGACGCGATTCTGGCGACTTTCCCCCTGGCTGGCGATTCTCTTCATCGCCCTTCTCTCGCTGATGCCCGGCGGGTGGCGCCCCTATGCGGGTGAATCGATCTTAACCGAACGCTTTATCGCCTACTTTCTGGCCGCCTTGATCCTGGCGATACGCTTCCCGCGCCCGGCCGCCGGCATCGAGATCGCCGCCTGGCTTAGCATCTTTGCTGGCACGCTCGAAATCCTGCAGCTCCTGATCCCGGGGCGCAACGGCCGCTACGGCGACTTTGTCATGAGCTCGCTCGGCGCGCTGTGCGGCGTGGCCTTCGGTCTGCTCGCGACCATCATCTGGGAGCACTGGCGGGGCAAGCCCGAAGCCGCCGACCATTTCGAGACCTCGGGCAATTCGGAAGACATCGCTCACACGCGGTTATAAACGTCTTCGAGCCGCACGATATCGTCTTCGCCGAGATAAGAGCCGGTCTGCACTTCGATCAGTTCGAGATCGATCTTGCCCGGGTTGGCAAGGCGATGAACCGCACCGATCGGCAGATAGATCGATTCATTCTCATGCACCTGGACGACTTCCGTATTGCGGGTGACTTCCGCCGTGCCGCGGACGACGACCCAATGTTCGGCGCGATGAAAATGTTTCTGCAACGAGAGCCGGGCGCCGGGCTTCACCACGATGCGCTTGACCTGATAGCGCGGGCCATTGTCGATCGATTGATAATAGCCCCACGGCCGGTACGAGCGCTTGTGCTCCAACGCCTCGTGCCGGTTCTCGGCCTTGAGCCGATCGACGAGCTGCTTGACCTTGTCGCCATGCGCGCGGTCGAGCACCAGGACGGCATCCTGCGTTGTGACGACGATGACATCGTCAACGCCGACAACGGTGGTAAGATGTTCGTCCGAACGGATATGCACGTTCTTCGCATCAAGCGCGATGCCATTGCCGCGGATTGAATTGCCGTCTTGGTCATGCGGCGACAATTCATCGACCGCAGACCAGGTACCGACATCCGACCAGCCGATATCGGCCGGCACGACGGCGGCCTTGCCGGTATGTTCCATCACCGCATAGTCGATGGAGATTTTCGGCGCGCGTGAGAACGCATCCTTGTCGAGCAACAGGAATTCGAGGTCCTTGCGCGCTTTGGCCAAAGCCTCGGCCGCCGCATCGAGTACCAGCGGCGCACAACGGCGCAATTCCGCTTGCATGACATCGGCACGGAAGATGAAATTGCCGGCGTTCCAGAGATAGCCATCGGCGACATAGCGCGCCGCCGTTTCGACATCCGGCTTCTCGACGAAGGCTTCGGCCTTCAACACCGTGCCGTCACCGAGCACCGGGGCGCCGGTCTTGATATAGCCATAGCCCGTCGCGGGCCCGGTCGGCTTGACGCCGAGCGTGACGATATAGCCGGCCGCGGCCGCAGCGGCGGCTTCGCGACAGCAGGCGAGAAAGGCGGCGCGATCCTTGACGACGTGATCCGCAGCGAAAATCGCAACGATCGTATCCGGCGCAATCTCCGCTGCAAGCTCCGCACCGACGGCGACCGCGGGCGCGGAATCGCGCCGCGTCGGCTCGAGCACCACCCGTGCCGTATGGCCGACCTCGTTAACCTGCTCGGACACGAGGAAGCGATAATCCTGATTGGAGATGATGATCGGCGCCTCGAAGAGCGGATCGTCGATGTTCTCCAGCGTCAATTGGAAGGTCGAGCGCGAACCAAGGAGCGAAATGAATTGCTTCGGCCGGCTTTCGCGCGATTCCGGCCAGACCCTTGTGCCAGAGCCGCCGCACATGATGATGGGGAGAATTTTCACGTCGATGTTCCGCAGGTTGGGTGGCGGCAGCTTAGGCCTTGCCATGCTTGAAGGATAGATCGAACCGCTGGGGCGCTAATTCTCTGCCAGATCGAGCCAGAACGGTTTCACGTCGAAAAGCTCCCGCCGTGCTTTGGCGACGGTCTTATGGAATTTATGTTTGCCGCTTGGGCTCAGCCGGGCGGCGAGCGTCGCGCCCGCCGTCGCGGTGGCGGCATCGGCCGCCACGGGATCTTCGTCCTGGCCGAGGCCCGCGAAATAGGCATGCGCCATCAGGACATCGTTCTCCTCGCCCAAAAAGCTCTGCATGTGTTTCAAGGCACCGATCAGCGCACGATATTGTCTGCGCAAACCCTTCCCGTCGGCGAGGCGCACGAGGTGGTCGAGAAACTCCACCCCGTAACGCAAGTTCTTCGCGCGGATCCGCGTCCGGTGACGCTCTCTGTAGCTCGCCTGTTCCAGGGCTTCGCAGCGACGTTGGAATTTTTGAATAAGTTTGCTGAACTTGCGCTGAACGAAGGTGGCGAACGGCTCGACACGATCCGGCGCGCGCGCCGCATCGCGCGTCCAGTCGCCGGCCTCGATCCAAGTCACGAGGCGCAACAGAAGGCCATCCGTTTCCGATGCGTTAAGGGCCGCGATCAGTGCATCGTAGGCTCTTTCGCGGCGTGCCTCGAGCAAATGGCGCACCGGCGTCGTCGGCAATGCCGGATCGTCCGCGGCAAGCGTTGCGACATCGCCGAGCAACACATCGAGATCGCGCGCGGTGCGCAGCGCATCTTTGATCTTACTCAAATCTTCTTTGAGGGTGGCGCCATCACTGCCTTCGACGAGCGCAGAGAAAAGCCGCCAGGCCGCCGAGAACCGCCGCAGCGCGACGCGAGCCTGATGTACACCTTCCACATCGCGCAAAAAGCGCACGCGCACCTGCGCCAGAAGAAAATGATCCAAGGCCGCGTAGGCAATGGTCTGGAAGGCGGCGGCGGTCGACATCGTCCGCATCAGACGCGGCGTAATCGCATTCGGCACCGCGACGTCGCGGCGACCGGCATGCCGATACGCTTCGAGCGCCAGCGCCTCGCCGGTGAGGCGGAGCGGGATAAGCTTGCCGATCTCGGCGATGAAGGTCAGCGCCGCGGCCGCGAGATCGATCGGATAGGTGAGCGTTAGCGACGCGAGCCGCGTCTTGCCGCCATTGACGATGCCTGATTGCTCCAACGTCAGATTGGCCTCGCCGCGGCCGGTGGACACGGACCAGAAGCTGCGTTTCGCCTCGCTTTGAAAGACAACATTGAGGCGCGACCTCGTGCCCGGGCTGCGAAGCAGGCCTTGCAATTCCCGCGCGTCAGGCGGCGCTGCGACCGAAAGCGCATGACGAAAGGTCGTCCAGCCGCTTTGCCCGGCAAGACCGCGGGCGAAACGGCGCAACGCCTCCTGCGTATCGTTCAGCGTGACGTCGCCGCGGCGGCGGATGCCGTAACCAAAGCCAAGCTTGCCGATCGCGCTGTCCAGCGTGTCGAGATAAAGCGAGAGCACTTTGGTCTCCGCCGTCCAATGCGCGCCGGCTTTGCCAAGCTGCGCGACAAGCGCCTCGCAATCGTCAGGCTTCAAAGTGAACGTCAGGCTTCTCTCGGGTATTTTTTGCATGGTCGTCGGTTATAGCCGCTCGGCGTCGAGATGAGGATGCCCAATCAGCGGACCCCTCCGCAACGCCATGCGAAATCTCCGGTTTCCGGTAAATCGTATTCAACGGCCCGGGCATGGCCAATGATCGCGGGCAAATTGCCGGTCAAGCCGTATGCGCGCGAATACGGCTTTATCCGAGATCTGGTTCGGGATTCTCGGCAAACGCGCCGAGGCCGCGGGGCCATCGCTTGACCTCATCCGGCGCGTCAATGAGACGTTCGACGTCCGAAATTTGAGTTGACGGCCGAGCCGCACAATTAGCGGCTGGATGCGTCACGCCGCCTGCTGCTTCGGCCGCACCTCGGCCGAATAATCCTCGACGAAGGCGCGAGAGAGCGCGCCCGGCGTGAACTTATACGGGCCGATCTCGGAGACGGGCGTGACCTCCGCGCCGGTGCCGGTGAGGAAGCATTCTTCGAATTGCGTCAATTCCTCCGGCAGGATGCGCCGCTCGATCACTTCGACACCGCGGCGCTTGGCAAGCTCGATCACCGTGCGCCGCGTGATACCGTCGAGGAAGCAATCGGCGATCGGCGTATGCAGAACGCCATCGACCGCGAAGAAAATATTAGCGCCGGTGCATTCGGCGACACGGCCCTGCCAATCGAGCATCATCGCATCGGCATAGCCGCGGCGCTCGGCGCGATGCTTTGAGATCGTACAAATCATATAAAGGCCGGCGGCCTTGGCGGCGGTCGGCGCGGTCTGCGGATCCGGCCGGCGATATTCGGCAATGTCGAGGCGGATGCCCTTCATCTTCTCGGCGACATTGAACATGCTGGGCCAGGCCCACACGGCGATCGCCGTGTTGATCGTCGAATTCTGCGCTGCGACGGCCATCATCTCGCTGCCGCGCCAGGCAACCGGACGAACGTAGCAGTCGGTCAGATTGTTCTTGTCGACGACGAGTTGCTTGGCCGCATTGAGCTCGGCGATCGAATAGGGAATCTCGAAATCGAGCACATTGGCGGAGTGCTTAAACCGCTCCGAATGTTCGGAGGACTTGAAAATCTGCCCGCCATAGGCGCGCTCGCCTTCGAACACGCAGGAGGCATAGTGCAATCCATGCGAGAGGACATGCAGCTTGGCGTCGCGCCAAGGAACCAGATTGCCATTCATCCAGATGAAACCATCACGCTGGTCGAACGGCAAAACGGACATATCACACTCCTTTCGCGGCGGCGTAGAACCGGCGCGGCATCATGACTCGTCTCTCGCGGCCACGCAAAACGTTTAGGCGATTTCGGCGCACTGAAACAGCGTTCTGACGGCTAGCAATCCTGCCGGAATATGTCAATATCACTGACGTATATGCTGGACCATCCGGGGGCCTGACGTGGCCTTTTCGGCGTGCTATGGCGTTCAAGTTTGCGAAGTACCTGCGTGGTGGGAAGCCCGTCAATGGAATCAGTGTCGCGGAGAAAAAGCGCCGAACCCAGTCCGCCGCCCGTGGCGCGCGTGGCGCCCGCGCAAGCGGAAGCCGAGCCGATGTTCGACCTGATCGAACTCCTGTTTTTTGCCTATCGCGACTTTGTCGGCGATGCTGACCGGCTGCTCGAAAGCTATGGTTTCGGCCGCGCGCATCACCGGGTCCTGCATTTCGTCAGCCGCCGGCCGGGCCTGACCATTGCCGAGCTTCTCGATATTTTGAAGATCACAAAACAAAGCCTCAACCGCGTGCTGAAGGAATTGCGCGACAAGGGCTTTGTCGAAGTGCGCGCCGGCGTGATCGATCGCCGCCAGCGCCAACTCTATCCAACCAAGACGGGCATCAACCTGGCGCTCAGCATTGCGAAACTGCAGACGCAGCGCTTCCGCCGCGTGTTCGGCCATTTGCAGAAGAACGCGCGCCCGGATGCGATTGCCTTTCTGCTCGCCATGATCGATCCGCGCGAGCAGGAAAAGGTCGCAACCCTGGTCGCTTCGGGTGCCCGGCTGAAGCCGCTTGGCCGTGAGCTATGACCGAGTCCGACGTCGAACGCGAGCCCGATCCGCAAGCCGAGACGCCGATCCCCGCGGATGATGCCGCCCATCTTCTCATCGTCGATGACGACCGGCGTATTCGCGTCCTGCTGCAACGCTATCTGACCCAGGAAGGCTATCGCGTCACGCTCGCCGGCAATGCCGAGGAAGCGAATGCCGCGCTCAAGAATTTTTCCTTCGACCTGATCGTTCTCGACGTGATGATGCCGGGCGAAAGCGGTCTCGACTTTGCCGCGCGGCTGCGCACCGACAATTCCGACCGCGGCCGCGTGCCGATCCTTATGCTGACCGCCAAGGCCGAGACGGGCGACCGCATCGCCGGCTTCGAGAACGGCGTCGACGATTTTCTTGCCAAGCCCTTCGAGCCGCGCGAGCTTTTGCTGCGCATCGCCTCGATCCTGCGGCGTGCCCAGCCACCGGCGCCGCCGACGCAGATCACCCATGTGCATTTCGGCGGCTTCGTCTTCGACCTGCATCGCGGCGATCTACGCCGTGGCGACGAAGTCGTCCGTCTCACCGAGCGCGAGCGCGACATGCTGCGGCTGCTCGCGGCGCGCCCCGGCGAAACGGTGAGCCGCGAATTGCTCGCGGGCCCGGGTATCGCCGGCAACGAACGCACCGTCGATGTTCAAGTCAACCGGCTCCGCCATAAAATCGAACGCGACCCGGCCAATCCGCTGCATCTGCAAACCGTACGCGGCGCCGGCTATCGTCTCCTGATCGACCGCTGATGACGCAGATTTCGACCGCCCCGACGCCAACCACTTATCTCGCCAAGCTTTTGGCCGCGTGGCGCGGCTTTGTCTCGCGGCTCCGGTCGGTCATGCCCAAGGGGCTTTACGCGCGCTCGATCCTGATCGTCATCCTGCCGATGGTGATCCTGCAAACCGTCGTCACTTATGTGTTCCTGGAGCGCCACTGGCAGCTCGTCACGCGCCAGCTCTCGACGGCCCTGGTGCAGGATATTGCCGCGGTCATCGACGTCCATAATTCTTATCCGCAGGACAAGAACGACGACACGCTGACCCGCATCGCCCAGGAGCGCATGAATATCGACATCGAATTCATGCCCAAGGGCGCGTTGCCGCCGCCGCTGCCGAAACCGTTCTTCTCAATCATCGACGGGGCGCTGTCGAACGAGATCCGCCGCCAGATCGGCAAGCCCTTCTGGCTCGATACGGTCGGGCGTTCCAACCTGATCGAAATCCGCATCCTGCTCGACAATTCGATCCTGCGCGTCGTCGCTTATCGCAGCGCCGCCTATGCTTCGAATTCCTACATCTTCCTGCTCTGGATGCTCGGCACGTCGTTCGTCCTGATTGTCGTCGCCATCGCCTTCCTGCGCAGTCAGATCAAACCGATCGTGCGGCTGATGAATGCCGCGGAAGCTTTCGGCATGGGGCGCGAGGCGGATTTTCATCCGCGCGGTGCACGCGAAATCCGCCGTGCCGGCTATGCCTTCATCGAAATGAAGCGGCGCATCGAGCGCAACATCGAGCAGCGCACCGCCATGCTGACCGGTGTCAGCCACGATCTGCGTACGATCCTCACCCGTTTCAAACTGTCGCTCGCCCTGATCGGCGAGACGCCCGAAACCCACGACATGCAGAAAGACATCGAGGAAATGCAGCGGATGCTGGAGGCCTATCTCGCCTTCGCCCGCGGCGATTCCGGCGAGGCGGCGGCGCGCACCGACATGCGCGATTTTCTCGCTGGGCTGCGCGGCGAGGCCGAGCGGCATGGCGCCGATGTCGGGGTTTCCTTCCAGGGCGACCCGATCGTCATGGTGCGCCCGGCCGCCTTCAAGCGCTGCCTTGCCAATCTCGTCGGCAACGCTTTGGCGCATGCCAAGAAAATCCGCATCGAAGCTCAGCGCGACCTGCGGTTTCTCACGATCAATGTCGATGACAATGGCCCCGGCATTCCGCTGGAGCGGCGGGACGACGTCTTCCGGCCGTTCTTCCGGCTCGATGCGTCACGCAATCAGGACCAGGGCGGCACCGGCCTCGGCCTCGCGATTGCGCGTGACATTGCCCGCTCGCATGGCGGCGACATCACCCTCGGCGACAGCCCGCTCGGCGGCCTGCGCGCCACGGTTCGCGTCCCGGTCTAGGGCGTAGGACGAACGACGCTCAAAACGTCGTCGGCGTCTCTTCCTTGTCCGCCTCGTGCAGGCCGGTGCCGCGGCGCCGGTCGAGGAACGAGCGGGCGATCGAAAACAAGGGCGACGTCAGCCGGCCGACATCCTCGACCCGGGCAAGGACCGCGCTGCCCCGGGCGAGCTCACGCTCGAGCACAGCCTTCGTTTCGGTGAGGTCGGAACTGTCGTCGGTGAACCAGGTCCCAAGCACCCGCCGCCACGCAAGCGCCAGGCCCTGCAGCTTGAACATGCCGATGGGGCCTTCCGAATCGATACCGGCGGCCTCCAGCATGAAGCGCATGGAATTCATCGCTTCGCGATTGAGCGCGCTCGCCGCAAAGGGGTCGCGCAGGCTCCATTCGCCGATGCTCTCAAGGCCCGGCCGATAGGGCTTCAGCACCTCAAGCCGGCGCACCAGCACCTCGAAAAGCCGGTCTTTCGGCGGCTGATCCAGCTTCGGCGGCGGCGCCTCGTCGAGGACCTTTTTGTCGATCTTGCGCATGAATGCGGAGAGCACCGCGCCCTTTGAAGGAAAGAACTCGCGGAACGTCGACAGGGAGACGTTGGCGCGGGCGGCAATATCGCTCAGCGGAATGTCTTCCCAATGCCGCTCGCCGGCGAGCTCCAGCAGAGCCTCGACAATGGCATCGCGCGGCGATCCGGGTGCGGATTTTTGGCTGATATTGGCTGCCTTGGTCACGCTCACCTCCCACGCCAAACTCTAAGTGGCCAGGAGACTAGTGTGCGAAGGGCGTCAGTCAAGCATGCCGCGCGCCACAAAGCGCGCGCTCAATCAGATAATTGCTGTGCGCGCCGGCGGGCCGCGGCGACGGCACGGCCGATGAGCTTGGCCAAAGCCTCGTCGCCCTTCAGTTCGGCAAGCGCCGCCTCGGTGGTGCCGCCCGGCGAGGTGACATCCGCCCGCAATTTCGCCGCGGCGGCCTCTGGCAGCGCCGCAAGCATGGCGCCGGCCCCCTCGATCGTCGCCCGCGCCAGCCGCTCGGCGATCGCCGGCGGCAGACCTTGCGCCACGCCGGCCTCGGTCAGGCATTCGGCCAGATAGAAAACGTAAGCGGGGCCGGAGCCGGACACGGCGGTCACCGCATCGATCAAGCCTTCATCGTCGAGCCATTCGACCCGGCCGCCGGCGGAGAGCAGCGCTTCCGCGGTCTGTCGTTGTGCCGGCGTGACCGCGGCATTGGCAACGGCGCCGGTGATGCCCGCACCGATCGCGGCCGGAAGATTTGGCATGGCGCGGATGACAGCACCTGCCCCCGGCAGATGATCGGCAATCTTCTTCAGCGTCTTGCCGGCAAGGATGGAGACGACAAGCGTCCGCGGCCCGGCGAGCGGCACCAGCATGGGCGCGGCGCTCGCGAGCGTCTGCGGCTTGATGGCGAGAACGAGTACTTCTGGCGCCGACGCAGGCGCGCCCATAGCCACACCCTGGGCCGCGCAAAAAGCCTGGACCTCGGCCGATGGCGCCGGGTCGAGCACATGAACCCCGGCCGGATCAAGCCCGAGGTTGAGCCAGCCTTTGAGCAGAGCGCTGCCCATGCGCCCTGCGCCCACAAGCAGCAGCGAGGCGGGGAAATCGCCCCCGCCGGAAACGTTCATCTCAAGCTTCGCCTTTGGTTTCGAGCATGGCGGTTTCGAGGGCCTCGCGGCCGCTCTTGCCCGCCCAGACCACGAATTGGAAAGCTTGATAATAGCGCTCGCAGGCCGTGACCGCACTGTTCAAGGCGGCCTCACATTGCCGCGCGTTCAGCGCCGCGCCGCCAGTGAGCAGGATCGAATGGCGGAACATCACGACCCCATCCTGCGGCCAGACATCGAAATGGCCGATCCAGAGCTGTTCGTTGACCATCGCGATCAGCGCCAGCGTGTCCGCCCGGCGGGC
>Ga0153954_1001183_pt1 | contig 15266 bp, 15 predicted proteins | sample TSFL038MetaG_FD_102277 | JGI IMG/M metagenome (GOLD analysis project Ga0153954, IMG submission 102277) | Attine ant fungus gardens microbial communities from Florida, USA - TSFL038 MetaG | ecosystem: Host-associated > Fungi > Mycelium > Unclassified | place: USA: Florida, Wekiwa Springs State... | reverse complement strand
GGCATTCTCGATCTGCCGCCGGACGCGCCGGTCGGCGCACTCTATGCCCAATGGGCGGAACTCGATGATCCATTGATCGAGATCAACCTGACGCCCAACCGGCCCGATGCGGCGGGCGTGCTCGGCATTGCGCGTGATCTCGATGCCGCCGGCATCGGCCAGTTGAAGACGCCGCCGGTCGAGCCGATCGCCGGGCATTTTCCCTGCCCGGTGAAGGTCAGCCTCGATTTCTCCGAGGCGGATAAGCATCTCGCCCCGGCCTTCGCGCTGCGCGTCGTGCGCGGCGTCAAGAACGGCCCGAGCCCCGAGTGGCTGCAGAAGCAATTGCGCGCCATCGGGCTGCGGCCAATCAATGCGCTCGTCGACATCACGAACTTTTTAACGATCGACCGGGCGCGGCCGCTGCATGTCTTCGATGTGGCGAAAGTCGCCGGCAATCTGCATGTGCGCCGCGCGCGAGCGGGCGAAAGCCTCGTTGCGCTCGATGGCAAGACCTATGCGCTCGACGAGAATGTCGTGGTCATTGCGGACGACACGGGTGTCGAATCGCTTGCCGGCATCATGGGTGGCGAAGCCAGCGGCTGTTCCGAGGCGACGACCGATGTGCTGATCGAATCGGCGCTGTGGGACCCGGTCAACATCGCCCGCAGCGGCCGCCGTCTCGGCATCAATTCGGACGCGCGCTATCGCTTCGAACGCGGCGTCGATCCGGCCTCGGTTCTGCCGGGCCTTGAAGTTGCAACGCAGCTTGTGCAGGAGCTTTGCGGCGGCGAAGCTTCGGAGATTGTGCTCGCGGGTGGAATCCCCGACGCACGCAAGCGCATCACATTTCCGTGGAGCGAAGTGCGCCGGCTGGCCGGCATCGAGCTTTCGCCCTCCGAAATGGCGTCGATCCTCGAACATCTGGGCTTTCGTCCGGCGACCTTGCCCGGCAACAGCGATCTCGTCGTGATCGATGTGCCGACATGGCGGCCGGATATCGAAGGCAAGGCCGACATTGTCGAAGAGATTTTGCGCATCGCCGGTCTCGACCGGATCGCGTCGCAGCCGCTACCGCGGGAAGACGCGCATGTCTCAGCTGCCATTCTGACGCCGTTGCAGAAGCGCGTGCGTATAACGAAGCGCGCCCTCGCCGCCGAGGGCCTCACCGAGGCGATCACCTGGTCCTTTATCTCGCATGAGCAAGCGGTGCTGTTCGGCGGCGGCGACGAAGCTGTCGTGCTCGCCAATCCGATCGCGGCCGATTTGTCCGACATGCGGCCAAGCCTTTTGCCCGGCCTTGCCGCGGCCGCGAAGCGCAATGCGGCGCGCGGTTTCGGCGATGCGGCGCTGTTCGAAGTCGGCCCGATCTTCAAAGGCACGCGGCCCGAGGATCAAAAGATCGTGGCAGCGGGCCTGCGCCGTGGCCGTGCCCGCGTTGCGGCGCGCGGTCGGCATTGGGAAGAAGGCGCGTCTGAAGCCGATATTTTCGACGCCAAGGCCGACGCTTTCGCCGTGCTTGGCGCGCTTGGCGTGCCGCTCGGCGGCTTGCAGATCGTGGCCGGTGGCCCAGGCTGGTTTCATCCCGGCCGCGTCGGCACGCTGCAATTCGGCCCTAAAAATATCATCGGCTATATCGGTCAATTACATCCGCGTGTGCTTGAAACGCTCGACATCGAGGCGCCGCTTGTCGGCTTTGAAATCGTGCTCGATGATATTCCGCTGCCGAAGGCCAAGCCGACAAAGACCAAGCCGAAGCTCGAGCTTTCCGATCTGATGCCGGTCGAACGCGATTTCGCCTTTTTGGCGGATCGTCATGTGAAGGCCGCTGACTTGTTGCGTGCAGTGCAATCGGCCGATCGCGCGCTCATAACGGGTGTGACGCTGTTCGATATCTACGAAGGCAGCGAGATTCCCGCGGGCAAGAAGTCCGTTGCTATTGCGGTCACTTTGCAGCCGCGCGATAAGACGCTCACCGACACCGAGATCGACGCTGTCGCCAGCAAGATCATCGCTGAAGTTGAAGATAAGACCGGAGCGACGCTTAGAGGATGAAGATTTTTGGACGCGCTGCGCCGATGCTCGGCTTACTGGGTATCGGGCTTCTCGCCTTACCGCTTGCCGCCGCCCCTCGTTCGATCAGGGATTGCGAGAAAATCCAGGGCGCGGACGCCTATAACCAATGCCTCGCCTCGTTTGGCCCCGTTGCGCATATGCACGGAATGAAATCCGCGCCCGGCGGCGACGAGGGCGGCGGTGACGAAGGTGGCGGTGGTGAGGGTGGCGACAGCAGCGATGCCGCGCCCGCGCCGCACCCTTCGCGGCATAGCTATCATCATCACGCCCACGGCCGCCAGCAGATCATCATCGAAGTCGGCAGCGGCGTGCATGGCGGCGGCGTGCATGTTCACCACCATTATTGGCATCATCGTCATCACCACTAATTGCTAAGCGACGCTCGCTAGATGACGCTTGGCCAGTGCATGCGCCAGGTCGCGAGCCCCGAGACGGGATTGACGCCCGGCTCGCCGCGCTGAAAGCCCGCCTTTTCATAGAAGCGCAGCGCGCGCAGATTGTCGGCATTGACGTCGAGCGCCAGTCCGTTGGGGCAGAGCCGCTGCGCCTCGCCGATCAAGAGCGGCGCAAGGCCGGTCCCGAACAGGGGCGGGGCAATCACGATCTGCTCCAGATAGCCGCGGTTTAGATCCAGCAGGAAAAAGCCCGCGACGTCGCCTGTGGTGTCATAGGCGCAAACGGTGGTGCCGCCCTGCGCCTCGATGTCCTTGACGCAGGTCATCAGCCAGGTGCGGCGCGGCGAAAAATTGATCTGCGGCATCGCCATTTGCCAGGCGGCAACCCAAAGGTCCGCGAGCGGCGCAAGGTCGGCGCCGCGCGGGCCGAGGCGATAATGCGTCTGGTCCAAGACCCCTTGGCTTAGTGTCTCGTGCGGCACTGTCGTGACCTGCGGTTTTCAGGGTCTGCGTCTTCCATTAATGACCGTATATGAACGACGCCCCAACAAGCTTCAAAAACTCTGGTGCTAAGCCGGCGGCGACTCGGCTGCTTCTCACCGATTTTCGCTCCTATGCTGCGCTCGACATCCATCCGGCTGCGGGCCTTGTCGTGCTGACAGGCGAAAACGGGGCCGGAAAGACCAATCTGATCGAGGCGATTTCCTTGCTTTCGCCGGGGCGCGGCCTGCGCCGGGCGGAGCTTGCCGAATGCGCGCGCGCCGACGGTCCAGGCACATTTGCGATCTCCGCCGAGATCGCCGTGCAGGATGACACGGTTCAGCTCGGCACCGGCACTGAGATGCAGGCGGAGAATGGACTTTTACGCCGCTATCGGCTGAACCGCGAGCCGGTGGCCTCGATCCGCGCCTTTGCCGATTATATCCGCATTGTCTGGCTGACGCCGGCGATGGACGGGCTGTTCTCGGGCTCGGCGGGCGAGCGGCGGCGGTTTCTCGACCGGCTGGTCCTGGCGCTCGATTCCGAGCATGGCGGGCGCGTCAATGCGCTCGAACGGGCTTTGCGCAATCGCAACCGCCTGCTGGAAAATGCATCGCGCGATCGCCAATGGCTTGATGCGGCGGAGCGCGAGGTCGCCGAGCTTGCCGTTGCGGTCGCCGCCGCGCGGGCCGAGACGGTGGCGCATCTGATGCAGGTGATCTTGCAGGATAAGGATGCGGCCTCGCCCTTTCCCTTCGCCGAATTGACGCTGAAGGGCGATGTCGAAGAATTGATCGCGACGCGGCCGGCGCTGGAGGCGGAAGAAATCTACCGCGACCTGCTACGCCAGAATCGCGCGCGCGATGCGGCGGCAGGGCGGACCTTGATCGGCCCGCATGCGGCCGATCTCCTTGTCATCCACGGACCGAAGCAGGCCGAAGCCGGCCGCGCCTCGACCGGCGAGCAAAAGGCGCTGCTTGTCGGTATCGTCCTCGCCCATGCGCGGCTTGTCGCGGCCTTGAGCGGGATCAAGCCGATCATCCTGCTCGACGAGATCGCGGCGCATCTCGATACCCCGCGCCGCGCCGCGCTTTACGACAGGCTCGTGGCGCTCGGGTCGCAAGTGTTCATGACCGGCGCCGATCGGGCGGCTTTTGCCGGTCTCGAAGAGCGCGCGCAATTCTTGCAGGTCACATCCGGGCGGGTGACGGATCACTTCTGACAGGTGGTGCAATAATACGTCGCGCGGCCGGATTGGACGATGCGCTTGATCGCGCCGCCGCAGCCGGGGCGCGGGCAGGGCGCGCCGGCGCGGTCATAGACGCGGAAATTATGCTGGAAATAGCCAAGCTCGCCATTCGTCTGGCGATGGTCGCGCAACGACGAGCCGCCAGCCTCGATCGCTTCGCCGAGAACGTCGTGGATCGCGCCGGCCAAAAGATCGGCGCGAGCGCTCGGCGTGCCATTCTTATGCGCGAGCGAGCCCGCGGCACGGCGCGGCGAAAGGCCGGCGCGATGCAACGCCTCGCTGACATAGATGTTGCCGAGGCCGGCGATGAGGCGCTGGTCGAGCAAGGCGGCTTTCAGCGGCGCCTTCTTACCGGCAAAGAGCCGCGCCAGCGCTGCGCCGTCGAGATCGTCGCCGAGCGGTTCGATCCCGACATCGCGGAACAGCGGATGCGCCGGCAGCAAATCGCGCTTGACGAGCAGCATGAAGCCGAAGCGGCGCGGGTCGTTGTAGGTGATGCGCTTGCCGTTCGAGAGTTCGAAGACGACGTGATCATGCGCGGCATCTTTGCCGCGCGAATTATGGAAGAGGCCGGGCGTGTTGTCGCCGCCGCCGTCCTCGATGCGAAACGAGCCGGACATGCCAAGATGCATGACGAGCGCTTCGCCATTGTCGAGATCGGCGATGAGATATTTGGCGCGCCGGCGCAGCGCCGTCACCATGCGCCCCCTCAGTCGCGCGGAAAAATCCGCCGGGAAGGGAAAGCGCAGGTCGGCGCGTCTTTGGTCGACATGGGCGAAGCGCGCGCCGACGAGAGCCGGGGCGAGGCCCCGGCGGACGGTTTCGACTTCCGGAAGCTCGGGCATGGTCCTTTATGCCTGCTCCCGGCGTAATGCGAAGAAAATGTTTAGCCTGGCTCGGCCTTCGAGACTTAACCCGGCTCCGCCTTCGAGACTTGGCCGCGGATTTCGCCCGGCGGATTGGCTTGCGTATGGATGTTCAAATAGACGTTGCCGTCGAGCAGGTCTTTTTCCTGCGCCGGGGTCAGCGTCGCCGAGCCCTGCAACGGGCTCGGGCCGACGGAAAGCGGCACTTCGATCGGGGCATTCTTGCCCGGGCCGGCGGGGCCGTGGAAATGCGCCGCGATGGGGGCGCCGGTCAGCCCCGAATAGCTCACGGTCCAGGTCAGTTTCTTCGTTGTCGTGTCATAGGTTCCGGTGAAGCTGCCGGTGCCCTTGGTTGAATTCGGCGGCACCTCGCTCGCCGCGTCGAGATTGGCGGTGAGCTTGTAGGTTTCTGCGGCGGCCGGCGAGAGACCGAGGAGCGCCAAGGCGGCGACCCCGGCAAAAAGGGTGCGATGACGGGCAACGCGAGACAGGAGCTGACTCATCTGGGATCTCCAAACGCGCCCGCCGGCGAAATTAAGCATGCCGCCGGTCAAGTTTGACGGCGGCGGGCTAAACCGGGCAATAGAGGCGCGACGCATAGATAGGGGCGCGCCGGCGCATTGGCGAGCGTCGCCATGGCCGGCTTGCGGCGCTTGAACGAAATGTGAGCGATGTCCGAGGAAGGTCTCGAAAATACGCATTTTGGCTTTTCGACCGTGCCGCTGCCGGAGAAGCAGCAGCGCGTCGATCAGGTGTTTCACAGCGTCGCCGCACGTTACGATCTGATGAACGATCTGATGTCGGCGGGGCTGCACCGGCTCTGGAAGGATCAATTCGTAGCGAGCCTCCATCCGTCGAAGACACGGGCGTTCCGGCATCTCGATGTCGCCGGCGGCACGGGCGATGTTGGCTTCCGTATCGCCAAAGCCGGCGGCCCGCGGACGCAGGTGACGCTGCTTGACATCAATCCGGACATGCTTGCCGTGGGGCGCGCACGGGCGGAAAAGAAGGGCCTTGCCGACAGGCTGACTTTCGTTGAGGCGAACGCCGAGGCGCTGCCGTTCCCGGACAATGAATTTGACGCCTATACGATCGCCTTCGGCATCCGCAATGTGCCGCGCATCGAGGTTGCGCTTCAGGAAGCGTTCCGCGTGCTGCGCCGGGGCGGGCATTTTCTGTGCCTCGAATTTTCGCAGGTCGATATCGCGACACTCGACCGGATCTATGAAGCCTATTCCTTCCGCGCCATTCCGGCGATCGGCCGGCTTGTGACCGGCGATGGCGAAGCCTATCGCTATCTCGTCGAATCGATCCGCCGGTTCCCGTCTGCCGAAGATTTTCGCGGCATGATCGAGAAAGCGGGCTTTGCCCGCGCCGCCTACACCAAGCTCAGCGGCGGCGTCGTGGCCATTCACTCGGGCTGGAAGCTTTGATCTTTTCCCTCGGGCATCCTCTGCGTATCGCGCGCGCCGGTTTCGTGCTGTCGCGCGCCGGGCTGTTCCGCGATGTCGATATCGATGCTTTGCCGCCGGTTGCGCGGCTGCCGTTCGCAGCGGCCAAATTCCTTGGCAAGAACAGCCGGAGGGGCCCCGATCTCCTGCCCGCGGCGATCAGCCGATTGGGTCCCTCTTATGTGAAGCTCGGGCAATTTCTGGCGACGCGGCCGGATGTCGTCGGCGCCGAGGTCGCACGCCGCCTCGAGGCGTTGCAGGACCATATGCCGCCCTTCGCGCAGGACGAAGCGGTCAAAATGGTCGAAACGGCCTTCGGCCGGAAGATCGACGAATTGTTCGTCTCCTTCGGCGCACCGGTTGCCGCGGCCTCGATCGCGCAAGTTCATCGCGCCCGCATCCGTGACAATGCGGGCGAGCGCGATGTTGCGGTGAAAGTCCTGCGTCCCGGCGTCGAGCGGCGCTTTCGCCGCGATCTCTCGGACATGTATTTCGCGTCGCGGATCGGCGAGCGCTGGTTTCCCGACACCAAGAGGCTGAAGTCGGCCGAGGTCGTCGATATTCTCGCCCGCACCGTGAAAATGGAGATGGACTTCCGGCTCGAAGCCGCAGCCGCGTCCGAATTCGCCGAGAATACCGAGAAGGAAAGCGACTTCCGCGTGCCACGCGTCGATTGGGACCGCACCGAGAAGGAAGTCCTCACCTCCGAATGGGTCGACGGGATTTCGCTCTCGGATACGAAAGCTCTCGCCGCTGCCGGCTATGATCTGGCTGAGCTTGGACGCACCGTCATCCAGTCGTTCCTGCGCCACGCGGTGCGCGACGGTTTCTTTCATGCCGACATGCACCAGGGCAATCTGTTCGTCGATCGGCAGGGGCGGCTCACCGCCGTCGATTTCGGCATTATGGGCCGGCTTGGCTTGAAGGAACGCCGTTTCCTCGCCGAGATCATCTACGGTTTCATCACCCGCAATTACCGCCGCGTCGCGGAAGTGCATTTCGAGGCGGGCTACGTGCCGGGCTACCACAAGGTCGAGGATTTCGCCCAGGCGATCCGCGCCATCGGTGAGCCGATCCACGCCCGCCCGGCCGACGAAATTTCGATGGCGCGCGTGCTGACCCTGCTGTTCGAAGTGACGGCGCTTTTCGACATGACGACGCGGACGGAGCTCGTCCTGTTGCAGAAGACCATGGTCGTCGTCGAGGGTGTGGCGCGCCGGCTCGATCCCAAGCTCGACATGTGGTCGACGGCCGAGCCCGTCGTTTCAAGCTGGCTGCGGGAAAACCTTGGGCCGATCGGGCGGATCGAGGACGCGCGGCGCGGCTTCAACGCTTTGGCGCAGTTTGCCGTCAATCTGCCGTCCGTCCTGTTGCAGACCGAGAAGATCATCGCCCAGGTCGAGAGCATGGCCGAGGACGGGTTTGAACTGTCGGAAACCGCGTTGGCCAAGATCGGCGATGCGCAGGCGCGCGGCGCGCGGCTGGGCCATATCGCGCTTTGGCTGCTTGTTCTTATATTGATTGTCTTTCTTCTGCGCTAAAAGACGGGCCCAGGGAGAAACGACGTGCTGGACGGCAAGCGCATTCTGCTCGTCATCGGTGGCGGCATCGCCGCCTATAAGGTGCTGGAGCTGATCCGCCGCCTGCGTGAGCAGGGCGCGAGCCTGAACGTCGTCATGACCAAGGCGGCCAAGCAATTCGTCACGCCGCTTTCGGTCGCGAGCTTGTCGGGCGGCAAGGTCTTCGACGATCTCTTCTCGCTGACCGACGAGACCGAGATCGGCCACATTCAATTGTCCCGCGCCGCCGATCTTGTGGTTGTGGCGCCAGCGACGGCCGATCTGCTCGCCAAGATGGCGCAAGGTCTCGCCGACGATCTCGCTTCGACACTGCTGCTTGCGACCGATAAGACAATTCTTGTCGCGCCGGCGATGAACCTGCGCATGTGGCTGCATCCGGCAACGACGCGCAACGCCGCGACCTTGCGCAAGGATGGCGTCTTGTTCGTCGGCCCCGAAGACGGTGACATGGCCTGCGGCGAATATGGGCCGGGCCGGATGAGCGAGCCGACGGTGATCTTGTCGGCGATCGCCACGGCCCTCCAGGGCGAGACGCAGATTTCCCTGCTGCCCGATATTGGCCGCGCGGAAAAACCGCTGGCCGGGCGCCGTCTCGTGATCACCTCCGGGCCGACGCATGAGCCGATCGACCCGGTGCGCTATATCGGCAATCGGTCGTCCGGCAGGCAGGGCCATGCCATTGCCGCCGCCGCGGCCAAAGCGGGGGCGGACGTGACCCTTATCAGCGGCCCGGTCGCCTTGGCCGATCCGCCCGGTGTCTCGACTGTTCATGTCGAGACCGCGGCTGACATGCTTGCGGCCGTCGAGGCGGCACTCCCGGCCGATATTTTCGTCGGGACTGCGGCGGTCGCCGACTGGCGCGTCGAGACCGCGGCGGCGCAGAAGATCAAGAAATCGAGTGCGCCGCCGCAATTCGCCCTGGCCGAAAACCCGGACATTCTGGCGGCGGTCGCGCAGCGCCGGGCGAGCCGCCCGCGCCTTGTTGTCGGATTTGCCGCCGAAACCGAAAACATCCTCGCCCATGCGCGCGAAAAATTGCGGCACAAGGGGTGCGATCTGATCGTCGCGAATGACGTGAACCGGGCGATGGGGCGGGAGGAGAACGAGGTCGCGCTCATCAGCCCGTCGGGGTCCGAATCCTGGCCGAAAATGCGCAAAGACGAGATTGCCGCCAAACTTGTCCAGTACCTGGCGCAAATGCTGAAGGACCGTTCCGATGCATGAAGAAAAGCCGCCGCGCGTCGCTGTCCGGCTTTTGCCGCATGGCGAGGGCCTACCCCTGCCGGCCTATCACAGCGCCGGCGCGGCGGGGGCCGACCTTTGCGCGGCCCTGGCGCCGGAGGAGAAAATCATTCTCGAACCCGGTGCCCGGCACCTGATCCCGACCGGGCTCGTCCTGCAATTGCCGGAGGGCTACGAGGGCCAGGTGCGGCCGCGTTCCGGTATCGCACTGCACCGTGGCGTGACCGTATTGAACACGCCGGGTACGATAGATTCAGATTATCGCGGCGAAGTCTGCGTACTTTTGATAAATCTAGGGGCGGAGCCGTTTGAGGTCGTGCGGGGCGTGCGTATCGCCCAGCTCGTTGTGGCGCCGGTGACGCGGGTCGCGTTCGTCGCGGTCGCAGAACTTGAAGCGACAGCGCGCGGCGCCGGCGGCTATGGTTCGACGGGCCTAACCCTGCGGGAAGAGGGCACATGATGCTTCTGGACCGGCGCAGCATTTTAGCGTTGGCCGCGGTCGTCGATATCGCCATCCACGCGCGGCCGCAGCCGGTCGCGGCGAAGCTGCTTGCTGCGCGGCTCGATCTGCCGCCGCGACATCTCGAGACTTTGCTGCAGGCCCTCGTGCGGGCCGAAATCCTCAAGGGCGTCCGCGGCCCCCGCGGCGGCTATGAACTTGCTCGCGAGCGCCGCCGTATCACCGCGGCGGAGGTCGTCAGCGCCATCAAGAACGAAGGCGATGGCGAGGAGGACGCGCCGCGCAATGCCTTCGTCGATAATGTGATCCAACCGGTCATCGCCAAGGCCGGCGAGGCCTTCCTTGCCGATCTTGAAGGCGTGACGATCGACGACATCTGTCGCCAGGCGGCGGATACGAAAACCGTGCACGACGAAGCGGCCAAGCCAGATTTTACGATCTAATTATGTCTATTGAATTTATATACTTCCGGCGATGCGGAAATATGCTAATTTTGATGGTAATAGACGCGGGCCGGTTCGCCGGTCTGGCGTGAGGCAGTTCAATCGCAAGGCGGCCATCGGCGGATGACCCTATTGCGTGTTTACCAAGGAGACGAACCAATGGCCCTCCAGCTTGGCGACATCGCCCCGGACTTCGAGGCGGAGACCACCGAAGGCCCGATCCGGTTCCATGATTTCATCAACGGGTCGTGGGCCGTCCTGTTCTCACATCCGAAGAATTTCACGCCGATCTGCACGACCGAGCTCGGCTACACCGCGAAATTGAAGCCCGAGTTCGACAAGCGCGGCGTCAAAGTGCTGGGCCTCAGCGTTGATCCGCTCAAGGACCATGAGAAATGGTCCGAGGACATCAAGGAAACGCAGGGCTATGCGCTCAACTTTCCATTGATCGCCGACCCCGAGCGCAAGGTCGCGAATCTCTATGGAATGATCCATCCCAATGCCAGCGACACGCTCACCGTGCGCTCCGTCTTCGTCATCGGGCCGGACAAGAAGATCAAGCTGACGCTTACCTATCCGGCGAGCACCGGCCGCAACTTCGATGAAATCCTGCGGGTGATCGATTCGCTGCAATTGACCGCCAAGCATCAAGTGGCGACGCCGGTGAACTGGCAGGTCGGCGAGGATGTGATCATCGTCCCAGCGGTCTCCGACGAGGAAGCGAAGAAGAAATATCCGGACGGCTGGAAGACGCTGCGCCCGTATCTGCGCATCGTGCCGGCGCCGCGCAACTAGATTGAAGAGACTTGAAAGCAGGGGACGTTTCGACCGGAACGTCCGCTGAATTTTGTCAGGTGTGCCGGCAGCGCGATTGCAGGCGAGGAGAGAGATGATGGCGCAAGCCGCAGTGAAGGAAGCCGGGAGCCAAGCGCACGTACCGGGGCGCGGCCGCATCTATGATTCGATCATCGAGACCATCGGCGATACGCCGCTCGTTCGGCTCGACAAGATCGCCAAGGAAAAGGGCGTCAAGGCCAATCTCCTCGCCAAGCTCGAATTCTTCAATCCGATCGGCAGCGTCAAAGACAGGATCGGCGTCGCCATGATCGAGGCAGCCGAAGCATCCGGCAAGATTTCGCCGGAGCGCTCCGTCATCATCGAGCCAACCTCCGGCAACACCGGTATCGCGCTCGCCTTCGTCGCCGCGGCGAAAGGCTATCGGCTGATCCTCGTCATGCCGGAATCGATGTCGATCGAGCGTCGCAAGATGCTGGCGCTGCTCGGCGCGGAACTGGTGCTGACGCCCGCCCCGCAAGGCATGAAGGGCGCGATCGCCAAGGCGCAGGAAATCTCCAATGCGACGCCGGGCGCCTTCACGCCGCAGCAGTTCGAGAACCCCGCCAATCCTGACATTCATCGCCGCACGACGGCGGAAGAAATCTGGAACGACACGCATGGCGCGGTCGACGTCTTCGTCTCCGCGGTCGGCACGGGTGGCACGCTCACCGGCGTCGCCGAAGTGTTGAAGGCGCGCAAGCCCGGCGTACGCATCGTTGCGGTCGAGCCCGAGGATTCCGCAGTCCTCTCCGGCGGCCATCCCGGCCCGCATAAAATTCAGGGCATCGGCGCCGGCTTCATCCCGCCGATCCTTGAGCGCAACCTGATCGATGAGGTCGTCACGGTCGGCAATCAGACCGCATTCGACGTCGCCCGGCTGACCGCGCGGCTCGAAGGCATTCCCGTCGGCATTTCGTCCGGCGCGGCGGTGGCCGCTGCGGTCGAAGTCGGCATGCGCGACGAATTCGCCGGCAAGAACATCGTGCTTGTCATTCCGTCCTTCGCCGAGCGCTATCTTTCCACGGCGCTTTTCGAAGGGCTCTGATCCGCATTTCATGTCCTGCGGTCGAAGCGGCGCTCATTTGCGGGCGCCGCTTGACCTTCGCGCGTCGCGATGCGAAACGCGCGCGTCCCGCCCGAGCAACCATCCATGACCGAACCCCGCCTCGATATTCTCGGCATCGGCAATGCCATCGTCGATGTCATCGCGCCCTGCGATGACGACTTTCTCGCCGCGCACGCACTGAACAAAGGCGGTATGCGGCTGATCGATGAAGCCATTGCCGAAAAGCTTTATGCGGCCATGGGGCAGACGATCGTCGTCTCCGGCGGTTCGGCCGCCAATACGATCATCGGCGCCGCGGCGCTTGGCGCGCGCGCCGGTTTCATCGGCAAGGTGAAACAGGATTCGCTCGGCGAGATGTTCGCACATGACATCCGCGCCGCAAAAGTCGCCTTTGAGACGAAGCCCGCCACAGACGGCGCCGCCAGCGCGCGCTGCCTCATTCTGGTGACGCCCGACGGCCAGCGCACGATGAACACCTTCCTCGGTGCCTGCCAGGCGCTGGGCGAAACGGATATCGACCCGGCTCAGATCGCTTCGGCGCAGATCACGTATCTCGAAGGCTATCTCTGGGATCCGCCGGCGGCGAAAGCGGCCTTTCTCAAGGCCGCCGACATCGCGCATAAGGCCGGGCGCAAAGTAGCGCTGAGCCTCTCCGACGCCTTTTGCGTCGACCGCTATCGCGACGAGTTCCTGCATTTGATCCGCAGCCGTGCGATCGACATTCTCTTTGCCAATGAAAGCGAATTGCATTCGCTCTATCAGACGGCCGACTTCAAGACGGCGGTCGCGCAATTGCGCGAAGACGATATTCTGGCTGCGGTGACGCGCAGCGAAAAGGGCGCGCTCGTCGTCACGCGCGAGGAGACGCACGCGGTCAACGCCTTCCCCATCGAGCATCTTGTCGATACGACGGGCGCCGGCGATCTTTTCGCCGCGGGCTTTCTTGTCGGCCTGTCGCGAGAGCAGACGCTTGCCGATTGCGCCCGGCTCGGCGCGCTCGCCGCGGCGGAAGTCATCCAGCACTACGGCGCGCGGCCGCAGGCGGATTTGCGCGGGCTCGCGACAGAAAACGGGCTTCTATAAATCAGAGCTTGCGCAGCTCGACCGTCTGGATCGCGTGGCTTGCGTCCTTGGTCAGCACAAGGCTGGCGCGGGCGCGCGTCGGCAGAATGTTGTCGTGCAGGTTGCGCAGATTGATCCTGGTCCAGATGTCGCGCGCCATCGTCTCGGCCTCGGCATCGGACAGGTCCGCATATTTGCGGAAGTAAGAGCGCGGGTCGCGGAACGCCGTCTGCCGTAGCCGCTGAAAGCGCGCGATATACCATTGTTCGAGGTCGCTCTCGTCGGCGTCGAGATAGACCGAGAAATCGAAAAAGTCGGAGACGAAAGCGGTCGCGCGACCATCCTTCGGCGCCCGGCCGGGTTGCAGCACGTTCAGCCCTTCGACGATCAGAATATCGGGGCGATCGACGGTGACGAATTCGTCCGGCATGATGTCGTAGGTCAGATGCGAATAGACCGGCGCGCGGACATTGCGCGTGCCCGCCTTCACATCGGACAGAAAGTTCACGAGCGCGATGCTGTCATAGCTCTCGGGAAAGCCCTTCTTGTCCATCAGCCCTTCGGCGGCGAGCACGGCGTTCGGATGGAGAAAGCCGTCGGTCGTGACGAGCTCAACCTTCGGCGTGTTGGGCCAGCGCGACAGGAGCGCACACATCACGCGCGCGAGCGTCGATTTGCCGGCCGCAACAGAGCCCGCAACACCGATGATGTAAGGCACTTTGTCGTCGCCGGCGCCGAGAAAGCGCTGCGTCGCTTTGAACAGCCCCTGCGTCGCGGCAACGTAAAGCGCCAGGAGACGCGACAGCGGCAGATAAATCTCGATGACTTCGTCGAGCGACAAGGGTTCGCTCAGCGAGCGCAGCCTGTTCAAATCTTCGAGCGTCAGCGTCAGCGGGGTATCGGCGCGCAAAGCCGCCCATTCGCTTCGCGTGAAGCGATGATAGGGCGAGAGAACCGCCGGAGGCTGCGTGACGCGCTCGTCCATGACGCTCCCGACCGTCTGACGTCCGCGGAGGAGATGCGGCTTCATTCTAGTCGACAAATTATTTTTTTAAACCGGCCAAAGGGGGAATTGATTTATTTTACGTCTTGTTTCCGCGCAGCTTTTTCCTCATGGCCCGATTGGCGCGTGCGCCGTTCGAGTTCGGATAGAACGTCGTCGAGCGCTACGCCGCGTGCCGCGAGCACGACGAGCAGATGGTAGAGCAGGTCGGCGCTTTCGCTGATCAGCGCCTTGGGCTCGCCTTCGATCGTGGCGATCACGGTCTCGACCGCTTCCTCGCCGAGCTTTTTCGCGGCGCGCGCCGGACCGGCGTCGAGCAGGGATTTGGTATAGGAGTCTTTCGCGCTCGCGTGGGCGCGCTCTGCGATGATCGCGGCGAGATCGGCGAGAGTGAAGGTGCTCATCGTGTCCTCACGCGACAGCTGCGGTCGCGGCGACGCCGTCAAGGCGCACCGCCACACCATGATCGGCCATATAGGATTTGGCTTCGGCGATGCTGAATTCACCGAAGTGGAAGATAGAAGCGGCGAGCGCCGCGCTGGCGCCGCCGTCGCGCAAGCCTTCAACGAGATGATCGAGCGTGCCGACGCCGCCCGAGGCGATCACCGGCACGTTCACCGCATCGACCACGGCGCGGGTCAACGCAATGTCGAAGCCCGACCTTGTGCCGTCGCGGTCCATCGAGGTGAGCAGGATTTCACCGGCGCCGAGGTGCACCACCTCGCGCGCATAATCGATGGCGTCGAGGCCCGTCGGCTTGCGGCCGCCGTGGGTGAAAATTTCCCAGCGGCCGGGCGAAACCTGTTTCGCGTCGATTGCGACGACGATGCACTGGCTGCCGAATTTCTCCGCGCCGGCACGCACGAAGTCGCGATTCTGCACCGCCGCCGTGTTGATGCCGACCTTGTCGGCGCCGGCAAGCAGGAGATTGCGGATGTCTTCGGTCGTGCGCACGCCGCCGCCGACAGTGAGCGGCATGAAACAGGCTTCTGCGGTCCGCCGCACGACATCGAGCAGCGTGCCGCGGTTCTCATGGCTTGCGGTAATGTCGAGGAAGCAGAGCTCGTCGGCGCCCGC
>Ga0153954_1001182_pt1 | contig 15274 bp, 13 predicted proteins | sample TSFL038MetaG_FD_102277 | JGI IMG/M metagenome (GOLD analysis project Ga0153954, IMG submission 102277) | Attine ant fungus gardens microbial communities from Florida, USA - TSFL038 MetaG | ecosystem: Host-associated > Fungi > Mycelium > Unclassified | place: USA: Florida, Wekiwa Springs State... | reverse complement strand
GCACCCAGGGTCGTCTCGAAGTGGCGGGCGTCACGGCCTTCCTGCTGGAAGTGGCCCGTCACCGCCGTACCGTTCACATCGAGATTGATCGTCATCTTGTAGGTCGGGCACTTCGAGCTGCCCGTGACATTCGTGCCCACGCCCGTCCAGGTGTAGCTATCTGCGGCCTGCGCCGCACCGGCAGCGAGAAGGACGAAAGCAGCGGCGGCGATGGCGACCTTTTGCATCGATTGTCCCCTGTTCAGAAGAATTCCCTGATGGCCTTGAGCACGGCTGCCGGTTTCTCCTGTCCGACGGCATGCCCGGCCCGCGGGACCTTAACCAATTTCGAACCGGAAATCGCCTTCCTGAAAGCTGCGCCATAAGCCACAGGGATCAGGGCATCTTCGGCCCCCCAGACGATCAGCGTCTTCGCGGTGATCCGGTAAAGGCGCTGAGCCACGCCGCGATCGGGGACAGGGAACAGGATCTTGCCCGCCATGCCGAGCTGGCGCGCGCGCATCACCAGGAACTGCTTCAGGAACTCCGGATCTTCCATGTTGCCGCCACCGGCCGTCATCAGCTTCTGGCCGGCCTCGACGTCATGAAACAGCAAGGGCGGCAGCTCGAAAGGCAGCTTGCTGAAGATATCGACGACCGGCTGCTCGTCGATCCAGAGTCCGGCGGGCGCCAGCAGGCAAAGCTTGTCGATCTCCGTGTGGGCGATCGCCGCCATTTCGGCCGCGATCATGCCGCCCATAGAATGGCCGGCGACGATCGGCTTCATGAGCTTCAGCGCCTCCATCACGTCGAGCGCGTGAAGCGTCACATCGAGCATGTCGCGCAGCCCGTCCTCGCCGGTCGACCGTCCGTAGCCCGGCAACAGCGGCGCCATGACGTGATATTTGCTCGCCAGTTCCGCAAGCAGCGGGTCGTTCGGCATGTGTCCGCCCGCGCCATGGAGGAACAGCAGATCGCGCCCCTTCCCCGCCTCGGCGACCTCGATCTGGCCGCCCAGGGCCTTCATCTTCAGCAAACGCTTTTTCATTCGGCGGCCGCCTTCAGGTTCACGCGCTCGTTCATGGGATGGATCCAGAAACGATCGTCGTGGTTCTGCCATTCCGGCCACAGGTTGCGCAGATGCGGCATCACCTTCTCGGCGAAGAGCTTTGTCGAATGACGCACTTTTTCATCGGGCATATCTCCGAGATGCAGCAGGCAGAAGACGTTGCCGACGCGCAGCGTCTTGATCATCTCCTCCATCTGCTGGCGCACCGTCTCGGGCGAGCCCGCGACCACGTAGCGATTCTCGGTGAGATCCTTCCACGTCATGTTGGGATAGTCGCGACCCGCCGAGGTGAATTGCGACAGCGCGCCGGTCTGGATCGTCTTGATGGTGCGATAGCCCGGCGCATCGGCGAAGCCCGGATGGACGTGCAGGCAGCGATTGTAGAAGTAGCTGACGTGCTCGCTGTAAAGCTTCTCGGCTTCCGCGTCGGTGTCGGCGACGCAGATCACCTGGGCGAAGCCCGCGCGATAGGGCGATTCGTCCATCTGCCACTCGACGACGCGCTTCCAGTAGCCCTCCATCAGGAGACGCGCGCGCATGTAGCCGGTGTAGCTGAGGTATGAGTACGAGTAGGTGTTATCGAGACAGAAGTCGTAGGTTTCGACCGAGCCACCGCCCGGGATGAAGACCGGTGGCGGGTTCTGGATTGGCTTGGGCCAGCAGTTCACGTAACGCAGCTTGGTGTAGCGGCCGTTGAAGGCGAAGGGCTCGTCCGCCGCCCACGCCTTGCGGATCAGCTCATGCGCCTCGGCATACTTCTCGCGCGTGAGCGCCGGCACCGTGCCGTAGGCGTAGTTGGTGTCCATCGACGTGCCGACCGGGAACCCGGCGACAAGCCGGCCGCCCGACAGAACGTCGAGCATGGCGAACTCTTCGGCGACGCGCAGGGGTGGATTGTAGAGGGCGATCGAATTGCCCAACACGACCAGCGCCGCCTTCGACGTCCGGCGCGTCAAGGTCGCCGCCATGATATTGGGCGATGGCATCAAACCGTAGGCGTTGGCGTGATGCTCGTTCACGCCGATGCCATCGAAGCCCACCTGCTCGGCATATTCGAGCTGGTCGAGATACTGGTGATAGATGCCGTGGCCGAGCTCCGGCTCGTACATCCTGTTGGGCAAGTCGACCCAGACCGAGCGGTGCTTCTGCCGGAAATCCTCCGGCATGTGCGGCCACGGCATGAGGTGAAACCAGGTGAATTTCATGGTCGTCGCCTCCCGATTTTCCGGTCTATGGTGACGCAGGAGAACCAGTCACGCCATGCAAAACCGTTTCATCGACCTCTACAGTGACACCAAGACCAAACCCTCGCCCGGCATGCGGAAAGCCATGGCCGAGGCCGAGGTGGGCGACGAACAGAAGTACGAGGATCCCACCGTCAACCGCCTGCGCGATCGCATCTGCGAGATCCTGGGCAAGGAAGACGCCGTCTTCATGCCGAGCGGCACGATGTGCAACCAGTCCGCCATCCGAGTCCATTGCCGGCTGGGCGACGAGGTGATCGCCGATCGGACGGCCCATATCATCAATGCCGAGACGGGCGGCACCGCGGCCAACTCCGGCGTGATGATCCGCATGCTCGACGGCCCCAATGGCGTGTTCACCGCCGACCAGGTGAAGGCGGCTTTGCGCGATCCCAACAGCCGCAACGCGCCGCGCTCGCGGCTCGTCTCGGTCGAAAACACCTCCAATGCCGGCTTCGGCACGGTGTGGCCGATCGAAACCCTGCGCGGTGTCTCCAAGGTCGCGCACGATGCGGGGCTGGCGGTCCATATGGACGGCGCGCGGCTCTGCAACGCCGCAGTGAAATCGGGCACCAAGGCCAAGGACTATGCGGCGTGCTGCGATTCGCTGTGGCTCGACTACACCAAGGGCCTGGGCGCTCCGGTCGGCGCCAGCCTCGCCGGCTCCAAGGACTTCATCAAGGAAGCCTGGCGCCAGAAGCAGATGCTGGGCGGCTCGATGCGCCAGTCCGGCGTGATCGCCGCGGCAGCGCTCTATGCGCTCGAGAACAATTGGGACCGTCTCGCCGAGGACCATGACAACGCCCAGCACCTCGCTTCGGGCCTCGCCAACATCAACGGCCTCGAGTGCGAGGTCGGCAAAATGGCGACCAACCTCGTCTTCTTCGAGATCAAGAAGCCGGGCATGACGGGCGCGCAGTTCGTCAAGGCTTGCCAGGAGCGTGGCGTCGGCATGGGCACCAGCGCCGGCAGCGCCACCCGCATCCGCGCGGTGACGCACCTCGACGTCAACCGTCAGGACATCGACGCCGCGCTCAAGATCATCAGTGACGTGATGGCGGCGTGAGCGCCCTCGCGTGACAGTAGGCCTGCCGCTCACGCGGCGCGAGGACCGGCGGTTTCTCACCGGACGCGGACGGTACACCGACAATACGGCGCCGAACGGGACACTCGCGGTCCTGTTCGTGCGCTCGCCGCACGCTCATGCACGGATCATCGGCATCGACAAGGCCACCGCGCTCGAACTGCCCGGCGTCCTTGCGATCTATACAGCCGAGGACACGGCAGCCGACCGGCTCGGCCATCTGCCGGCGATCAGCGAGATCAAGGACGAAGCCGGCAACCGTCATCGCGAGCCGCCGCATCTGCCGATGTCGGTCGGCAAGGTGCGCCATGCCGGCGACATCGTGGCCATGATCGTTACCCACACGCTCGATCAGGCACGTGACGCTGCCGACGCGCTGGCTATTGACTATGAAGAGCTGCCGGCCGTCGTCACTGTCGCGCAGGCACTCGCACCAGGCGCGCCTTCCGTGCACGACGAGGTGCCGGACAATCTGATGTGCCGCTGGAGCCGGGGCGATGCCGCGGCAACCGCCGCCGCCTTCGCCGAGGCCGTGCATGTGAGCACGCTCACCATCCATTCACCGCGCCAGATCGTGCACTATCTGGAGACGCGCGCGGCCTGGTCCTCCTACGATGCGGCCGAAGACCTGGTCACGGTCACCTTCTCCTCGCAGGGCGTGCAGATCCCGCATCGGCTTATGTGCGAGCGCGTACTGAACGTCCCCAAGGAAAAGCTGCGCCTGGTGACAGAGGATGTCGGCGGCGGCTTCGGTCCGAAATTCCCGATCTCCCCTGAATCGACTCTCATCGCCTGGGCGACTCGCAAGCTGAAGCGCGGCCTGCGCTGGAGCGCCGAACGGGCCGAGCACGCCTTGTCCGACAGTCATGCACGCGATCTCGTGGCCACGGGAGAGCTGGCGCTCGACAATGCCGGCAAGTTTCTCGGCCTGCGGGTCAAGGCGGAGTCGAACTTCGGCGCCTACGTCTCGATGTTCGCGCCGTCGATCTCGACCACCGGTCTCGCCAAGGTGATCTCCGGTCTCTATCGCATTCCGGCGATCCGCATCGACTTCGACTGCGCTTTCACCAACACCGTGCCGGTCGATGCCATCCGCGGCGCCGGCAAGCCCGAGGCGTTGTTCCTGCTCGAGCGCCTGGTCGATCTCGCGGCCCACGAGACCGGTCGCACGCCCGCCGAGCTGCGTCGCCGGAATTTCCTGCAGGCCGCCGACATGCCCTATCTGAGCGCGAGCGGCTACACCTACGATGCCGCCGATTGTCCACGCCTGTTCGAGGCAGCACTGCAAGCATCGGATGAGGCGGGCTTCGCCGCCCGCCGCGCCGCGAGCGAGGCAAAAGGCCGGCGCCGCGGCCTCGGTCTCTCCTGCCATCTCCACGGCACCGGCGGCATCGCCGACGAACATGTCGTGGTCCAGGTCGAGCCCGATCGGCTGGTGGCGCATGTCGGCACGCAAAGCCAGGGACAAGGGCACGAGACGGTGTTCGGCCAGCTTCTGTCGTCGACATTGGGTGTGCCCGTCGACAGGATCGAGGTCCACCAGGGCGACACGCGAACCATCCCGCACGGCGGCGGCACCGGCGGGTCGTCCTCGACCATCATCAGCGGCACGACCTTGAAGCGCGCGGCGGATGTCGTGATCGAACGCGGTCGCGATCTTGCCGCCGAGCGGCTGGAGACCTCGCCGGCGGATATCGCCTTCAAGGATGGAAGCTTCGAAGTCGTCGGCACCGACCGGCGTATCGGCCTGCTCGAGCTCGCGGCCTGGAAGCCGTTCGACGGCAGCGCGGTCTTCGCCGACAAGATCGAGTCCTTCCCCACCGGCGTCATGGTCTGCGAGGTCGAAGTCGATCCCGAGACCGGCGCCGTGACCGTCGAGCGGTTGACGGAGGTCGCCGACTGCGGCGTTGTCGTGAACCCTCGCCTACTGGCCGGGCAACTCCACGGTGGCATGGTGCATGGGCTGGGCAATGCCCTGATGGAACAGGCACTTTACGACCAGGAGACCGGTCAGTTACTGAGCGGAACCCTCATGGACTACGCCCTGCCTCGGGCGGAAGACGTACCGGACCTGCAGATCGACACCATCGCCACTCCCTCGCCCAATAACTTCCTGGGCCTGAAAGGCGTCGGCGAGTTGCCGACCAATGGCGCCCCGGCAGCCATCGCCAACGCCGTGCTGGACGCATTGCGGCCGCTGGGCGTTCGTCACGTCGATATGCCGCTCACAGCGGCCAGGATCTGGGCCGCCATTCACGCTTCGTGAGTGGCCAGGTCGGCAAACCGCGAAGATTCGGGCGCTTTCCGCGAAAGCCAGATCGCCTTCCGGCCGGCCGGTAACGATGGTCGCGGCATGACACACAAGCTCCGCACCATGCTCCTTGGCCTCGGCACCCTTCTCATCCTGGTCGTCGGCGCCTTTGCCGCCGTCATCGCCTTCGACTCCCCGGAAACGCCGCCCACCCTGGCAGCGGGCGATTCGATCCCCGGCATGCAGGCCTGGGACTTCACCGAGATACCCAAGCCTCGGCACGTCACCGCACGGGACGGCGCGCCGCTCGTCTACCGCCTCTATCCGGGAAAAGCCGACCGGGTCGTCGTCCTGGTCCACGGCTCGACCGGTTCGGGCGTCGAAATGCATCAGGTCGCCAAGGCCCTACAGGCCGAGGGCGCCACGGTCTACGCCATTGCCTTGCGTGGCCACGGCGGCAGCGGCACCCGCAATGGCGACGTCTCCTATATCGGCCAGCTCGACGATGATCTCGCCGATCTCGTGATGGCGCTCGGCCTCGACAAACCCGGCACCCGTCGCACGCTGATGGGCTTCTCGGCCGGAGGCGGCTTCGTGCTGCGCATCGCCAGTGGCCGCAACGCGGCGCTGTTCGACAATTACATCGCCGTATCGCCCTATCTCGGCCCGGACTCATCCACCAACCGGCCCAACATCGGCGGTTGGACGAGCATCGCCACGCATCGCATCGTGGCGCTGTCCATCCTGGCGCAGGCCGGCTTGCCCTGGTTCCAGGATCTGCCCGTTGTGCACTTCGCGACACAGGCGAAGGCCGATGAGAACCGCACGCCAGTCTACTCTTTCCGCTTGGTGGCCAGCCTCAACATCGGCCGTCAGTGGCGCGAGGCGCTGGCCCATATCCGGCCGCCGACGCAGATCATCGTCGGCACCAGCGACGAGCTCTTCCTCGCCGACCGCTTCATGCCGCTTCTGAAGCAGATCAACCCGCGCATCCGCGTGACCGTCCTGCCCGGCCACGGCCATCTTGGCATGATCGGTGATCCCTCGGCCACGACCTCGCTCGCGATGATCTGGAAAGACAGTTTGGGCAGTTAGCGCCGGGCAAGCCGTTGCAAGGTCGAGGCGATGGCCTGGCGCGTGTCGGCCGGTTGCTCGGCGATGGCATGGGCCAGGAGATCGAGCTGGCCACGCAAGGTGTGGACCTGATCGACCAGGGCGATGACCGCTTCCGTCGTGTCGTCGTCCAGTCCGACATCGTCGGTCAGTTCGGCCAGCAGATGCACACGGGCAACGTCGACCGGCTCGAAGGCCCAGGCGTCGGCCGTGCCTGACGGCCGCAGCAGGCCACGCGCGACCCACCGCTCGACATGGACGCTCGTCAGCCGGCTGTGCAGGCGCAGGAGTTCGTCGAGGCCGATCATGTGAACTGCTCCATCGACTGGCGCGGATCGTAGGCCTTGCCGGCCTCCCACGATTCGAGAAAGGCCTTCAGCTTGTCGTCCGGCTTCTCGGGCAGCACGACCTTGAGCTTCACATACTGGTCGCCCCGCTGGCCCGACTTGCGGTCGAGCAGGCCGCGCCCCTTGAGCCGGAGCGATGCGCCGGTGTTGGAGCCGGCCGGCACGTTCAGCATCACCGGCCCGCCGACCGTCGGCACCTTGACCTTGCCACCCAGCACCGCCTCGGTGAGCGTCACCGGCAGCTCCATATGGATGTTGTTGTCACGCGTCTCGAAGAAGGCGTGCGGCTGTACCCGGATCTCGACATAGGCATCGCCTGCAGGCTTGCCCTTGGCGCCCGGCATGCCCTGTCCCTTGAGGCGGAGCGTCGTACCGTCGGTCGTGCCTTCAGGCACATCGATATCCAGCGTGCGGCCGTCCGGCAGGTTAACCCGCTGCTTGCCGCCGCGCGCGGCCACGAGAAAAGGAACAGTGAGGGTATAGCTGACAGGAAGACCGCCCATGTCGAAGCCATCTTCTCCCCCGCCGAAGCCGAAACCGCCGCTGCGCCGGCCCTGTCCGAAAATGCCGGAGAATATGTCGCCCACGTCGTCGAAGGATTCGTGCCCTCCGCCACGCTGATACTTGAAGCCGCCCGGACCGCCGGCCTGATCGCGATAGAAGCCGCGCGGGGGCACCTCGGCACCGGTCGCGTCGATCTCGCCCGCATCGAAGCGCCGGCGCTTCTCGGGGTCGGACAGGATGTCGTTGGCCTGGCTGATTTCCTTGAACTTGGCCTCGGCGGCCTTGTCGCCCGGGTTCAGGTCAGGATGGTGCTTCTTGGCGAGCTTGCGGAAGGCCTTGCGGATATCGTCCTCCGAAGCCGTCTTCGCCACGCCGAGCACGGAATAGGGATCGCTCATACCGAAGAATGTTGTGTTTTTTCAGGCGGTTGCAAGCCCCTCACCGTGCTGGTGAAGGGCGTCGGCGAAAAGACGGTACTTCACGGCATCGACCGAGAGCTCGCGCGCCCAGTTCACCAGGTCGCCCCAGGGGTCGTTGAGCTTGCCCAGCCCCGAAACGATGGCCACCACCGTGCCGACCTCGATCTTGTGCTGCACGGCCAGCAGGCCGCCCACGCCGAGCGCTATGGCGACCGCGGCGTGATACATGAAGTTCATCGCCAGGTTCATGCTGAACTTGATCTTGTAGATGCCCATGTTCAGGGCGAACACACGATCGATGCCCTCCTCCTCCGGCACGCCCTTGGAGACGATGTCGCCGCCGACATGGCGCAGCGTCTTCACCCGCTCCGCCGCGCGGCGATTGATGGCACGCTGCATCATCGGCACGAACAGGAGCTGCGGCAGCAGGAAGCCCGCACTCAGCAGCAGCGACCAGGGCTCCAGCGTGGTCATGTAGCCGATCACGCTCACCAGGATGCCGATCTGCAGCAGCGGCTCGGAGAGCGCCATACCGACGAAGCCACCGATCGGCTCGGCCTCGGAGACAACCATGGCGGCATGCGTTCCGGTCTCGCTGTCGTCGTCCTTGTTTCCCTCGGTCTTGGCCTCGCGCTGCACATCGCGATGAGCGGGTTCGTGCAGACCGGCCTCGCGCAGAGTCCGGCGCAGGGACCGCACGGCATCCTCGCTCACCCAGCCGCGATAGACGTTGAGCGCGAGCTTGAAAGCCTGTTCCAGCAACGCCACGCCGGCATAGGCGACGGCAAGCCAGACGATAGTCGTCGTCGCACCATTCTTGATGGCATCGTTGACGATGCGGCGCTGGATCTCGAGCGGCACCGATGTGAGGCCGAAGACGCCGATGGCCAGGGCGGCCAGGCCGACCTGGTGGCGCCCCGAACAACGCACGACATAGCCCATGAGAGAACGCGGAAGGACTTCGCACTGCATCGGAGAAAAACGCGGCCTCCTGTCGTCCGTTCCTTGTCATCCTTCTGCCATCTGGCCGCCTTGGGCGCCAGCCGGTATGCTTTTTGCCTCGACTTCGGCAGCCGATGCGGAGACCGCCCATGCGCCATCTCGCCAGCCTGTCCGCCCCGCTTGCGCTTCTGCTCGCGCTCTTTGCCGACCCTGCCGCCGCGCAGGACAAGAAGGACATAGACTTGTCCTTGGCGCTGGCCATCGACATTTCCGGCAGCATCGATCCCGACGAGGCGCACCTGCAGCGCCAGGGCTATGTCGACGCCTTCCGCGATCCAGTGATTGTCAAGGCTATCCTGGGCGGACCCAATGGTCGCATCGCCGTCGCCTACTACGAATGGTCCGATTCCTGGATGCAGAAGCTCCTGATCGACTGGACCCTGCTGGACAGCGAAACCTCGATCGCGGCCTTCGCCCAACGCCTGACCGACGCGCCCATATCGATCGCGCGGCGCACCTCCATCAGCGGCGCCATGCGCTATGCCGTGCCGCTGTTCGGCCGCTCGCCTTACGAGGCGACGCGCAAGGTGCTCGATATCTCGGGCGATGGGTCGAACAATGATGGCGCGCTGGTGACCGACATGCGCTACGAGGCCTTGAAGGAGCGCATCGTCATCAACGGCCTGCCGATCATGAACGACCGGCCCAACCCCTTCGGCTTTCCCAACGAAGCCGACCTCGACAAGTACTATCTCGCCTGCGTGACCGGCGGCCCGCATTCCTTCGTCGAGGTGGCCCGAAGCTTCGAGGATTTCCCTCGCGCCGTCCGCAAGAAGCTGCTGCAGGAAGTGGCCGATACCGGCCCGCGCCACGACTTCGATATCGGCCGTGCTCCGACCCCGGGCCCGGCCCTGCACGATGGTGTGAAGCTCGCCCAGACCGGCCGTCCCCGGCACAGCGAAGAGCCGGAGGATTACACCACGTTCGTCCGACCGGAATACGAACTCGGTTGCGATGTCGGTGAGCGGCGCAGCCGGGAATTCTGGCAGCGCCGCTTCGGAGTGTCTCCGGACTAAGCGCTCAAGGCGCTTAGAACAGGTAACGCAGCAGGGCGAACAGCGAGCCCGACAGCACGATGGCGGCCGGGAGCGTCAGGATCCAGGCCAACGCCATGTTGCGCAGCGTGCTCATCTGCAGGCCCGAACCGTTCGCCGCCATGGTGCCGGCGACGCCCGACGACAACACATGGGTCGTGCTCACCGGCAGGCCGTAATTGTCGGCCGCCATGATCAGCCCCATCGCGGTGATTTCGGCGGCGGCGCCCTGTCCGTAAGACAGATGCTCCTTGCCGATCTTCTCGCCGACGGTGACGACGATGCGCTTCCAGCCCACCATCGTGCCGAGGCCCAGCGCGATCGCCACCGCGACCTTGACCCAGGTTGGGATGAACTTCGTGCCGGTGTCGAGCGACTGCCTGTAGGCGTTCAGGACGGCAAGGTCCTCCTTAGAGAGCTCGGCCGCCTTGTCCTTCATCAGGAGACGGATGGCCTCGGAGGCGAGGTACATGTCGTTACGGTCGTTGCCGACCTGCTGCGGCGGGACCTTGGCCAGCGAGCCATACCTCTGCACCTGGTCGGAGATCTCGTGGATCAGCGCGGCGAGCGAGGGGAACGTGCCCTCGTTGACCTCGCGGCGGGCGACGTACTGCGTGACAGCCGGACGCGGATTGCCGATCACGTTGTAGCCGGCGGCCTTCGTGTCGATGACCTGGATCGCCGCGGCCGAGTTCTTCGCGAAGGTGGCGGCATAGTTGTCCGGCACCGCCTTGTTCAGCGCGTAGGTCGTGGGAACCGTGCCGATCAGGATCAGCATGATCAGGCCCATGCCCTTCTGGCCGTCGTTCGAACCGTGCGCATAGGAGACGCCGGTGCAGGTGAAGATCAGCAGGGCGCGAATCCACCACGGCGGCGGCGCCTTGCCCACCGGCGGCTTGTAGAGAGCCGGGATGCGCAGGAGGAACTTGGCCAGGATCAACATCAGGCCGGCGATGAAGAAGCCGGCGAGCGGCGAGAACAGCAGCGACTTGCCAACGCCCAGCGCCTGGTCCCAATCAACGCCGCTTGTGCCCGAGCCACTGGGCGCCATCAGCTGGTTCATCAAGCCGACGCCGATGATCGAACCGATCAGCGCGTGCGAGCTCGAGTTCGGGATGCCGTAGTACCAGGTGCCGAGGTTCCAGATGATCGCCGCGATCAGGAGCGCGAAGACCATTGCGAAGCCGGCATTGCTGCCGACCTGCAGGATGAGCTCGACGGGCAGCAGCGAGATGATGCCGAACGCGACGGCGCCGGTCGACATCAACACGCCCAGGAAATTGAAGAAGCCCGACCAGATCACCGCGAAATGCGGCGGCAAGGAGTTGGTGTAGATGACGGTCGCCACAGCGTTGGCGGTGTCATGGAAGCCGTTGACGAACTCGAAGCCCAGCGCAATGAACAGCGCAAGGCCGAGCAGCACGTAGATCAGCGCGCCAGCCGCGGGCGCCGATTGAAGATCGCTCACCAAAGCGGCGATCGCGTAGACCGCACCCGCCGCCAGCACAAGAATGGCAATCAGCGGGCCAGCCTTGGCCGCCCAGCCCGGCGTCGCCGAGCTGCTCAATGGATGGTGATCGCCGGCCGGCTGAGTGCCGCCGGGTAACACCGCCTCGTTTGTCATTCACGCCCCCAAAGTTTCGCCGCGACAGCACAAGGCGGTCGCGCGCGCGAAAAAATTAGTCGCGGTGAGTGACAGTATGGAGACATCAGACCGGCTGAAATGGCGAAGAAACGGGCTCAAATCAGACCTGTTGCGGCGATCACACCATGTGCAGTTACGATAGATCGCGGGCCTCCATCGGAGAGCCCGCACAGATCTACGCAGGCTGCTTCTTGAGCCGCTCGACCATCGCTTCGAGCGCCAGCAGATAGGAAGCGACGCCGAAGCCCGCGATCATGCCGACAGCCGCTTCCGCCGTGATCGAACCGTAGCCGCGCTTCTCGATGTTGGTCATGTGGATCTCGATGGCCGGTGCGCCGATCGACCTCAGGCAGTCGCGCAGGGCGTGACCGGCATGAAGAAAGCCGGCCGGGTTGAACAGCAGGCCATCGAGTCCTTCGCGGTCGGCCTTGAAGATCGCCGATACCGCCTCGCCTTCAGTGTTCGTGTAGAGGATGACGAGCGTGACCCCCAATGCGTTGGCCTGGCGGCGCACGATGGCATCGAGCTCCCGTGCCGTCGTCGTCCCGTAGAGCTCGGGCTGGCGGCGGCCCAGATACTCCATGTTCGCGCCCTGGATGAGCAGGATCTTCATTCGTCTCTCGTTGCGTGGCCGCATCGGCCCGCGCGTGTGGCGATAGTGTAGAGCAAGTTACAGTTGAGCCGAATAATCCTATGGCGCGCAAATGGACGATTTCGTAGTCAGGCACTAGCTTCCGGCGGTTGGGGGAGAGCGGCGTGGACAGTCTGACTGAGTTGTTGTCAGTGGCCTTTCTCGGCCTGTTCACGACCAGCTCCGTCATGGTGGGCGCTTGGCTCGGCCTCCACTTCTCCTTTCCCAAGAAGGTGCTGGCCGCCATCCTTGGCTTCGCGGCGGGCTCGCTGATCGCCGCGCTCGCCATCGAGCTCGCCTTCGAGGGCGCGGCCGACCTCACGCATCATGGCTTCCACGTGCCTGCCGCCTGGGGAATGATCGCGGGAGGCTTCGCGGCCGGCGCGATCATCTACTACGTCGCTTCGCTGTTCCTCGAGCAGAAGGGCGCGGCGCTCCGTCTGCCCTCGCGCTTCATGGAATATGCCCTCGACCACAAGCGCCGCGCGGTAAACGACACTCTGGCGATCCTCTCGCAATGCGAGCTGCTGCGCCACCTGCCGGCGGAGGATATGGAGCCCCTGCTCGACCAGGTGAAACGACGGTCGACGGCCGCCGGCAACATCGTGTTCAGCACCGGCGATCCCGGCGACGCGCTCTATATCGTGACGAGCGGCACCGTCGACGTGGTGAGCGACGCCGACAATCGCACGCTGGCCGAGCTCGGCCCCGGCCAGACATTCGGCGAGATGGCGCTGCTCAGCAGCGGCACGCGCACGGCAACGATCCGTGCCAAGACCGACGCCGAATTCCTGACGATCGACAAGGCGGATTTCGACCAGCTCCTGGCCGATGACCCGGTGCTCGATCGCCAGGTCCGCCGGTTGAGCCACGATCGCGCGCTCTCGAACCTGCGCGGCGCGGCCAATCCCGCTGTCTGGACCAAGATGGCACGCGAGAATGTCGAGCGGCTGACGCGGACCGAGGAGAACCGGGCGCTGCAGGAAGCCAAGGAGGGCAAGGGCACGGGCCTCGCCATCGTGTTCGGCAACATCCTCGATACCATCCCGGGCTGCCTGGTGATCGGCGCCAAGTTCGAGGACTTCCACAGCCTGTCGGTCACCTTGATCCTCGGCATGTTCCTGGGCGGCATTCCCGAGGCTGCCGCGAGCGCCACCATGTTGCGCAAGGCCGACTATTCCGACCGGAAGATCTTCCTGCTGTGGTCGACCGTACTGGTCGCCGGCGTCGTGGCGGCAATGGCCGGCAACTACTTCATCAGCGATTCGGAATCGCTGGCCGCCGTGCTGGCGCAAGCCGTGGCCGGCGGTGCGATCCTGGCGCTGGTCACTCACGCCATGATCCCCGAGGCCCTGCACAAGGGCGGCTCGGGCATCGTGCTGCCGGTGGTTGCGGGGTTCCTGTTCGCGCTCTATCTCGCCCTGGTCGAAATCGTCCCGTAGAGCGCGCGGCCCTCAGCGCGGCAGCGTGCTCGCGCCCATCAGGCTCTCATCGATCGCCCGCGCGCACTGGCGGCCTTCGCGGATCGCCCAGACGACCAGCGACTGGCCGCGGCGCATGTCGCCTGCGGCGAACAGCTTCGGCACCGACGTCTTGTAGTCCTTGATCGTCGCGGCGACGTTGCCGCGCGCATCGAGCGCCACACCCGCCTGCTCCAGCATGCCGGGCTTGCGCGGACCGAGGAAACCCATCGCCAGCAGCACGAGATCGGCCTTGAGCGTGAAGGCGCTGCCCGGGACCTCCTGCATCTTGCCGCCGGCCCATTCGACGCGCACGCACTCCAGCCCCTCGACCCTGTCCTTGCCGACCGCGCGCTTGGTCAGAACCGCGAAGTCGCGCTCGGCGCCTTCCTCCTGCGAGGACGACGTGCGCATCTTGAGCGGCCAATCCGGCCAGGTCAGGGCCTTGTCCTCCTTCTCGGGCGGCTGCGGCATGACCTCGAGCTGCACGATCGAGGCTGCACCCTGGCGGTTCGAGGTGCCGATGCAGTCAGAGCCGGTGTCGCCGCCGCCGATCACGATGACATGCTTGCCCTTGGCGCTGATCGTGCCGCGTGGTGCCGCACGCGCCTCGTCGTCGCCGGCCACCCGCTTGTTCTGCTGGACCAGGAAGTCCATCGCGTAATGGATGCCGGCAAGCTCGCGGCCCGGCACCTCGAGATTGCGCGGCCATTCCGCGCCGCCGGTCAGGGCAACGGCATCGTAGCCTTCGAGCAGCGACTTCATCGAGAGCGTGGCGCCGACCTCGACGCCGGTGCGGAACTCGACACCCTCCGCCTCCATCTGGCGCATGCGCCGGTCGATCAGGCGCTTCTCCATCTTGAAGTCGGGGATGCCGTAGCGCAGCAGGCCGCCGATGCGATCGGCCTTCTCGAACAGGGTGACGCTGTGACCCGCCCGCGCGAGCTGCTGGCTGCAGGCGAGTCCCGCAGGTCCCGAGCCGACGACCGCCACGCGCTTGCCGGTCTTGCGCGTCGGCATGAAGGGCTGGATCCAGCCCTCGTCCCAGCCGCGATCGACGATGGAGCATTCGATGGATTTGATCGTGACCGGATTGTCGTCGATGTTCAGCGTGCACGAAGCCTCGCAGGGCGCGGGGCAGATGCGGCCGGTGAACTCCGGGAAATTGTTCGTCGAGTGCAGCACGTCGAGCGCGGCCTGCCAGCGGTCGCGGCGCACCAGCTCGTTCCACTCGGGGATGATGTTGTTGACCGGACAACCGTTGTGACAGAACGGGATGCCGCAATCCATGCAGCGCGCGCCCTGGCGGCTCACTTCGGCAGCCGGCAGCGGCAGCACGAATTCCTTCCAGGTCTTCAGCCGCGCCTCGACCTTCTCGTAAGGCCGATCCTTGCGCTCGATGTCGAGGAAGCCCGTTGCAAGGCCCATGACGTTTCCAACTCCCCTCATCCAGCCGCCGGGCGAATCATTTTTTCGACCGGCGACAACTTCG
>Ga0153954_1001181_pt1 | contig 15288 bp, 13 predicted proteins | sample TSFL038MetaG_FD_102277 | JGI IMG/M metagenome (GOLD analysis project Ga0153954, IMG submission 102277) | Attine ant fungus gardens microbial communities from Florida, USA - TSFL038 MetaG | ecosystem: Host-associated > Fungi > Mycelium > Unclassified | place: USA: Florida, Wekiwa Springs State... | reverse complement strand
TCCTCTCCTGCCTCGGCCAGGCGTAGATGGTGGCGTCGCTCATGCCGAACGTCTCGGCGGGCCGGGCGACTCTCGTGCCTGATCGAGCCGGCCCGATCACCTGACGGCGAACCTCTGCGGGGTACCTGCGGGGCATCTGAATCCTCCTTGGGGCCGAAGGACTCCAGAAACCGGACTCCATCAGAACCGGGGTAGATCACGGTCTCCGTGGAGCCTGGCCCGGCTCAAAGCGCCGAGCAAGCGTTACCTACGTCGGCACGGAGTCGAGTAGTTCTTGGCCGAACCTTTCAAAGTACGAAGAGTCGCTCCCTGCGGGACCGGTCCTGATCCCCGCAAACCTGAGGTCGGGAGCGACCTCTTCTGCCAGCGTCCGCGTCTGGCTGGACAGCATGTAGTCGCTCAGTCCTTCTCGGGCCGGATCGGCCAGCCACCCCAGGACTCTTCGGTAGAAGGCGAAGAGTTGGGGCCAGTCCTCCTGCGTAGGGAGCTGGTCGAGTTCGAGGAACTGCGCCCAGCGATCCCAAGGAATCGAGAAGACTTGTTCGTTGCCTTGCTCGAACGAGAACAGGACGCCGGCGGCGGTGAGGGAGGTGACCGCCTCTTGGACGTTCCGCTTCGTGTAGGCCGTCGATTTGGCGAGAACCTGCACGTTGACCCGCGGGGCGCCGATGGTCAGCAGGGCGCGGGCCGTCTCGGCGCGTGCGCCGATGCCGAGCAGTTGTCGGAGACGGAAGGCGAAGTTGATCGGAAGGAGTAGGTCGGGAGCCTGGGACTTCGCGGACGGTTCGGACCTCGGTTTTAGGAATCCCTGGGCTAGAAACGCCGGCTCTGGGTCCGTGACGGGCAGTGAGGAGTTGCGGAAGAAGGGATGCACGTCGGTCGCTGCTCCGTTGGGTCCGTTTCGGGCCTCAAGGCGCGGACGGCGGCGCCGTTCTCCAAGCCATCCGAGGACCGCCTCGACCAAGGCGCGGTCGGCGTCGTCGCGCACGAGGTTGCGAAGTCGCTGGACGCTGATCAGGCGCTCGTTCTTGAACAGCCAATCGAGCACCTCCTCAAAGAGGCGAGGCTCTTCGCGCCCCACCTCGAAGGTGAGAAGGAGAAGCGCCTCGGGATCGGCTGCCCACCGATCGCTGCGCTCGGTATTCGCGAGGACGCCCATCTGTGCCCACTGGCTCCATAGAAAGGAGGCGAGCCGGCTTTGCAGTTCCTCTCTAGTCGCCGAGATCGACATCGTCGACTCCAAGATGGGACAGGACCTCGCGAAGGATCCGGGCGTAGCCCTCGGACGGATCGTGCAGTCGACTCCAGCGCGCTGCGGCAAGGATCTCGGCCTCGGTGGGCGAGAGCGCGCGCAGGTCGTCCTCATGCTTGCCCGGCCCCTGGTCGACCAGCGCGTAGAGCTTGAAATGGATCTGGTCGTAGCGGGAGGCGAGGTAGACCGTGAGTGCGTCTCCGTAGTCGCGTCGATCGAGGCGATCGAGGAACCCTTCCGGCAGGCCGAACTCGAGGAGATCGGTCGGGCCTGGGTTGAGCCAGTCGGTCGGGAGGGAGAAGTCGCGAGCGACGCGGTCCCGGGCAAGTTCCAAGTTCGGCGGGAAGGGCCTGGCGCTGTCGAGTTCGTCGCCGGAGCGCAAGGCGAGGATGTCGACGTCGCGGGTCGATCGTTGGATGAGGCCGAGCGCCAGGAGGCCGGATCCCCCGACCACGACCAGCTCGAAGCGCTGACCGAGGGCGGCCAGCTGCTCACCTAATGCCGACAGGAGCCGATCGGCAGCCTCTACGCTTGCAATGTCTGACATCTCGAAACGAGATGATAAACATCACGGCCGGTCGTGCTGGATTTGCCCGCGGCTGGTTCAGCCCGTGCGTCCCGGTTATGTCCAGAGAGCGCTGATCGGAACCGCCCAGAGTCGATCGTCGAGCGGGACGGTCTGGGCGCCGGCATGAATCAGGAACCCGGCGCGGAAGTCCTCGCCGCGAGCATCCCGGATCTTCGCCATCGGCCTCCAGCCTCGTTCCCGGACCGTCGCCGCTCGCTTCGGCAGCCGCGGCATCTCGCCCAATTTCTGCGCATCGCTGATGTCGCGCAGGTCGCGGTCGAGCGTCGTCTTCAGATAGCTCTCGAACCAGTTGGCCCGGCGTGGGCCGTTGCGCTTCGGCGCCTCGGGGTATCCACCGGCCGCGATTCGATCGGCGAAGGCCCCGCGGCCGACCGGGGCATCGCTGATCTGAGGCGGCGCCGCAGAGAGGGAGTTGACGATATTGCCGGCCGATCCCGTCAGCAGAAACTGGCCCGGGGTCTGGTCGGCGTCGACGGCCCCCTTGATCGCGACAGCAGATCGGGGCCGGCCCGCTGGACCTCGTCGAGCAGCACCGGGCGCGAGAGGCCGGCCACGAATCCCTCGGGGTCGCTGCTCGCCGCATCCGTGATCGGCGCGCTACGGTGCGGTCGTGGGCGCCGAGCCGCCAGAGACCGACCCGCCCCAGGGCTTCGACATCGATGACCGCGAACTCGACCAGTTCATCGCGGACTGGGAGGCGGTCGACCGTCAGGCCGTGCGCGTGCTGCGCGAGGCTCTCGGCGAGCATCGTGGTGCGCAGATTCCGGGCGAGGATCCGGACGCGATCAGCTCTCCCATACGCGACGGGCTCGCGGCCGGCATCTATCCCTTCGACTGGATCGGCAGGGCCGCCGGCCTCGATCGCGAGCCGCTCCCCGGTGACGGTACGGAGCTCCTTCTCCGGTGCGTCGCCGCGACGATCTCACCCCGAGAGGAGACCGGCCTCGACATAGATGAAGAGGCGATGCTGAGCTCGATCGAGCACGCCGACTGGATCGGAGCGATCGTCAGCGCGGTGCGCGCCGGTCCGGGTGCCGACGCTTCGACGCGCTCGCTCGTCGCCGGGATCGCGGCCTGTCCGGAGGTCGAGCCCGGACCGGGCGGGGATTCCGATGACGACGTCGCCTTCCTGGAAGCCGCGTTCTCGATTCTCGCGGTCCCTTGGCGCGTGCTGGGCATGATCGATCGCGAGGAGCGCCTCACCGACCTCGGCGCCTGGACGCTGCCGAGATCCCTCGCCCGCGCCTGGGGCTCGGATTTCGACGCTGAGGTTTGACGGTTGCCATGAGGCCGGTAAATCCGGGTCTCATTCCTGTCACATCGCTGCCGAGTCAAGTCGCGAGTTGTGGTGTAACCCGACTCGCGAGTTGACTGGAGATCCGTGCGGAGATCTTTTCGCCCCGCGACTTCATCTCTTTGAGCGACGAGCAGACTCGCGATGCAGGTCGGAACGACCCATGTCCCTGCGGTAGCGGCGTCAGGTTCCAGCGCTTTCTCCATCGCCTACAAGACAATTTGCGTCTGCCATGGCTAGACACAAATTTTCTTGGATATATTTGCGTCAGTGGATTCCGCTGCGCTCGCCACCAGCCCCATCGGAGCTCTCGTTCCGATACTCGGTCCCGATCCAGCTACGCATGAGCAGGTCGCGGGAGAGGCCTTTCTCCCTGAGCCACTGCCCCACGAACTGACCCTTTCGACCGCTACCTGGACCACCGTGAATGCAGCCACCGCCGCGCTTGCTCGTCTCGATGGAGCTGCGCGGCTGATCCCCGAGCCGCGTCTTCTACGCCGCCCCGCCCTGCGTCGCGAGGCCCAGTCGACCAGCGCCCTCGAGGGAACCTATGCACCTTTCGCCGACGTGCTCGCCGCTGATGCATCAGACCAAGGCCGGCTGAGCGCCGAGGTGCGCGAGATCCTTAACTTCGAGGCGATGGCCGAGCTCGCTTTCTCCTGGCCCGAAGATCGGCCGCTAACGATCGCGATGCTCGGTCAGCTACAGCGCACCCTTGTCGACGGCACCGCCGGCGAGCTCTCAGACGCTGGCCGGCTGCGCGACCGGATCGTCGTGATCGGCTCCCGTGGCGGCGGCTTCGAGGAGGCCCGCTTTGTGCCGCCGCCCCCCGGTGACCAACTGCGCGCCGGCGTCGAGGCTCTACTCGGCTGGATTGCTGCGCCACCCGACCTGCCCACCGTCGTCCTCGCCGCCCTGGCCCACTACCAGTTCGAGACCCTCCATCCCTACTCCGACGGCAATGGGCGACTCGGTCGCCTTCTGGTGATCGTCCAGCTTTTGCGCGGCGCCGTCATCCGTGAGCCACTTCTCATCGTCTCGCCCTGGTTCGAGCGTCGCCGCGATCTCTATCAGGACGAGCTCCTCGCGCTGAGCTGCCATGGCGACTGGGATCGTTGGGTCAGCTTCTTCACCGCCGGCGTCGCTGCCTCTGCGATTGACTCCCAGCAGAAGGTCGAGCGCCTGGTCGCCCTGCAGGAGGCACTTCGACGCAAGGTGCGAGAGGCAGGCAAACGCGGTGCCGCTGAGCACCTGGCGGCCGACCTGGTCGGTCGTCCCTACGTCGATCGCCCGCTCGTCGCCGCGCGATTGGGCCTCTCGGGCCAGGGAGCTCAGAACGCGATCAACACCCTCGTTTCGCTCGACATCCTCAGCGAGTCCGGCACTCGTGCAACCAGCGGCGCACGTCTTTACGTGGCCCGCGAGGTCGTTGACATCGCCTCGTCCTAGTCAGGACTCAGCAGCTGCTCGATATTCGTAGTCAATGTGCTGGTGTGACTGATGTTCGATCATGGCCATTTGACCTAGTTCAGTCGGTTGCCTCAGGGTTATTGATGTTTGCCTCTTCTGGCTGGCGCGAGTGGATGCGGAAAATCGCGATCGTCGGAGGCATTTCGCGATCGGGTCCCATAGAGCTTCTCCTTCGCCCCGCCGCCGCTACCATCGGCGCTATGACGACCCGCGAAAGGCTGCATCGCATCGTGGACGAGCTCCCCGAGGAGAAGCTGGAGGCTGCTCTCAAAGCGATCGAGATGCGCGCGGACGATCCAATGGTCCGGCGGTTGGCGGATGCGGCTCCCGAGGACGAGGAGATCTCAGCCGGGGAGGAGGTTGCGGTGCAGGAAGCTCGTGACGAATTGGCGGCCGGCACTCCGCTTGTCTCGCATGACGAGATCAAGCGCGAGTTCGGCATCGAGTGACCGATCGTCGGTGACGAGGCGCTCCCAGATCCGCCTGGCGGTATGGCGCTGCTTTGGCGGCGCCTCGCGGTCGCCTTCAAGCCATTCGTCGGTCAGCTCGTGGTAGGGCCCGAGGACCGGCGCCGGCCGGCCCTCGGCCCACTCTGGTTCCCATCCCCTCTGCGATCTCCGTCCGCGGCTCTCAAGGAGCCGCAAGGCTTCGGTCGCGATCGGACGGGGTGGGGCCAGATCAGACCGCCGTTCCCAGTCAAACCCGGCCTGGCTCACTGGGGGTGGACCGAGAACGGGGGCCGTTCACCAGGGCCGATCCGATCACGCATAGCTATCACCGGCGATAGCATCAATTTGTGACCACGAAGGAGCGACTCCACAAGCTGGTCGACGAGCTGTCGGACCAAGAGGCCGAGACCGCTTTGGTGATCGTCGAGCGTAGGCGCGACGATCCAGTGCTTCAGGCGCTCGCCGCAGCTCCGCTGGATGACGAGCCCTCCGACTCCGATGAGGACGCCAGCGCGGGATGGAACCAGTGAAATTGCCAGCCGGATATCGCCTGCCCAAAGGCACGACCATGGCGGACGTGCGTCGACTCGATCAAGAATTGCTCGCGAGCGAGGGGCTCAAGATTCAGGGTCCCGGAGGCAAAGACAGCCACGAGGGCGGACGTCCCAAGGCCAAGTAGCGCAGAGTCTCGGCTTCGGCTGAGTCTCATCGCGGTCACATCGAGGCGCTGACTCCGCTCCTGATGCGGAGCACCTTCGCCCTTTCAAGCCGAAGGTCGATCGCCCTGCGATCCGCCGGCGGCGGGTTCTCGTTCTCGACGACCCCGCTCAACGCCTTGTTCAGCTCCCGAGCTCCTCGATCAGGTCGGTGGTTCGTCGGGAGAGATCGAGCGCGCGATCCCGATCGGCGACTGAAAGTGCAACGAGAAATACAAGGCTCGGCATCAGTTTCAGGGCACGCTCGCCGTTGCCTCTGCCGAGTTCGCCCCGGATGACGAACTCGGCACCGTCGAGGGTGATCTCGACCATCTGGACCGACAGTTCCCCGGCTTCCGCGCTCAGTGCCGAGGCGATGCCGGCAAGGGCTTCCCGCACCCGCGCCACCAGCGCCTCATCCTCGACGTCGAGGGTTTGGGGCGCCCCGCCTTTCTCACCAAGGGTCGAGCGAATTCCAGGAATGTCGTCGGCGCCCGGGTCGGTGAACTCGGCGCAGAGTCGATCGGCGACTCGACGCAGTGTCTCGCCGTGGGTCCCTGCCTCCACGACCGAAAACTAACACTGCCTCAAGAAAATATGGCTTGTTCTACGCGCGCGAGCCGGAGTCGGCCAAAGCGAGATATACAGGGAGTAGGTAGTCGTCCTTAAGGCTTGACCTGGCCGACAAACCGCTCTGATGCGGGAAATATTCCGGGTATCCTTGCCGTTCGGCCGCTTAAAACCAGTCGCTCCGCAGGGCTCGCGGTATCCTCATGTCCATGCGAGCGCTCCCAGGTCTAGAGCTCCGTTCATCGTCGAAAGTCCCCGCTGCGGTGACTCGCCTCAGCGCCCACGACGATCAAGAGCGTCGCATTTTGCGGGCCGTCGGCGAGTTGGTGGGCGAACGTGGCTACGGCGACGTCACCGTCGAATTGATCGCCAAGAGCGCCCACGTCAGCTTCAAGACCTTCTACAAGCACTATCCCGGCAAGGAAGAGTGCCTGCTGGCGCTGTGCGAACGGGCCTACGACTCGTCCGAGGCGACGATCCGCGAGCGTCTCGGCGCCGGGTCCGCCTCCTGGTCGGAGCAGGTCGTGCTCGTCCTCACCGGCATCTTCGAGCTGATCGCCGCCGAGCCCGTCTTCGCCCGCGCGGTCATCGTCGAGTCGCCGACGGTGAGCCCTGCGCTGAGGCAACGCTACGAGCAGGCGACGAGGGCCCTGGTCCCGCTCTTCCGCGCCGGGCGCGAGTTCAGCCCGCGCGGCGCGGAGCTTCCCGAGACGATCGAGGAGACCCTCGCGGGATCCGTCTTCTGGTCCGCCTGCCAGCGGTTGATCGTCGGTGAGGCGGAGAAGCTGCCGGCCTCGCTCCCCGTCGTGCTCGAGCTCGTCCTGCGCACCTACCTCCCGCAGGAGGAGGCGAGCCGGATCGCCCGCGCGCAGGCCCCCGAGCCAGCGCTCGCGGCTGCCTGACCCTTCGCGCGGCGCCGACCCGATCCCGGGACTCGACGACGAGGGATCGGCCCCGGGTAACCTGCCGGCTGGTGGCGGCGCAGAGGGGTGATCGACGCGAGGACCGGCCGATGGAGCTCGGTCCTCTGCCGGCCGGCCACCATGGGCTCAGCCGCGAGCAGATCGTCGACTCCCAACGCGAGCGGCTCCTCGCCGCAATCGTCGGGCGGGTCGCGGCCGACGGCTATCGCGGGACCACGATCACCGAGGTGGTGAAGGCCGCCTCGGTCTCCACCCGTGACTTCTACGAGCTCTTCGAGGGCAAGGAGGCCTGCTTCCTGGACGCGTTCGGCGTGGTACGCGACCACCTCGAGCATCTGATCGCGACGGCCGCCGACGCCGAGGAGGACTGGCCGCACCGGGTGATCGCCGGCCTCCGGGCGGGCCTGGGATTCTTTGCGACCGAACCCGCGCTGGCCCGCTTCTGCCTCCTCGAGGCGGTCAGCGCCACGCCGCAGACCGCGATCCACTTCCGCGAGGCGGTCCTGGCGGGCGTGCCGGCCCTCGCCGAGGGTCGCGCCGAGCTTGCCGACCGGACCTCGCTCCTGCCCGACACCGAGGACGCCATCCTCGGCGGTCTCGTCTCCCTGGCGACGCGACAGGTCATCGCCGGTGAGGCCGGAAAGCTCCCCGACCTCCTCCCGGACTGCGTCAATTTCGCGCTCGGGCCCTACCTGGGCGCCGAGCGCGCGGCAGATCTCGCCGACGAGACGCGCCAGTCTCGGTAGCGCCGAGTCTCGCCTCCAACTTCGGCCATCCCGCCGCCCGCTGCGGATTGGTGGGAACTCACGCTCCACCTGAAGTACGCGGCCGGGCGACGGGGAGTAGGTGGCTGTCTCCTGCCGTCACAAAAATATCGCCATCTTCAGAAAAATGCGCTTGCTTCTCTGTTTCAAATGTGTTTCGATCTCCCTGTCCGCCAGGGAAGGGCGGACGGACTACAGGAGAAAACGGACCCTCCCGCACAGGCTGCACGCGGGGTGGCAGGGGTTCTGGGACTAGGAGATTCGTTCGTGAGTTCGAGCAGTGGGCCTACCGACTCGTGACACCGGTTGGCCGAGCCGCCGAGAACGAGACAGGAGAGAAATGAAGCTTCTGAAGCATCCAATTCGTGCGATCCGTGAACCCTTTGGCACCGCAGGCCTGATCGTCGCCTGTGTGGCGCTGTTCGCCGCCCTGGCAGGCGGCGCCTACGCCGCGGGCGGCGGGCTCAGCGGCAAGCAGAAGAAGGAAGTCGAAAAGATCGCCAAGAAGTACGCGGGGAAGCCGGGAGCTCCTGGCGCGGCCGGCCCCGCGGGACCCGCCGGCGCCAAGGGTGACGCCGGCGCGAAGGGTGACACCGGGGCCGAAGGGCCCGTCGGCCCGGTCGGCCCGCAGGGACCTGCCGGTCCCAAAGGCCCATCCGGCACCACCGGCTTCACCGCGACCCTTCCTCCGGGTGCCACCGAGACCGGCACCTGGAGCCTCGGCAGCATCCCGCTGGAGTCGCTGCCGCCCGCAGGGGCCCTCGAAGGGATCTACGTGCCGCTCAGCTTCCCGATCCCGCTGGAGGCCGGGCTGGACGGAAGCCACGTTCACGTGATCAACGACTCTGGCGAAGAACTCGTCTTCAAGATCGAAGGCGGCGCCGTGGTCGGTTCGGAAGGCAAAGCCCAGCCGACCCCGAAACCGTGTCCGGGAACCGCCGCCGCGCCGAAGGCCGCCGCGGGGCAACTCTGCGTCTATCAGGTCAGCATGCCTCCGCAGCTGATTCTCGCCGGCGAAGGCATCAGCGATCCAAGCGTGCCGAACCTTCCGCTGGTCCATCCGGGCGCGTCCACGAGCGGCGCATTCCTCGACGTTCTCGTCAAGGAACAGGCCGGGAACGTCCTCAACGGCTGGGGCACGTTTGCGGTGACCGGGGCCGAATAGCCGTCACGGACCTCGACCGAGGCGACATCCCTGAGGACAATGGAACACCCGATGACGAGACACCAGATGGCGGGGGGAGGGAGGTTGCTCCTCCCGCTCGCCGTGGCCGTGTACATCGTGCTGATGCTCTGCGGCGAGGCCGCGGGGGCGGCCGAGCCCCAGACGCTTTGGCAGCGCTGTGAAAACGGCAGTGAGGCTGGGCAGTGCAGCACCGTGCAGGGAATCGCGGCGGATTCAACCACCGGCGCCGTCTATGTCGTGGCCGGCGGCGATGCGCGCATCAACGAGTTCGGCCCATGGGGCGAATTCATCAAGGCCTGGGGATGGGGGGTCGCCGATGGGGCCAACAAGCTCGAGACCTGCGGGCCGGGCGCGAATCCCCCCAGCTCGACCTGCCGGCAGGGGATCAAGGGTTTAGGGGCGGGTCAGCTGGGCTCCTCCGCATCGCGAGGCATCGCGCTGGACGCCGCCGGAGACGTCTACATCTACGAAACGATGGCCTGCACTTCCCAATGCGGTACGGAAGCGAACCGGGTGCAGAAGTTCACCCCGGACGGACAGTTCATCCTGATGTTCGGCAAGGAAGTGAATCGCACCGAAGTCGAAGCGCGCGAAGCCCAGGAAGCCGCCGCCGAACCGGTCACGGTCACCGAGGAAGCCGAAAATATCTGCACCGCCGCCTCCGGCGACACCTGCGGGCCCGGGACGGCGGGCTCGGGGCCGGGAGAATTCGGGAAGGGTCCGCTCCTACAATTTGAACTTGAAGTCGCCCGCACGGCGATCGCCGCCGTGCCTGGCGACAAGATCGCGGTCGGCGGTCAGGAACGCATCCAGATCTTCTCGACCAACGGTAGTTACGAGGAAAGCCTCGCTCTCTCGGGCAAGGCGGTCCTGGCGCTGGCGGTCGACTCCGCCGGCGACATCTATGTCGCCTCCGAATCCAACAGATTCGGCATCGAATTGAGCGAACCCGACGTCATCAAGCTGAGCCCGACGGGCGATCAGATCTGTAGGGCCGTGGTCCAGAACCCACGGGCTCTGGCCGTCGACTCCCAGGACAGGCTTTACGTCGCAGCGGGAACCACCTCCGGAGAACAGATCACGGTCCACCGCTTCCTCCCCGGATGCGCGGAGGAAGCGGGATATGAATTCGCCGTGTCGGGTCTCCCGCTTAGTTCCTTTTCCTCCCCCGCCGGAATTGCCACCAGTTCGGCTTGTGGGATCGAAGGGAACCTCTACTACGCCAATGGGAGCGGCCTGCAAGTCCCCGCAAAATTCGTCCGCGCCTATTTCCCCGCCCCGGCTCCGGCCCTCTGCAGCCCGCCAGCCGTGCCTCCGACGGTCGCCGATCAGTACGCGACCACGGTCGGCACCTCGAGCGCCGATGTCCGCGCGCGGATCAATCCCCACTTTTGGCCCGGTACCACGTATTACGTGGAATACGGGACGGACGATTGTGCCTCCGCTCCGGGCGCCTGCGAAAAGAAGACTCTCTTCCCGGGTGCCGCGCTGAAGGGTGAACCCGGGGACGCGGCGCTCTCGACGGCTGGGGTGCTCCTGACCGGGCTGGAACCCGGCACGACCTACCACTACCGTTTCGTCGCGCGCAGCGACGGCGGCGGCCCGGTCCACGGTGTCGGCCAAGGCGAAGCCGACGCGACCTTCACCACCTACCCGCCCGCGGGCGCGGCGAAGACCGACTGCCCGAACCAGGCGTTTCGCACCGGCGCGTCGGCTCTCCTGCCGGACTGCCGGGCCTACGAGATGGTGTCGCCGGTCGACAAAGAAGGCGCCGACATCATGGCCCTCAAGAACAGCACCGGGTATCCGGCCGCATTGGATCTGGCCGCCGCGAGCGGCGACCGCGTCACCTTCTCCGCCTCCCGTGCCTTCGCCGGGGCGCCGAGTGCGCCCTACGCCTCGCAGTACGTGTCCGCGAGGAACGGCAACGGCTGGGCGACCGAAGCGATCTCACCGGCGCAGGAAGGCCCGGCGTTTCTCGAAGCGAACAATCTGGATACCCACTACGTCGGGTTCGACGAAGAGCTCTGCAATGGCTGGCTGCTCCAGCCCACCGAACCGGTTCTCGCACAGGGAGCGGTCCGCGGCTACTCGAATCTCTATCGGCGGCAGGGTTGCGGGCCCACGAGCTTCGAGGCCCTCACCGACACGGTGCCGATGTTCGATCCTGCCAAAGGCCAGGAAGCGCTCCTGCCGAGCGCCTTCTACCCCGAACTCGAGGGGTTCTCGGCCGCCGGCGGTCATACGATATTCCGGGCGAGGGGTCAGTTGACGGCGGACGCGGCGCCCTGCCCCGGGGGCGAAGGCGGTGCCTGCCCGCGCCAGCTGTATGACGTCTACGACGGCGCTGCACATCTCGTCTGCGTGCTCCCGAGCGGTCAACCCAGCCACGAAGAATGCTGGGCCGGCGGCAACGGCGTATTGCCGAATGGCCGCACGAACGTGGTCCGGCACGCGATCTCCACCGATGGGTCGCGAGTCTTCTGGGGGAGCAAGTTCGAAGGAAGCTCCGTATTCGCGGTCGGGAAATTGTACGTCCGGATCGACGGTTCGGAAACGCGCACGATCTCGACCGCCCCGAGCCGGTTCTGGACGGCGGATCCTGATGGCTCGCGCGTCATCTACGGTGTCTACCCGTCTTCTTACGCCGACGAATTCTCCAAGGGCGAACTCTTCGAAGCGGATCTCGAAGACGGCACCAAAACGCATATCGCCGACGAAGTGGCCGGAGTGCTGGGGGCCAGCGAAGACGCGCGGCGGATCTACTTCGCCTCGACCGAAGTACTGACGGGAGGCGAACGTAACAGCCAGGGTCGGGCCGCCGAAGCCGGCCAGCCGAATCTCTACCTCTACGAAGTCGGTGGTGGGTTCACGTATGTCGCGACGGTCACCTTCGCCGATATCAATTCCACCACGGCGGCGCTGAGGCCGAGTGTGTTCTATAAGACCTCGCGAGTGACGCCGGATGGCCTGCACGCCGCATTCACCTCCCTGGCGCCCTTGACCGGTGCCGACAACATCAGCTCGGTCGGCGGCAGGCCGGTGACCGAGGTGTTCATGTATGACGCGACCACTCGTACGCTCCGCTGCGCGTCCTGCGGCCCGTCCGGTGCGCGGCCAGAAGGCTTTGAAAGCCGCTTCGACACGGGGCCGGATGGTCTCTGGTACGGCGGGGTGTTGCCAGGATGGCCGAACCAGATCCGCCCGTCGCGTCCGCTCTCCGACGACGGGCGACGGCTCTTCTTCGAAAGCTACGAGCCCCTGCTGCCTGCCGACACGAACGGCAGGCGGGACGTCTACGAGTGGGAGGCGGGAGAAAGTCAGGCCCAGTGCCGCGAAGCGGGGGCGCAACTCTTCCTGGCCAGGGAAGGCGGCTGCCTCAGCCTGATCTCATCGGGCGAAAGCCCCGCCGACTCAAGCTTCCTCGACGCCGGGTCGAGTGGGCGCGACGTGTTCTTCACGACGGCCTCGAGCCTCCTATCCCAGGATCCCGGCCTCGTCGACGTCTACGACGCCCGCGAAGGCGGGGGCTTTGCGCCCTCGCCCCAGCGCCCTGGCGTCTGCGAAGGCGAAGCGTGTCAAGGGCCCTATTCACCGCCCCAAGATCCCACTCCCTCCTCGTCGAACTTCGAAGGCCCCGGCAACGTCCGGCCCGCCCAGGAGGCGAAGAAGCAGAAGAAGAAGGACAAGAAGAAGAAGCACAAGCAGCGTAGGCATAAGAAGCACAAGGGCAACAAGCAGGCCCAGGGCGGGTCGAAGGGCCAGAAGCAGCATGGCGCGGGCGGCAAGAAGGGAGGCCATTCATGAGCGGGCGAATCTTGGCGGGTTGGGGGGCGTGTCTCGCCGCATTGGCCGCTTTTGCGATGGGTACCGGTACGGCCCACGCCGGGTTCGGCCTCGCCAACGGTGATGTGCTCTTCGGCACCGCCGACGGCTCGGTCGCCACTCAGGCGGGCTCCCATCCCTATGCGTTCACGACGATCCTTTCCGCCAACACCGTGGCTGTGCCGGGCGGGTTCCTCCCCGACGAGGAAGTCAAAGATCTGGAAATCAATCTCCCGCCGGGGCTGGTCGGCGCGCCGCACGCGGTTCCACGCTGTTCGTCGGAAGACTTCATCACCCTCGACCCGGCTCCCGCCTGCCCCGCTTCGACGATGATCGGCAAGGCCAAAATCGAAGGCGGCTTCGGGCCGTGGCCGGTCGGCGGCGCGCAGCAGCCCGAAGCGATGGTGTTCAACCTGGCCCCGCCGCCTGGTGTGGCCTCGAAGATCGGCTTCTCCGTCCTCGGGAGCCCGGTGACGATCGAAACCGTGGTGAGCGAACGACCGCCCTACAACCTCATCACCCATGTGACCAACGTCCCCGACGTGATCCAGTTCATCGGCGCCACGGTGACCCTCTGGGGTGTTCCTGGAGACCCTCGCCACACGGATGAAAAGATCGCCTGCCATGGCTCCTGCGAAGCCGGTTTGGGAGAAGTCCCGTTCCTGACCCTTCCCCGGGCGTGCTCGGGACCGCTGACGTCATCGATCGTGCTCGACTCCTGGCAGCATCCAGGTGTCTGGACCGCTCCGTTCACCTCGGTGACGCACAATCAGGCGCAGCCGCCGGAACCGCTGGGGATGACCGGCTGCGAGAAACTCGGCTTCAGCCCCTCGATCACCGCCGCGCCGACCGCGAAGGCGGCGAGCAGCCCGTCGGGCCTCGACTTCGGCCTCGGTGTCCACGACGAAGGCATCACCAGCGCGGCGGGGATCGCCCAGTCGGACATCCGCAAGGTCGAAGTGACGCTGCCCGAAGGGTTCTCGATCAATCCCTCCCAGGCCGAAGGCCTCGTCTCCTGCAGCGAAGCAGACCTCGCGCGGGAGAGTCACGACTCCGAACCGGGATCGGGTTGCCCGGGCGCCTCCAAGATCGGCACGGTGGAAGTCGAGACGCCGCTGCTCGACGAATCCGTCGACGGCGCGTTGTACGTGGCGAGCCCCTACGAAAATCCCTTCGGCTCCCTCGTCGCCCTCTACCTGGTGATCAAGAACGAAAAGCTCGGGATCAAGATCGTCCAGCCGCTGAAGGTCACCCCGGACCCGGTGACGGGCCGGGTCTCGACCGTCGCCGAAGAACTGCCCCAGCTGCCGTTCAGTCATTTCCGCCTGCATTTCCGCGAGGGCGCCCGCTCACCCCTCTCGACCCCGGCGGCCTGCGGGACCTATCCGGTGAACGCGACGCTCTATCCATGGAGCGGGGGACCGCCGGCCAGCTCGTCCTCGGTGTTCGAGATCGTCTCGGGCCCGGCGGCCGGCCCGTGCCCCTCGGGAGGCACGCCGCCGTTCCGACCCGGTCTGCTGGCCGGCACCATCAACAATGCCGCCGGCTCATACAGCCCGTTCGACGTCCGCCTCACCAGGACGGACTCCGAACAGGAGATCACTCACTTCTCGATCAAGCTGCCTCCCGGCGTGAGCGGCAAGCTGGCCGGCATTCCCTTCTGCCCTGACGCGGCGATCGCCGCCGCCAAAGCGAGGGAAGGCCAGCCCCGCGGCGGCCAGGAAGAGATCGAACGCCCGAGTTGCCCTGGCGCCTCGGAGGTCGGGCACCTCCTGGTCGGTGCGGGAGTCGGCCCTGCGCTCACCTACGTGCCCGGAAAGGCCTACCTCGCCGGGCCGTATCACGGCAACTCGCTCTCGATCGTCGCGATCACCGCCGCCAAGGCCGGGCCCTTCGACCTGGGTACCGTGGTCGTCCGGGAGGGGCTCGAAGTCAACCCCGAAACCGCGGAAGTATTCGTCGACGCGACGGGTTCAGACCCGATCCCCCACATCATCCGCGGCATCCCGGTCCACCTGAGGGACCTGCGGATCCACGTGGACCGACGGAGCTTCGTCCTCAACCCGACCAATTGCGAACCTACGAGCACGGCGTCGACCGTCCTCGGGTCCGGCACCGATTTTGCCTCTGAAGCCGACGATCACCCGATCACCGTCACCACCCGTTTCCAGGCGGCCGATTGCGCCCGCCTCGGCTACAAGCCGCGCCTCGCGGTGAAGTTGAAGGGCTCGCCCAAGCGGGCGGCCAACCCCGCCCTGACCGCGATCCTGC
>Ga0153954_1001180_pt1 | contig 15317 bp, 10 predicted proteins | sample TSFL038MetaG_FD_102277 | JGI IMG/M metagenome (GOLD analysis project Ga0153954, IMG submission 102277) | Attine ant fungus gardens microbial communities from Florida, USA - TSFL038 MetaG | ecosystem: Host-associated > Fungi > Mycelium > Unclassified | place: USA: Florida, Wekiwa Springs State... | reverse complement strand
CTCTGTGGTTGTTTAAAAATCCATAGTCAAATTTTTTCTTCAGAATTGAATAGCCTCAAGCGCTCTCAAAAAATGAACCCAACTCACTCATAATTTGCTAGTTCAAAACCGAACTGAGGTTAAATAACCTGAGTTTTGGGTTGTCTTCCTCATAATCAGGTGATTTTTATGAGGTTAGATTTTGATTTTCTGCGAAGGCCATATTGGAAATACTATTGCCGAGCAGAAAAGCGAAATCTAAACCATAAAAAGCCCTGAGGATGAGGTAGAAAAACCCAAAACTCAGGTTAAATAGATTATTAGACATCTTTCGAAATTCCATTTGTTTGCTAAAATTGCCTTTTTTGGCATCTTTTCTGCAAAATTTTTCGACCATATGTACTCATATGCTCTCAAAATTTTTCAGCAAATCTGCACAAAAAATGCTAATTTTTTCAAACAAATCGAATTCCAAAAGAGGTCTATTTTTGTTTAAGCAAGCGAAGAGCGTTGAAGATGACAAGAAGGGTGGCGCCGGTGTCGGCAGCGATGGCCATCCAGAGTGTGGCCAGATTGATAATGGCGAGTAAGATAAAAAGCCCTTTAAGGGTGAGCGAAAAAGCGATGTTGACTTTGATGATTTTAAGTGTGCGTTGAGAAAGCCTCATTAGCCAAGGCAGCTTTGAAAGATCATCCGACATGAGCGCAATATCTGCTGTCTCTACGGCAAGAGGCGCTCCAATTCCCCCCATCGCAATCCCGATGCTGGCAGAAGCCATCGCTGGTGCATCGTTAACTCCATCTCCTACCATACCCACGATTTCCCAGGTTTTGGCAAGCTCGAGAATTTTTTCTACTTTTTCATCGGGAAGTAGCTCAGCATAAAACTGGTCTACACCAGCATGATCGGCAAGTGATTGTGCTGTGGGCTGGTTGTCTCCTGTCAACATCACAATTTCATCCACACCACACTTTCTGATCTCATCCAAAATGGAACGGATACCTTCCCTTGGTTTATCGGCAATGCTGATCAGCCCGCAGACGTGTTGATCATTGCCAATCGCAACAACTGAATGGCCGGCGTCTTCTAGTTTAAGGGCTTGATCATGGATTTCAGGAGTTTCCTGCCCCATTTCGTGCATAAAACGGTGACTCCCGATCCAGTAAAGAGTATCTTGATATGTTGCGAGCGCGCCTTTACCTTTAATTGCTTGATAACCCGTTGCAGTATGGGCTTGAATAGCCATTTTTTCCCCTTCATGCAGGATAGCTCTGCTCAAAGGATGCTCACTTGACTTTTCCAAAGCGACTGCTCGTTCCATCAGCTCTTGAATGGTATGTCCATTTAAAGGGACAATCGTTTGCACAAAGGGATGGCCGATGGTTAAAGTCCCCGTTTTATCAACGGCTAACACTTTAAGTTTACCTACCCACTCTAAAAAAACTCCTCCTTTGACTAATACACCCCCCTTTGCAGCTGCAGTAAGGCCACATACAATCGCAACAGGAGTGGAAATAACCAGTGCGCAGGGACAGGCGATCACAAGCAAGACAAGTCCATGATAAAACCATGTTTGCCAGGGAAGGTTCAAAAAAAGAGGGGGCACAAACATGATCAATGCGGCAAATAGCAACATAATGGGAGTGTAATAGCGAGCAAATGTTTCGACCCATTGTTCGCTGACAGATCTTTTAGAGCGAGCTTCTTCAACTAAATGTGTGATTTTGGCAAGTGTGGTATCGTCCACAGCCTTCGTCACACGACACACTAAAGCTCCATCTGTATTCAATGTCCCCGCAAAAACTTCGTTCCCTTCTTCTTTGAAAACAGGTACTGATTCCCCTGTGATGGGGGATTGATCCACTAAAGAAGAACCCTCTACGATAACACCGTCAAGAGGAATTTTCTCACCAGGCTTGACCAGTATCAGTGAGCCTACCTCTACCTCTTCGATCGGTTTAACATGCAATTCTTTGGTAGGTAAAACAATACACGCACTTTGTGGGGCCAGTTCCATCAGCGATGAGACAGCATTTCGCGCTTTACCAACACTCCATTGCTCTAAATAGGTAGCAACCGCAAACAGAAAAGCGACGCTTGCCCCTTCAAACCATTGCCTGATCCCAATGGCTCCCATGATTGCTATGACCATGAGTAGATTGATATCAGGACTCAAACGGCGTAAAGCGATAATGGCTTTAGGAATGACATACCAAATGCCCAAGAGAATAGAAGCTAAATAAAAGCCTTTTTCTTGCGTCAGTAATCCTGCTAGTAAAAAAAGCCCACTCAAAGTTGTTAAAATGAAACGGCTATTTGCAATCCAAAAAGACTTAGGACTTACCAAGAGGCTTTTTTCCCATGGGATCGCCCTCAAACCAGCTTTCTTTACTGAGGTGACAATTTCCTCTTCTTTCATCCGTTCCGCATCAAAAGAAACGGTCATCTTCGATTGAAGAATATTAAATTCTAAGCTGTTGATCCGTTTGTCATCCAAGACCTTTCTTAAGAGGATCACTTCTTCTGCACAATCTAATCCTTCAACTTTATAAACAAGTGTCTTCAATATATATCCTACATGCGATCCACGGTTTGAATTCCCAAAATCTGCAATCCCCGTTCCATCGTGTGAGCGACAAGCTCTGACAAAAGCAAACGTTGGTTTTGCTTGGGATCACCCTCTACCCTGCAATCGCGAAAAAATGCATTAAATTTTTGCGCTAAAAGATAAAGATAATCGGTCAAATAATTTGGCAAAAGCTCATCGGCCATTTTATCTAAGGTTTCACTAAATCGGAGCAAATGTAACCCCACATCAATTTCAGAAGGGTGTTCAAGCTCAATGCGTGTTTGGCTTAAATCTGAAAAGCCTACTTTGCGCTGAATCCCTTTCACACGTACGTAAGAGTACAAAATAAATGCAGCGGTGTTACCCTCAAAGCGGAGCATTCTTTCATAACTGAAAACATAATCACTGATTCGGTTACACGATAAATCAGCATATTTGACAGCATCAATCCCTAAAATATGAGCGAGGCGCTCTTTTTCAGCATCATCTAAATCCCCTCCACGCGCTTCTAAAATAGATCTAGCTTCTTTTACAGCAGCTGTTAAAAGATCGATCAGTTTTTCAGTCTCTCCGGAACGGGTTCGGAATTTCTTTCCATCTCCCCCTAAAACGACTCCAAAGGGCACATGATCAAATCGCACTTTATGTGGATCTAAGTAACCTGCTTTTTCAGCAGTTCTACGGACTAGTTCAAAATGCAAGCTTTGTCCCGCATCTGTCACCACAATGATCCGATCCGCTTTTTCCTCTTCGATTCTGTGAAGCATCGCAGCCATATCAGTTGTATCGTAGTTGTACCCTCCGTCTGACTTTTGAATCATCAGAGGAATACGGATCCCTTCATGGAAAACACATTTTGCCCCTTCAGAGATTGTCACAAGGCCTTTTTTTTCAAGATCAGCTACAACATTTGGCAATTCGGGATTATAATAAGATTCCCCCCGCTCTTGAAGTTTGATATCGAGTAAATCGTAGACCTCTTGAAAGGCAGTTCTTGAAATGTCACAAATTATTTCCCAAGCTTTCAAGGCTTCAGGATCACCTCCTTGAAGGGCAACAACGGCTTGACGGGCTCGCGCTTTAAATGCTTCATCCGCGTCAAAACGTGTTTTAGAAGCTTTATACCACATCATCAATGTAGGCAAATCTGTCGTCTGTTTTCCAGATAACACATCGTTCGCCTCTTCTTTCATGTAAGCGATCAACATCCCAAAAGCGGTTCCCCAATCTCCTACATGGTTTAAACGGAGAACATCAAAATCTAAAAATTCAAAAAGCCTCGCAAGTGAATCACCGATAATCGTGGAGCGCAAATGCCCTACATGCATCTCTTTGGCGATATTGGGGGAAGAAAATTCTACAATGACCCTTTCTCTTCTAGCCGGTAAAGGAATGCCCAATCGGGGATCAAAAACCATTTGAGTTGCCCTCTCAGACAGAAAATGGGGATCTAATTTCAAATTGATAAAACCAGGTCCCGCAATTTCAATAGAAGAGAAGACACCAGCCTCTAATTTTTGCACAATCGCCTCTGCAATCTCCCTAGGAGGCTTTCCCAATACCTTGGCGATTTTCATGGCACTGTTGCACTGATAATGACCAAACTTTTCTTGAGTGGCCACCGTCACATGAACAGCCCGCTCTTCTGCAGAAAGTTGCGGAAAAGCAGCCCCACATGCCTTTTCAAGGTCTTCTTTAACTTGCGTAATTAACGATTTCATATTTTAAAAATTTTTTTTTAATTGAATCAGTAATAATATTACATTATAATATTTATATATGTCTATTTCAGAGATTTATTGTCGATTGAGTTGCGATGATCGCCCTTTAGAAAAAGAAACTGATTGCTCTTTTGCTCTAAGAATTACTTTTTTTGTGCTAGGGCTGCTGGCCATATTAACTCCTTTTTTAGCCTATGCAAATGTTCCAGGTTTTAATGTTTTAGAAGAATCAGCGACATGGTCTCTTTTCGCTGCAGGTTGCACCCTTTCTCTTTTAAATATTGCTTTACAGTGCGTCCAGAAAGAAAAGCCACTGGTAAATGTAGATCCAAATCCTCCTGATGAAGGTTCCTTTTTAGACATTATCGATCACGAGCCTACTGGTAAGCTACAAGAAATCATTCCTACAAATTCTCCTCTATGGAAGGCTCGCAATCAGACCAACTGCTTTGACAACTTAAGCTCCGATTTACTCATTTACATGTCCTCTTTTCTCAAGATGAAAGATGTTGTGAATAATACACTCATCTCCAAAAAATTCGTCTCCATCATGAGATCGAAATATATTTGGGCGACATTTTTGGCTCACCCCAATTACCGTATTTGGGGGGCTACCAATTGGAATTTTACCCACACAAAAGAAAAAGGTTATCACTACCAAGAAACAGAAATCATCCCTCAGAACGATCCTTTTACCCAATTACAAACATATCATACCCTCACTAAAATTGGCTTACACCGTAATTTCATCTATCTTGCACGGCTTATGCCAGGCGGTCCAATCGCTTTTCAAAATATCCTCCAACTTGATCTGCGAAAAGAAGCCAGGCTACTCACCCCAGCTGATCTACCCCAACATATCCTTTGCGGGAAAGATATTCTCGGTAGACAGTTCTTTGCATTGAATCTATTCGACAAAGAAATGATTACCTTAGTCTTTGTAGATGAAGCTGGTTGGTGCCAAGTAGCCAATCCATTTTGGAAAGAAAACCAATTAAAATTCGACTACTTGGAGGTATTAAACTATATTCTCGCTTTACTGAAAGGTGATGATCTCTCCTATCAAAACGATCTCTCTCCCTTATTCCTTAAATCTGTCACATTTCCCAAACACCGCAAAGTTTAACCATAGTCCATCTGTAAGCCCGATACACATCACGCTAAACTACTAATAGCAAGATATTAGGATGGACAGGATAGAAATTTTGAAGAACAATTCTATTTTTTCAAAAAGATTCAGAGGTTCATGTGTTTAGGGAGGGGTGCCGTGAGCGCCGGCGAGATACCAGTTGCGGAGGTCGGCGATTTTGGCCATGATTGTGTCGACAATTTCAGCTTGAGCCATTTTTTTGTCTTCTAAGCTGCTTTCCAAGTATGGAATGGGTTTGCCAAATATACAAGCCGTTCTTCCTGAAAATTTAGGGAATTTGCGATGGGAATTCCAAGCTTCGAATGTGCCATGAATATAGACCGGAATAACCTGACAACGTGCTCTTTGGACAAGCATTCCCACACCAAGTTGTCCTTTGTGCAGTTGCCCATCGCTTGAGCGCTTGCCTTCCGGAAAAATGACCACTTTCTTTCCACTTTGGACAAACTCGAGAGCCGTTTTTAATGTACTGAGATTCCCTGCGCCACTTTTGACAGGGTGTGTGTTGAGTTGTCTAATCAACCATGCAAAAGGGGCGAAATGGAAAAGTGTATCGCGTGCTAAAAAATGGATCTTATCGGGACAGGAAATGCCCACAAGGGGAGGATCCCAAAAAGAGCAATGATTCGGGGCGATAATCCCTCCTCCAGGAGGGATATTTTCTTTTCCGTACACCTTATGGTGATAGAAAATCTTCGCGAAAACCCATACACAATAAATACAAATGATTCGAATCATTTTGCTGACAACTGCGCTAAAATTTGTTCAACGACTTGATCGGATGTCAAATCTGAGGTATCGATTACAAAAGCATCATCCGCTTGCCTCAGAGGAGATATTTCACGGGTGGAATCGAAAGTATCTCTATCGGTTATCTCTTTCAAAATGTCCTCTGCATTTACAGGTATTTTCTTTGCTTTTAGCTCAAGATATCTTCTTTCGGCTCGCACAGCGGCGCGAGCTGTCAAAAAAATCTTCTTTTCAGCTTGGGGAAAAACAACTGTTCCCATATCTCTGCCTTCAAACACAGCATTATTATGCTCTCCGAAAGCTCTTTGAATAGCCACTAAAGCTTTCCTTACATCAGCAAGCGCAGCAACTTCAGAAACTTTTTGAGTCACTTCACGTGAGCGGATCACTTCTGTAACGTCCTCACTATCCAAAAAATAATGTTTTTGATCGTTCATCTCACGGATATCGAAAAGAAAATTGGCTAAAAGCTCTCTCACTTTTTCGTGATTGTGGATATCAACTCGATTCTTGATCAAATGGTAAGTTAAAGCCCGGTACATTGCACCTGTGTCAAAATAATGATAATGCAAGCTTTTGGCAAGCTTCCGTGCAACGGTTGTTTTTCCAGTCCCAGCGGGTCCATCAATGGTAATGATCATGTCGTACTATGTATAAATAATTCTCAAAAAGATATAGACAAGTGGTGCGGTGAACAGCAAGGAATCGACCATGTCTAAAATTCCACCCACACCTGGTATTGTACTACTATCTTTAACTCCAGCATCTCTTTTTAAAAAAGATTCTGCTAAATCCCCAATCTGACCTACAAAACCTATCAAAGCCCCTATCCATATGGACTGTAAATAAGTGAATTTTCCAAAAACCTCTCCGTATTGCTTTCCAAGAAAGCATATCAACAGGCTTACCAAAGTGGAAGCTAAAAGTCCTCCTAATGCTCCTTCGAGGGTTTTTTTGGGGCTAAGTTTAAGAGCTAGTTTACGATTACCAAACGTACTGCCTATAAAGTATCCACCCACATCAGCACTTTTGGTTACAGCGATGAGATAAATGATCCACCAACTCCCTTCAAAAAAAGGATCCAACATCCCATCGTACGTAAAAAAATACATGATGTGCACAAAAAAACCTAAAGGCACGGCAATGTAAATGATCCCAAAAAAAGTGGTCGCGATATGAGTGATCCCAGGTAAATCGCGTCCGGCGAAATAAACAAAACAACTCAAGAAGGCAAGTGACAAAACAATTTGTGGTAAATATAACCAAAAAGAAGAAAGGACTGAGTAAGGCCCTTGTGTTTTGATAAAAATGCTAAAAATATACAAAACTACTGTAACCGTACTGAGGGTAACAGCTGGTATAATCCCTTTCTTTTTGACAAGCTCATCATATTCCCAAATAGCAAGAACTGCGACAAAGCTGACGGCGGCTGTAAATAACCACCGCAAAACAGTATAATGGGCTAAAAAAATTAAAAGAGCGATTAAGAGGGCACTTAAACCATTGACGAGGGTGCGGATCCCTAAATCGTGTCTCTTTCCTGTTGTCATTTCCCTATCCGCCTTTGCCTTCTTTGGAAATCTAGCACAGCATTTAATAGATCACGAGGGGTAAAGTCTGGCCAAAAAATTTCGGTTATATAAATTTCCGTATAGGCAAGCTGCCATAATAAAAAATTGCTTATCCTTTGCTCTCCGCTTGTTCTGATCAATAAATCGGGATCTGGAAAGGGTGCTGTAGCAAGATATCTAGAAATGGTTTCTTCAGAGATATCGTCTGGGACTAATTTGCCACTTTCTATCTCACACGCTATGCTCCGCATGGCTCTTTTCACATCATCTCTTCCACCATAGTTTAGGGCAATGACAAAATCGATCCCTTTCCCCCCTAAGGTGGCTTTTTTAGTCGTTGCGATGGTTTCCTTTAAAGACTCAGGAAATGGACTTAAATCACCGATCACATGGAATCTTACACCTTGCGTAACCATTTTTTGACGGTTGTTTTCTAAATAACAAGAAAGAATCTGAAGGAGGGTGCTGATCTCTTCTTGCGACCTTCCCCAATTTTCAGTTGAAAACCCAAAGACAGTTAAAGTTTTAATTCCAAGATCTGAAGCTGCTTCTACCATTTGAGTCAATACATTAGCCCCCACCCAATGGCCTCCAAGAAGAGAGATATTTTTACGCTCGCTTTGGGCGCGGGTCCATCTTCGGTTGCCATCCATAATCACCGCTACGTGGCAAGGTAAAGGACGTGTCGTCACTAAGGAAAGCTCTTCGTCAGAGTAATATAAGGATTTTTGAGTTACACATTCTAATGACATCTGCGTAAAAATACACAAATCCCGGATTTCCCACAAATTGAGGAAAAAGTAACTATTCAGGATTCTCTGTGTTCTCTGTGGTGATATTTATTTTTACTTTACCACAGAGATCACAGAGGGTGGCGAATAGATACGGAAAAATCAAACCAATTTGACAGATTGATATAAGAGTGATATCTTGTTTTGATTAACATTGAGGTAACATGGAAAGACAAAAACGGTGGCAATTTTATTTAATTTTAGGAGTAGTCCTTCTGACAGTTTACAATATCCTTCCAACTGTCTTTTACTATAGCAAACCTCTAAAAAAACCTATTGATAGCAAAGAGGCAACACAAGTTGCAAAAAGCATTATTGCCCGGGTGAATGATCTAGAGCAATTCACGATATCTTGGCTCAAAGCACAAAGCAAAAATTTAGGGCTTAAACCTGTAGAGATTTCTCTTGATCCCCAAGACCCCCGCATTGCTTCTGTGACATTTGCAAACGCAGCAGATGCGACCTTTTTTGCCCAAACGCTTTATCGTGCCGGGTCTTTGATTCCCTTTGTCCCAGCGCAATTGAATCCAGATCCCCGTTCCTTTGAAAAAGGTGCACACACCGTCATTGTACAAAGAAAAATTGGCATTCATCTCGATCAGGACAAACTCGATACCTATTTTCATTTTGTCCCAAAAATGGAAAACGGAGCCATCACTCCTGAATATCAACAGCTAATCAATGACAGGGTCATTCAATTAGCTCTAGGATTTGCAGGTGAGAGTAAGCCTGGTAAAACCTTAAAAGACATAGCAAATGGCTCAAGTTCTGATGATGAAGCTATTCACTTGGCTCGCACTATCGTGGAGTATGAAAATGCATTCGGTGATCAAAACCCGATCACGCAAAGATATTTTACAAGCTTTACCCAAGTTTCAGGTGTTGAAGACCGCAGTGATCTAGTTCACAAATTCACTGCAAAATTAGAGACATTATCCCAAAAAACTGCTCAGAACATCACAGCGATCCGTGAAGAGCAATCAAAATTGCAACAAGAGGGGAAATTTTTATCTTCTGTTCAGCAACAGCGCCTAGAAATATTAGAAAATCAAAAAAATTTGTTAGGCTCTGCGGCTGCAATTGTTAAACGTAATGCCTCGGTTTTTGCAGGAGGCAAATCTCCCCTTACAGAAGAAAATTTGCGCAATATTTTGGGAAAAGCCCCAGTCCCTGCAGGCAAAGTTCAAACACTGGAATTTGGTAATCGAAACCCTTTTATCACGAGTTTGACGATCGACTGGAACAAAGACCAAATTCAGCTGAATTTACAACCTGATGTAGCAGCTATTCGCTCTCAGAACACTAAATCAGAAGTAGACGCCATCCGCGTGGAAAAGCTTAACCAATTTCTTTTCAATGACATCGCAGCAGTTGCACGTTCATCTGATGAATCGATCACACCTTCTCTAAATAGTTTTGTCGTCACACTCAATAAATTGACAAACAGCACCAGCCTCCTCACTCTGGATTTGGGAGCCGTTGCTGCAAAACAAAGTGAGCAAACGGAGCATCTTCTCACCAACAGTTGGCTTCCTAAAGACAGAGAGCTTTCTCATCAAGAATATCCAATATATAGCTGGTCTGATTTCAATCGTCTTTCACCACAAAATCAAAAATTAGGCCTTGTTGTCTATGCCCCTGCAACGGAAAAAATGAGTGAAGAGGGATTTCGCAGTGGATCGATTTACGTGATTGCTCGTGGGCTCAATACAATCCGACAAAAATATCAAGACCTGCCCGAAAGTGCCGAAAAAGCCACTTTTGAAAAGGATTTCAATGCTTTGTCTGATCTTATGAGACAAAGCGGCTTTATAGGCTATTCAGGGGCTTCCTCTGACATGCCTTCTAAGTATCATAACGACTATATTTTTGAGCTTAATGATTACTCCTCTTACCTTCTAGCAGCTACTCGAGAAGATTTTTGGGTCAAAGGAAGCAAAAAACAAGCAGCTCTAGAATTTACAGACTTAGAGCAACGCCTCTTGACCCTCAACAAAATTGACACGAGGGAGCATGAAGATCTTCTCAAATGGCGCGATGAATATCGGCAAGCACGTGTCAATGTTGACCCTTCTGTTCGCTATGATATTCCTGCCCCCACTCAAAATGTCTTGTGGGATAACATTAAGTTGAGTGTTGTGAAATATTTTCGAGGTGATGAGCGCAAGATAATCAAATGGGGCCTCGACCTTTCAGGGGGTAAAACTGTTCGCGTAGGACTTAAAGATCAAAGCAACCAACCCATTACGAATGAAGATGACCTCAAACAAGCTGTCAACGAGCTTTATCAACGAGTTAACCGCTTAGGGGTATCAGAAGTGGGGATCCGCATCGAAGGATCTAACATTGTTCTGGACTTTCCAGGCTCACAGGGTCTTTCCGCTTCAGATCTTATTCAAGCTTCTGCCATGTATTTTCATGTGGTAAATGAGAAATTTGCTCCTCAAAATCCCTTGCTGCGAGAAGCTGTGAACACCTTCCTCGAAGAGGTATGGAACGAAGCTGTCATCACTAACCGCACAGATCCTGAAAACCTGAATGAAATTGCTTGGCTTCACCTGGGTGGTAATCCAGAAAATCCAACTGAATTTCACCCCCTAAGCAGCCATGCTCAGTTACTTTACGACAATGGCTTACGTTTAGCAGGTCCTCGATCTGGACCTCGCTCAAGTGCTTTTGATGATTCTCTTTCAGCCATCTCTATTTTTAGGGGAACCGATTTTTCTGAATGGCAAGGTCAAACCCACCCCTTATTGATCGTCTTCCGCAATTATGCTTTAGAGGGAGCTAATATCTCTGATGTCCAAACAGGCTACGACCCTTCTGAGGGCAACATCCTATACTTCAGCGTGAAAAGTGCCTATGTCAACCGTGCAGGAGAAAAAGTCAACCCACGCGAAGATTTTTATGCATGGACATCGCAGTTTTCTGAAGATAGAATCGGTAATACACCCTTGGAAGCTTTTTCCCAGGGACGAGGCTGGAGAATGGCCGTGGTTTTGAATGGGACTATCATCAATGCCCCCGCTTTGCATTCCCCTTTACGTGAAAATGCCCGCATTTCAGGACATTTCACTCAGAGGGAAATCAATCAGCTTTCTGCAGATTTAAAAGCAGGATCATTAAGCTTTACACCACATATTCTCTCCGAAGAAAATGTCAGCCCAGATCTTGGTCAAGAGCAACGCTCACAAGGTGTTTTTGCAGCTGTTTTAGGTCTTGTGCTTTTAATTGCCATCATGTGTGTTTACTATCGCTTTAGTGGCCTAGTGGCTTCTATTGCTGTTCTATTTAATCTGTTGATCATCTGGGGAGTTTTGCAAAACCTGGGAGCTGCGCTCACACTACCAGGTATTGCAGGGATTATCTTAGCACTCGGCATGTCAGTAGACGCTAATGTGCTTGTTTTTGAGCGTATACGTGAGGAATTTGCTCTCACTAAACGCCTCCCTTCAGCTGTACAAGCAGGCTACAGGAAAGCGTTCTCAGCCATTATCGACTCAAACCTCACAACAATTTTAGCCGCTGTGATTTTGCTCAACTTTGACTCAGGGCCTATTAAAGGATTTGCGCTCACTTTGATCATCGGTATTGTCTCATCGATGTTCACAGCCCTTTTCATGACCCGCTACTTCTTTGCAGGCTGGGTGCAAAACCCTGCACACAAAGAATTAAAAATGATGCGCATGTTTGACACCACTAAGTTCGATTTCTTAAGACACGCAAAGCTTGCCATTACAGCTTCTATCATTTTAATCCTTGTGGGAGGATTCTTTTTGGCCAAGGAGCGTGATACAATTTTTGGCATGGATTTTACAGGTGGATATGCGCTTACAATCGATCTCAAAGAAAAGCCTGATACCAACTACCGCTTAGCAGTGGAAGAAAGCTTGCAAAGAGGGGGAGCTTCAAAAAGCGACTTCCGCATTCAAGAGCTCAATAAGCCCAATCAGTTGAGAATTCAATTGGGGATGGGCATGGAACAACCAGGGAAACCTTTTGCAAATATTGACGATACGGCTCCAGTGCAAAATGCCCTATTTACCTATCAAGAATACCCTCGCATCGTATGGATTGTTGATACATTAGAACGTTCAGGGCTTGAGCTCAATCCAGCTTCGTTGCCACAACTGAATTTGCATTGGACTGAAATGAGCGGTCAGTTATCTGAAACGATGCGTAACCAAGCCTTATTGGGGATCATTCTCGCTTTAATCGGAATCTTGATCTATATCACCTTCCGCTTTGAGTTCAAATATGCGATCAGCGCGACGATTGGCCTTGTTCACGACGTCCTGATTACTGTAGGTATTCTGGCAATCGCTCATTATTTCTATGGGGGCGCCCAGATTGATCTACAGGTGGTTGGAGCATTAGTGGCGGTAGTCGGTTATTCGTTGAATGATACCATCATTATTTTTGACCGCATTAGAGAAGATTTGCGACACTTACGCAAAATGTCTTTCAAAGAGATTATCAATCATGCACTCAATGCAACCTTAAGTAGAACCATCATGACGTCTAGCACAACCCTTGTCGTATTGGTTGTTCTATTACTTTTTGGAGGCCCTTCTATCTTCAGTTTTGCTTTTATCATGACAGTTGGAATTGCCATTGGAACATTATCCTCGCTCTTTATTGCAGCCCCTATGCTTTTGTACTTTCATGAGCGAGAAACATCTAATGGACAAGAGTCTACATCTCTCAAAAGTATTTAATAGAAATAAGTAGCAACCCTTTAGGGGTCTTGCTATCATGTGAATTCCCCATATAGCTTTCTATATGGGGGATCAATTTTGGATTTCAAGTTTTATGAGAAAAAATCTTTGCAGACCAGATATTTACTGTCTTTCTAGTAAGCGAAAATTATTTTTCATAGATGGTATTACATGGAACATTCGCATGAGCCCATTTGGATCTATCCAAAGGATGACCCTACCTGGCAAGAGCAAATCGTACAGGAATTCAGCATCCATCCCATAACGGCTCAAATCCTTGTTTCACGAGGATTTCAGTCATTAGAAGCTATTCACCATTTTTTATACGCTAAGCTGCCCGATCTTTACGATCCAAAGCAATTTCTTGACATGACAAAAGCCGTACGTAGAATTGACTTGGCTCTCAAAAAAGAAGAGGGAATCCTAATATATGGTGACAATGATGTTGATGGCATGACAGGCACAGCGCTTTTGGCCGATTTTTTCAAAAGAATTGGAGGAAATGTCAAATACTATGTCCCTAACCAAAATGTGCAAAGAGGGCAGCTTTTTATCGATGCGCTAGGTTTTGCGGAAACCAACAACTGTAAATTGATGATCACAGTTGATTGTGGCATCACAGCAGCCAAAGAAATTCAAAAAATCGTTAGCAAAGACATCGATGTCATCGTCACAGACCACCACGAACCGACTGACAAAATTCCCAATTGCATTGCGACACTCAATCCAAAATTACTGAATCAGACTTATCCCAACCGTGATCTTACAGGTGTGGGAGTTGCCTTTAAGCTGGCGCATGCGATCACCAATTTTCTCTCATCCAAAAAAGAGACTACCCCCAAAAAAATTGACCTTAAAGTTTATTTGGATCTGGTTGCACTCGGAACCGTCGCTGATATGGGGGTTTTACTAGACGAGAATCGGATTTTAGTCAGTTATGGGCTCAGACAGTTGCAAAGAACTAAACGGATGGGTCTTTTAAAACTTTTCTCTGTTTGTGGTGTAGAACGTTCTGAAATCAATGCTGTCGACATTGCTTCTAAAATTGCACCCCGCATGAATAGTTTAGGACGGATCGCGGACCCCAGCAAAGGGGTAGAGTTGCTGCTATTGCGTGATGAACAAAAAGCTGAAGATCTTGCCAAGGAGCTCGACTTATTCAATGTTCAAAGACAGAAAATTGAACAAGTTGTGTCTATTGATGTCGAAAAAACACTCCTAAATAATCCGGAACTTTTCCAAAACAAAGCCATCGTACTGAGCTCCTCCCAGTGGCACCCTGGGGTTATTCCCATCGTAACTGCTCGTATTGCCCAACAATACAAACGTCCCACCATTATGATTGCCATCGATAATGGGATTGGCAAAGGTTCTATACGCACGATCAGAGAATTTCCACTTCTCCCCGTTCTAAAAAAATGTAGTGATCTTTTTATTAACTACGGTGGACATGATTTTGCTGCTGGGCTGACCATTAAAGAAGAAAACATCGAACGGTTTAAAAAGCGCTTTTTGCATGCAGCCAACTCTGCTTTAAAAGAGCAGGATATCCTCTCGAAAATCTATTTAGATGCCCAAGCAAATTTCAAAGAGCTGACTTATGACCTTCTCTCTTCTTTGGAATTATTTGAGCCTTATGGGAACGAAAATTATCAACCCATTTTGTACTGTGACGCCAAGCAAGCTTGGCCCCCTAAAATCATTGGAGGAAGCCACCTCAAACTCTATTTAGAACAAGGAGACAGGATGTTGGAAGGGATCGCCTTTAATATGGCCGACCGCAAAGCACTTTTGCAACGCAAAAATCTTACCCTTCGTATTGCTTATAAGCCCCAAGTCAATCGTTTCCATAACAAAAGCAGCATTCAGCTGCTCATTTGCGATTTCCAAATCATCGAACCTTCTTGAACTCTAACTTTGGCAATCTTTTAGTTTCGCAAACTGATTAACCTGAGTTCGATTTTGAAGTTTTTACTGCAGAGATAGTTAAAGATAAATCATGCACTAAAAAATCAGACAAACTAACAGACTGTCATTCTTATTTGAATCAGGTGTGCGTCAGATTTT
>Ga0153954_1001179_pt1 | contig 15323 bp, 12 predicted proteins | sample TSFL038MetaG_FD_102277 | JGI IMG/M metagenome (GOLD analysis project Ga0153954, IMG submission 102277) | Attine ant fungus gardens microbial communities from Florida, USA - TSFL038 MetaG | ecosystem: Host-associated > Fungi > Mycelium > Unclassified | place: USA: Florida, Wekiwa Springs State... | reverse complement strand
CTTGGGGTGAGCGGTAAATGGAGTATGCGCTCCACTAAGTGCTCGAAGCCCATTCCCGCCGCCTCCGCGGCCTGGGGGAGGAGGCTCGTGTCGGTAAGGCCGGGGATCGCGTTGACCTCGAGCACCCAGGGGCCGTCGGCGCCGAGGATCAGGTCGACGCGGGCGAAGCCCTCGCAGCCGAGGGCGCGGCAGGTGGCGAGGGCGGCGTCGGTGATCGCGGCGCGCTCGGCGGGGGCGAGGTCGGCGGGGCAGGCGAAGTGGGTGCGGCCGATCTCGTAACGGGCCTCGAAGTCGTAGGGATCGCCTTCGAGCGGGATCGCCTCGACGATCGGCAGGGCCTCGCCGCCGAGCACGCTGACCGCGACCTCGCGCCCGCGCACGAAGCGCTCGAGCATCACCCGGTCGTCGTAGGAGAAGGCGGCGACCAGGGCGCCGGGGACCTCGGCGGGCGCGGCGGCGAACTTGACGCCGAGCGAGGAGCCGCCGCGGTTTGGCTTGACGACCAGCGGGAAGCCGAGCGTGCCCTCGAGGTCGGTGAGCGCGTCGGCGGCGCCGAGATCGCGGAACGCGGCCTGGGTGAAGGCGAAGGAGTCGGGCGTCGGGATGCCCGCGGCGCGCATCGTCGCCTTGGCCATCACCTTGTCGATCGAGCGCGCGCAGGCGGCGGCGTCGGGGCCGGTGAACGGGATGCCGAGGATCTCCAGCAGCTCCTGCGCGGTGCCGTCCTCACCGCCGACCCCGTGCATGGCGACGAAGGCGACGTCGGGCTCCGCCGCGCGCAGGCGTTTCACGAGGTCGGCGCCGACGTCGATCGGGACGACCTCGTGGCCGAGGCGGTCGAGCGCGTCCTCGACCCGGGCGCCGGAGCGGAGCGAGACGCCGCGCTCCAGGGACCGACCGCCCTTGAGGACCGCGACCTTCACCCGTTCGCCTCATTGCGCAGCGGCACGACGTTGCTGGTGTCGGAGCTCTCGGCCTGCGCGACGGGCTCCGGCGCCACCGCCGGAGCCCCGGAGGATCCCGGCGCCAGCGCCTCGTACAGCTCCACCTGTTCGCGGATCACGCGGCCGATCCTGGCGATCCCCTCGCGGATTTCCTCGTCGCTCACGCCGCTGAAGTTCAGCCGCATCGAGGCGCCACCACGGCCGTCGACGTACGCCGCCCGCCCCGGGACGAAGGCGACGTCGCTGCGCAATGCCTTCGCCAGCAGGTCTTCGGTGTCGATGTAGTCGGGGAGCGTGGCCCAGATGAAGAGGCCGCCTTCGGGCTCGGTCCAGGTCGCCTCGGCGGGGAAATGCTCGGCCAGTGCGTCGAGCATCACGTCGCGCCGCCGCCGGTAGAGCCCGACCAGGTCCTCGACGTAGCTCTTCCAGCCGCCTTCGGCGAAGTACTGGCGGACGAAGAACTGGGTCAGGGTGGAGGTGCAGAGGTCGGTGGCGCCCTTGCCGAGGACGACTTTCTCCAGCACCGGCGGCGGCGCGACGACCCAGCCGAGGCGGATCCCGGGGGAGAGGATCTTCGAGAACGTCCCCAGGTAGATGACGAAGTCGCCGCCGTCGAGCTGGTAGAGCGGCGGCAGCGGCTCGCCGCCGTAACGGAGCAGGCCGTAGGGGCTGTCCTCGACGACCAGCAGCTCGTGCATCCGCGCCAGCTCGACCAGCCGCGCGCGGCGCTCCAGCGACAGTGTCACCCCGGCCGGGTTCTGGAAGGTCGGCACCGTGTAGATGAACTTCGGCCGCCGGCCTTCGGCCTTCAGTTCGTCGAGCAATGCTTCGAGCAGGTCGATCCGCATCCCGTCGCCGTCCATCTCGATCTGGCGGACGTCGGCCTGGTAGCTGCAGAAGACCGGCACCGCGCCCGGGTAGGTCGGCGCCTCGCAGATCACCACGTCGCCCGGGTCGACCAGCGTCTTGGTGACGAGGTCGATCGCCTGCTGGCCGCCGGTGGTGATGACGATGTCGTCGGGATCGGGGAGCATCCCCTCGGCCGCCATCACCTCGACGATGCAGTCCTTGGTCTCGTCGAAGCCCTCGGTCGGGCCGTACTGCAGCGCCGCCGCCGCCGAGTCCGCGGCGATCTTGCTCATCTGCGCGGCGAGGCTCTCGGGCGGAAAGGTCGAGGTGTCCGGCAGCCCGCCCGCCAGCGAGATCACTTCCGGCCGCGCGGTCACCGCCATCAGGTCGCGCATCGCCGAGGAGCGCATCACCGTGGTGCGCTCGGCGAACAGGCCTGCGTACCGCTCGAGGTCCCGCGCCCCGGTGTGGGCACGGCGTTTGTGGGGCGGCTGGGGCACCTCGGTCATGCGGGAAGTTTGGCGGATCGCCGCCGATGTGCCCACACCGTTAGGTTTCCGGCCGTGGATTTGCTTCGAGATCTCGGCATCGGCATCGCGATCGGCATGCTCGCCGGCACCACCGGCACCCAGGGCAGCGCCCGCGGCCGGATGGTCCTGCTCGCCGCGATCGTCGGCCTCGTCGTCGGCTTCCTGCTCGACAGCGTGCTCGGCGCGGTCCTCGCCGGCGTCGGCGGCGCGGCGGGCTGCCTGGTGATCTCCGATCTCGTCTTCGGCGCCTCCCGCCGCGAGGGCAGCGGGGCCGGGGCGCTCGGCTTCATCGTCGCCCTGGTGGCGCTGATCGTGCTCGCGATCGCATTGTTGGTGCCGTACGTGATCATCGCCGTCGCGATCGTGCTGATCTGGCTCGGTTACAGCCGCCACCGCCGCGCGCAGCGCAAACACGCGGGCCTGCGCGTCCTTCGTTAACCAGCGCGGTGACGGCCGAGGTTCGCCGTCCACGAGAATCCGAGCCGGCGATGACTGCCCCCGGGCGCAAGAAGCTGATCCTCACCTACGTCGACTCGCTCCGCACCGACATGCTGCGGCGGGCGATCGAGGAGGACCGGGCACCGAGCTTCGGCGCCCTCCTCGACCGCGGGGTGCTGATCGAGGACTGCGTCTCCAGCTTCCCCTCGGTGACCCCGGTCGCCTGCTCGGAGATGGTCACCGGGGTGGGGGCGGACGAGCACTGGATCAGCGGCATGAACTGGTACCACCGGCTGGAGCGGCGCTACGTCGAGTACGGGTCCTCGCTCGAGGCGACCCGTGCCTTCGGCGTCTTCCGCGCCCTCTACGACCTCGTCTACAACATGAACCTCGCGCACCTGAGTCCGGAGATCGAGACGCTGTGGGAGCGGCTCGACGACGCGGGCGCGCGCACCGCCTGCACGCCGTACCTGATCTACCGCGGGCGCCACCGCCACGAAGTCTCGCTCGACGGCCTCCTGCGGCGCGCCGTGGAGGCGACGCGGCTGAAGTTCCGCCACCACACCTGGGGCCCGGCCGAGCTCTTCTACGGCGACCTCTACGCGAGCCGCGAAACGCCGTGCAAGTCGACCTCGATCCCCGGTGTGCGCGATCCCTACGCCGCCTGCTGCGCGGTCGAGCTGATGAAGGAGGACGGCTTCGACTTCCTCCTCCTCTCGCTGCCCGACAACGACAACTACTCGCACCGCCACGGGCCCGAGGCCTCGGTCGAGTCGATCGCCCGCGCCGACGAGTGCTTCGGCAGGCTGATCGAGCAGGCGGGCGGGATCGACCCCTTCCTCGACCAGCACGCGGTGATCCTCGTCGCCGACCACGCCCAGACCGACGTCGACCGCGGGCTGCCGCTGGCCGAGATCCTCGGCGCCGAGTGGGCGGTCTTGCAGCCCTCGGAGGAGAAGCCGGAGCTGGCGCAGCTGGCGGTCAGCCCGACCGGCCGCGCCGCCCACGTCTACCTCCTGGCTGGCGAGGGCGAGCGGGCCGATCCGACCGCGGTGGGGGAGAGGCTGACCGAGATCGAGGGGGTCGACCTGGTCTGCCGCCTGCTCGACCCCGAGGGCGCGCCGCTCTACCGGCCCGAGCCGGGGATGCCGGCGGCGGGCGGCGAGTGGGCGCGGGTGGAACGCGGCGGGGAGGTCCTGCGCTTCCGGCCCGGCGGCGAGATCGTCGACCTGCGCGGCGGGCGCTGGGAGGTCGAGGGCGAGCTCGGCGTGCTGGAGGCGACGGTCGCGGACGGCAAGCTGCGCAGCGCGGCCTACCCCGATCCGCTCCAGCGCGTCTGGTCGGCCCTGACCGCGCCGCACTCGGGGGACTGGGTGCTCTCGCTCGCCGAGGGCTACGAGGCGGTCGACTGGGGCGGCGCGTCCCACGCCGGCGGCGGCAGCCACGGGGCCCTGCTCGCCGGCGACAGCCTCGGGCCGCTGCTCTTCGTCGGCTGCGGCCCGGAGTCGGCCGCCGAGCGTGAGCAGTGGAGCTTGCGCGACGTCGCGCCCGCCGTTCTCGCACACTTCGGTCTCGATGGTGAGTGATGGCCCGGAGCGGACGATCGTAGGCGCGGCGCGGCGGGCCGCCGCGCTCTTCGCCCTGCTTGCCGTCGCCGCGCTCCTCGCGGCCTCCACCGCCGCGGCCGCGCCCAAGGAGGAACACCCGGCGCCCGGCGACGTCAACTCCGCCGAAGCGAGCCAGGCCGCGGCGCAGGACCCGAACGTCCTGCGGGAGAAGCGCGAGCACCCCGACCTCTCGCCGAGCACGACCCTCAAGGACGAAAAATGGGAAGTCGGCTGGTTCGAAGGCAACCGCGAGTACGCGCTGGTCATGGTCGACCCGAAGACCGGCGAGGTGATCGAGTCGTGGACCGGCGACCAGGTCGCCTGGGAAATGGCGCGCGGCTACTCGGGGGAGTTCGCCCACTCGCTGAACTCCCCGTTCATCTGGCTGCCCCTCTGCCTGCTCTTCCTCGTCGGCCTCTTCGACTGGCGGCGCAAGCGGCGGGTCGCCAACCTCGACCTGCTGGTCCTGCTCGGCTTCGGCGTCTCCCACTTCTTCTTCAACCGCGGGGACATCGGCGTCTCGGTGCCGCTCGCCTATCCGGTGCTGGTCTACCTCCTGGCGCGGTGCCTGTGGATCGGGTTCCGCGGCCGCGGCGAGGGCCTGCGCCCGGTCTGGCCGACGATGTGGCTGCTGGTCGCGGCGCTCTTCCTGATGGGCTTCCGGGTCGGGCTGAACATGGCCGACGCGGGAGCGATCGACGTCGGCTACGCGGGTGTCGTGGGGGCCGACAAGATCGCCTACGGCGAACCGATCTACGGCAACTTCCCCGGGGACATCAAATCCGGTGACACCTACGGCCCGGTCAACTACCTGGCCTACGTGCCGTTCGAGCGGATCTGGCCCTACTCGGGCGAATGGGACGACCTGCCCGCCGCCCACGGCGCCTCGATCACCTTCGACATCGTCACCTTCGTCCTGCTGCTGCTGCTGGGGATACGGATCCGGCCGGGCCCGCCTGGCCGCCGCCTGGCCGCGATCCTCGCCTTCGGCTGGGCCTCCTTCCCCTACACCGCCTACGTGCTGCAGTCGGCCTCCAACGACGCGCTCGTCTCGGCGCTGCTGGTGGCGACGCTGGTCCTGCTGGCGAAGCCCTTATGGCGGGGGGTCACCCTGTCGCTGGCGACGTGGGCGAAGTTCGTCCCCGCCGTGATGGCTCCGATGCTCCTCACCTACGACGGCTGGAAGCTGCGCCGGATGCTCCTTTTCGCGGGCGGCTTCGCCGCGGTCACCGTCGCGGTGATGCTCTGGCCCGCGATCGACCCCGGCCTCGGGGTCTTCTACGAACGCACCGTCGGCGCGCAGGCCGGCCGCAGCTCGCCGTTCAGCGTCTGGGGCCAGGACGAATCGCTGGAGTGGCTGCGGGTCGCGCTGCTCGCCGCGACCGGCGCGCTGTCGATCGCCCTCGCCTTCGTCCCGCGCCGCAAGTCCCTGCTCCAGGTGGCGGCCCTCTCGGCGGCGCTGCTGATCGGCGTCCAGCTCACCCTGCACCACTGGTTCTACCTCTACATCGTCTGGTTCTTCCCCTTGATGCTGGTCGCGCTCGCGCTGCTCGAGCCGACCGTGGAGCCGGACCCCGGCGAGGTCCCCGACCCGAGGCGGCGCTTCAGGCGCCGGCCGCCGGAACCATCACCGGCTCGATCGAGTCCGCGAGTCCCGACCGGTTGACGTCGACCACCGCGCCCATCACCCAGACGTCCTCGTCGGCGGTCCCGAAGCGGGTCGGCATCTGGGTGATCAGCGCCCCGAGCGCGTCCTCGATCCGCACCCCGAGGATGCTCTGCCGCGAGCCGGTCATGCCGACGTCGGAGATGAAGGCGGTGCCCTTGGGGAGCACGCGGCCGTCGGCGGTGGGGACGTGGGTGTGGGTCCCGAGCACCGCGGCCACCCGCCCGTCGAGGTGCCAGCCCATCGCCACCTTCTCGCTGGTCACCTCGGCGTGGAAGTCGACGATCACCGCGTCGGCCTCCAGCCGTTCGAGGATCGCGTCGACCGCGTCGAAGGGGGAGCGCGCGACTTTCAGCCCGACGCCGCCGCTGAGGTTGACGACGCCGATCCGCATCCCGCCCGCCTCGACCACCGTGAAGCCGCGGCCAGGGTTGCCGCTCGGGTAGTTGGCGGGTCGGATCACCCGCTCGGCGCGTTCGAGGAACGGGTAGGCGTCGCGGTGGCGGTAGACGTGGTTGCCGCTGGTGATCACGCTCGCCCCGGTATCGAAGATGTCGTTGGCGGTGCGCTCGGTGATCCCCATCCCGCCCGCCGAGTTCTCGCCGTTGACGACGATCAGGTCGGGCGCATAGCGCTCGCGCAGCGAGGGCATCGTCTCGCGCAGCCCGCGCCGGCCGGGCCCGCCGACCACGTCGCCGATGAAGAGCAGCCGCATGACGCGACTCTAAGGTGCCCGGCACGACGCCTCCCCCGGTTGATGGGCCGAAAAGTGCGCTATATCGTGGTTTTTCGGCCCATCAACATCTAGGTGCGGGTGAAGCGGCGGAGGGCCAGGCGGGCGATCGCGGCGTAGGCGACGGCGAGGATCGCCAGGTGCAGGAGCGGGGTGCCGAGCGAGCCGTTGCCGGCTTCGAGCGCCGCGGTGATCGCTTCCAGTGCCGGCTTGAACGGGAAGAGGGCGGTGATCACCTTGATCACGTCGTAGAGCCCGTGGCCGACGGTGCCCGCCGGGACGAGCGAGAGGAAGGCGACCGGCAGCGTGACCATGAAGGCGAGCAGGGAGACGGCTCGCACCTCGCGGGCCGCCGCGCCGAGGGCCGCCCCCGCCGCCGCCAGGGATGCGCCGCCGACCACGATCGCCGCCAGCCAGAGGCCGAAGCGGCCCCAATCGAGCGGCACGAAGACCTGCAGGCCGGCCAGCATCAGGATCGTCACGACGAGGCCGACGACGATCCCGAGCAGGACCTTCTCGCCGAGCAGCACCTCGCTCGAGACGAGGCCGCGGGTGAGGCGCGGGTAGGCGTTCTCCTCGCGCTCGAGGGCGAGCGACCCGGCGACCAGCAGCACCGCGACGAAGGCCAGGGTGAGGGTCGCGGCGACGGCGATCGCGAAGGTTTCGAGCGGCGGCGAGGAGCCGCCGACGGCGACCTTGTGGACGGTGATCGGCTGGGCGAGCCGGTCGATCAGCGGCCCGGCGATGTCGAGGTTTTCGCCCGCCTGGTTGGCGAATTCGGTGACCTGGCGGAGCGCCGCCCGCAGCGGCCCCGGTTCGAGCCCCGGTTCGATCGCTTCGAGGATGTGGGCGCTCGCCTGTAGTCCCAGGATGTGGACCGCCCCGGCCAGGACCGGCAGATCGCCGCCCTTGATCACCAGGTCCAGGTACTTGCCGCCTTCGACCGCGATCCGCTTGGCCAGCGCCAGGTTCGCCTGCGCGAGCAGCGCTTCGATCTTGTCGTCGACCGCGGCGGCCTTCAGCGGGTCGGATTCGTTGACCAGCACTTCGACCTTCGGCGTGCCGGGGGAGAGGGTGGAGAGCGAGTTGATCTTGTTGACGAGGTCTTCGGGCAGGATCAGCGCCGCCAGCACGTCACCCGATTCGACCTTCTCCACGGCTTCGTCACGGGAGTGGACCCGGATGCACTCGACTTTCTCGCAGATCCGTCGCTGGACGTTGGCGGAGGGGAGCTTCTTGCCACTGAGGCTGACCCGCGCGTTCTCCGGCACTTCGTTCAGCAGCGCGACCCGCGGCTCCTCCGGCCCACGTGAAACCGCGAGCCCGACCAGCACCGCGATCAGCACCGGGTAGGCGACCAGCAGCACCGCCTGCAGCGGCGAGCGGCGCAGGATCTGTAGGTCCTTCAGCAGCAGCCAGCGCACCGTCAATGCCCCCGGTGGTGGAGGTAGGCGACGAAGGCGGTCTCGAAATCGCGGTCGGCGGCCTCCGGCGCCTCGCGCCGCACCGCCTCGCGGACCGCGTCGGCGGTGCCGTCGAAGAGCGCCTCGCCGTCGGCCAGCACCAGCATCCGGTTGCCGTAACGCTCCGCCTCCTGGATGTCGTGGGTGGAGAAGATCACCGTCGTCCCGCGCCCGGCGAGGCCGGAGATGAACTCCCAGAGGCGTGCCCGTTGCCGCGGGTCGAGGCCGACGCTCGGCTCGTCCAGCAGCAGCACGCCCGGCCGCGCCAGGAGCCCGATCGCGATGTTGATCCGTTGTTGGTTGCCGCCGGACAGGCGGGCGACGATCTCACCGCGCCGCTCGGCGAGCCCGGTCAGCTCCAGCATCTCCGCGACCGACGCGCGCGGGTCCGGGTGCTTCTCCAGCCGGGCGAAGAGCAGCAGGTTCTCCTCCACGGTCAGCCGCCGGTAGAGCGCCGCCTGCTGGGGCACCCAGCCGACCGCCCCCTTCCCGAGCGCCAGCTCGCCCCCGTCGGGCTTGAGGATCCCGGCGAGGATCGAGAGCAGCGTCGTCTTCCCCGCCCCGTTCGGCCCGATGACCGCGACCAGCTCCCCGGCCCCGGCAGCAAAGCTCACCCCCCGCAGCGCTTCGCGGCCCCCGAACCGCTTCACCAACCCCCGTGCCTGCACGGAAGAACCGTAACGTCCTGTGAGGAGGGTCAGGGGTGCCCCCTCCCGGACACTCAAAGCGCGCGAAGCGTCGCTTGTCCGGGAGGGGGCACCCCTGACCCTCCTCTGCCGGCAAACCCCGGACCTTCCCTAGACTGAGCCCCCGATGCCCTTCCCCGCCACCCGCATGCGCCGCCTGCGGAGCACCGAGACCTTCCGCTCGCTGGTCCGCGAAACCGAGCTGTCCCCCGCCCACCTGATCATGCCCGCCTTCGTCATCGCCGGCGAGGACATCCGTGAGGAGGTTCCCTCGATGCCCGGGGTCGAGCGCTACTCGATCTCCAACCTGGTCGAGCACGCCGGCGAGGTCGCCGCGGCGGGGATCAAGTCGATGCTGATCTTCGGCATCCCGGCCGACAAGGACGAGGTCGGCTCCGGCGCCTACGACGACGAGGGGATCGTGCAGATGGCGGTGCGGGCGCTGAAGGACGCCCACCCGGACCTCACCGTGATCACCGACGTCTGCCTCTGCGAGTACACGTCCCACGGCCACTGCGGCATCCCCGACGCCGACGGCCGGATCCAGAACGATCTCAGCGTCGAGTTGATCGCCAAAACCGCGATCTCGCACGCCGACGCGGGCGCCGACGCGGTCGCGCCGAGCGACATGATGGACGGCCGGGTCGGCGCGATCCGCTTCCAGCTCGACGAGGAGGGCCACGCCGACGTGCCGATCCTCGCCTACAGCGCCAAGTACTCCTCGGCCTTCTACGGTCCTTTCCGCGACGCCGCCGAGTCGACCCCCGGCTTCGGCGACCGGCGCGGGTACCAGATGGACCCGGCCAACGGCGCCGAAGCGGTGCGCGAGGCCGAACTCGACCTCGAAGAGGGCGCCGACATGCTGATGGTCAAGCCCGCGACCCCTTATATGGACATCATCCGCCGCGTCAAGGAGGCGACCGGGGCGCCCGTCGCCGCCTACCATGTCTCCGGCGAGTACGCGGCCCTGAAGGCCGTCGCCATGAACGGCTGGCTCGACGAGCGCCAGGCCGTCCTGGAGACGCTGACCGGCATCCGCCGTGCCGGCGCCGACGCGATCATCACCTACTACGCGAAGGAGGCCGCCGAGTGGCTTCAGTGAAGACGTCAGCAAAAGCACCCCGGTCGAAGGCGCGCTCGCGCAAGGACGGCGCCGCGATCCCGCTCGACGAGACCGACAAGCGCCTGATGAACCTGCTGCAGTCGAACTTCCCGCTCGACCCGGAGCCGTTCGCGCTCGTCGCCGGCGAGGCGGACCTGGAGCTCGAGGACGTGCTCGGCCGCACCCAGCGGCTGCTCGACGGCCGGATCATCCGCGAGATCACGCCGATCTTCGACACCCGCGCGCTCGGCTACGAGTCGATGCTGGTCGCCGCCAAAGTCGACGCCGAGAACCCGCAGCGGGCGGCGCGGATCGTCAACGCCCACCCCGGCGTCTCGCACAACTACCTGCGCACCCACGACTTCAACCTCTGGTTCACGATCGCCACGCCCCCCGACTCGAAGCTCGGGCTGAAGGGCACGCTGGAAGCGCTGATGGAGGAGACCGGGGCCGAGTCGATGCGCGAACTGCCGACCCTCACCCTCTTCAAGATCAACATGAACCTGGAGATGGAGAAGGGGACCGACGCGCTTGCCGCGGCGGTCGAGGCGGCGCCCCCGCGCGAGCTCGAAGCGCAGCCCTACGACGACCGCGACATCGCGATCATCAAGGCGCTGCAGGGGCCGATGAAGGCGACCGAGCGTCCCTACGACGAGGCGGCCCAGGAGCTCGGGATGTCGACCGAGGATCTCCTCACCCACCTCGGCGGCATGGTCGACCGCAAGATCCTGCGGCGCGTCGCGGCGATCCTCTTCCACCGCCGCGCCGGCTTCTCGGCCAACGGGATGGGCGTCTGGAAGGTGCCCGAGGACCAGATCCTCGAGATCGGCGGCCGCATGGCCGCGACCCGCGGGATCAGCCACTGCTATCAGCGGCCGACCTACGCGGACTGGCCCTACAGCGTCTTCACCATGGCCCACGGCCGCTCCAAGGAGGAGTGCGACGCGGTGCTCGACTCGATCGCCGAGAAGTGCGACATGGGCCCCGACGACCGCGCCACCCTCTACTCCTCGACCGAGTACAAGAAGATCCGCCTCCACTACTTCACGCCGGATTACGCCGAGTGGGAGGCGGCGCACTTTTGAGGGCGCCGTCCAGGCCCTGAGCGTCCACGACCGCGCCCGGGCGGTGCTGCCGGGCGGGGTGAACTCGCCGGTCCGCGCGATGCGCCAGATCGGCCGCGACCCGATCTTCATCGAGCGCGGCGAAGGCGCCGAGCTGGTCGACGTCGAGGGCAACCGGTACGTCGACTGGGTCTGCTCCTGGGGCCCGCTGATCCTCGGGCACGCCGACCCGGCCGTGGTCTCGGCGGTGATCGAGGCGGCGAAGCGGGGGACGAGCTACGGCGCCGCGACCGCGATCGAGGTGCAGCTCGCCGAAGAGGTGGCGCGGCGCTTCCCGTCGGTGGAGATGGTGCGGATGACCAGCTCCGGGACCGAGGCGGCGATGAGCGCGGTGCGCCTGGCGCGGGCGATCACCGGACGCGACGTCGTGGTGAAGTTCGCGGGCGCCTACCACGGGCACTCCGACGGGCTGCTCGCCGAGGGCGGCTCGGGGATGGCGACGCTTTCGGTGCCGGGCAGCCCCGGCGTGCCGCCGGCGATGGCGGCGCTGACCGTGGTGGTGCCGTGGAACGACCGCGCCGCGGTCGAGGCGGCGCTCGCCGGGCACGAGGTCGCAGCGCTGCTGGCCGAGCCGGTCGCCGCCAACATGGGCGTCGTCCCGCCCGCCGACGGCTTCCTTGAGTTCCTCCGCGAGGCGACCCGCGCGGCGGGGGCCCAGCTGATCTTCGACGAGGTGATCACCGGCTTCCGGGTGGCGCGCGGCGGCGCCCAGGAACTGTTCGGGGTCGAACCGGACCTGACCGTGATGGGCAAGATCATCGGCGGCGGGCTGCCCGCGGCGGCGTTCGCCGGGCCGCGCGAGGCGATGGAACGGATCGCGCCCGCGGGGGACGTCTACCAGGCCGGGACGCTGTCGGGGAACCCGCTCGCCGCCGCCGCCGGGCTGGCGACGCTGGACGGGCTCGACGCCGCCGCCTACGCGCGGCTCGGCGCGCTGACCGACCGGCTCGCCGACGGCTTCGAGGCATTGGCGGCCGGCCGGCCGCTGCAGGTCTCGCGCGCCCCGGGCCTGGTGACGCTCTTCTTCAGCGAGCGGCCGGTGCGGAACTTCGCGGACGCGACCGCCTGCGACACCGAGGCCCACGCCCACTTCTGCCGCGCGCTGCTGGACCGCGGCGTGTACCCGCCGCCGGCCCAGTTCGAGGCCTGGTTCGTCTCGCTGGCGCACAACGAGGCGAGCGTGGACCGGACGCTCGAAGCGGCGGGCGAGGCGCTCGCCGAGGTCCTGGGGTGAGCGCCGACGCGCTGCAGGCGCTGGCGGAGCAGCTGCGGGCCGAGGACACGCCGATCGCGGCGCACGTGGTCGCCCCGGAGGGTCCGGTCGACGCGGAGGCCCCCGACGAGTACGCGCTGGTGATGGAGGCGGTGCGGGAGGGCTACCTGCTGCACTACGGCGAGTCGAGGCTGCTCTCCGGCCACGACGACGACCTCGGGCTGCTGGCCGGCGATTATCTGTACGCGCTCGGGCTCGACCGGCTCGCGGCGCTGGGGGACACCGACGCGGTCGCGGTGCTGTCGGAGCTGATCGGTCGCTGCGCGCAGTTGCACGTGGAGGGACGCGACGGGGAGGTCGAGGCGTTGTGGGTGGAGGCGGGGGAGAGGATCAGGAAGTAGGGACGGGGCGATCCCGTCCGCGACCCGGGCTGGCTGTGGCTGCGGCCGGGATCGCCCCGTCCAGGTGCCGGCGCATGCGGCGGAGGACGTCCGTTACTTCGTTGGGCGCGTAGGCGATCTGCCAGTGGGTGAAGCGGAGGACGCGGAGTCCGGCGGCGACGTGCTTCTGGTCGCGTTTGGCGGCCCGGGCCTGCTGGGCCGGCGTGCGGTGGTACCTGAGGCCGTCGGTCTCGACGACGAGGTCGTGGTCGGGGAGGTAGAAGTCGGTCTCGTAGCCGAGGACCCGGTGTTTGGAGAGCGGCAGGGGGAGGCCGGCGGCGAGGGCGAGGGGCCGGAAGAGGATCTCCAGGTCCGAGTCGGAGAGCCGGAACGTGTGCCGGTCGAGCATCGTCCGCAAGGTCTTCACCCCCGGCACGCCGACGTAGCCGTCGAGGGCGGCGCGGAGTGATTCCGGGTCGATGAGGTCGAGCTTGTCCGCCTCGTTCACGGCCCGCTCGAGCCGCATGATCTTCAGTTCGGTGGCGAGGTCGATCAGGGTCTGGGCGGGAGTGGTGACCGGGATCCTGAACCGCCGCGTAAGGCTCCGCTCCGGCAACGCCGGCCGACAGCGAACCTCGATCCCCGGCCGCTTAAGCCTGCTCTTCCTGCGGATGCTGACGTCGATCCGCTTCCCCTGCTCGTAGCCGATGCCCCAGAGCTCGCCGGCGCTCCGATGGCTCAGCACGGCGTCGTCCCCACAGGCGAGGACCGCCGCCATCCAGCGCCCGCGCGGCGTGAGCTCAGGTCGTCCCACGGCATAGACCCCGTTGGAGATGTGGTGGAGCCGCCCGTTATGGAGGCGCTGTTCGATCTCCCGCCGCGTGTAGCCGAGGGCCATCAACTGGCGCCGCGCCACCACTCCGTGCTGCTCCCGAACCAGCGCCCAAGCCGCCGCGTCGCGCGCTGCGTGTGTTTTCCACGCCATACGGTGGAAAAGGCGTGCAGGGCTCCGTCTTCTCCCCCCTTGGCGCGGGGGGACGGCGGGTTATGCGGACTTCGCGAGGGGCCGGAGGCGGGTTTTCTCCACCTTCGCCAGCTTTTTCTTGAGGCGGAGGAACTCGCGCTCTTGGGTCGCGGTGCGTTCGTACCCCGCGAAGGCGAGGTTGACTTCCTCGTAGGGGTCCGTCTTCAGGTCGTACATCTCCCACTGGGGAGGTTTGGGGCCCGGCTTCTCGCTGATCGCGCCGGTTTTGCGGTCGACGGTGGTGGTGATGTCGGAGTACTTGGCGAGCTTCCAGCGCTTCTCGCGGATGCTGGTCACGTGGTTCGGCTCTTTGGGGTAGGGCCCGGTGGCCTGGCCGGACTGGAAGTCGTCGTAGGTGAAGGCGACGTAGTCCTGCGGCGATCCGCCCCGGTGGGGGTTGAGGACGATGTCGGAGTAGTCGACGCCCTGCCAGTTGCGCCGCGCCGACTTCGGGGCGCCCGCGAGGCTGGCGAGGGTGGGGAGGAGGTCGACGTGGGAGACGAGCGCGTCGGAGGTGACCGGGCGCGGGAACATCTTCGGGTTCGAGTAGACGAGGGGGACTTTCAGGGTCTCCTCGTAGAAGTTGAAGTTCTTCTGCCGCAGGCCGCCGTGGGAGAGGCCCATCTCGCCGTGGTCGGAGGTGCGGATGATCAGGGTGTCGTCGAGCAGCCCCTGGGCTTCGAGCTTGTCGAGGACTTCGACCACGTAGTTGTCGGAGGAGCGCATCAGGTTGGCGTAGAAGTTCAGGTATGCGCGTTTTTCGGCTTCGCTCTTCGGTTCGCCGGTGAGGCTCATGACGCGCCGGAACGATTCCTGCACGGTCGGCTTGGTGTTGAGGTCTTCCTCGAAGGTCGGCGGCAGCTCGATCTCGCCCCCCAGCCAGGAGTCGTCATACCCGGATTCCTCGAAGGTCCGGCTCGGGTAGAAGAGGACGTCGTGCGGGTTGACCAGTGAGATGACGAGGAAGAACGGCTCCTGTTTGCCGGCGACCGCGTCCAGGTACTGGAGCGCGCCCTCGGCGGCCTTCTGCGCCTCGCCTTTCGATTCCATGATGCGGCCGTCGTTGTCGGTGATGCCGCCGCCCGCCTCGGGGACGCTCTGGTTGGCCCCCGCGTCCGGCGGGTCCCAGCGGTCGAAGCCGTACTTTTCGAGGTCCGACGGCTCCGCCTCCGCGCCCGCCGGTTTCGAGCAGTGCCACTTGCCCTTGTAGACGACGTTGTAGCCCGCCGCCTTCATCACCGTGCCGAGGTTCGGCAGCGTCGTCGGCAGCTCGACCTGCGGGTACTTCGTTTCCGGCATGTTCGACTCGAGCGTGTATTTGACGCCGTGCTGTGCCGGGAAATAGCCCGTCATCAGGCTGGACCGCGAGGGCGAGCACATGCACGCCGAGGTGCAGGCCGATTCGAAGGAGAGCCCGTGCCGCTTCAGCCGGCGCATCCCCGGCAGGTTCTCCCGCATCCAGTTGGGCGGGAAGTGCTGGATCTCCCGCTCCTGGTCGGTGAGGAAGAGGATCACGCTCTTGCCGCCGATCCCCCCGTTGCCCTTGCCCGCGCCCAGCGCCTTG
>Ga0153954_1001178_pt1 | contig 15349 bp, 7 predicted proteins | sample TSFL038MetaG_FD_102277 | JGI IMG/M metagenome (GOLD analysis project Ga0153954, IMG submission 102277) | Attine ant fungus gardens microbial communities from Florida, USA - TSFL038 MetaG | ecosystem: Host-associated > Fungi > Mycelium > Unclassified | place: USA: Florida, Wekiwa Springs State... | reverse complement strand
CGCATCGAGCTGTTGAACTGCCTGCTGCTCTCCATGCCCGGCACGCCGGTGATCTATTACGGCGACGAGATCGGCATGGGCGACAACATCCGGCTCGGTGACCGGGACGGCGTGCGCACGCCGATGCAATGGACGCCCGACCGCAACGGCGGCTTCTCACGGGCCGACTTCAACGCGCTCGCGCTGCCCATCATCATGGATCCGCTCTACGGCTATGAGACGGTGAATGTCGAGGCGGCCTCGCGCGACCCCTACTCCCTGCTGCACTGGATGCGCCGCATGCTGGCCGTCCGCCGCCTCCACTCGGCCTTCGGCCGCGGCACGCTTCGCTTCATTTATCCCAAGAACCGCAAGGTGCTGGCCTATCTGCGCGAATACGAAAACGAGACCATCCTCTGCGTCGCCAACGTCTCGCGCACGCCGCAGGCCGTGGAGCTCGATCTCTCGGAATTCGCTGGCCGCGTGCCGATCGAGCTGAACGGCGGGTCGCTGTTCCCCCCCATCGGCCAGCTCACTTATCTCCTCACCTTGTCACCCTTCGGCTTCTACTGGTTCATCTTGGCCCAAGAGAGCCAGGCGCCGTCCTGGCATACCCCGGCACCCGAACCCATGCCCGACTATGTGACCATCGTCATGCGCGACGGCATAGCGCATGCGCTTGAGCAGTTCGCGAGCTCCCTGCTGGAGCGCGATGCCTTGCCAGCCTACCTTGCCAAACGCCGCTGGTTTGCCGAGAAGGACCACAAGATCGAACAGGCGCGTCTCGCCTACATGGCGAATCTGCCCGGCGCCGACCGCGAGCTGCTGCTCACCGAAATCGAGACCACGACCGACGCCGGCACGAGCCGCTGGCTCCTGCCGCTCTCGGTCACATGGGAGGACGAGGCCTCCGCCGCCCTGCCGGGACAGCTCGCCCTCGCCCGCGTGCGCCGCGGCCGGCGGATCGGCCTGCTGACCGATGCCTTCTCGCTGCCCGCCTTCGCACAGCAGATACTGAAGCAGCTTGCCGATGCGGCCGAGATCCCCGCGCCGGATGGCCGGATCGTCTTCCAGCCGACGCCGGAGAAGGCCGAGATCCTGCGCCGTCCCGCCGACGCGCAGGTGATGTGGCTGTCGGCCGAGCAGTCCAACAGCTCGCTGATCGTCGACGACGCGGTGATGCTCAAGATCTTCCGCCGCGTCACGGCGGGCGCCCATCCCGAAGCCGAGATGGGCCGCTATCTCACCGAACAGGGTTTCACCAACTCGCCGCTGCTGTTGGGCGAGGTGGTGCGCTTCGACGGCGAAGGCGAGCGCCATTCGCTGGCGGTGGCACAGAGCTTCATCCGCAACCAGGGTGATGCCTGGACCTGGACGCTGACCCAGTTCACCCGCCTGCTCGACAATCTGGCGGAGCAGGAAGCGGCCACCGATGCACGCGAGGACAATACCAGCGACTACAACGCCTTCGTCGCCACCATCGGCCGGCAGCTCGCGACCATGCATTCGATCCTTGGCCGGACGACCGACGACGAGGCGTTCAAGCCGCGCACCGCGACCGCCGAGGACATCGCCCGCTGGAGGGAGCGCGCCAACGGTCTGCTGACGGCAGCCTTTGACATCATCGAGCACCGCGACAGCAGCACCGGCAGCGAGGCCGACAACAACGCCACGGCCTCCTTGCTGCAGCAACGCGAGGCGCTGTTCGCGGCCATGGGACGGCTGGTCGCCACGGCCGAAGGGAGTCTGGTCTGCCGCATCCATGGCGATTTCCATCTCGGCCAAGTGCTAGTGGCGAGCGGCGACGCGTACATCATCGACTTCGAAGGCGAACCCGCGCGGCCGCTCGCCGAACGCCGCGCCAAGGCAAGCCCGTTGCGCGACGTGGCGGGCCTCATGCGTTCCCTGGACTATGCCATCGCCAACACACGCGATCCCAAGAAGCTGCTCGCTGCGCCGCCGCTCTCCGATGTCGCGCGCAGCCGCTTCGTCTCGCGCCTGCGCGACGGCGCACAGGCCGCCTTTCTCGCCGCCTATGACGAGGGTGTGACCGGCCTGCCCGGCCTGACGAGCCGAGAGCTGCTCGATTTCTTCATGATCGAAAAGGCGGCCTACGAGCTCGGCTACGAGAATGCCAACCGCCCGGCCTGGGTCACGATTCCCCTTCAGGGTCTCTACCGCCTGGCCAATCGTCTGCTCGCCGACCAGCCCAGGAGCGAGACATGAGCCCCGATACCCTCCTCGCCCAAAGCGAAGCCGACGAGATCGCGCATGCCCGCCATGGCGATCCATTCAAGGTACTGGGCCCGCGCGACACCGCCGAAGGCCGCAGCATCCGCGCCTTCCTACCGGGCGCGCGCACGGTCGAGGTGCTGCGTCGGCACGACCGCAAGTCCATCGGTCGCCTCGAAGCCGGCCGTACGGACGGAATGTTCGAGGGGACAGTCAGCGAGCGCACGCCCTATCTGCTGCGCATCACCTGGCCTGGCGCCGTGCAGGAGACGGAGGATCCCTATTCCTTCGGCCCCTTGCTGGGCGATCTTGACCTGCATCTCTTCAATGAGGGCCGGCACTTCGAGATGGCCAAGGTCTTCGGCGCCAACGCCATGACCTTCGAGGGCGTCGAGGGCGTGGGTTTCGCCGTCTGGGCACCCAATGCACAACGCGTGGCCGTCGTCGGCGATTTCAACGCCTGGGATTCCCGCCGTCATCCCATGCGGCTTCGCTATCCGGCCGGCGTCTGGGAGCTGTTCATTCCGCATGTTGCGCCGGGCGCGCGCTACAAGTTCGACATCATTGGTGCGGGCGGCGTGCTGCAGCCGCAGAAGGCCGATCCCATCGCGCAACAGGCCGAGCCGCCGCCGGCGACGGCTTCCGTCGTCGCCTCGCCACAGGCCTGGAAATGGCGCGACGCTGATTGGATGGCCAAGCGCGCGCGTCGTCAGATGCCCGATGTGCCGATCTCGATCTACGAAGTCCATCTCGGCTCGTGGATGAAGAAGGATGGCAGCTTCTCCTGGGACGACGCCACCGAGCGCCTGATCCCCTATGTCGTCGACATGGGTTTCACCCATCTCGAGCTGCTGCCGATCACCGAGCATCCGTTCGGCGGCTCCTGGGGTTACCAGCCGCTCGGCCAGTTCGCGCCCACCGGTCGCTTCGGCTCGCCGGAAGGTTTCGCACGCTTCGTCGACAGCCTGCATGCCGCGGGCGTCGGCCTGATCCTCGACTGGGTGCCGGCGCACTTCCCGACCGATCCGCACGGTCTCGCCCGCTTCGACGGCACGGCGCTCTACGAGAATCTCGATCCCCGCGAAGGCTTCCATCACGACTGGAACACCTTCATCTACAATTTTGGCCGGCGCGAGGTGCAGGGCTTCCTGATCGCGAGCGCGTTGCACTGGCTGGAGCACTTCCATGTCGATGGGCTACGCGTCGACGCGGTGGCCTCGATGCTCTATCGCGACTACAGCCGCAAGCAGGGCGAATGGGTGCCTAACATCTATGGCGGCCGCGAGAATCTGGAGGCCGTGGGCTTCCTGCGCCATCTGAACGCCGTCATCGCCGAACGTTGCCCCGGCGCCGTCGTGATCGCCGAGGAATCGACCGCCTGGCCCGGCGTCTCGCGCCCCATCTCCGAAGGTGGGCTCGGCTTCACCTATAAGTGGAACATGGGCTGGATGCACGACACGCTTCGCTACATCGAGCACGAAGCCGTCCATCGCAGCTACCACCACGACGACATCACCTTCGGCCTGCTCTACGCCTTCTCCGAGCGCTTCATCCTGCCGCTGTCGCATGACGAGGTCGTGCATGGCAAAGGCTCGTTGATCGCCAAGATGCCGGGCGACGGCTGGCAGAAGTTCGCCAACCTGCGCGCCTATTTCGGCTTCATGTGGACGCACCCCGGCAAGAAGCTGCTGTTCATGGGCGGCGAGATCGCGCAGGGCCGTGAATGGAGCCACGATCGCGAGATCGACTGGTTCCTGCTCGACAATCCCCTGCATGCCGGCATCCAGCGCCTGGTGCGCGACCTCAACCGCCTCTATCGCAGCGAGCCCGCCCTGCATCGCCGCGACACCTCCGGCGACGGCTTCGCCTGGGTGGTCGGTGACGATCGCGCCAACTCCGTCTTCGCCTATCTCCGTCATGGCGAGGACGGCGATCCACCCGTCCTCGTCGTCTGCAACATGACGCCCGTGCCGCGGCACAACTATCGCGTCGGCGTTCCCCGGCCCGGCGCCTGGCGCGAGATCGCCAACACCGATTCGCAATTCTACGGCGGCAGCAATGTCGGCAATGATGGTGCGGTCGGCACCAGCCCCATCGCCTCGCACGGCCAACCGCAGTCGCTCGAGCTGACCTTGCCGCCGCTCGCAACCATCATCCTGCGGGCCGAAGGCTAGACGTGGCGGCCCAACCGGACAGACTGCTGCCGGGAGTTCCTTCTCCGCTGGGCGCGACCTGGGACGGACTCGGAATCAATTTCGCCGTCTTCTCCGCCAACGCCCGGCAGATCGACCTTTGCCTCTTCGATCCATCCGGCCGCCGCGAGATCTCGCGCCTGACCTTGCCCGAATACACTGACGAGGTCTGGCATGGTTATCTGCCGGAAGCACGGGCCGGCCTGATCTACGGCTATCGCGCTCACGGTCCCTACGAGCCGCAGCGCGGCCATCGCTTCAATCCGCACAAGCTGCTGCTCGATCCCTACGCCAAGCGCACGATCGGCGATCTACGCACGTCGGAGGCTCTGTTCGGCTATCGCGTGAATTCCCCGCGCGGCGACCTCTCCTTCGACCGGCGCGACAGCGCCCCCGGCATGATAAAGGCCGTGGTCATCGACGACGCCTACAACTGGTGGGACGATCGCCCGCCCGATGTGCCGTGGCCCGATACGGTGATCTACGAGGCCCATCTCAAGGGCCTGACCGAGCGGCGAACGGATCTGCGGCCGCGAGAGCGTGGCACGTTCGCGGCATTGGCCGATCCGCGCGTTATCGAACATTTACAGCGGCTCGGCATCACGGCCGTAGAACTGATGCCCGTCCATGCCTTCGTCCAGGACCGGCACCTGTTGCAGCAGGGTCTGCGCAACTACTGGGGATACAACACGCTGAGCTTCTTCGCGATCCAACCGCAATATCTGACCAACGGTTCGGTGGACGAGATGCGTGTGGCCGTGCGGCGTTTGCATGCCGCCGGCATCGAGGTTCTGCTCGACGTGGTCTACAACCACACCGCCGAGGGCAACGAGTTCGGCCCGACCCTCTCGTTCCGCGGCCTCGACAATGCAAGCTACTACCGGCTCGTGCCCGACAACCCGCGCCACTACATAAATGACACGGGCACCGGCAATACAGTGAACCTTTCGCACCCTCGCGTGTTGCAGATGATCATGGACTCTCTGCGCTACTGGGTGACCTCCTTCCACATCGACGGCTTCCGCTTCGACCTCGCGGCGACCCTCGGCCGTGAGGGGCATGGCTTCGACCCGGGCTCGGGTTTTTTCGACGCGATCCGTCAGGACCCCGTACTGTCCCGCACGAAGCTGATTGCCGAGCCATGGGATCCCGGCCCCGGCGGCTATCAGCTCGGCCAGCACCCGCCCGGCTTCGCCGAGTGGAACGACCGTTTCCGTGACGGCGTGCGCCGCTTCTGGCGCGGCGACGAGGGTATGCGATCGGACTTCGCCGCGCGTCTGGCGGGCTCGAGCGACATTTTCGAGCATCGCGGCCGGCGGCCGTATGTGTCGATCAACTACGCCGCCTCTCATGACGGCTTCACGCTCAACGACGCGGTGAGCTACGTCGAGCGCCATAACGAGGCCAACGGCGAGGACAATAACGACGGCGCGTCGGAGAACTATTCGGCGAATTGGGGCGTCGAAGGCCCCACCGACGATCCCGCGATCAACCAGACGCGTCTGCGCGTGCAATGCGCCATGCTGGCGACCGTCTTCCTGTCGCAGGGCACGCCGATGCTCCTGGCGGGCGACGAGTTCGGCCGCAGTCAAAACGGCAACAACAACGCTTATTGCCAGGACAACGACACTTCGTGGATCGACTGGGAGCTCGCGGAGTCGCCCCAGGGCAAGCTCTTGACGACATTCGTCGCCCGTCTGGCGGCGCTCCGCCACCGCCATCCGATCCTGCGCTGCAGCAACTTCCTGCATGGCAAGGATTCACCCCTGCCGGGCATCCTCGATATCGCCTGGTTCAACGAACATGGCGAGGCCATCACCATCGAGGCATGGAACGATCCGCAGCAGCGCAGTCTGGTTTTACGCCGCGCCTCGCGCGAGACCGACGGCCGCGTGGCGATCCTGACCTGCTTTTTCAATGCCGACGCCGAGGACCGCATCTTCAAGGTGCCGCCGCCGCATCTGCCGGCGGAGCTGCTGCTCGACAGCGCCGATCCTGCCGGCCAGGAACGCCGCTTCGATGGCGACGAGGTGATCGCCAAGGCGCGCAGCGTCGTGTTGATCCGCGCCCTGCACAAGCCGGAACAGCCATGAACTTCGGCGCCACATGGCTCGGCAATGGCCGCACGCGATTCCGCCTGTGGGCGCCGTCGCAGACGAAGGTCGATGTCGAGATCGACAGCCGCCGTGTGCCGATGACGGCGCAGCCCGAAGGCTGGTTCGAGGTCGAGACGGAGTGCATACCGGGCACGCCCTATGTCTACCGCCTGGAATCGGGCCAGGCCGTGCCCGATCCGGCCTCGCGGGCGCAGGCCGGAGACGTCCATGGGCCGAGCCTCGTCGTCGATCCTTCGGCCTATCGCTGGCGGCATCCAGAGTGGCAAGGCCGGCCGTGGCACGAGACCGTGCTCTACGAACTTCATGTCGGTGCCTGCGGCGGTTTCGCCGGCGTGCAGGCCGATCTCGACCGGCTGAAGACGTTGGGCATCACCGCGATCGAGCTGATGCCGATCAACGATTTTTCCGGCACCCGCAACTGGGGCTACGATGGCGTACTGCCCTTCGCGCCGGCCCGCGCCTACGGCACGCCCGACGAGTTGAAGGCCCTGATCGATGCCGCCCACGAGCGTGGCCTGATGGTCTTCCTGGACGTGGTCTACAATCATTTCGGGCCGGACGGAAACTACCTCGCGAGCTACGCGCCACGTTTCTTCCGTGACGATGTGCATACGCCGTGGGGCCCGGCCATCGACTTCCGCCAGATGCCGGTGCGGCGCTTCTTCATCGAGAACGCCCTTTACTGGCTGATGGAATATCGCTTCGACGGGCTGCGCTTCGATGCCGTGCACGCCATCACCGAGCCGGGCTGGCTCGACGAGATGGCGGAGGAAATCCGTCACACGATCCCGAAGGAGAGACACGTTCATCTCGTGCTCGAGCATGACGGCAACGAAGCGAGCCATCTGCACCGCGGCTACAACGCGCAATGGAACGACGATGCGCATCATGTTTTTCATGTCCTGCTGACCGGCGAGCGCGACGGCTATTATGTCGACTACGCAGCCGCTCCCGCCGAGCTGCTTGCGCGCTGCCTGGCCGAAGGCTTCGCCTACCAGGGCGAGCCCTCGCCTCACCGCGGCGGCCAGCCGCGCGGCACGCCGAGTGACGATCTGCCGCCCACCTCCTTCGTGCTCTTCCTGCAGAACCACGACCAGATCGGCAATCGTCCGTTCGGCGACCGGCTGACCACACTCGCCGATCCCGAGACACTGCAGGCCGCGATCGCCTTGCAGCTCCTCTGCCCCAACATTCCGCTGCTGTTCATGGGCGAGGAGTGGTTGAGTCGGACGCCCTTCCAGTTCTTCACCGACTATCACGGCGCGCTCGCCGATGCCGTGCGCGAAGGCCGGCGCCGCGAGTTCAAGGCCTTCGCGGGTTTTGGCGGCAAGGACATTCCCGATCCCAATGCGCGCGAAACGTTCGAGCGCAGCCGGCCCGGCACCGAGGGCGACGATAGCTTCTGCCGCCGGCTGCTCGCCTTGCGGCGGGAAAAGGTGACACCGCAGCTCGGCAGCGCACGCACGTTCGATTCGACCGTCCTCAGCCCAGCCGCCGTGCAGGTGCGCTGGCGCCTGACCGATGGCGCCACTCTCAGCCTGGCGAGCAACCTCGGCACCGAGCCCTGTCCGTTCGAGCCTCCCGCGGGCGAGCGCATCTTCGCCAGTCGCATGGATGCGACGGACAACGGCAAGCTCGCCCCGAAGACGACCGTCTGCTACCTGGCCCCGCCGTGACCGACGCGGCCATCCGTGAGGCTGCACGGGAAGCGGGCATCGCCATCGACTGGATCGACGCCGCCGACCAGCCACAGACGGTCTCGATCGATTCGCTGAAACGCATTCTTGAAGCGCTCGATCATCGTGGCCCCGTCCGACCGATGTTGCTGACAGCGACGATCGGCAAGCCCACGTCCCTGCCCGACCTCGCGTCGGACGGCGCGGCGGAGTTGCAACTCGAGGACGGCACGCGGCGCGCCCTCAAGCTCCGCGCCGGCGAACTGCCCGCCATCGACACGGCGGGCTATCATCTGCTGCGTTACGCCGATCGCGAGATTGCCGTTGCCGTTGCACCACCGCGCTGTCTGACCGTGTCGGACATCGCCAGCGGCAAGAAGCTCTGGGGGCTTGCCGTACAGCTTTACAGTCTGCGTCGCGCGAACGATGGCGGTATCGGTGATACATCGGCCTTGGCCTCGCTCGTCGGTCCGGCCGTTCGGAATGGCGCCGATGCGATAGCACTCAGCCCCGCGCATGCGCTCTTCCCGTGGGATCTCAACCGCTACAGTCCCTACGCTCCGTCGAGCCGGCTGTTCCTCAATCCTCTTCTTGCCGATCCCACGATGACACTCGGCCGTGGCCACATCGAAGCTGCGGCAAGCGACGCGGACTTGATCGACTGGACACGGTCAGCGCAAGGCAAGTACGCGCTCTTCAAAAAACTGTTCAACGACTTCACCCAGCACGATCTCGCGCAGGGCTCGGAAACGGCGCAACGCTTTCAGGCGTTCGTCCGTGAGGGCGGCGCGCGACTCGACGAGCATGTCCGGTTCGAGGCGGCGCATGGCGGCGATCCCACGTCCTATTATGCCTTCCTGCAATGGATCGCCGCGGACTCCTTCGCGGCCGCGCAGAAGACGGCGAGGAACGCCGGCATGCGCATCGGCCTGATCGCCGATCTAGCGGTCGGCGTCGATGGCGGTGGCAGCGAGGTCGCGGCGCGACCGAAGGACTATCTGTCGGGTCTCGGCATCGGGGCGCCGCCCGATCTCTTCAATCCGCAGGGCCAGGATTGGGGCCTGACCTCCTTCGCGCCGGGCGCGCTGCTCGCCCGTGGCTTCGAACCATTCCTGGCCACTCTTCGCGCGACCCTGCGCCACGCTGGCGGCATCCGCATCGACCACGCAATGGGGCTGATGCGGCTCTGGGTCGTGCCGCATGGCCGCGGTTCCCGCGAAGGCGCCTACCTTGCTTATCCGATGGAGGATCTGATGCGCTTGCTGGCGCTCGAATCGCACCGCCATCGCGCCATTGTCGTCGGCGAAGATCTCGGGACGGTGCCGCCCGCTTTCCGCGCCCGCTGCCGCGATGCCGGCATCGCCGGCATGGATGTGCTCTGGTTCCAGCGCGACAAGGACGGTCGCTTCCTGTCGCCCGACCAGTGGCGCGACGATGCCGTCGCCATGACCACGACACACGACCTGCCGACCGTCGCAGGCTGGTGGAGCGGCAGCGATATCGAAGTGCGCCGCAGCCTCGACCTCGCCACCGAAGCCGAGATCGAGCCACGTGCCGGGGATCGCGCTGCGCTGTGGCGCACGTTCGAGGCCGCCGGCGCCGCCGGTGGCCCGCCTCCGCCGACGACGGAGCCCGGAAAGGCCGTCGACGCGGCCTTCGACTTCATCGGCCGCACGCCCGCGCCGCTCGCTCTCATCCCGGTCGAGGATGTGCTCGGCCTGTCCGACCAGCCCAACCTGCCGGGCACGATCGACCAGCATCCCAACTGGCGGCGGCGTCTTCCGGTGACCGCCGACAAGCTGCTCGATCAGCCGGCGGCCAGGCGGCACATCTCTCTTCTCAGGCGAGGCCGCGCATGACGCCCCGCGCCACGATGCGGCTGCAGTTCCACAAGGGCTTCACCTTCGCCGATGCCGAAACGCTAGTGCCCTACCTTGCCGCCCTCGGCATCAGCCATCTCTACGCCTCGCCGATCACCCGGGCGCGCGCGGGATCGATGCATGGTTACGACGTCGTCGATCCAACGACGATCAACCCGGAGCTGGGCGGCGAGGAAGGATTCAGGCGCCTGGTGGCGGCGCTGCGCAAGGCCGGCCTCGGCGTGATCATCGATATCGTGCCGAACCATATGGCGGCCAATCTCGAGAACCGCTGGTGGGTCGATGTGCTCACCCACGGTCGGTCGAGTCGTTATGCCTACTACTTCGACATCGACTGGGAGAGCGGCAAGGCCTTCCTGCCCTGGCTCGACCGGCCCCTGCCGCAGGCCGAGGCCGACGGAAAGATCGCCGCGCTCAACCTGCCGCAACCCGGCGCCTACGAACTCGGCTGGTGGCGCACGGCGAGCGACCGCATCAACTGGCGACGCTTCTTCGACATCAACGAGCTGGTCTGCCTCGACATGGAGAACGAGCAGGCCTTCGAAGACGTGCATGCGCTCATTCTGCGGCTGCATCGCGAAGGGCTGATCGACGGGGTGCGTGTCGACCATATCGACGGTCTTGCCGATCCCGCCGCCTATTGCCGCAAGCTGCGCGATCGGCTGGGTTCGGACGCCTATTTCGTGGTCGAGAAGATCCTGCTGCGCGGCGAGGCGCTGCCGTCGGGATGGCGCTGCGACGGCACGACGGGCTACGACTTCATGGATGAGGTGAGCGCGCTGCAGCACGATCCCCGCGGCGGGCCGATCCTTGCGGCTGGGTGGGCCAAGCTCAGCGGCCGGCCGGCGACCTTCGAGCCGGAGGAGGAAGTCGCGCGGCGCGAGATCATCGCGCGCAGCTTCGGCGCGCCGCTCGAAGCCTGCGTCACGGCCTTCGCTCGGCTCGGCAAGACCGATCCACGGGCGAGCGAACTCAGCCCGCCGGCCTTGCGTCGTGCCATCACAGAGCTCCTGGTGCACTTTCCCGTCTATCGCAGCTACGCCAGCGCCACCGAGCGGCCGACCAGCGACCGGCCGTTCCTTGCCGAGGCCGCCCAGGGCGCCATGCAGACCGGACTCGCCAGCGATCGCTGGGTCGTCGATCTCCTCCATCGCTGGATGCGCGAGCCCGTCGCCGGCAACGACGCGATCCGCCGTTTCCAGCAGCTGAGCGCGCCCATCGCCGCCAAGTCGGTCGAGGACACCGCTTTCTATCGGTACGGCCCGCTGCTCTCGCGCAATGATGTCGGCTTCGATGTCGAGCGTTTCGGACTCTCGTCCGAAGACTTCCACGATCTGATGCGGCGGCGGCACGGCCGGTTTCCGCACGCGCTGCTTGCCACCGCGACGCACGACCACAAGCGCGGCGAGGACGTGCGGGCGCGACTCGCCGTGTTGAGCGAGCAGGCCGAGCGCTGGACCGCGCGCCTCTCACGCTGGGTGGCAACGAGCGGCCAGCCGCCCGGCGACACGGCAATGCTGCTGCAGATGATCGTCGGCGCCTGGCCGCTCGACGTCACGCTCGAGAACGAGGCCGGGCGCGCCGCCTTCGCCGAGCGGCTTGCCGGTTGGCAACAAAAGGCGCTGCGCGAGGCGAAGCTCAGGAGCGACTGGTTCGATCCGAACGAGGAGTACGAGCAGGCGGCACGGACGTTCCTGCACCGGCTGGTGGTCGAGGCGGCCTGGCCCGACCTGCTGGGCGAGATCTTCGCCTGCGTGCAGGAGATCGCAGCCGCCGGCGCGGTCAACGGCCTGGCGCAACTTCTGGTGAAGCTGACGACGCCGGGCGTGCCCGATCTCTACCAGGGCACCGACGGTTGGGACTTCAGCCTGGTCGATCCGGACAATCGCCGTCCCGTCGACTTCGCGGCGCGGCAACGGAGCCTTGCCGACACGAATGTGGTGCGCGCGCTCGACCATTGGCGCGACGGCACGATCAAGCAGGCGATCGTCGCGCGGACGCTTGCCGTCCGACGGCTTCTGCCGGCGCTGTTCGCCGAGGGCAGCTATGAACCGGTCAAGGCCGAAGGCGCGATGGCCAAGCATGTCGTGGCCTTCCTGCGCCGCCATGGCGAGGAGGCCGCGCTCACGATCGTGCTTCGCCTGCCGACATCGATCATGGTGCGCCCAGATCGGCCTTTGCTCGCGGCTGCGGCATGGCAGGACACACGACTCGTCCTGCCGGAGACGCAGCCTCTTTTCAGCGCTTTCGATGGCACGCGACTGCAGGCGGCGGAAGCGAATGTTGCGATGCAGCACGCCTTAGGCGCGATGCCTGTGGGATTTTTTTCCACACGGCTGCCATAGAACGGCGTTTTACAAGTCTGTTTCAATCCGTAGAAAAGAGCCCTCGCGGCGGCGTGGAACGCAGACACGCAGCTAAACGCACGGGAGCCGGGGGAGGGAATGAGACCCAAGAGCGGCAATCCGACAGCAAAGCGGCCATGACCTCACGGTGCGTAGGTAGCAGACATGGCCAGCCGGAGTGGCGACCGGCCCGCGAGTTCAAACCCGATCGTTCAAGAGTCTCTCAACGCGGCACGATGGGCGCCCGGATCTGGCTGAGCGGAACCGGATTGTAACCGGGCGGATACTTGCTCCACGCCTGGCCCGACAGCATCGTCTCGCGCCCGACCTGATAGAGCCGATTCATGTAGCCGCGATCGAAGGGCTCGGTTTCCTTTTCCGTGAAGGTCGCCGGGATCCAGGTCACGTTGAAATCGATCTTGTCGCGCTGGGCGATCATGTAGAGCTGGTAGAGATCGCCCACGCCCTGGGTGCTGATCAGGGTCGCGACGGCACGGCCAGCAATCTTCAATGTACTGCGATCGATCGTCTGCAGGTCCGCTCCCGGGCGCGAATTGCGGATCACGTAAAGCGCGCGCTTGCGCTCGACGATGATGTGCCTCAGGCGGTCCAGCTTGCCGTCGACGGGATGGTCCAAGTCGTCACCGGAAAGGGACGGCGGATAGAGAATGACCTGTGCTACCGTGCCGCCGTCGACATGCATTTCCTGGTAATGCTGCCCGCCCGCCTCGAGGTCGATCATCACCGGCGGGAAGGCGCCGGGGATCGAGGCCGACGCCAGCAGGATCTTGGAGATCAGATCCGGCGCATCCTTTTTGCCGCTAGCAGCAATGCCGCCGATGTTCCAGAGCACGCCAACGGGCACATCGAGATTGGTCGTGGCGACGCATAGCAGCCGCCCCTTCTCCGAATATTCGCGGCCGATCGCCGCCACCATCTCCGGCGTCATGACGCCGTGGATCAGGTGCAGCAGCGGCGCCGATTCGTAGAGCGATTCGCCCAGCACCGCGGAGAGCAGACCACGCGAGATCATGACGTCGCGCTGGCTGATCGACGTGTAGAAATGCTCGAGCTGCTTGTCGTAGTCCGGACCCAGAAAGGCGAAGGGCGCGATCAGTGCGCCCGTGCTGACGCCCGTCACCGCCTTGAACTCCGGCCGTGTGCCGGTCTCGGTCCAAGCCGTCAGGATGCCTGCACCGTAGGCGCCGTTCTCACCGCCACCGGAGATCGCGAGATAGATGGCAGGGCCCAGCGGCTTGCCGGTCTTCTCGGCATAAGCGACTTCGCGATGCAGCGATTCGATGGCCATGCGGCCCATCACGGCATCGTCGGTGCCATCGAGCACCACGCGTGCGTCTGCCGGCAAACCACTGAAAGACGCCGTGTCGCGCAGCTTCTCGGGCAGCGCGGCGAGTCGCGCCGGCGCGCCGCAGCCAGCCACCGGAACAGCGGCCAGACCCGCCAATACTTGTCGACGCCGCATGCGGCCTACTCCCTCACTCAAGCGCGCTCATCATGGCGTCTTTTCCTGAAGCTGGTAGAGGAAACGCGCCTTGAGGAAATCGGCCGGCCTTGTCTGCACGCGCTTCAGCCATAGATCGCGCACGGCCTGATTGCTCATCTCGCTGGTGACCTGCGTCTCTATGCCGCCCGGGTTCTTCTTGTCCTTGTCGTAGACCACGTCGTCGGCTTTCTGTTCCTTGTCACCGGTATCGCCGCCCGTCTTCTTGACCTTCTCGGCGCGCAGCTTTGCCAAGGTGCGATTGGCCTCGGCATCGGTCCAGCCGGGCTTCAACGCCAGCGCCCGGTCATAACGCGCAACCGCCTCGTCATACTTGCCCAGCATGACAAGTGCGTTGCCCCGGTCGTAGGCCGACTCAGCCGTGTCGAGCCCGCCGAAAGACTGTTCGGCATTCTTGAAGTCGGTCGCCTTCATCAGCGCCACACCGCGCCACATCGGATCGGCGAAGGCCTCGGCCGCCTCGGCATAGCGGCCATGGCGCATCAGATAGCGCCCGCGCTGGTCGGCGCTGGCCCACAGATCGTCCCAGCCGATCCGCCAGCCCAAGGCAGCGAGCGCCACAACGGTGACGCCGGCGATGGCGGCCAGGGTCCAGGCGACCCGCCTCATGTCGAGATCACCCAGCCACGCCGGAACCAGCCCAGCACCAATGCGGCGAGCAGGAAGGAAAGCCAGTAGCCCTGCTCCTCCCAACGCTCGGTCTCGCCGGGCGCTACAGGCGCGCCGCCGCTGCTGGCGAGGTGCCGGGCCACGTCGCTCACATCGTCGTTGTCGACGGTCGTCACGACCAGATGCGCGTCGAGCGTCGAAACTGCGGCTTGCAGAGTCTTGTCGGCCTCGACCGAGGGCGCGCGCGCTACAGCCAAGAAGATGACCGGCACGCCGGTGGGCGGCCTGAGCGCCTGGCCGGGCGCCACGGTGCCGGCGACCACCAGGATCGAACCGCCCTGCCCGCCATCACGCAGCACTTGCGCGGCGAGCGCCACGGCATCGTCGAGCCGATCGCCCTCGCGCGGCATGATCTCCGGCGAGAGCGCCCCCGCCATCGCCGTGACGACGCCGGAATCGGCCGTCGGCGGCAACACGAGATGCGCGGAACCGCTGTAGGCGATCAGGCCAGCCGCCCCACCGTCGCGCGCCTTCAGGATGTCGGCGATCTTTTGGCGCGCACGGTCGAGCCGCGTCGGGGCGAGATCGGCCGTCATCATCGAAGGCGCAACCTTGAGCACGATCATCACGGGCGGCAGCGCATCGGCGAAGGGCGACGGCTCACGCCGCCACGTCGGCCCCGAAACCGCGAGCGCCGCCACGATCCAGCCCGCCAGCATCAGGTCGTGCGGCCCGATGCGGCGGCCGCTCTCGCCGCCCACGACCAGCAGCTTCAGCAGCTCGGGCTCGATGACCTG
>Ga0153954_1001177_pt1 | contig 15351 bp, 7 predicted proteins | sample TSFL038MetaG_FD_102277 | JGI IMG/M metagenome (GOLD analysis project Ga0153954, IMG submission 102277) | Attine ant fungus gardens microbial communities from Florida, USA - TSFL038 MetaG | ecosystem: Host-associated > Fungi > Mycelium > Unclassified | place: USA: Florida, Wekiwa Springs State... | reverse complement strand
GGAGGGGACGGTCGGCGCAGGGGTGACGACGTTCACGGATACGGGGCTGCACGAGTCGACCTCGTATAGCTATCGGGTCGTGGCGACCAATGCCATCGGCGACTCCGCTCCGAGTGGCACGCTCAGCGCAACCACGACTCCGGCGGCTCCGACGGGCCTGACGGCCAATGTTGTGTCCGGATCTCGGATCGACCTGTCGTGGACGAACCACTCGACGGTCGCGTCCACCTATTACATTGAGGAATCTGCCGATGGATCGAACTGGCAACAGGTCGGATCCGTGCCATCCTCGACCACGGCCTATAGCGTCACGGATACGTTCAATCGGCAGACCTCATATTACTTCCGAATCCGCGCCTACGGTTTCTTTGGCGGATATTCTTCCTACGCCACGGTATCCGTGACGACCCCGCTCTTTCCGTACTCACCTGCGATCAACTGGGTCGGACTGCAAACAGACACGTCAGTCACTTTGTCCTGGACCAACGCTCCGGGTGAATCTGGGTTCCGCGTGGAGCGTTCACTCAACAATGGCACGTGGGTAACCGCGGGGACAGTGGCGTCTGGCGTGACGACCTTCACCGATACGGGGCTCCAGGAGTCAAGCTCCTACACGTATCGAGTCGTCGCCACGAGTGCCTTGGGCGACTCGGCCCCCAGTCCCACCATGAGTATCGCAACGCAACCTGCGTCCCCCACCGGTTTGTCGGTCGCGGTGGTTTCAGGAGGTCAGATCAATCTGACATGGACGAACCATTCGGCGTTGGCGTCGACCTACTATATCGAGGAGTCGACGAACGGTACGACGTGGCAGCAGGTAGGCTCGGTTAGCGGAACGTTGAGCAATTATTCCGCGAGTGGTCCGTTCACCGGTGCCACGACCTATTACTTCCGAGTGCGCGCCTATGCTTTCACAGGGGGGTATTCCAGCTACGCATCAGCATCACCAGTGACGACGCCCGCGTTTGCGGGGCAGCCGGTGCTGAATTCAGCGACGGCTCAATCGAGTAGCAGTGTAGCGTTGGTGTGGACGGATGTGTCGGGCGAGACAGGCTATCGAGTGGAGCGTTCGCCGAACAACAGTACGTGGACGGCGGTGGGAACGGTCGGATCAGGGGTGACGACGTACACGGACACGGGTCTGAGCGAGTCGACCACGTACTACTACCGCGTGATCGCCACGAATGCGGCTGGCGACTCGGCGCCCAGTGCCTCACGCAACGTCGTAACGCAGACCGCAGCCCCAACCGGTCTGTCAGCCACAGTGGTTTCAGGCGGCCAGATCAATCTGACATGGACGAATCAATCGTCGGCGGCGTCGAGCTACTACATCGAGGAGTCGACGAACGGTACAACGTGGCAGCAGCTTGCCACGGTTAACGGAACGTTGAGCAGTTATTCCGCGAACGGTCCGTTCACGGGTTTGACAACCTATTACTTCCGTGTACGAGCCAGTGCATTTACAGGTGGGTATTCCAGCTACGCATCGGCGTCGCCGGTGACGACGCCAGCGTTCGCGAATCAACCGGTTCTCAATCCGGCGAGTGCTCAGTCGAGTAGCAGTGTAGCGTTGGTATGGTCGGATGTGTCGGGTGAGACCGGGTTCCGTGTGGAGCGTTCGCCGAACAACAGCACGTGGACTTCGGTGGGGACTATTGCGTCGGGGGTGACGACGTTCACCGACACAGGATTGAATGAATCGACCACGTACTACTATCGCGTGATCGCGACGAACGGGGCCGGTGATTCGGCACCAAGCGCCACACAGAGTGTGGTGACTCAACCTGCTGCTCCGACCGGGCTGACTGCAACAGTTGTGTCCAGCACTCAGGCGAACTTGAGCTGGACGAATCATTCGTCGACAGCATCGACCTACTATATCGAGGAGTCGATCGATGGCACGGCGTGGCAGCAGGTGGGCTCGACCAACAGCACGACAACCAGTTATTCCGTAGCGGGATCATTCAATGGCTCGACGACCTATTACTTCCGAGTGCGAGCCTACGCATTCCCGTCAGCCTATTCGACCTATTCCACAGCGACCGCGACCACGGCATCCTTCCCGAGCCAACCGACTTTATCTTCGGTGACGGCAACTTCGGACACATCGGTCACCTTGTCGTGGACCGACGCGACGGGCGAGACGGGCTACCGCGTGGAGCGCTCGCCGAACAACAGCACGTGGACGGCGGTGGGAACCGTTGACTCGGGGGTAACGACGTTCACCAACGCAGGATTGAATGAGTCGACCACGTACTACTATCGCGTGATCGCAACGAACACAACGGGAGATTCGGCACCGAGTGCTACGCGGAACGTGGCGACGCCGACCGCAGCTCCGACCGGGCTATCGGCGACAGTGGTTTCAGGTGGACAGATCAGTCTCACTTGGACAAATCACTCTCTGACGGCGTCGACCTATTTTGTGGAGCAATCGGCCAACGGCACGACCTGGCAGCAGGTGGGAACGGTCAACGCTACGTTAAGCAGCTATTTGGCGACTGGGCCGTTTAATGGTTCGGCGACTTATTACTTCCGCGTGCGAGCTTCCACACTATTTAGTGGCAATTATTCAAATTATGCAACGGTGACGGTGACGACGCCCGCGTTTGCGGGTCAGCCGGTGCTGAGTTCAGCGACGGCTCAATCGAGTGACAGTGTTGCATTGGTGTGGACGGATGTGCCGGGCGAGACAGGTTACCGTGTGGAACGTTCGCCGAACAACAGCACGTGGACGGCGGTGGGAACGGTCGGATCAGGGGTGACGACGTTCACGGACACGGGGCTAAGTGAGTCGACCACGTATTACTACCGTGTGATCGCCACGAACGGGGCTGGTGACTCGGCGCCCAGTGCCTCACGCAACGTCGTAACGCAGCCCGTAGCTCCAACGGGTCTGTTGGCCACGGTGATTTCGGGCGGCCAGATCGATCTGACATGGACGAATCAATCGTCGAAGGCCTCGACCTACTTCATTGAGGAGTCGACGGACGGTACGACCTGGCAGCAGGTAGGCATGGTCAATGGAACGCTGAGCAGTTATTCCGCGACTGGTCCCTTCATCGGGGAATCGACCTATTACTTCCGGGTACGAGATTCTTCCTCGCCAGGCGGCTATTCCACTTACACTCCAGTTGCATCGGTCGTCACGCCGGCATTTCCGACTCAGCCAACGCTCAGCACGGTGGCGGCGCAATCGGATACGACGGTTGCCCTCTCCTGGGCCGACCTGGCAGGCGAGACAGGCTACCGCGTCGAGCGCTCGCCTGGGAATAACGGGACGTGGACACTCGCAGGCACGGTCTCCGCGGGGGTAACGACGTTCACCGACACGGGACTCACCGAAGGGACTTCGTATACCTATCGAGTGATTGCCACAAGTGCGGCTGGTGATTCGGCACCCAGCGCTACCAGGGCCATCACGACGTTTCCGACAGCCCCGAGTGACCTGACCACCAACGCGATTTCGGCTAGCCGAGTCGACCTGACGTGGGTGAATCACTCGTCGAAGGCGACATCCTATATGATCGAGCAGTCGACCGATGGTACGACCTGGCAGCAATTAGGCTCGGTTGGCAGCAACGTGAACAGTTTCTCAGCGACTGGTCCCTTCGATGGATCGACGCCCTATTACTTCCGAGTCCGAGCTTACGAAATCCCGAACGTCTATTCCGTCTACTCCGCAACATCAACTGTAACCACGCCAGACTACCCTTCGCGACCGACTCTCCTTTCTGTTTCGGCACAATCGGATTCGGCGAACATTCTGACGTGGTCCGATGTCGCCGGTGAGACCGGCTTCCGTGTGGAACGAGCCGTAACGCCGGGCGGTCCCTGGAACGTACTGGCAGTCCTTGGAGCCGGAATCACATCCTACACGGACACAGGACTACGTGAAGGGAGTAGCTTCGCCTATCGAGTGGTCGCTACTAACGCGATTGGTGACTCGTTCCCGAGCGCATCACTGACGTCCTCGATCTTCATTGATGCGCCAACGGACCTGACCGCCACTGTCGTCTCCGGTGGCCAAATCAACCTGAGTTGGACGAATCACTCGACTATTGCAACCAACTATTCTGTGGACCAGTCGCTTGATGGTGTGAACTGGCAACAGCTTACCGTATTAACGGGTGTGAGCACCGTCACTGTGACAGGGATTTTTGCAAGTTCGAGCACCTATTACTATCGAGTTCATGCCACGTATTCCAATAGATCTTCGGACTATGCCACCACATCGGTTGCAATCCCTGCGTATCCCGCTCGGCCTACCATCAGCACGGTCACGGCCGTGTCGAATTCGTCTGCGAATCTTGCCTGGTCGGATGTGGCCGGCGAGTCCGGATTCCGAATCGATCGAAGCAATGATGGCGGTGTTACATGGGTGTTGGCCGGTACGGTTGCCGCCGGTGTAACCAGCTTCACTGACACGGGGCTCGCGGAAGCTACGCGCTATAACTATCGGCTAACGGCTACAAATGTCGTAGGCGACTCCTCGAGTAGTGCCATCGTCAGTGTGCTCACATTCCCCGCGTCTCCTGACAGTGTCACAGTAACGGCTGTCTCCGGCTCGCAGATCAACCTCGCTTGGCTCGACCGGTCTAATGGCGAGACCGGTTACAAGATTGAGCAGTCGACCTCCGCGAACGGGCCATGGACCTCGGTCGGTAATACAGCGGCAAACATTACGGCGTATACCATTACGGGCGTGTTTGCTGGGTCGACAACCTACTACTTCCGGGTGACGGCTTATAACGGAACGGGCAATTCCGACCCATCCCTTACCTCTGTGACGACGGCCGGCTGGCCTAACGTCCCGACCGACCTCACCGCAACGACTGCCTCGACCTCACAGATCAATTTGACCTGGTCTCCAAGCTCAGGGGCAACGAGTTATGTCATTGAACGGAGCCTGGGCGCGTCCAATTCATGGGCTCAAATCGGAATCGTCGCTGGAGATATCACTCATTACTATGACTCGGGTCTGAGTGACGGGACGACATATTCATATAGGGTTCGTGCTACCAACAGTCTTGGTGCCTCTGCAAACAGTGCCTCCGCTACTGCGATAACAACTTATTCCACGCCTACAGTCACGATTCCTGCCTCGATCGATGCGGCCACAGTCACTGGCAAGACGGCGACCCTGACAGGATTGGGAGGCGTGCAAGGCGGGGAGCAACGCCTGAGCTACACCTGGTCGGTCGTCTCGATGCCGACTGGTGCTCCTTCGCCAACATTCAGTGCAAATGGCACCAACGCAGCGAAGACGGCCGTCGTGACTTTCGGCATGGCAGGTAGCTATACGTTCCAACTGACAATCTCCAATGGAACGGCATCAACGACCAGTAACATCGTCGCAACGGCGGTTTCTCAGACGTTGACGAACATCGCGATCTCTCCTGCCGCCGCGATTGTTCTGCCGGGTGCGACACAGCAATTCACCGCTGACGAGACTGACCAATTTGGTCAACCCATGGCGAATGCGGCTGCCATCGACTGGTCTCTACCGGATGGAACTCCAGGGGAAATCGACGCCAACGGACTCTATACGGCACCCGATGAGTCCAGCGGTGCCGACGATGTGCCGATCTCCGTCAATGCTAGTGGAGGTGGCCTCTCGACGACGGCACAAGGCAAAGTCACGGACAAGGTGAAAATCGACTTCGATGATCTTGCTGTCGGAACAAGGATTACGGACCAGTATGCGTTGGTCAAATTCTCGACTGACGATGGCCAGTACAATCAGGTCATCAGTGACTGGGCTGCGCATGCCATCGGCACTCTTCCGCTCAGTTCTAACAATTATGATCGTAACCTCTACGTTGATTTCAAACTTCCGGCCGATGATTTGAAGTTCGACTTCGGTTGGGTTAACCAGACGGGCGAAATCGGCCAGGTTCACGTCTTCCAAGACGGTCCCGACGGCCCAATTGAAACCACGGTCCCGATGATTGGTCCGGGAGATATGACGATTGGGACGATGGATCTCGGGCAATACAAGGGTATTACTCGGATCGAGATCGTCGGTATCATCGACCCGGCTGGACTGGTCTACGACAATTTCACGTTTAAGCCGGAGGGGCCCGACCTCGACGTCGATTCGAACAACGAGAACGACTACGACCCCGATTTCCCGCGGGAATATCTCGATGGTCCCGAAGATCAGATCGAAAACCAGGACGGAACGACGGGAAAGATCCTGGCCGTGAACAGTGCTGACACCAACGGCGACAGTGTTCCGGACTTCGCTGAAGGGTTCGGGCCGAATGGCGAGGTTGAGGTCTCGACCCCGGATGTGCATTTCGTCCCGGTTGTCCTCGAACTTCCGCAGAACGCGGACTTCGACAAGATCAAACTCATTGTCGACTACAGCGGGTCGGATCCGACGGGGGTGACTGTGACCGCTGGCACCGACGGTCCAGTTTACACACCTGGCGACGGTCGGCTACGTCTCTGGACCAAGGACGGGAGTGAAGACCGCAACGAGGACGGTGTTGGCGACGGCGGCGACTATATCACGCCGGGCGTTCCATTCTCGCCGTCCGACATTGGGATGGATGCCGATAACCGGATCGTTACCCTCTGGCTTGAGGCGGTCGCACCCAAGAATGAAATCGATACGGATGGGGCCGCGGACAAGATCAAGATCGGTCTCGATCCAGACGGTGATGGCCCGGAAGGCGTTGTCGCCACGGACACGATTAGGGTCTCTGTCTCGAAAACCGTCGCGATCTTCTTGAACCTCGGCGACAGTCAGCCATCCGTCGACCAGGACAAGCCCCGAGGACTTACGCCGGACGACATCGCGTCGTTCAATCAGGCGAGGAGTGAGTGGCTATTGGCCCTCGGCGCTCCTTCCGTGCCCGCTAGTGCTTACGGATACTCGGACCTTCAGCAATTTACTCAGATCGCGCAGTCGAAGCTGCAAACAGCACGGTCGAATGCGAGTGCCTTGGCCTCGGTCGCCAATGACCCAACCTCCAGCAAAGCGGCTTACCTGTCCGCTTACCGAAATGCTGCTTATGCCTATGATGTATACATCAACGCCTATCAGGAGGCGATGCTGGTCAAGGTGCAGTTCCTCGACAATGAGTGGTATCTGTCGTCGTCGGACACTGCGCTACTTGAGCAGGTCGACGCTCTGCCAATTCGAGTCGACGGTATCGATGTGAATCTGACGCCCGACCAGTGGAGTGGCCTCTACGATGTCCACGATCAAGTTGGCGAGAATCTGTCCGACCTGATCGACAGCACAGACTATGTCGAAGGGGCGATGGAGGGCGGCCTGACAGGTTTGGTGGTCGGCGGAGCATTCATCGGAGCGATGGTGATCGGAGGACCACTGGTGCCGATTGCCATGGGCGCCGGCAGTATTCTTCTGGGGGCCGGCATCGGCACCGCAGCCGCCACGCGAGCGAATGACGGCCAATCGACCGCAGAGATTATCTTGGGGACCGCGGCCGACGTGAGCGGGGCAAACGCCCTCTATATAGGCATCACAGGCACCGACGCCGTGACGGGGCAGACCGTTCCCCTCACACCCAATGAGCAAGGGAAGCAGTTCGGAACGGGACTCAGCGCCCTCGCCCTGACGATCACGGGGGCCGCAGCGTCCAATGGACCGCCGCAGACCGTGACGTTCAATGTCCCTGGCCCAGGATTCTGGCCGAGAGCAGGGAACTTTGGCGGTTTCCAACTGCTGGGAGGGTCAGGTGGCACCGGCTCGTTGGCCATAGCTCCCCCGGCTTTTCAGCCGATCGCCCTCCCCGTACCGATGGCCCATGTTCAGGTCGCCACGGCATCACTGGGAGCCACCCAGCTCGTCGCCTACATGACGGCACCCAGCGGCATCGACAGGGATGGCTACAAGTGGGATGACTATGGTGATGACGGTGATGGCATCGATCTCACTGAGATTCAGCAGCGACGAACGTCGTACGAGGTGGGCGAGCAGCAGGGCCGCGAATACTTGCTCAATCAGGGGCTGTCGGACACGAACTTTGTCAATCCACTCGAGTTCAATGGAGAGTTTGGGAACGGCTTCGACTCCGTCATGAAGGATGCCAACGGCGAATACTGGATCGTCGAGTACAAAGGTGGTACGGCCGATTTGCAGGTGACGAAATCCGGCAAAAAACAGATGTCGCGGGCATGGGTACAGGATGTCTTGGTCCGGATGAACCGGCAGTCAAGAAAAACGGCGGGTGTAGACGACCCTTGGGCTATTATACTCAAGGCAGAGCTCGACGCAGGTCGACTCCATGGGATTGCCGTGAAGACACCGTTCTTGACCGAGATGAGACAGCAGTACGGCAACCCATACACCATGCAAACCTGGAATTATTGATCATGACCCCACAATTTACGCCGAGAGTGCAACTGGACGCGATGCATCACAAGGGGGTTACTTTCGGCATCTCATCCGAAGCCGCCCAGATTCGAAAATCGCTCGACATGATTCGAGGAGAGCCGGGTAAACTGGCCCAGACGCGCTATTCGTCGTTGGCTCTGGCGTATCGAGAGCTCGGCCTTGGGCTCTATATCGTGGGCTTTCCTCTCAGCCAGGTTCGCGATGCGTTTGCAGGCTTGGCCTTGGCTGGACTCAAGGTGGCCGAGTTGCGAGGGACTGAAGAACCCTTCCTCAAAACTGTGGTCACCATCGACTCTCGCTACCCGCAGGGCGACCCTCGTCACGCCTCTCTGGCACCGGCGGATCTGGCCGGTGCCAGAGATTTCTCGCTCGGTAGTGCGAGCCTGAATTTCTTGTACGTTACGGCTGCCCTCGTTGCTGGCGAGTTTGAGCTTGCACGACGTATCGCTGCATTGGCTGGCGACCCGCCCGATTTCGAATCAGCCGAGACTCCGTCGGAGCACTCCACCCCGAATGACCGGCGTATCGCATACGCTGTGCGGGACATGTTCGCGGGCCGACGGGACGAAGCACTGGCTGCACTGAACCGGGTGCGGGCCACCAATCGTGGGGGGATCTCGGCGGACTACCTCAACCTGGCGAAGATGATCCATGCCCTGGTCGTCTCTGAGGCCGACCTCTTCATCGAAGGTGTGGAGGGCCTTCTCCCGTGGAATGAGCAGGCGATCAGAAAAGACCCGGTCGACTTAGACCTCTACCTCAGCTTGCCTGCGACCGGTCTTACTGCGCTAGCCTTGCATCAAGGTTTGATTTTGCGAGGACAACTACCACAGGATCATTCGTGCCTGCCCCTCGACTTGATCGACTTCGCCTTGGCTCAGACACGCGATGTGGCCGACGTCGACTTCGTGATTTTTGATGATCTTGTCAAGGAGAGTTAGAGAGATCATGGTTCACGGAGGGTAGGTCGCAGGCCGAGATCAGCGCGTCGAGTTCTTCATCAACCATCAACGGATGTTATGACCTGGGTGTAACTTGTCGGCCGCTTCTCCCGAATTGGTTTCTCAGGAGGGACTTGTGGCGGTGGGGGCTGAAAATCGGGGCCCCCGTGTGGCGAAACATTCGTTCGACCCGGTTATGCCTGTGTCGGCTCGCCGCCAAAGTAGCGAGCCATGTCCTCTGCGGCGGTTGGCGACATCGGCATCGCGGCGGCCGTCGTCGTCCTGCCTGGGCACGGCACGGTAACGCTGGAACCCCGAGGGTCGTTCTCTAACACACCGGTTGCCGGCTTCGTCGGCGCGGATTCCTTTACTGGTCTTATGCCTGGCTGTACCGGTCGACGAAGGAAGGGGTATGGGAGGTCACTCTACAAAACTAAGTGGAGCATCCGGCAAGTCTCCTTCCGTTGCGTGAGGCCCCCCATCCAAAGATATCTTGTCGTAGGGCAGGTCTTGGCCTGCCAAGGTCGTTCGCGAGAGCCTCGGCAGACCAAGGCCTGCCCTACGAGAACAAATTTTGGATAGGCGGTGCACTTTATCGATCGAAGAACCGGAATCAGTTCGGTATTCCGGAGCGGTCGATGATTGACGCTCGCATCGACGATTGCTTGATCGATTTGACACGGCTTACGATTGCGTTCAAGATATTAGCCTTTGACTTGCTTTTCATTCCGACGAGTTTGATTGCTTCGGCGACTGACAACAGGTCGGCCTTGGCCAGCGTGTCCAGTTTTGGTCGGAGTGCTTCGATTGCCTCGAAGGTTACGCTGGTAGTGGAAGCCGTGTCGTGGAGATTGACGACTTCCGCTCGAAGCGAGGAGAGATCGGCCTTTGGCTTCGCAGGCGGCTTCGGGTCTCGAACGCGCTTCGGAGGAGCGACGACAGGGAGTACACCGGTGCGTGAATACTCTTCGGCGCGCACAAGGAAATTGGCGAAGTTGGCCAGATCGTAGTCTCGGAAGGGCTCGAGTCCTTCGGCGATCCTGGCGAGTTCCACGGCCGATTTTTTGCCGTCGGTCGCTTGGAGCAGCTTGGCCAAGGTGGTGAAATACTGCTGAAGATCGGCAACTTTCATGAAGTTAACTCGGCTTGGACGGAGGTGCGATTCCCGGTGGGCCGGCAGAAGGTCGGCAGGCGGCTCTCGACCTCTTGCGCCAGGAGTTCGAATGCGTCGGCCATTTTATCGCTTTCTGCGAGCGGCCGATGTTCGTCTTCGGCGCTCCTCACCTCGATGCTCTGGCGGATGTAGGACTCGAGACAGGGAACATGCTCGCCCCAGACATTTCTCGCCTTGATTTCCAGTTCCGAGAGGCGATTCTTCTCGTCGCTGGTGAGTTCCGGTCCGTATGTCCGGTTCGCCACGAGTCCCAGCACTTTGAGCTGGCCGTTGATTTTTTCGCGAAATTGCAGCATCCGCGACAGAAGGACCGGGACACGGTCGGTCGTTGCCTTGCTCGGCATGACCGGGATCAGCACCGAGTCGCTTGCGGCCAGAGCGTTGACGCAGCAGACGTTGATGAGCGGCGGACAATCGAGGAGGACGATGTCGTACGTATTCGAGATTCGCCTGAGGTGAAGTTCTCTTCGGAGGATGAAGCGAGGGTCGCGATTTCCCTCGCGAAGCAGCCAGCGCACCGTGAGATTCGTCTCGGCGTAGACGAGGGTATCGACCGTGCCCACGATCGCGGAGCCGGTCGAACCCAGCACGGGCTGGGCGTAGGAAAGCAGGTTCGGATACTCGGCATCGAAGGAACTGGCCAAGAAATCGCCGATGAAGCGGCGCTTTTCTTCCAGGACCGTTTGATCCTGCTCCGGCAGGAAAAGGCTTGTCAGTGAGCCTTGGAGGTCCAGGTCGATCATCAAGACTTTCCAGCCTCGACGGCTCAAGGCCGCTCCGAGATTCGCGGTGAGCGTCGTCTTCCCGACCCCTCCCTTCAGATTCAACACCGAGATGATCGGCATCCGGCGTTCCTCGAGAGGCCGGAAATCGGGGGCGTTGTAGCGAACCCTCTCGGTCCACGTAAAACCGTCCGTTTCGAGCGCGCGTTCGATGCGTCTACGTTCGGACGCGAATTGTGTTTGGGTCGCCTGGAGATGCTCCTGGTGTTTCTCGGCAGTCAAGCGGTGCTTCTCGGCGAGTTCTGCCTGTCGTGTCGAGTCGCTTTCGGCCGCGAGCTTTTCCTCAGCCAGTTGACGGGCTTCTTCGCGGGCCGCTTCGAGGCTTGCGAGGAGTTCGCCCGAGGGCGAATCGATGGGCTCCTTGCTGGCGAGTTCGAGCTTTTGTTTCAGGTCGCGGATCTCATCGTTCGCCGTTGCCAATCGGTGGCGTAGGCTGAGAGAGAGAAAGCGGTATAAGGCGATCAATGCCGGTGTCAGGGTCGAAGCAAGGACGGCCGCCGCCGATCCGAATGCTACGAGGACTTCCTTATTCGTCCATGCCAGAACATTATCCTTGAGGATGTCATTCATAATCAAAATACGCTGTAAGTTGTAACGTGAGGGATTACTGGATACCTGCAACAGGGTAACCTGTTTCTTGTCGAGAAGATAGCATAAGGATCCAGAATAAGGCAATGGGTGTACACTCCCATGGAGAAAGCTCGTGGGAGTGTCAAAGCGAACCGTTTATGACAACCCCACACTACACGCCGAGAGTTCGGCTGAAACCGAGGCATTACGAAGGTGTCTCTTTCGGCCTTGCCCACGATGCCGGCAGGATTCGGGGCTTACTCAACCTAATTCGAGACGAGCCGGATCGATTGGTCCAGTCGCGGCATTACTCGCTGGCTCTGGAATATCGGGAACTTGGCCTCGGACTCTATATCGTGGGCTACCCGCTCGACCAGGTCCGCGACGCATTCGCAGGCATGGCCTTGGCCGGGCTCAAAGTGGTCGAACTGCGAGCGGCTGACGAGTGGTTCCACAAAGCTGTGGCCACCCTCGACCCACACGATCCGCGATCCGCAGATCCTCACCCTCCGGACGAGCGTGCGCGTGGAACTCAGCGTCCAGCCCCGCTGCCCTGACTCGGGGTGGAGGTCGCGGGTGCCTTCCTGAGTGCGTGCGTCCGGCGACGCCTCGACTTCAAAAACGACGGCCCCAATGCCGTGCACATAGAGCACCCGGACCCTGGTAACGTGGTTTTCGATTCACGTGGTGGCCGGACGCGAATTGGCCTTCGGAGTGGTCTTGATGCCCTTCGCGGCTCCGGCGGAGGCCAGAGCTGCTATCGAGAGCCGGCCGAGGAGGCGACTGACTGCGGTCGCGGAGACTGGCTTGGTTGTCTGATCGAGCGGAAACACCAGAGTTCCCACCACCTCGTAAATCAAGACCCCGGCGACGGCTCCCAGTAGGCCTCCCAGGAGTGCTTGGACGATGTGGCTCCGATTGCCGAGTGCGTAAGCTGCTCCTCCGACGGCGCCGATGATGGCACCGATCGCCCCCTGGAACAAGAGGGCCAGGACCAGGTCGTCGCTGTCTGGATCATAGAACTGGAAGTAGACGGGCAAGAGGACCAGGGGAACCAGGGCTCCGGCGATGCCCCCGAGGCTTGTCCCGAAGATCGCCCCGATCATACTCGATCGCGCTGACCGTCGGATGGTCCCTCCTGTCAAGCCGAGCGCCAATCCCAGGGCCGCGCCCAGCGAGCCGAAGGCGAGGGTCGTTTGCAACGTCACGGCTCGCCTGATCCCACTCGCGCTTTCGCGTGCTTGCTCGGCCGTGGGCATACCGCCTGTCGAGAGGAGCTGCGATTGGAGTCGGTTGTGGAATGCCTCCCCGACCAGCCAGGAGGTGAGCCCCGCAAGCAATCCGGCGGCCAGGACCAAGGCCCAGACCCGGAGCGACGACGCGTCCTGGTGAGTGGCCGTCGTTTCGGCGAAGGGCGAGGCTGCTGGTTCGCTCATGCCCGGCGGGACGGTTGTGGGCGATGAGTTAAATTCGTTGGATGACATGTGTGGAAATCTCGGAGATAAAACATAAAAGCAGACGCCGGGGACCCGCGTGAAGTTGCGGGACCGGCGTCCGAATACGCGATCTGGCTTCGTGCGTGGGCGTGTCGACTCGGATGAGGCGTGAATCAATAGGAGTCCGAGCTCAGGACCTCTCCGCCGGCCTTGGTCCCCAGGGCCCACCAGGTCTGCATGTTGACACTCGATTTGATGAACTTCACGCTGCCGTCGGCCATCGCCGTATTCACGCCACCGGGATGATTACTGGTGGCGTTGAAATAGCCACTTTGCAACGACCCGCACGCGGCGCAATCCAGACGGCATGACCCCCAGGGATAGTTGGTCGAGTTCGGTGGAATCAGCACTTGAAAGAGTGTTTCCCCCAGCCCGCTCAAGCCCCAGCGATACCCTCTCATCCCATAGTTAGGCGTCGAGGTAGCGAAGAGGTTGTTGCAGTTTTGCCAGTCCGCCTGGAGGGCGGTAAAGTTCGCCGTTCCGTCCTGGACCAGGTAGGAGGCCCCACCGCCAGAGCCTACGGAGGGACCGTCACGCCACTTCGTCAACTTCGTCCCGAGGTAGGTCGTGGAGACCAGTGACTCGGAGTAGGCGATGGTGTTCGAGGTGCCGTCGGTGATATTTGCAACCGTGTAGGTTAGGCCGTGGGCGAAGATCCCGGTCGAATCGGGAAAGTTCAAGTAACCCGTGGTTGTGCCAACCGAACCGAAGTAGTTGTTGAGATTCTCCTGGCCCGTCAGCCCATCTGAGGGGCAGACAAACGCATTGAGGCGAGTCGTGAAGACGGTTGAGTTGGTCGCCGCCCCGGCCCCTGGCCAGCACGCGAAATCGAAATTGATCGAGTCATAGATCGGCTTCTGTTCCAGGTAGGGAAGCATCAAGGCAAGAGCGCCCCAGGTTCCCCAGCCAACCTGGGTGGGGAAGTCGGAATAGGCGGTTGTGGTGCCCATGGGGAACGAGCCGACGGCACTATGATAGTTATGCAGGGCCAACCCGATTTGCTTCAGGTTGTTGGTGCACTGGGCACGCCGTGCTGCCTCGCGGGCTGCCTGCACGGCTGGCAGAAGTAGAGCAATCAGTACGGCGATGATCGCGATCACGACCAGGAGCTCAATCAGCGTGAAGCCTCGGTGAGCGATTCGATTCATCTGAGAATTCCTCTCGGATCGAGGGAACAAATTACGATGCGACGATGAAAAGCATCTCGGATCCAGGAGATGCGCAATTCCGAATGACAGCGCGGATCTCATCCGGCAACCGGCGGGTCCGAAAGACGTTGGTGAAGCGACGTCGATCTTGGACCTTCGGCCCACAAACATCGAGCGATCACACTTCACCGGGTGGACTTGCCTTTTCTTTTCATATTGCCATTCTTCATCATGTATTCTTCCATGGATTTCAAAACGGCGGCCTCCTTCGCCTTATCGACCTGGACCTGAGTCCCCGATTCCTGGCCACCACCGCAGCCTCCCGCACCAAGCAGGAAACCGGTGAGCACGACCGCAGATAAGCTGCGCACACCACGACTTGGCATGGAAAACACCTCTGTGCCGACGCCGAATTGATTCAGATTCTTTATAGAATATAGAATAGATAGGCAGATGTTGCCAAAATGGTCGGACCCTAGCAATGGTCAAGTTTAGGCCTTTCTCCAATTAGGCTAGGCAGTTCCTCCGCACACGACTTCCTCTGAATGAGAGACGACCTTCGATAGACCGGAAAAGGAATCCTGTGTATTTAGGATTTCGTCTGATTTAAAGCATTTAGGAGAAACCAAATAGAAAATGGCAAACGAAACTCAAGCCTTGGACGTCTAAGTTATTTCTGACAACTGTATCCGAACGTCCTTCCACTGAAGAAAGTCCCGCTTCGAGCGACCCTCATTTCGTTTCGTGTATGGTGGACCCCGAAATCTGGACCATCTGTTAAGCTACTCAGACAGCTCTGAGGAGAGAAACGGATGGCGAGAAAGCGGAAAGTCCACACGGCGGCGTTCAAGGCTCAGGTCGCTCTGGCG
>Ga0153954_1001176_pt1 | contig 15354 bp, 16 predicted proteins | sample TSFL038MetaG_FD_102277 | JGI IMG/M metagenome (GOLD analysis project Ga0153954, IMG submission 102277) | Attine ant fungus gardens microbial communities from Florida, USA - TSFL038 MetaG | ecosystem: Host-associated > Fungi > Mycelium > Unclassified | place: USA: Florida, Wekiwa Springs State... | reverse complement strand
GCTCGCGGCTTTTTTCGCTGAGGCGCAATTGCGTGAAATTTCCGATGGCGCTTTTCTCGTTCTGTCGGAAAACATCCTCGACAAGACTGCGCCGATCATTGGGGCAGGCGCCGGCCGCTTCGTTGTCGAGCAGCTCGCGGCGCGACTCGCGCGGCCCACTGTCGATGTCGCCGATTTGCTGCCTGTCGCGCCAAGTCTGCGTCGCAAGGCCGCCGATTGCCTGCCGGCCTGTGCCGTGGCTTTGCTCGCCGCGGGTTAACCGGCGCGCGCCATGTGCTTTTCGATTTTCTCGGCGAGCCAGCGCCACGCCTCGACCTCTTCGGGGCCCGCGGTCTTGTCGATGGCGATTTGAAGATAGGCCATTTCGGTTTCGATCTTTTCGCGCGGCAGAAAATCGAGCCGGCTCGCGAGCACCGCAAGTTCCAGGACAGCGGCCTTGGCGCGGTTCATGCCTTCGAACGGCGCGTGCTGCGCCTGCCGCAAGACACGGCAAAGAAAACGCGGCCTCTGCTCGTGCTCCTCGACGTGATCAACGGCAAATTCGGCGTGGGTCAGCGCGGCTTCGAGCCGCGGCACGGGGAAGTTCGCGATCTTCGTCAAAGGCCAGTCGCGCCGGCCGGTCAGGCAGCCGGCGAAGATACGCACGTCATCGATATAATTGGCGACCGCAAAAGGGACGGCACGCAGATTGTCGAGCGTCGTCGAAGGCCGGAATGGGGCGATGATCCATCTGTCGCCGTCGGCGATCAGGCCAAGCGGCGCGATATGCACGCGGCCCGCGGCATCGACCGTCGTCACCACGCTCTCACGGATCATCGGCATCAGCTTTCCGCCTTCACGCGCAAGGTGTGGCCCATCTCGCGCAGCCGCGTCAGGTCTTCTTCTGCATGCTCGGTCGCAACGCCGAAGTCGAGCGGCTCGTCCTGCACATAGCGTTTGCCGAGCGTGAAGGCGAGTTCGGCCTTCATCAGTTCCGTGCCGAGGTAGAAGGCATGCGCATCATCACCTTTGACGGAAAGATGCGGAAAGAGAGCCATAGCATCGCGACCCACATGATGGCCGTCGCGGTTATAAAGATGGATTCCATCTTCGGCGACCTCGATGCGGTAATTCGTGTCGCGGACGTCGGCGGCGCGTTCGGCGATTTCCGCTGGCGTTATGACGAAGGGTTTCAAGTCATGCACTTGCGCGAGGCCGGCGCCATAGCCTTTTGGCAGGGCTTCGTCGCTGCGCGACGCAAACATCAGCCGCCGCGCGGCATCGTGCTCGGCGACGGTACGGCGCGTATGCGGGCTCACCTGCACGACGAGCACGTTGCGGATCGAAAGTTCGGAGCAGAGCCCGATTAGCAGGGCGGTGACGCCGCTCGAATCGGCTTCGGTCAATTCCGTCAGATTGCCGGTGCCCATCATCATTTCGGCCTCGGGCAGGCGTTGGCGCGCCTCGATATAGCGGGCGACCGACGCCGTGAAGCCAAAGTGGATTGGATCGAGAATCGGATCGATGATGAAGGGAATGTTCTCGCGCTGCGCCCGTTCAGCGAGGCGCACGAGCGAATCGAGATCCGAATGCGGCTGCGGGATGAGGATCGGCGTCACCGGATATTTGTGCGCGATGTCCAGCGTCGTCTCGGTGAGGCTCAGAAGAAAATCCGCGCCCGCCGCGGCGCCGCGTTCGAGTTCGTCCGCATTGGCCGAGTCGACGCTGACCTTGTGCCCGGCGGCTTTCAGCGCCCGCACGCAATCTTCGAGATGCGGAAACGGCGTGTCGGGTAGGGCGCCGAGATCGATGACGTCGGCGCCGTCGTCACGCATTTTTGCGGCGCGGGCGACGATCGCTTCGACAGGCAGCGCCGAGGCATCGACAATCTCGCTGAAGATGCGGATGTCATGGCGCGAGAGATCGGGCGCGCGGCCGCCACGGCCAAAATAGGCCGGCAGATCGGCGATCTCGTCGGGCCCGCGCTCAACCTTGACGCCCAGCGCGCGCGACAGCGCATCGAGATCGGCGCGGCAGCGGCCGGGCAGGATGATCCGGTCGGCATCGAGCGGCTGCGGCACCCGCCGCAGGATGATCGCCTCCGTCATCAGCGCCGCGACCTTCACGCCGATATCGAAGGCGCGCCAAACGAAGGGCGTCGGGCCGAGACCGTTCATGGTCTTGGTAAGACGCGGATAGGCGAGGTGTCCGGTCAACAGCAGAATGCGTTCGGTCATCAGGCGATGTCGCGTCTCGGTTAAGCCCGCCGCGGCTGCAGGCCGGGAATTTGTCGGCGCAGGAATTTTGCCGGCGCGTCAGGCAGCGCGCTGGGTCCGGCGATGAAGATATCAGCGCCGCTCGCCGCGGCAAAATGCGGGAAGAGCCGATCGGTGAGCCCGGTGTTGGCGAGATCGGCAAACGTCAAATCGGCGTCGGGATCGACCGCGGCGCTTTTGATGAGCAGCAATTGTTCGGCGCGCAATTGCGCCGCAAGCCAGGCCGCGAGCGTGTCGGAGGTCACGTCCCATGATTTCGGCAGCGGTGCCGCCAAGGCCATCGCGGCCGGTGCCCAGCAGGCGACACGGCCAGTGCGCAAGGCCCGGCCGATCGCCGCCGGCGTTGCGGCCATTGCGAGGCGCGGCCAGAGCGCCGCTAGAGCGAGGCCATATTGCTCCATGGCAACGAGCGCGAGGTGATGTGCGGCATCATTGTCGAAATGCATTTTTTTCTGCATCTCACGCACGGCCTCGGCGAAACCGCCGCCGCCCGGCACAATGACCAGCGGATCGGGATAAAGATTGAGGGCTTCGAGCCAGCCCGTCAGCAGCGGCGTCCCGGCGAGACTGCCGCCGAGCTTCACCACCAGCGGCCGTGGCGCTCTGCGCGGTCCCATCTCAGATCACGACAGCAACGAGAGGTAACGTAGCGCTCCGCACTTTTCGGTCCGATGCTCTAGCCGCTGGATTTTGCGGCGAGGTCGGCAAAGAGCTGATGCAGCTTGCCGGCCTGGCTCGCTCGCGCGCGGCTGATCTCGATGCCGACGCTGCCGTCGATCACGTCGAGCTTCTCGACCCGCACTTTGATCGCGACGAGGCGTGGATGCGCCAGCAGCGCGTCGGCGACGCGTTCGGCGACGGTCTCGACGAGATCGACATGGCCGCGCGAGAAGATGAGGCGGATGGTATCGACGATGACGTCATAGGAGAAGACGTCGCGCATATCCTCAGCGAGATGGCCCGCACGGCGCACATCGGCGTCGATGTTGAAGCGGACGCGCTGCGTCTTGTTGCGCTCGAAATCGTAAGCGCCGATCGAAACCGAAAGCACGAGATCGTGGACGAAGACGCGATCGGTTTCGACGGCTTCGTTGCCGCCCGGCGCATAGCCGCGCGCCGACAAGAGCCGCCAATCGACCTTGAATTCGTCGCCGAGGTCAGCGGCATTGTTTTCGCGCGGAATGAGGTCGCGGATCATCCGCACCTGCGTGGCGTCGATCTTCGTTGCCCGGTCCTTGCCGCTGCACAGAGCGCCGCGAAAGCCGAGCAAATCGGGGCCGAGCGGCAGCAGGCGGGCGATGTCGGGTGCTTCGAGCGATCCGGCAAGACCGGCGATCAAGCCGGTCCCATGGGCAAGGTCGACGAAGCGCTGCAAGGCGGCGATGTCGAGATGGTTGATCAGCCGTTTGCCGTCTTTCCCGGCCGTGTCGAGCATCACGCCTTTGAACCCCGCGGCCTGCAGACGCGGGATGAGCGCGATCTCGGCCTCTTGATCGGCAAAGAGCACGCCAATGAGCTTGGTCTCGGCTGAGATCGGTTTCAGCGCATCAATCAGCGCGCCCGTTTCGCCGGGGAAGAGACCGACCTTGACGTAATCGACGCCCGCGCTGGCGATGTCCTTCACTGCGGTGGCAAGTTCGGCCGGCGAGGTAAGATTTCCGGCAACCGCGCTCACCGGCCGGCGCTTGCCGATTGCCGCGGTGACGGCGCGGATCGACGCGGGATCGAGCGCGCCGAGGGGTGCCGCCGCCGGGTCTTTCAGGTCGAGGATATCGGCGCCTTCGATCAGCGCGACTTCGGCTTCCGCCGCATCGGCGACGCTCGCAAGCATCAGCGTCATCGGGCACCAACTTTCCGGGGCGGCAGGCCGCCTGATTTTACGGCCTTGCCGAGCCGACAAGGCGCTTGAGGCCAATTCTGGGGTCAGGGGCGGGGGAAAGGAACCTGTTCTTTCAGCGGATAGCCGTTGGCTTCCCAACCCTGGGTGCCCTCCTGATACCAAAGCACATGGATATATCCCAGCGTTTTGGCGCGCTTGGCGGCATTCCACGACATCCAGCAATGGTGCGAGCAATAGAAGACGAGGGGCCGCGTCACGTCGCCGCCACTTGCCTGGATCAGCCCGCGGCGGAAATAATCGAGCGTCACCGGCGCCAGCGCGCCATAGCCGGTGTCGGGCAGCCAGATGCTGCCGGGAATGTCGAAACGCGGCTTGTCGCGCCAGAGCGTGCCGGGCGCGAGGCCGGCGGGTTTCGGCGCCTGCGGCAGGACATCGACGAAGGCCGCCGCCTTTTTCTGCCAGAGGGCATGGGTCTCAGTGACCGTCAAAGCGAGCTTGCCGTCGAGCGTCGCCGGCACGTTTTCGCGATAGTCGGACATGCGGTAGCCGCTGGGCTCCGGCGCCGTCTGATCGGCCCGCGCGGCGGCCGCAACGAAACAAAACAGGGCAATGGCGGCGAAACGGCTCGATCTCATCCTCGGGCTCCCCAGCCTCATTATCTCAAACTTTTGCGCAGCGCCGCCAAGGTCTCATGGAATCCCCGCGGCCCGCCAAGCAGGCGTTCCATCATCAGCGCGCCTTCGAGCGTCGCGATAATCAGCCGCGCCGATTGCGCCGGTTCGACATCCGCGCCGATCGTGCCATTGGCCCGGCCCTCGGCAAGAATCTGCTGCAGCCAGGCGATGTGGCGCCGGAAGAAAATAGCGACGCCGTCGCGGATGCGTGCCGGCAAAATCGCGAGTTCCGCCGCCATCGCCGCGGCGAGACACCCCTGTTCCGCCTCGAGGCCGAGCAGATAAAGCCTGGCATAGGCCTCGACGCGCGCGATCCCGTCGGTGCTGTCGGCGACGATCTTCGCCAACGCCTCATCATAGCGCGCGCCATAGGCCTCGATCAGCGCGACGCCAAGGTCTTCCTTGGTCGGGAAATGATGATGGATGCTCGCCTTGCGCAGGCCGACCGCAGCCGCGAGATCGGCATAGCTGAACCCGGACCAGCCGCGCCCGCGCACCAGAACCTCAGCTTCGGCCAGCAATTTTTCGCGGGTATCGGGAAGCATGGCTTACCTACCTACTGATAGGCAGAGCCGTCAAGCGGCGAGAAAATGCCGCACACAACGGATTGACGACGTGTAAACTACCGACTAGAAGGTAGGTAACACAGGGAGATGTCATGAGCCAGCAGATGCAGGATTGGGCGGCCTATCGTCAGCAACTCGGCAAGACGCTTGCCGGTATCGCCCGGGTGAGCCCGGATATTCTCAAGGGCAACGAGATCTTGTCCCATGCGGCGCCGACGCCGGGGACGCTCGATGCCAAGACGCGCGAGCTGATTGCCCTTGCCGTCGCCGTGACGACGCGTTGCGACGGCTGCATCGCCTTCCATACCGAAGCGGCCCGCAAGGCGGGCGCGACGAAAGAGGAGCTTGTCGAAGCGCTGGGCGTCGCGATCGCTCTCAATGAGGGTGCGGCGCTCATCTATTCGGCGCGCGCCGTCGATGCTTTCGACAGCACGGCGGGATAGGCTTGATGGCAAAGCGTCGGACCCTGCTGACTGCGCTGACGCTTCTGGGCATTACGCTCATCGGCGCGCAATGCCCAGCCTCAGGCGAGAATGCTCCGATCGCGCCGCTGCCGGTTCGCGAGATCGCGCCCGGCGTCTATGCGCATCAGGCGCCGGTCACTGCGATGAATGCCGCGAGCGGCGGCGATATCGCCAACCTCGGCTTCATTGTCGGCGATGACGCGGTCGCCGTGATCGATACGGGCGGCGCGCTTGTCATCGGCGAGCGGCTGAAGAAAGCCATCGAAACGGTCACCCACAAGCCGGTCCGCTACGTCATCAATACGCACGAACATCCGGACCATATTTTCGGCAATGCCGCCTTTGTCGCGCCCGGCGTGACATTCGTCGGGCATAAGAATCTGCCGCGCGCCATGGCCGCGCGGGGCCCGGCTTATCTTGCGACCTGGCGGCGGGTGATGACGCCGGCGCTCGTCGACGGCATCAAACTCGTCCCGCCGACGCTGCTGGTCGGGACGGACAAGGATGTGCGTCTCGATCTCGGCCATCGAATCATCGATCTGCATGCCTGGCCGCCAATGCATACCGATTGCGACGTGACGATCTTCGACGAGAAGACCGCGACCTTGTTCACCGGCGATCTCGTCTTCCTGCAGCATGTGCCGGTCATCGACGCCAGCGTCATCGGCTGGATGAAGGCGCTGCCGGCGCTGGCGAAGATCCCCGCCAAACGCGTCGTGCCGGGGCATGGGACGATCGATGTCGACTGGCCGCAGGCGCTCGCGGCGGAGAAAACCTATTTCACCAAGCTGACGCAGGATTTGCGCGGATTTATCGCGCGCGGCGCGGATATCAATCAGGCGGCGAAAGAGGCCGGCCAGTCGGAAGCCTCGAAATGGCAGCTCTTCGGCGTCTACAATCCGCGCAATGCAACCGCGGGCTATGCCGAACTCGAATGGCAGTGAAGTCGCGAACAGACGTGATATAATTGAGGGAAGGGAGAAACGACATGCGCGGATGGCAAGGACTGGCGGCTCTGGCCGCGACGTTTGCTTTAAGTTGCGTGGCCTCAGGTTACTTGGCGCTGGCCCCGGCGCGGGCCGCCAATGCATCGGCCGACGAGACGTGGAGGGGCCTTGCCGACGCGCTCTTCCCGCATCAGACGCTGAGCGAGGACGGGACGATCATCAAGCTCGGCACGCCGCTTTCGGCGGAGGATGCGGCGCTCGTGCCTGTCACGTTGCATATGAATTATACCGATCCCAATCTGCCGCTGAACGATCCACGCCGGGTGAAGAAAGTCACGCTGGTCATCGACCAGAATCCGGCGCCGGTTGCTGCCGTGTTTGAACTCGGCTCCAAGGCCGGAGTTTCGAAGATCGAAACGCGCGTGCGCGTCAATCAGAACACCAAGGTCCATGCGGTGGCCGAGACGATGGACGGCAAGCTCTATGTGAGCGAATCCTTCGTTGCGGCGGCCGGCGGCTGCTCGGCGCCGGGGGGAGACACCGCTACGGCGGGTGGCCCGCCGCTCGGCACGATCCGCGTACGTGCGATCAAGCCGGAATATGTTCAGAGCGACGCGCGCCGCAAGGAAGCGGTGGTGATGATCAAACATCCCAACAACACCGGGATGCAAATGAACCAGGCGACGCACCTCTATATCCCGGCGCGTTATGTCGAGACCCTGCGCGTGACGCAGGGCGACGATCTCATCTTTGCGGTGACCGGCGGCATTTCGATCTCGGAAGATCCGAATTTCCGCTTCGATTACGTTTCGAACGGGTCCGGCGAGATGAAGGTCGACGCAGCCGATACGAAGGGCACGAAATTCGCCAAGAACGCCGCAGTCGAACCGGCGATGTAAGGCTGCGGGTGTAGCCGCTAGTTGAACAGCTCGAAGTCGCCCGGCAGATGCAGCTCACCTTCGCTGGCTTCGGCGAAGGTGAGATGATTGGAAAGATCGGCAAGCGTCAGCACTTTGGCCGCAACGCTTGGATCGAGCCGCCAATTGTCGGGCAGCACGAGCGCCAAGGCGCCGAGAAAATCCGCCAGGTTCTTCAGCTTCTGGCTGATGTGATCGAAGTCCTGCAGCTCGCGCAGATGCGCCGGGTTGCGCGCCGCGGCTTCAAGCACCAGCGGTGCGATCAGGCTTTGCAGGCGGTGCACCGCCTCGCCGACATGGCTCAACGCCTCCCCGACGCGATCGGTCACATCGGCAATGGGAACGCTTGTGGCGGCGGCGTCAGCAGGGTTGATCGACATTCGGACCCGATCCTCAAAAGAATTCGACATCGCCATCGGCGTCGGCACGTGGCGGCGGCGCCACGACGATGGGTACTTCCTTGCCGGCGATGAAGGCTTGGCGCGCCCGGCCGGAGACAGGCCAGAACTGAATCCGCCGGCCGTTCTCGCCGCCACAGCTGCCGCCAGCAAAGGCTATGGCCTCAGCCTTTAGAAATCGTTCGGCGAAGGTCGTGTTTTGCCGGCCAATGTCGGAGAGATTCTCGATCGTGCGCGCGCCGCCGAAGAGCTTGGCCTCGAGCCGATCCCTGCGAGCGCCCCGTTGCAGCAGGCCGTTCACCAGCAATTCCATCAAATGCACGCCATAGCGCTCGGCATCGCCGTTCCGGGCGGCCTTGTCGGCGCCCGGCAGCAGAAAATGATTCATGCCGCCGACGCGCGCGATGGGGTCGCGGATACAGGCGGCGACGCAGGAGCCGAGCAATGTCACGAGCACGACGCTCGGATCATCCGAGACGAAATATTCGCCCTGGACGATATGCACTTTCTGCTGGGGAGCTTCGGTCTCTTCCGTTCCGGACGCAGCGCGGTTCCGATTCATTTGAGCTTTCCGAAGACGGCTTCGATCGCGCCCTTCAGCACCGGGATCGTGAATGGCTTGACGAGATAATTGTTGACCCCGAGCTTGATCGCACGCTCGATCAGGGCGCGGTCGCCGCGCCCTGTAAGCATGATGAAGGCCGACTTTTGCGTCGCCGGATGTGCACGAACCGCCTGCAAAAATTGCAGGCCGTCGAGCTTGGGCATGTTGAGATCGGAAATGACGAGATGCGCCGGCTTTTGCAGCAGCGCCTTCAGCGCCTGCTCGCCGTCCGAGGCCTGTTCGATATCTTGGATTCCGAGCTGCTGTAATCCGTCGCGGATCAGCGCGCGGCTGGTGAGCTGGTCGTCGACGATCAGCGCCCTTATGGCAGACGCGAACGGCATGCTCTCCCTCCTTCCTCGTTTTTATTGGTGAGCCGCAGGATTTCGCCGCCGATCTTTTCGAGCGGCAATTGTTTTTCGACGGCTTCGATTTCAAAGGCGACACGCGGCATGCCGTAAACGAGGCTTGTTGCGCGATTCTGCCCGATTGTGCTGGCGCCGGCCTTGCGCAGGCCCAAGAGCCCATCGGCGCCGTCGCGGCCCATGCCGGTCAGGATGACGCCGACAGCCTTGGACTTGACCGCTGCGGTCACGGACCGGAACATCACATCGACGGACGGACGGTGGCCGTTGACCGGCGCGGCCTTGCTCAGATGGCAGGTCAGGTGGCGGCCGGACGAGATTTCGAGATGCGTCACCGAGCCTGGCGCGAGATAGACATGGCCTTTGAGCAGCGGCGCGCCTTCGATGGCTTCGCTGACGTGCGGGGCACAGAGCCGGTCGAGCCGGTCGGCGAAGCTCTTGGTGAAGGTCGCCGGCATATGCTGGGTGATGACCGTCGGCGGGCAATTCTCCGGAAATTTCGACACGACGGCGATCAAGGCTTCGACGCCGCCGGTCGAGGCGCCGATGGCGACGATCCTGCCGTCCGGCTCGTAGAGCTGCCCGCGCGGTACGGGCGCGGGCGTCCCGGCGTCCTCCTGGCGCTGCGGCTTCACCATCTGCAAGCGCGCCGCGGCGGCGGCTTTGATTTTCGAGGCAAGGCCGGGGAACATTTCGCTGTCGCCGGCCGCGGGCTTCGCGATGCAGTCGAAAGCGCCGATTTCGAGCGCCTTGATCGTCGCCTCGGTGCCGCGCGCCGTGAGATTGGAGACCATGATCACCGGCGTCGGGCGCAGCCGCATGATCTTCGACAGAAAGTCGATGCCGTTCATGTTCGGCATTTCGACATCGAGCGTGATGACGTCGGGCTCGAGCGACTTCATCGCCTCGCGCGCCTCATAAGGGTCCGCCGCCTGGCCGACGACCTCGATCTCCTCGTCCTGCGACAGAACCTGATCGATCAGATGCCGCATCGTCCGCGAATCATCGACGATGAGAACCTTCGTCTTATTCACTTGCTGCGTTCCTTTTGTCGCAAACGATAGGTTGTGATGCCTTCGCTCTCGAAGGCTGCGGTCGCGGGGCCCAAAATGCGTTCTGAATGGCCGATGTAGAGACGTCCACCCGGCATCAACTGCGGCGCGAAGCGGCTCCAGAGCCGTGTCTGCGTCGCTTCCTCGAAATAGATGACGACGTTGCGGCAGAAGATCGCGTCGAACTTGCCGCGCATCGGCCAGTTGCCGATGAGGTTGAGTTCGCGGAACGCGACAAGCGAGCGCAACACATCGCCGGCGGTCCACACTTTGCCGCCGTCGCCGCGCGACGGCGTGAACCAGCGTAGCCGCTGATCGGCCGGCACCGGCTGCATCAGCGTGTCGCCATAGACACCGGCGGTGCCGTCCGCGACCATATTGGGGTCGATGTCGGTCGCCAGGATCTTGATGTCGTAATTGGCTGCATCGGGCAGCACCGAGAGCACGGTCAGCGCGATCGAATAAGGCTCGGCGCCGTTGGAGCAGGCGGCGGACCAGAAGCGCACGCGGCCGCCGCGCCGCGCCGTCTCCATCAGCGGCGGCAGCACCTGCTTGCGCAAATGCTCGAAATGATGTGGCTCGCGGAAGAAGCGCGTGACATTGGTGGTGAGCGCAGCAAGCATCTGTTGGCGCTCGCTGACGCCGGCCTGCGATCCGACAAGCTCGCAATAATCGCGGAAGCTTCTGAGCCCGAGCGCGCGCAGCCGCTTGGCGAGACGCGAATAGACCAGCGCCGCCTTGCCGTGCGGCACGTGGATACCGGCGTCGGCATGCAACATCTCGGCGATCTGGCGAAAGTCCGCATCCGTCATCACGAATTCGGCGCTGACGGCGGCACTCTCCTGCCGGGTTTCGATCGCGGACTTGGGCGCGCGGCTCATGCGGCTTCGCTCACACCTTGCGGCGTATCGGCCTGGGTATTCGCCAGCACCGCGTCGACGTCGAGGATCAGCGCAACGCGGCCATCGCCGAGGATCGTTGCCGCCGCAATGCCCGGCACATGCCGGTAATTCGCTTCAAGGCTCTTGATGACGACTTGGCGCTGGCCCTGAATGGCATCGACCAGAAAGGCGCTGCGGCCGCCACCTTCGGTCTCGACCAGAATGACGACGCTCGCGAGCGGATCGGTCGCGCCGCTGCGGTAGCCGAGTTCGCGGCCGATATCGATGAGCGGGGTGAATTTGTTGCGGATCGAGATCACCCGCGCGGTACCGCCCATGCCGTGGACTTCGCCGGATTTCGGCTGCAGGGTCTCGACGATGGCGGTGAGCGGGACGATGAGCGTCTGATCGGCGACGGTGACAACCATGCCGTCAAGCACGGCGAGCGTCAGCGGCAGGCTCATGGTGAAGGTTGAACCCTTGCCCGGCCGCGAGCTGATCGAGATACGGCCGCCCAGCGCCTGGATCGAGCGCTTCACCACATCCATGCCGACGCCGCGGCCGGAAATGTCGGAGATTTCGGACGCGGTGGAGAAGCCCGGCAGGAAGATCAGATTGTCGATCTCTTCATCGGTGAGCTGCGCATCGGCGGGAATCAAGCCCTTGTCGATGGCGATCTGCTTGACGCGCGGCCGGTTGATGCCGGCGCCGTCGTCGGAGATTTCGATGACGATGCGGCCGGAACGATGCAGGGCGGAGAGCCGCACCGTGCCTTCCTCCGGCTTGCCGGCGGCAAGGCGCGTCTCCGGCTTTTCGAGCCCGTGGTCGATGGCATTGCGGATCATATGCGTCAGCGGATCGGTCAAGCGCTCGATCACGGTCTTGTCGACTTCGGTGCCTTCGCCCTCAGAGATGAGGCGGACCGACTTGCCGGTCATCGCCGCAAGCTCGCGCACGAGCCGCGGCATGCGCTGAAATACCGATTTCACCGGCTGGGCGCGGATCGCCATGACGCTGTCTTGAATCTCGCGCGTCAATTGCTCGAGCTCATCGAGGCCGATGACGATGCTGGAAGCGCGCGCAACACCTGCTTCGGTCACGCGCTGCGCCAGCATCGCCTGGTTGATGACGAGTTCGCCGACAAGGTCGATCAGCCTGTCGACACGGTCGAGATCGACGCGGATCGTCGGGGCGGCTTTGGCTTCGGCCTCGCCGCCGGATTTCGCCGCGGCCGCGGCCGGTTTTGCCTGCGGCGCACGCTCGACGGGCTCGACAACGCTCGGCGCGAAGGTCTTCGGCGCCATCGGTTCCGGCGCCGCCTCGGGCATCTCGGGCGCATCAACCTCGGGAGACTGCACGCTCGCCAGAAGTGCTGCGAGTTCATCGTCGAGACTGCCACCGCCCGGTCCCGGCGGCGCGGATTCATTGATAATCTCGAGATCGCAATCCCAGCTGACGAAATCGAAAACGTCGCGGACGGCGTCCTCGTTCTGCGGCGTCGTCAGCCGGATCGTCCAAGCGAGATAGGCGCCTTCCGGATCGAGCTCGCTCAGCAGCGGCAGGTCGGAAATATCGCAGGAGGTCTCGGTGTGTCCCAGTTCGCCGAGTTCGCGCAGGATCAGCGCGGTCTCGTTCGCCTTGGCATAGAGGCTGGGCTTGGGTTTGAACTTGATCGTGAAGACATTGTCGGAGGGCGCCGGCGGCGGCTCGTCGTCGTCGAAATCGAACGTGGCGTGCACCGGCTGGAATTCGAGGCCGGAAAGATCGTCCTCGGGTTCGGCCGCAGCGCCCGGGTTCAAGGCGCGCAATTCATCGGCGAGCTTTTGGCTGCGGCTCTCATCGACGCTGCCGCCATCGCGGGCGGCGCGGACGAGATCGGCCAGCACATCGGCGGCGCGCAGCAGGACTTTCAGAACGTCCGGCGTCGGTTCGAGCTTGCCGGCACGGACATGATCGAGCGCCGTCTCGAACACATGCGCAAAGCGCACGAGATCATCGAGGCTGAAGGCCCCGGCGCCGCCCTTCACCGAATGGACGGCGCGGAAGACGGCATTCACCGTCTCCGAATCACTGTCGCCACCTTCCATCGCGAGCAGGCCGGATTCTAATTCGGCAAGCTGCTCTTCGCATTCCTGGAAGAAGGTCTGTTTGATCGCCGCCATCGCGTCCATGGCTTGCTCCGATGGGTCAGGCTGCGACGCGGCGGACGGCGGCGACGAGTTTCGTCGGATCGAATGGTTTGACGATCCAGCCGGTGGCGCCGGCGCGGCGGGCGCGATCTTTTTTCTCGGCGTCGCTTTCGGTCGTCAGAACCAGGATCGGCACGGCGCGATAATTGGCGTCGTGCCGCACCTTTTCAATGAAGCCGAAGCCGTCGAGCCGCGGCATGTTGATGTCGGTCACAATCACGTCCGGCGTTTCTCCCGCCAGAACCTCGAGTCCGTGCACGCCGTCTTCCGCTTGGATCACGCGATAGCCGGCATCGGATAAGGTCAGCAGAAGCATGTCGCGCATGGTGCGCGAATCGTCGACCGTGAGTATGGTCTTGGTCATCGGTAAGCCCCCTCGGGAAATCATTACGTCTTGCGGTTATTTTGCCGAGGAGGGCTTAAAATTCTTCCCACTCGTCGTTGGCTGGTTTCGGCGCAGCGCCGCCGCGGCTTCCGACAGTTTTGAACGCCGGACGTGCAGCGCTCTTGGCCGGCTGTTGCTGTTTGCGCGGCGCGTCGACTTCGCCCACTTGGAAACGTCCAACGAGCTTCGTCAGTTCTTCGGTTTCAAGTGACAGCGTATGGCTCGCAGCGGTTGATTCCTCGACCATGGCGGCATTCTGCTGTGTCACCTGATCCATCTGATTGACGGCGGTGTTGACTTCCTGCAGGCCGGTCGCCTGTTCGCGTGCGCTCGTTGCAATGTCGGCGACGATGGAATCCATCTCGGCGACTTGCGAGAAGATGCGCTCCAGCGCCTTGCCGGTTTCGGCGACGAGATCGACGCCCTGCTCGACCTGCGTGCTCGAGGCGGAGATGAGGCCCTTGATCTCTTTCGCCGCTTCGGCGGAGCGCTGCGCCAGGGCGCGCACTTCGGAGGCGACGACCGCGAAGCCGCGGCCGGCATCGCCCGCGCGTGCGGCCTCGACACCGGCGTTGAGCGCCAGCAGGTTGGTCTGGAAGGCAATCTCGTCGATGACACCGATGATCTGGCCGATCTGCTGCGAGGATTTCTCGATCGCGCTCATCGCATTGATCGCCTGGCGGACGACACCGCCGCCCTTTTCCGCATCGGACTTCGCCGTCGAGACCAATTCACGCGCATGCATCGCGCCGTCGGCGGTCTTGCGCACCGTTGCGGTGATCTCGTCGAGCGCCGCGGCGGTTTCTTCGAGGCTCGCTGCCTGCTGCTCGGTGCGGCGCGACAGGTCGTCGGCCGCCGTGGAGATTTCCTGCGTGCCCGAGCGGATCGCCATCGTGTTGGTGTTGACGTGCACCATCACCTGCTGGAGCTTCTCGATCGAGGCGTTGAAATTGCCGCGGATCTTCTCGTATTCGCTGGTGAAGGCCTTCATGAGCCGGAACGTCAGATCGCCGTCCGAGAGCCGCTGCAACGCCTCGGTGATCGACGAGACGAACACATTGTGCGCCTCGATATATTGCTGCGTCTCGATCTCCTGGCGGGCGTGATCCTCCTCCGCCGCCTTGCGCGCCGCTTCGGCATTGGCTTCGAGCCGCGCCTTTTCGACCGCATTGTCCTTGAACACCTGAACACGCTGCGACATTTCGGCGATTTCGTCGCCTTCGCCCAGCGGCGGGATGCCGACGTCGAGCCGGCCCTGCGCCAGCCGCTTCATGCAATCGTTCAGGATGCGGATCGGGAAGGCGATGCGGCGCTCCAATTGATAGCCGGCGTAGCCGGCAACGAGCAGCGCGAGAAGGCCGCCGATGATCTGAGCCAGATGGACAAGCCAGAGGGCATTGCCCTGCGCGCTTTCCGCTGCCGCGGAAATCGCTTCGGCCTTGGCGCGGGCGTCCGTGCCGGCAGTGTGAACCTGCTTCATCGTATCGACGCTCGCTTGCGATTTGGCGAGCGACATGGCTTGCGGGGCATTCTGCGGATCACCGCCGAACTGCATTTCCGGATCGCCGATCTCACGCTGCCAGGTTGCATTGGCGGCGGAAAAGCGATCGAGCGCGGCGGTCATGTCGGGATCGCCCGCGGCTTCGGCACGCGCGGCGGCGATGTCATCGCCGAAGGCTTTCGTCGCGCCGTCATAAAGGTCGTGATAGCGCGCCTTGTCGTCGGAGAGGAGAAAGCCGCGCGTGATGCTGCTGAGATCGTATTGCGTGGCCAGGGCCTCGTCGATGTGATCGACAAGCCGGAACGACGAATCGCGT